>SESA01000135.1_pt1 | contig 52323 bp, 49 predicted proteins | sample 3171451 | NCBI WGS metagenome assembly SESA01 (sample SAMN06051862, study PRJNA518727) | freshwater metagenome | biome: subpolar coniferous forest; feature: holomictic lake; material: water; isolation source: holomictic Lake 227, 8 m depth | place: Canada: near Kenora, Ontario | collected...
CTGTTGGCCCTGTTGGGCCGGTTGGTCCAGGGGTGCCAGGTGAGCCGGGAGTGCCGGGCGACCCGTTTGGTCCCGTTGGTCCCGTAGGCCCAGTCGGGCCTGTTGGGCCTGGGGGTCCAGCAGGGCCAGGAAAAGCCGGAAAAGGGCCAGCAGACGAAGGGGAACCCAAGCTCTGTTTCTTATTTGAAGGCCTGTTCCAATCCTGCTCTCGAATAAAGACGCCTGGTGCTTTATCGTTAGAGTTATTGCTCATGGTGGAAGAAACATTTAATGACTTTTACCCTTGGAGGAGGTAGTTTCAATCGTAACTCGCGATGAATTAACGATTAAGTATTATTAACTAGTAGGGAACGGTGCTGTGGGCACAACGTTGGGACGGGCAACTCCTTTGGTGATCCGCATAGCACCAATTCTGCCGTTGAGGAATGAAGTAATGCCGCAATCAACACCGATAAACATCGTATTGTTGGTGGGATCCCATAGGCCAAAGTCACCGACACGAAGTGAGTCCTCCACCCCATTAACCCTGAGAGTAATTTCGCTCGCGCCGCCGCCGCTCCTTATCACTTGAATAAAGTTCCAAGATCCAGCTGAAACTGATGTATCGGTGCCGGTGAGCCGAGCGCCGCCAGTTCCGCCTATTACGTCAACACGAAGCGCTCCTGAGACGTTATACAGTCCAAAACTATACGGTTCTAAATTAGCCGTGTTACCTCTTGCATCTGCCAACATCCCGTAAGTTCCCGGAATCGACGGCAGCCAAATCCAAAACTCAGCAGTGAGTAATCCTGTTTCCATATCAAACACCGGTGACGTACATGGAACCGTTAGGTAGTCGCCCGTGCTGTCAAATAGGACAGTGGGTTTTCCGAACAGCATTTCACCAGTGTCCCACTTAGTATCACCGATTGCAGTGATGGGGAAAGAATTATTGCTCTTGTCAGTAAATGTTATCTGACCGTTTGTTTCGGTTGTCGGTTGAATAAGTAAGGAGACATTTGCAAAGTAAGGATCGGTCGGTGGCGGTGCTGGGGGAAGCCACTTGTTGGTCAAATAATCAATAACTTGTGTTTCCTCTTGGGGGGTTAGAGCACTGGAGTACATAATAACTTCCCCGATGTAACCGCACCATCCTCTGTTTTGACCCAATGGGTACTCGGCATCGCAACCAATGCCAATAGTGTTAATTAAATCTACTGTATTGTTATTATTGGTGCGCCCTGCTTTGACAAGAGTGGGGTTAGGTAGTGTACTCGTGAAATCAAGATTAGGATACAGGTTTGGACCCCCATTGGCAGACATTACTTCTGGGAAATAACCATTGCTGAACCACAAGCCTGTTTGAAATGGATTGCCCCACACCTTATTGTTTCCTGCGCCGTCAGAGAATAGACAATTTCTGTAAGAAAACCCCGATGGACCTAACCACTGCGCAACCATATAGATGGTGTTGCAGGGCAACGTGCTACTACCCAAAGATCGCAGTAGATTTGCATTACTATTTACAGAAGGCCACTGCAAAGTGGGCAAACCGTTGATACCGCTGCTTACAAGCGTAGGTCCATCGGTTGGTGTCGTCGGAGCGTATATGTCTCCGTTTAGGCGATCTGCCCAACTCGTAACAAGGTTACTTCCGTCAACCGAAACATCACCAGGGTTCGAAGCATCAAGCCACAGATTGGGCAGAGGAATAGGCAGTGGAGGTGGCTCCACGGTAATATTCTTGGTAGCCGTACCGGTTGCGGTCGTGATCGCGACGGTAGGCGTTCCTGCGGCCAGCGCATCTGTATCAACTTCCAGTGTTACTTGACTGGTGGAAACAAACGTAATTGGCGTTGCGTTTCCGCCTACTGTTGCAGTTGCGCCAGCAGTGAAGTTTTGACCATTTACGGTCAGAGTGACAATCCCGCTGCCAGCAGTAAGTGTGGTTGGGCTAAAACTGAAGATATAGGCAACGTAGTTGTAAAGATTGTTATCTAATGGCCAAATTTGCCCCGTAGTTGGAAGAGTTGGCCACGGCCCACAAGTTGGAGAGTTCGGTAAGTCAAGGTTCAGCGTACTTGTCGCTGAGAAAGAACGAACCGACACCGGGCTCGTTTGATTGAGCAGAGGTGTGAGAGAGGAGAATCCGGGAAGCAGGTTGAGAAATCCTTCAGCAGACCAAGTGCGAACCGACACCGGGCTCGTTTGATTGAGTAAAGGTGTAAGAGAGGAAAATCCGGGAAGTAGTTCGAGTAATCCGTCCTGAGCAGGCCAAGACCTCTGCAACAGTTCCCCCTGGCTACCGTTAGTCAGCTGTCCGAAGGAAGTTGAGCTAACGAGGTTGTAAATAAAGTCGTTGCCAATCGGAAAAGTTGTCATCTTGCACCATCAATAATTTGATATCGGGTAACCGGCCCCGTCGAAAGTTTCTGGTCAGCTAGTAGGGAACGGTGCTGCCATGCCAAGGATGCCCCCCGGCGCTTTAGTTTACTCAAGTCAGATAGCGGATGATCACGATGCCGGAACCGCCAGCGCCCCCAGCGGTGCTGGGGTCGTCAACGTCCGCCCCAGCGCCGCCGCCGCCGCCGCCTCTGTTGGCCGTGCCCGCTGTGCCCGCCGAGCTATTGGCCGATCCGCCGTTCCCCCCGCCGCCAGATCCGCCCGTTCCCCCTTGGCTGCTAGTGCTGCTGCCAGCACCGCCACCACCGGCGTAGTTGACCGCAGTCCCAGTTATCGAAGACGAGATGCCAGCGCCGCCGTTGCCTCCCACGCCGGTGCTGGCATTGACACCCTGTGTGCCCGCACCACCACCGCCGCCCGCAGCGGCTGTTGAGTTGGCCGGGACATTGACAGCCGATCCATTGCCAAACCCCCCAGCGTTGCCCTGTGCCGCAGTGCCAGCCGCGCCGATTGCATTAACGCCGGTGTTGTAGATAGTCCCGCCGCCACCGCCAGATCCGCCTGTCGTTGCCGCGCCAAAGTAGCCCCCGCCGCCGCCTCCGCCAATAGACGTTGAGCCATTAAAGATAGAGTTTGATCCTTGAGTCCCTGCGTTAAACCCTGATCCGCCAGCACCGCCAGCGCCAACAGTGACGGAATACGACCCAGGGGTGATGCTTTGCGAGCCAGTGATGACCCCTCCAGCGCCACCGCCGCCGCCATTAGCCCAAGTACCACCGCCACCACCGCCGCCACCACCACCGGCGACGATCAAGTAATCCACGGCGCCACCGCTCGTAACGGTAAATGTGCCGCTAGACGTAAACGTGTGGATGGTGTAACCGCCAGATGTTGTGATAGTTCCGCCGGTTGCTACAACTGCTGGTGAAGGAGGTACAGGAGAGCCGAAAAATAATCCCTGGGGCCAAACTTGGCCCCTTGTTGGCAGAGCCGGGCACGGTTCCGAAGGAAACAGATCGAGGGCGATAAGGTCGTTTCCAATCGAAAAAGATCTTGGCACAAATTCCCCCTGCCCCCCGTTAGCCACCTCCGTAAAAGAGGTGGAGCTAACGAGGTTCAGAATAAAATCATTGCCGATCGGAAAAGTTTCCACTCTTACACCACACGGGCGAGGAACGTTGGGCTTCCAGCCGTCGTAACTGTGGCGTTATTCGTACAAGTCAGAATTTCCCACTCTTCAACGCCAGGGTCAACGACGAACCGATCCTCGAAGTTCAGAGTGTTATTCGCGTAGTGCATGTAGACACCGAGATCGGTTGCCAACGGTTCAGACGTGAAAGAACACCAGGGAAGTTCAGAGCAAATCGGAATGTAATCTTGAGCGAAAGCGGGATTCACTTCTGACGAGGAGATAGGGAGAATAATTCCCGTGGTGGCAAAATTGTACGACGCGGCAGCAGGAACTCTACCAGTCCCAACATACTGGTACATTGATTTATACATGGCGTGAAAGACGCCGGTCCCGACGATGGTGCCGGTGTAACCCGCCACACCTTGCCCATAAGGATAAGCACGACCAATATTTTCCAGCAAGTTATAACTTAAACTACACGGGATACCATTGCCGACGACGCCGGTAGAGACGTTGTGAACACCCGGAATCATAGCTAGATCAAGATCTAACCAAGGATATAAAGATTGATTTGGAGAAATAATAGTGAAAGGATAAGTTGTTCCCAAACCTTGCTGGAAAACAAACCAGCTTTGGTTAGTACTAGCTGCGGATGTATACCGGTAGATATTAAGCGTGGTGGTATTGGCATAATAGCTAGGAGTTGAAAGATCAGTAGTTCGATAATTACCTTGATTGAAAACTTGAGAAGCTGGCAGAAAGTAGTCCAGATACTGAGTTCCAGTGAATTCATTCGTTGCGAGATCCCAGCCCGTTCCAATGGCGACGCCTAATCGGTTGGTATCCGCAAAGAAAAGGTAGTAAGTAGTTCCGAATGCTTTTGTCGGGTCGTAAACACACTCAAGAACCCCGCACGAACCATACCCATTCGAAAAAGTGTCGTGCCATGCGGCCATCAAACCTGCGTCGATGAAGGCTTGCCCAAGCAGGTCGATGACGTCGGCAGGAGTGAAACCGGCAGTCAATGTGTAAATTTCTTTTGTAACGGCCATGACAAATTAAAGCAGAAAGTGGTTAATGAATTTTACCCGGAATCAGTCAAGTTCCAGATTTCCGGTTGTCGAATTGACGTAGAAACCGTTCCCGAGAATCAATTTCCCTTGCTCAGTTTCGATGTAGTAAGGCAGCGTTCCGGAGCCGGTCCCCACTTGAAAACTGTTTCCGTTAACGACACTCATTCCTTGCCCGATGGAGAAGTATCCGTTATCAGTACCGATCAATGCGGTTGCGGCTGAGGAATAAGTTGTGCTGGATCCAGTACGCTTCATCGCGCCAGTATCTGTAACGGTGATGCCGCTATCAGCAATTTTCATGTTCCAGTACGGACCCTTCACGATGTACTCGCGAGCGACGTTCGGAATTGTTGGTTGGGGATTCGGAATGGGAGTGTCGAGAGAAGGCGGGGTGGGAAGAGCCATGAAACCGCAAAAGACGTTCTGAGTTTATTTTACCCTGGGATGATTTAGTTCGTTGTTTGCGCAAGACTGATAACCCCGTCGGGACCGCCAAAGAAAGAAGGGCTGACCAAACCACTGACCGCACCCAAACTTGTCACAGTATCGTTTTCCACTGAATAGGCGTAAGCCTGCATACTTTCGTATCCATCGCTGGGGGTAGAGTACAGGAATAGTATGTTCGGGTCTGCGGCGCTGAAAACAGGCCAGCGTCCACTCACCGCATCCCCCGAAAGTTGAGTCAAAGACGCGCCGTTGAATGTATAAACTCCGGCACCCGCAACAATTTTAGTGACATCCGGACTAAATGCAGCTCCCCAGCTAACTGAACTTTGAGCTATATTTAGAAGTGATGAGAAATTATCTCCCGCTCTTGCGAAAAGTTGAGCTGTCTCATCATTACCAATGAGCAAATAATCCTCGTTCGATGACATGCATATGCTTCGCTTATTGAGGTAACCACTCGATACCTCGCAACCCCCCATTTCTGAGAAAGAATCACCAGTTCGTGAGAAAACTTTGAACGATCTTGTGATGCTACTGCCAAAATAGTTAGAGAGAACACAGATGTAGTTCCCTTGGGGTGACCAAATCAGTTGAACGACACCGTCCACTGAGGCAAAATTAACGGTTGTAAGGTAGTTGAACTCACTTAGCGCACTGTTTCCTTTGTAAATCCAAATTGTTCCGGGGGAATTATTACTCATAAAAGCAACGTACACCCCGTCAGGTGAAACAGCAGCCCACGTTATGGGGAAATTCGCTATATTGTCGGGATTGCATGGTAACAAAGTATAATTAGATCCGGACAACTTATACACCATTGCGTTTCGGCCCGTGTCTAAAGAAGACCCGTACACTAAAATAGTACCTTCCGCAGATAAAGAGGGACCTCCCGTACCGGAGGTGTTGGCAACACCTCCCGCGATTGAAAGAGGAGCCCCTAGGGCTTCGGTTGTCAAGTAATTCACATTAATTCGATAATTGCGTGCCACGATCTGAGCAGGCTCGCTCGTTCGAGTTCCAAACTTAATGAACGGATGCCAACTTGGGTCAAGTGCGAAGGTTGGGCGAACAAGGTTTGCCTCAAGAGGGAAACCGAAAGTAGTTACACCATCTCCAGGTCCGTACGTTGTTCCAATAGCATTAAACAAAACATTATACTGCTCTCTCTGTTTATCAACTCCGTTGCAATAGAGCCAACCAATCGGAGGGCTCGTAGGTTGCTGCTGAAGCCAAACAATTCTGCCTACGGGAGTTAAAGGGTTGCTGAGGGTATTAAGGTCCATTTGTGCGCCACCCCCTGAACCTGACGAGCCAGGAGTGCCAGTTGGTCCCGTAGGGCCTGTTGGACCAAACGGACCAGGAGAACCTGTCGGCCCAGGAGAACCGGGAGTACCATCATTTCCAGGAGTACCAGTTGGCCCCGTAGGGCCTGTTGGACCGAACGGACCAGGAGAACCTGTCGGCCCAGGAGAACCGGGAGTCCCAGTAGGACCCGGAGGTCCTGGAGGTCCTGGAGGTCCCTCTGCTTGAACTAATTCCCAGGTAAGTGATTGCCCGTTGTACTGATATTGTTTCACCCCCGGTATTTCTTGTTCCGGATAGATTTGACCGTTAACAGGCGACGAAGGAAAGATAATCGTAGGCATTACGGCACCAGTTCGGGCTGTCGGCATTGATTTTTACTTTTACCCGTATATCCTCAAATTTGAGGCTGGTCCGGCCAGAACAGGTACTCTTCACTCTTGGTGTAGTCGTTCAGCTCTTCTTTCGTGTCAACTTCGAGAACTTTCCCCCTCTTGAGTCGTGCTGCGTCTCGAATCTCTTGCCGCCACGCACCCAATTCTGCGGGTACGGGAACATTCTCTTCAACTTGGCGGGTAACATACCAGTCAGTCGGAGAGAGAGTCGCATAGGCAAAGGAATTCGTTTGAGAAACCATGTATGTTTGCGACTTCGCCAAGTCGTCGTCCCACGTGAAAGGCGATTGACGCCAGCCTTCGCCGTCCCAGCTGACGAATAGTGCTTGAGGTTGTAACATTTTAGTTCAAGATTGTGGGGGAGGGGTTTGAGTTGAGTTGGGGGGCTGTTCCCCAGTGGGAGAAATCATTAAACCTCCTACACCGTAAGTTTTGCCTTGCCACACATTTCCGTTCACCGTGGAATACCAGTGAGAGTCTGCGTAAGATACCACCGGTCCGTACTCTCCTGATAATGCTTCGTTGTAAATTTCAACTCCGTGCGGTTCCACGTCGTTGGGCAACGCCAGAAAAGGAATGGGACCTAAAGTTGGGTGATTCCAAATCAGAGAAATTCCTTCGTCTGTTGCGCTGACGTGATAAGGTTGAGAACAAGAGTAAGCCATAGTTTGATTGTGATTGATAAATTTAACTTGCAGGATACACGTAGTACCACGTAACAGCCACTCGTTTCATGCCAGATGTGACCAGTTGACCCGAGTGGGGAAAGCACCAGTTTGAGGGAAAAATCAGAGCCTCGCCCGGTTGTGGTTTGTAGGTTTTATCCGCAAATTCAGTCCCGCCACCCTCGAAGTCAGAAGTCAGGTACAAAACAACAGAGATAGTTCTGTAGAAAGTTTCTTGCTTCCGATCCCAATTCTGGTCGTAATGAAAATGGTACTGTTGGTCCGGCAGGTATTCTAGCACCTGAATGGCTTCGCGATGGGAGCGAGTTCCGATCGCCCCTGGAGCAAGAGTGTAGTGTGTTAGAGAAGAATGAATTTCTGCAAGTTTGTCCCGGTAAACGAGCAATGCGGAGTTGATCGCATTTCCCAGAAGGTTCGTTATTTCCTCCCCCTCGACAAGAGAGAAACCTTCACTCGAACGAATGGAAGTGTCCTCTTTGAAACTTCCCCCGGAAAAAACCGTGTTCTTTGAGCGTTGTTGATGCGATTCGCAAAATTCGTTGACTTTTTGCAATTCTTCTTGCGTAAGAGTGGGTACGACTTGGATTAGTGAGTTTGACATTTTGGCCTAATTTGTTTGTGTTTTAATGAAAAGGTTAAAAGGAACTAAGATGTGTAAAGTGTTCTTCACTGTTAATCAAGCAACTCTGCAGAAAAGCGTGTAAAGATACCAGAAATCTCGACCGCCACCACCGCCTGCGCCGCTGTAGGACCAATCAGCATAGCCCCTACATTGCCAGGTTCCGCCGTAACCACCCCCGTTACTAGTCCAGGTATCATAGCCGCTAGATGCGGGGTCACCGGAGAAGTTCCAATGTACAAGTTGGTAACCAGCAGGTGATCCCCCGGCTAAATACTCTCCTGGTCCTATTGCAACAACCACTGGGTCCGATACAACCGAGCTATAGACAACTAAAATAGAAAAGTCCCCAATACCGCCCACAGCTGGAACGGATATCGGCCCCGGAGGCCCATTGGGACCCGTTGGTCCGGTCGGCCCCGCAGGACCTGTCGGTCCTGGATCCCCGGCTGGCCCTTGGGCCCCCGTTGGTCCGATCGGTCCAGCAGGACCTGTCGGTCCTGGATCCCCGGCTGGCCCTTGGGCTCCCGTTGGCCCAGTCGGTCCCGCAGGACCTGTCGGCCCCGTACCCCCGCCTGAGCCCGGAGGACCCGGCGGACCAGGATTAGCATCTTTATTAGCAATCCATCCGACAAAAGTGAAACCGGTCAAAGGGGCACTTGTGAAAGTGACTTGGCTCGTTCCGGCATTCCACGAAAAACCGCTTCCCGGCAATTGAACTGATCCCCCGACAAATAAAAGCAAATCAGTCGAAATTACCGTTGCCGGGAGATTAACCGACGCGACTTGAAGTGTGAACGTTACGGCTGACCCGTTAAACCCTGCGGAAATGTCGTCAAGGTATAGGGCGTAAATTCCTCCACCTGCAGGTCCAGTTGGTCCCGGTGACCCTGTTGGACCGCTCGGTCCCGTTGGTCCACCTGGACCAGTTGGACCAGTTGGTCCCGTTGGACCCGTCCCCCCACCTGGCCCCGGCGGTCCGCCTGGACCGGTTGGACCAGTTGGTCCTGTTGGACCCGTTGTCCCACCTGGGCCGGTTGGGCCGGTTGGGCCGGTTGGGCCAGTTGGTCCAGTAGGGCCAGGAGGTCCACCGCCCGAAATAGGAGTCCAACTGCGAATTCCTTCTACCGTACTTGTAAGAGCATAATTGCTACCTGGGGGAACCCCTAGATTAGGCTCGACGTCCCTGAGCCCCAAAATATTGTAGCGATTCGGGTCGGAATCCGGTGGGGGAGTGGGAATTACTTTTCCGTCAAAAAATCCTGCCATGATTTATACCAGAGTCTCAAGGACGCTCAATGTGAACTTGATGTCAGTAGACGACCCGGAAATTGAAAGCGAGTCCCCAGTCTGAAGAACAAGTTTACCCGCAGTTCCGCCCGAGGCAATGAGAACTTCATTCACGGGAATCGTGTAAAGATATACAACAGGATGTGGTGTTCCGCCCCGAACTAGGGTCATCGAAAAGGTTTTCCCGAAGGCGGCGGTGTTAACAGCTTGCGCTGTGAGGACGATCGAGTTGTACCCGGTCGGTGCGGTGTAAATAACTGTATCCAACGCCGGAACGTCAAGCGGGATCGTCTTAAAGACTGTTAATGGAAGTGCCATGTTATCAGGAGAGGGCGAGGATGTAAGGGATCACAATGGACAAGATCGACTTTCTAAACGCTTGACCAGAGATTGTTCCAGTGTTTTGGTTAATTACTAGGTCTTCGCCAACGCGGAAGTCACCAAGTTGGTCCGTACTAGTAATTGCAACGCGACCGCCGTTGACTTGAATGACTTCGTTAGCTTGGATGGCAGTTCCACCTTTGAAGGGAACAGCGGTGTTGATGTTGGTTCCGCTACCCACGTATTCCATACAGTGAGAGTTCGCAATGATCCGGCTAACACGCCAGAAGTTTACGGTGTCGCCAACTGAAGGTGTGTAAGGGAGGTTTTCTTGAATCGCGATCGAAACCGTATCCGTAATGCTGCTGTAATCTTCTGTGACTTCGGCAACGGTGTAATAAACGGGGTTCTTAATTGGCTCTGCGGAAGCACCTACTCCCCCACCACCAGTAATTGAAACCGTCCACGTAAGCGTATCCGCAGCCGAATAGCTTTGACCTGAGGATACGACTTCGATTCGATCTAACTCACCGTCTTTAATTACCGCTATACCTTGCGCCCGGATCGGTGCCTTATCCAATGGCGTGGTTGGCGCCGAAACTGTAACAGTGGGGGTACTTGTGTAGCCACTACCTCGATTCTCAATCCTGAAACCAGACACATTATAGTAAAGCTCACCAACCGTAATCACCTGCCCCACGTAAGGAATCTGATTCGTTGTCAGGTTTTCTAGGCTAAACACACTGTTGTTAACTGTCGCGGCACTCGCCAGCTCGCCGGATTGTTCCAGAGGTCCAACGCCATCTGCGTACATTCCGTAGTTACCAAAATCAGAGTTACTGTTGGTAACGCTAACTAGACCTCCTGTTTCCGCCAACACGGACTTGTCCGCGCAGATCGTGAACATACTCACGACTTGGCAGTAACCTCTGTTGTAAACTTTGACGCCTAAGCCATCCGGGTTGTACTGAGTGAAGCTGTCGAGCACCATGCTTCGTAGGTTGCCCGCTTTGCTGCCGTCGACGTTGAGGCCAATGCTGTTGGTAACGAAGTTTGTGCAGTTCTGAACGTAAGGGCTCTGTGTGATATACAACGGCGAGCCAGGTGTGTTGATGTCGGGCACACCGGGCTTGAAGGACATGATCCCCCACTTTTGAATTGTAATCCCAGAGCCCGGAGGATCTTCAACCCGGTTCACTACCCCTGTGAAGGAGAAGTTCTGAACATAGCAACCGTTAAGAACGTGGAACAGATCGTCGTTCAGGTTCTGAAGGTGAATAGTCGTGGCGCGTAAGTCTGCCCCAACAATCGAAACGTCCGTATAAGGGAACACCAAAGGGTTCTGCTCTTCGTAAACACCTGCAGCAACCCGAATTTGAGTGCCAACTTCAGCCAGTGCCAAGGCGCTCTTGATTGTTCTTTTCGCTGTTTGTGGGCTCGTTCCGTCGTTTCCGTCGTCACCGTTCACGTCAACCCACAGAGTATTTGAGATCGGTGTGATTCCTCTCCACCGAACACCGTCAAATACTTTCAATCCAGGGGCGTTAGGATTGTAAGTGTCTAACCATTGCTCTCCAACACTGTTTCCCCCAGTTCCCGTACTGGACCTAACGCCCACAGGTGCAATAGGAAAAACAGTGTAACTTCCGGCTGTTAAAATCGTTACCCCTGTCACCGATGATCCGGAAACAGAAGAAACTTGAAGAACTGCGGGAATACCTGAACCACCCGACAGATTCAGAAGGTCGTTTACAATATATCCGGTACCGCCGAAAGAAACACTTGCCGAAGTGACTCCGCCAACTAAGTTAAAAGTTGCTGCGGAGCCTGATCCCCCCGTTACGACTACCGGGGAAACGGGGAAAGTGGTGTAAAGGCCAGCATTTTCAACGCTAATCGAGGTGATTTCACCTGTCAAAGAAACGCCGGTGACTTTTAACACAGCTGGCGTTCCGATTCCGCCAACCACAGTCAACAAATTGTTCACTGTGTAAGCAGTTCCACCATCTTCCACGGACGCTGCTGAAACAGCTCCAGTTAGAAGAAATTCGGCACCGGACCCGGAAATACCTGAGTTTGGCGCTTCGGGACCAACTGACGTGGGTCCTACTTTGAACAGATTGTTCGCGGAATCTGCGAAAAACAGACCCGGCTCAAATTCGTTAATGTTGACTGCTGGTTGTCCTTCCAGTAAGAAAGCGGCATCGGGCCTCTGTCGGAAGGCTTTCGAACGTAGTAATTGAATTGGTGTCGAATTGGTCATTACGTGTGCTGACTGAAGTTCGAAAGGGGAGTTGTTTTGAAATATAGTAAGTTTTACCCTACCCGTGGTGAAGAATCGTCCTATGCGAGGTTTTACCCCTTAACTCGCTCATTGAGAAAGTTGTTGGTTCGAAAGATTGAATTGGGGGTTAGTTTCACCGTAAAACCGCCCGGTCAAGGCCTGCCGTTGTGGGCCAAATAATACAATTTCCCCGCGATTGCTCACCCCTGTGATCGTAACTCTGCCGCCCCAAAGAACGGTTGTCTGAAAGTCGGCAGAAAGTTTTCGTGAGAGATCTTTGCTCTGATACTTCGGTAAACCACGCGAGTAATCGAGGTACCCGGCGAAAGCCCAGGTGTGCGTGTTAGCGATAATCGTTGAAGGACTATTGAATTCGAGCGGCCATCGCTCCGTAACTAAAGCATAACCGTCAGCAGGTGTGATCGGAACTGAAGTTATCGCAAGCGTTCTGTCACCCCAGTACTTGGGGCCAAGGTAGGGAAGGATTTCCCCATTAGAGTAACCCATTACTTCAAAAAATCGAAGAACGGCCTGTTTCGTGTTTCCCCAAATTGGGTCATAAGCCTCTGGGTTCGAAGTTTTGTTGGTTTCGCAAATGGTAACTGTCGTTCCTGAGGGCCAATTTTGCGGAGGGTCGGACGACGGGTTAGGGTAGTAACTATTGAGCTGGTTTAAGCGAATCGCCTTGACAGTTGTCCCTGAAATATCGATCACTTGCATGTACTCGAAGTTGGTCGCGTCGGTTAAACAAACAATCGAAACTTCTTCGGAAGGATTCTTGATGGCTGTCGCGCTCGCCACTGTAAACTGCACAATCGCTGGCCGATACCGCGTCGTCGGACCCGCTGGAAGGGTAGTTTGAATTTCAAGCAATCCACCAACAGTCAGGGTTGCGGCCACACCGGGAATATCCGACAGACAGATTCCCAGACTGGGGGAGCCGTCGTCCCCGTCATAATAAGACTGAATGCTGTAAGAAGGGTAGGGGTAAGTCGAACCACGGAAATAAGTGTCCGTTTCCGTGTACACATCGCCCTCTAGATACACATCTTTCGCGTAACTACCCTGGTAAGTCGTCGCAACTCGTTCTTGGCGCTCAAGAACGCTTGTGTCCACAAAGGGAGAGCAAGATTCCGTAGGCGCAAGTTTCAGAGGCCCTGCGCTTGGTCGGAACGTGTTTGAATTTCCGTAGTAAAGATTTCTCCAGATGTTGTTTTCTGCTGCGTACCAGTTTCTGTCCTGGTATGTGACAAGTGTTCCTGTCGAGTTATTGAACTCTTGTTTCCATGGCCGAGAGTAGTCAGAAACAGTGACAGTGAAATAGTAATTTACGTTGTCGTTGCTATCACTGATAACGTAGTTAAATTGTGGCGATTCCGCCAAAGATGCTGTAAACACTTGGTTCACAGTGAAGATTCTGCCCCAGCCACCTAAGACTCCTGGGTCAAATTGCACGTTCGGCCGAAGAGTTCCGGGGTTGATTGCCTGGTTGGTTTGATTAAGGCGAAGAACTGCCCCCACTTCCGGAGGGATTACTGTAGGAAAGGTGTTCGAAACCTTGAAACTATAGGCTCTGTCAAACTCGGGACGAGGGTCCTGAAACCTGCGAATGTAGGGAACCTCCAGCTCAGCGACAGATGTCGCCAGCGGAATGTTGCTGTCAGAAGCGCGCAATCTCAAAGTCGAAGTTAAACCGCAGGAACCCGGAGTTGGCTCAATAGTTGGCCCGCCATCTGTCGCAAGGAAACCACGATAAATTTCACCGTTGATCGAACTTCTCACCCAAACCGCGCTACCGGGGTTGAGGGAGTAAGGGAGAAGATAACAGGGTGAAAATTCAGAACTTAGTTCAACCAGTTGAATTTCGGGGTCAAGTTCCGCATCAATAGTAACCGATACGATTTTTGCTCCGAGGGACAGGATTTGTTTGTTTTCGTCAGAAGTGGTCTGTGACTCGGTTAGTGCGAGAGGACATTGAATACCCTCAAACAGGAAACCGGTTTGGTTGGTTTCGGCACCGCCGACTGTGTTGATTCCTGCGAATCCCTCCGATTTAATCGAAACTGAGCCAAAATTGCTAGTGCTGTTCGTAAGGGAAATGTATCCTCCGTTTAACGCCCAAATTCCGACTGCGCAACCGATTGTGTAAATCGACTGAAGTTGAGCATACGCACCATCTCGAACTCTGAACCCGAAATGTCGAAAATCTTTCTCTATGTCAACAATTCCGATATTTTCGTCGCCATCGGTGACTTGGTTTTGGTAGTAATACCGAATGTTGTTAATCTGGGTCCTATTAAGAAGGTCGAGTTGCGCCTCTACCGATACTGAGTCGATAGTTGAAGGACGCTCGTTCAGCGGTAGTGAAAGGTAAGTGGCCCTGGCGAGAGACCACCACTTTTGCTCCGAAGTATTTGTAACAGGGTTGAGAAGAGTCGTATAAATTTCGTACGCCGCAGGGTCGTTCTGCAGTGAGACACAAGTACATTCATTTGCGATGACGGAGCGCAATCCTTGCAACTGATTACCTATAATTTCTCCCCAGCACATGCCGTACTCGGACCTGAGGTTTACGCTGTTTGAGTAGGCGGAGGAGTTTCTGGTGCTGTTAACCTCTCGATTGTTCGGATATGAGAAGTTAGTTGGCGCCACAATTATGTACTCAGCTTTACTCACAAGAGAGGCACCGCTGGTTACTTGCCCACCAAAGAAGTCCGGGAAAGCTCTTTGAACTTTCGTGTAATAGTCCGCCAACTCGTTCAACGTAGTATTTAGAGAACCGCGAAGACGGTGGGCCGACTTTAACGTATTCGTAACGTATAAAATTACATTTACAGAATTCGAGATCACAGGGAGAGAAGAATACTTCACATAGAGCGAATCCGGATCCGTGCGTAAGTAAAAAGAGAAAGTGTTGATGGGATACGCGTAGTATCGACCGTTTTGAAAAGACCCGGTAGTTTGATTCACACTCGAGGTAAATTCCACGGTTACAGAATCGTTCACTTCTAAACCGTGTGGCCTCGTCGAGAAAAACACCGCTGCGCCGTTAGTCGAAGACTCTACTTTGTAGACATCTCGCGAATCAATTTTGTCCAGTATTGAAAAATTGTTGAGGTAGGTGTTACCAGTCCACTTAAAGATTGAAGTTATCGGTTGGTCAAAATCGTCATCTACTCCAGCAGGGTAAGCTGGATTTTTATATTTCGGTACGTATGTAGGACTAACGATGCACTTTTTCAAGTCGAGGCCAACAATCGAAATCCCTCGGGGAATAATGATTCCCCCTGTCGGACTGTTGAACTGAGTCAACTGCGTTGTTGTGACTTCCCCGTAAGGGTCGGCGGAGAAATTGACATTGAATTCGGCTAAACTCGCACCAGGCCCATTGTTTGCAGTTATCCGAGAAGGTGCGAAATAGATAGTATATTTGCTGTTCTCGCTTGCTGCCGTAGCCCCAGCCAAGATTGCGTTAATTGTGATCTTGCTTAACTCTAGAATTGCTCGTGTCAGGGTCTGAAAAGGTAAAGCCTGACCGTTGTTTAAGACTGAGTCGGTAGATCCAGGGAACTCGGGTGCAACGAATACAACGTAACCTCCTCCTCCTAGATAGGGTGCGGCAATAGCTTGCCATTGTGACGTAAAATCTTTGAAAACACCGCAATTCAGGGTGCCATCTTGGGTGTTTAACCAGAGTTCCCCACGCGAGGGAACTCCCGTGGGCTCTTCGGGGAGAACTGACGTCGGTCCGACTTTGACGACAGTGTCGTCATTTACTTCAAAGAAAAGACCGGGGTCGTTCGAATTTGTATTCAGTCCAATCTCACCCACCTCAAGATTCGAGCTCGTCGGGCGTTTTCCCGGAATGCTTGAACGCTTGAAGATAACTTTTACGGCTGACATTTGCTAAAGAGCGAGTTGTTACGCGTAAAGACGCTACAGTTACTTTACCCTAAAGGTAGGCTCCGCCGATGACTGCATCGTCACTCACATCCCCCTTCTCGCGAAGTTTCATCGCAGCTTGAAGATACGGGAGGGCAGCCTCACCGAGTTCTTCCCGCTTTTCCTTATAGCGCGACATTAACGCGATATACTTTTCGTCGTGTTTGCTCATGGGGTGCCCTCGTAGAGAATGTTAATGTATTTTTGAGCTTGTTCGGTGGACATTCTGCCCCACGGCCCTCGCTCATAAGAGCTACCTGGAGAGCGAATTCCATGGTCCATTATAGTTGCAATGTCGTCGTTTGTAAAGCCGTCTCTTCTCATTTCATACAGAACTGCGGGTCTGTTGTCCCGTACTCTGGCAAGAATTGGTGCTTTTTTCTCAAGCTCCTCTTGAAACTTTTTCTTCCCCGTCGCATTACCTCGATAAGTCTCATTTTCTAATTTGTTTAGTATCGTTCCTCCCGTTCCGTCCCAACGTCTCACTTGCCAATCGCCTTGTCCCCCTGCATCGCGATCGCGAGAAACCATGGCCCCCTGAGGTTTCATGAACGCACCCATAGCCTCCGAGAGTGCGGCTTTCGGGGAGTCTTGAGCGAGACCCATATCAACAAATCGCGCTGTTCCCCTGTTGTCAATCAAAACATTGTCGATATGCATGTCATTGTGAGCGATTCCCATTCTGTGCAGGTTTGCTCTAGCGATCCAATATGCGTCAGCGACTTTGACTCCGTTTATTTCTTTATCGGCATCTTTTCCTCCGATCGGTTTTCCGGGTACAACACCCATCGCAAGGCGACCAAGTTTGGTGCCTGGATGATAACCTTCGCCGTCAATCTGTGCTGCCAGAAGTCTCGGGCCCAAGTCGGCTTCGCCAAGTCGTTTAATCAGGTCGGCTTCTTGCAAACCAATTTCACCCCGTTTAATCGCATTTCCTTTGTTCGGCTCGCGAAGTACTGTGCCATATGCGCCTTTGCCGAGCAAAGTCGAGCCAGAACCGTATGATTCCTCCCACTTGTAATTTTTCGAGCCCAGCTCTTTTGTGATGCCTTTGGCTAGCAAGTCGCCGTCATGGTCACGGGCATCTTCTCGAGCGTAGCGAACGTTTCCGGTGGCCTTTGTTGCCGGGCCAAGAATTGCCTCTTGAACTTTTTGAATCCTGTCAATTATCTCAAATCGTTCAGTCGCATTTGCCCCCCTTGCTATAGCAGACTTTTGCTCTTTTTGCAGCCTTTCTCGTAAATTGTTAGCTTCTTCCAGCAAACCTTCAAGATCTCGGCCAACTTCTTTACGGGTTTGAGCGCCGAGGCCAAGAACAGATTGAAGCTGTGCTATTTGCGATTTGTTCTGCGGCGAACCGCCCTTCGGCGCACCTTGGATCGCTTCTTCGACGTCTTTGAGCTGTTTGGCCATTTGTTTGACAAGAATGCCTTTAGGATTTTCTTGTCTCATCTCAGATTTTAAGTTATTCCGCAAATTCCAGGCTTCCTCGAGAAGTCCCTCCAGGTCACGGCCAATTTCTTTACGGGTTTTAGCACCAAGTCCGAGAGCAGATTGAAGCTGTGCTATTTGCGACTTGGCGCGAGGAACAGCTCTGTCGTCTGACACTATCGCGATGTTTTGCGGTGTTTCTCCTCGAAGAATGCGGGAGATATCGTCGAAGACTTCGGCTGTGGGTACGCGACCGTCGGGTGATTTTGCCGGTTGCCGAGGTGGCTGAACTAGCAAAGGTTTCTCACTCGGATTTTCCTCTCTGCGAGCTAACTCCCGGTCAATTCTACTCTTGGCTACCTGGAACAACTCTTTGTGTCCGGCAGGTGCCTCTGAAAGACCTTTCCGAAATTTAGCAAGATCGTTTGTACCCCAAGCTCCGTATAAAGGGTCTGGTTTGTTATCTTTTTGTTGCTGGGCATTCGCTGCCAATGCCGCAATTTCTTGCCTCAAATCACTGGGCAGTCGAGGAGGCTCGTTGGTCGATTTCGCGGGATTTTTCGGAATCACGCCAGCTTCGATTAAGCGCCGTTTCAATTCTTTGGCATCTTCGCCTGCACGAATGTTGTGCCCCAGCTCCCCCCGAAGTTGCTTCTTAATTTTCTCAAATTGAGCGGCACCACCACGTTTTCCACCCGCAGCGGCAGCACGATAGAGTTCTACAACGCCGACTTCATGCGAGGCTTTGTTGAGAACGTTGTTTACAGCGGTGGGAAAGTTAATTCGGCAAAACTTTGAATTGCTGATACAACCGGCACCGCACGATTTGCTTCGCGAGCACTTTTTTCTCATTTGTTATTCTCGCGAAACTCTAGCAGTTTGGCTTCGAGTTCTGCGATTCGGCTTCCGACCGACTCAATTTTTTCTGAGTAAGAGTCGTCTTGATCGTAAGTCCGATCGTAGTCATCCATCTGTTTGCGGCCAAGATTCAGCACCGACATTTTCGCATCGAGTGCCTCTTTAGCTTTAATCAGATCATGCAACTCTTTCATTTGCTGTTGCAGACCTTGAAAATTACCGCGCATGCGAGAAACGCGCATCTCGTTTTGAAGCGAGTCGATGCGCAGATTCAAACTTTTCTCCGTATCTGACAGACTATCGTATTCGCCACCGTCACGAACGTTCTCAGGAAGAAGTTCACCGAATCGAGAATTGATGACAGAAGTTTGCTCGGGCTCCATCACTGTGCCGCGAGCGTAATCTGTAGGATTGTGTGAAAACTCGAGGGTCTGATGTCCCCGCTCAGAGTAAATTAAGTAGGCTTGTTGAATAGCCTTATCAGAAATTGAATCTTTCCGCATAGTCGGACAAGAGTGTTATACTAAGTTTTACCCTTTTACGTAGTTCCAAGAACCCTTTTACCGATCTCGTTAATTGCTTGTTGGCGGTCGGCTTGACTGGCGTTCGGATTCGCCAATGCCACGGCAGGTTTCGGAGGTGCAGAAGGTTGAACGCTTTTCGGCGCTAAAGATTTACCCGGTTTCTGCGGTTTCGGCCCTACTTTCTTCTCCCCGGCGACTGAGCCCCATTCAACCATCACTGGTTTTCCGCCTTTCATTGCCCATCCGTACTTCTTCTTTCCCATTGTCACGGCTTTGTTATTCTCAACTTTCGAGCCCTCTTTCTGCGCTTTTTTGCCTACGAGCTCTTCTTCAGATGCAGCTTTCTGAGAGTCCCCTACTTTTCTGCAGACTCCGAACGTCATTTTTTCGCCGGGCGCACAACCTTCGGCGAAGTCCCAATCTACAAGGGTGTAGTGCACACCTTCAACGAGGTGATCAACGGAGGGGAAGTTAAAATTGTTCATGAGTGTCATAGGTATGCAGCGGCTTTGAACTCTTCTTCAGAGATTGTTCCGGATTTTGCTAACTTTTGCATTGCTTTCAAAATCACGGAGGCTTTCTTCTCATCACCTTGAAAGAGTGCGTTTTTTCGTTCAGAGGCGAGTTTAACGTAAGTGCTCATCGTATTCCTTCGTAGAGAGATTTAAGAAGCCCTGTGGCTTCTGAGTCGGATAGGTTCTTTATTGCTGGGGGGAGATCCGCTTCTTTGGTTCGAATTTCCACAGAGTCGTACGGGCCGAATTGTAGTTTTGAAACAACTTTATCCCAGTTTCCTTGAAACTTTCTGTACAGGGGGCTTTCCTCACCACCGTCGAAAGCGGTTTTTGAGGAGGAGTCTTTGTTGGTAAGTAAAGCCTCTACTAAAGCGTAGCGAGGACCGATTTGAGACAAACCGAAATCCACGAACATAGTTCTCTTGGTTTTCGGGTCATAAAAGACGTTTCCATCATGAGTGTCGTTATGCGCTATTCCCGCTAGATGAAGTTGAGCTCGCGCCCTCATCATAGAATCAGTTTGCTGAACTTTTTGTTCTTTTGACAAAATCTGAGACGCGATCGGCTTTCCTTTTGCTTCCCCCATTTGCAGCATTCCGTCACCAGAAGTAACATGACCTCCGAATATAACCTTATTCACCAATTTCTCGTTTGCCAATGGTGTGGCAGAAACTAAAGGCGGGGCCAACCCTGTTCCCTTTAGGCGAGTTAGAGCTTCAGCTTCATGTTGTCCTATTTTTCCCTTCTTAACCACTGTAGGGGGAGGACCAGCATTCAAACGAACCTCTCCCATGGCTCCTTTACCGAATACTTTCCCCTCGTCAAACGCTTTCTGTATATTCTCCTTTTTATTTTCTCGGTTTACTTCAACTCCTTTTTTGCAACGTCCGGCTGTGCCATAGTGCGTGCCATTTGGCCTTTCACAACGTGTGAAATCGTGAACCTCCGTAAGGAGTTCCCGAACTCGTTCAACGGAGTTGTCTGTAAAGTAACCGAGTTTGCCCATGTTATTAAAACTACCATTTCACACGATTAGCCCAGTAGGCGGCGGAGGACGGGCCTTTCGCGATGTTTTTTGCGTGTCGTGCTTTGAAGGCTTCGCGGCGAGCCCGGTAAGACTCTGACTCGCCTTCTTTCTTAGGTGAACCTTCGACGCCAGCTTGACCAAAACGAATCAACTTTTCTTGTCCGTCGTAGCACGCTTTCACAACATGGCTGTGTCCGCCTTGAGTGTCCGCCTGCGGTTTATTGCAGGCTAAGTTAGCCTTCTCAGCGTAATCCCTGTGAAATTGCTCAAGAATTCCGGCGAAGAAAGAGCCCCACATCAGCCTTCCTCACCGAAACGAATGTAGTCGCCAACGCTGGCGAGGCTAACACCGGCATTTGCAATTTTAGTGGCAGCCCATGGGGGAAGATTGTCCTCTGGGTCAATCATGTCCAGCATGATGGCAATTTTTTCTTGAGCAACGCGAAGTTGGGTGATAATCATTCCTCCATTGCTTTCTGTAGAATCCATGATTTCTGAGTACATCGAGTCGTTCACTGAGGCATGCATAGCAAGTTGGCCGTTTTTATTTGCTGCTTTCTTGATAACTTCCATACGGGGCATACGCACCGGGACACCCTCAGCCATCTGGGGATTTTTCAAGTCGCCGCCGCCGGGAATCGGTTCTTTCGGTAAACTACGAGCAGCCATCTCATCCAGAGAAGAGTCTCGACCGTACTTAAATTTCTCAGAATGTTTGGTTTCTAGTGGAACGCAGTTGGGAACAGTTCGCCCACCTTTTTTCTTGACACCGATTGCATGATAACCTTTCCAGCAAGCGTCTTTGAGACTATTTTTCGCATCTTCGGTGAAACCGAGCCCGTCAAGGCGATTCCAATCGTAATCATCATAATTCATTTTGGCGCCTCCAGGTGTTTCCAAGTCACAACTTCTTCTTGAATTTTTTCAACCCTTTGTTCCAGCCTTATATGATCTTCGCGAAGCGTATATTTGAGGGGGAGGGTCATTCTTAGGTCGTCAAGAACAAGTTCCATTTTCTCCATGTGTTGGATAATTGTTCCGAACCGGTCGTCGATTCTCTTACCGTTTCTTTCCAGGAACCAACCGATTCCGCTAACTGTGGTTACGACAGACGCTAAAACGCTGATGATTGTTACTGGTTCCATGTCAGTTCGGGAGTCCTGATTGGCCTTCAGACAGACGGGTTTTCACCGTCTCCGGCAAACCCGATTCCCAGCCATGTTTCTTGGCGATGCGTATGATTCCTGCCATGATCTGGCGGGGATTCTTTGCTCGGCCCACGGACGACCAAGCAGCGGCAACATCTTCCGGCCCGGAAATCGGAAAGGACATATCCGGTCCGGCAAATTCGCCTTTGACGTCTCCAGCTTTCAATTTATTCCGCTTTTCTGCACTCCACTCACGATACTCGGCATCTTTGCGCTTTTTCTCACGACAAGTCGGGCAAGTCCCCCCGCATTTGCACTCAGCCATTGCGAAGGGTTGGGGCATCGCCATCAACTCAGAATCTTGCGAATCACCTTCAGAGAAACCGTATTCTTCCCGCTTCATCTCTTTGAAAGAAGTCATGCGAGACTTCTTGCGGTCGAAAATCTCTCTCATCGCTCCGGGGCCATCGCAATTTTCGTTGTAATCGCGATTGATAAGACCGGCCCGCTTTTGGCGAGTGATCTCATTCATCTTTAGAATACTTTCGTTGTGATGAGACATTCCCCCGGTGATGTCGGGAGACCACTTCTTGCCTGAAGCGTTCATTTCTTTCAGCCTGTTCATGCCGATTGCATTTGAGGCGTTAATGCTTCCGCCTACACCGGGTAGGGAAACGTCTGAGAAGTCGAGCCGAGTTCCGTACATACTTGGAGTGTAGCAATAATGATTTTTACCCTTCTTCTTAACCGGGTTCAAACTCGTTTAAGATTTCTTCGACTAGTTCGTCGATTTCCTCGTCAGAAATGGGCTCCTCCGTATCCTCTTCGTACTCATCTCCCTCCGGAGCATAGTACTGTTCGGCAGAGAAAGGCTGCTTGAGGTCTTCTTCTGGCCCTTTCCCGTTGGGATATTTCCAGAGTCCTGTGTGGGCAATCCAGGGGGAAGTGTTTGAGATTTCTCCGGTGGGAAGACCTGTGAAAGCATCAACGTCTTGATCCTCAGGAGTCATAAATTGTGTGGCATACGCCGCACGGAACGCTTCCATCGCGTCGGCATCAAAATCGCCGCCAATTCTGTTACTCATGTGTCAGTTGTGGTATAACTACGGGTATTTTACCCGCTGCCGGGCAATCTTCGACCCATGCGGCACAAATTCTCATCGGCGGAGCCAGCGTCTTACATTCAGGAGTGTAACACATTTTCTCGTCGTTCTTTTCCTCGACGTACCGTGGCTGATACTTTCGGTTCGCCTCTTGAATGATTCGATCGTATTCAGGCCTGACTCGCTCAAGTGCGTTGTCGATATTTAATTCGGTTCTTGCTTCCCTTTCCATTTCGTTGTCAGTTTGGGGAACCATCAACTCAAGGCCGAACTTCTGCAAAAACATATGGTAAATCTTCCAGACATCTTTTTGATTCATGTTCAGCCAGGAAGACAAAGCCGTAACAATCGCTACTATGAGAAAAGCGATGAGTGACCCTTTGAAGTCTTTTGGATTCAGTTTGAACAGCATCACACCTACCGCTTGTTTATTTTTCCGGTCGTGTTCTGCAGCATCTTGCTATTCCCCATCAACTTTTCTTCATACTCTTTAACTTCCTGCTTGACGTCAACCTTGAGCTTACCTTCTTGAAGCATTTTTTCCTTCTTAAACTCCAGAATTTCCGGAGAATGTGGAGAATTCTTCTCACGTTCTTTCTTGGCCACCTCTTTGCCCTTCTGCATTGACTTGCCAGCTTTTTCACGGCGAGCCAGTTCATCTTTGTGAACCAGCTTGCCCTTTTTGTCGAATTCGTGGTCCTTCGGCAACTCAGGCGGCACGTACTCTGGGTGAATTTCTCGAGTGAGACGGTCAAGAAGTTGATCGTAAGTGTCCTTCAACCGGCGGCGGCAAACTGCAGAGGCAGCAACCGTCATTGGGCCGCAAGGTACGCGATGCAGGGCAATTTCGTCGTAGGCGTTCATGTCAGGCTCCGGATCTTGGGCGAATGCGACCGTCGTTGTGTGCGTCGTAGTGAATCCCCTTTTGCTTTTCTTTGCGAGGATTCGGGTCTTGGCGATTACTCTCGCGCATCGATTGAATCATTGTGTCGCGCATATTGCGAAGTTGTTCGCGTGGCAATGTGCAATGATCGCTGTCACGATAGGAGCGATACCAGCGGCAAACTTCCGACGGGTCGTCAGCCTGGAGCATCATATTCCACACCCCGAGTGCTTGCGCATCGGCCAAAGTCCCAGGTTTGAGTTTGGCTTCAATTTCGTGCCGCTCGGGGCGATTGAATCGTGTATCTTTGCGCATAAAGATTATCTAAAGTGCTCCGATTTGTTGAGCAACTTCCCCCTGAATTTTTTGAAAGTGAGGGGTGAGGAAATCAATCAACCCTGTTCTTGTTGAGTATTGGGTCTCTCGGACTTTCTTCCCTTGATAAGTTAATTCGTTAAGGTCCAGTAGTTTTCTTTGTGCTGCAGCAAGTATGGAACCCATTCTTAACAACCCTGCGCTGTCGCCCTTTTCCTGCAACTCGGCAACCTTTTCTGCCATCGCTTTCCCTAGGGAGGCCCCTCCAATATCTTCTCCAAACCAGTAATGCGGCTTTGGAACTGACCTTAGGCTTCCTTCCTTGGCCGACTGGACCCCAATTGCCACCGTTCTGGACGCATCAGTCCACGCGGAAACAATTTTACCCATTAAATTTACCCGATCACTGGCATTAAGCTCATTCGTAGGTATTAACGCGATGGAAGCCAAAGCCTTTCTAGGGTCAAGAACTTTATCCAGAATGTCATCTCCAATAGTTTTCTTAACTTTGTTAACTTCCTCACGTTTCTCGTGGTTAACTCTCCCTTCTTCAGTGAGTTTCCCATTGGTGTCGAAAGTTATCATTCGAGGTTTACCCGATGTTTTCGATGTGCTGGTGTTGAACCACCCGACGGGATTGCTTACGAGAAGATAGTCGGGGCTTCCTTCCCCCTTACCCCTGTTAATACGAGAGTTTGTAAGGGACCAGTTGTTGCCTATATTCGCGTTCGCACCTGCAACACCCGCTGGTATCAAGTGCTCCAAGTCCACGTTTAGAAGATTAAGTTTCTCCCCAGTGTATACATCTTTGAATCCTGACTCCATGGCGATTTTCATGATTAGGAAAGATTTTGCTCTTTCTTCCTCAACATTAGACATCTTTTTCCCTGCCGGAATCACATCCCCCTTAGGTGTGACCGAGCCGTACGATCCGGGAATAGCAGATGAACCGGCGCTCTTCAGGTACGTAAACACTTGAGGCGGCATTAGTCCCATCATGAAGTGCACTTCTGAGTCTTTTAAATCTTGCGTCCTATACCACTTCGCAAAAGGCTCCATCGCCTTAGAAAACTCCTCAGGTGATTTATATTTTCCTTCCTTGTATTTGTCGTAGACATTTGTAAGTTCTTTGAATTTCTCTTGACGTTCCCTTGAAGCCATTTGTTCGATCCCCGCCGATGAAACTTCAGGGGCCACGTCTTTTCGACCGTACAGGACATCAAAAGCCTGAGAAACCATATTTCTCATCTTTTGCCTACGCTCTTTAGGATCGGGGAAATCCCGTTTCAAGCCTTCAATACCTTCCCTCAGTAGCAAAGTTCTTTCTTTGATCTCTGATAGAACTTTTCCTTTTGTGAATTCTTTGGGTATAGTATCGGCAACAAGTTTGCCTTTACTGGCAGAGTTGCTGAACCCGGTGTATTGTTTGAATCTCTTAGCCGCCTCAACGGTAGTTAAATTACCCTGAGCAATTTCAGATTTCAGGAAATCTCGAACTTTCGATACTTCCCCGGAAACACTCGCCGGAAGTTGAAGAATGCAATCGTCCCTGTAAAAAATGCAGGAAGAACCGCAGGATTTACCTTTCTTGCATCGGTCACGTTTAGCGGAGAAACTTCCTCGTTGTGCCGCTGCCCCCTCTGCCCGTGCCTTTTTAGCTTCGGTTATGACACCTTTCCCGTTACCTTGAGACGGACTCTCACTCTTTTTCGTTGAACTAGGGGAAGCCGCTGGTTTACCCGGTAGAGGTGAAGATTCACCCACAATTCCCTGTCTTTGTCCAAGACGCTCTACCTTTGCATCATCTCCCTGCATATTGCGAGAGTCTGCAAAGTCAAACCAGCGATACTTACTTCCCATTTCAATCAGTCTTCATAGCGGTCGAGAATGTGAGCGATGACGGAGTTACGAACGATGTCCTCTTTCGAGAACTCTACGATTCCAACTTCCGACAGGTGGCGCAGTCGATGAATAGCATCAATTAGGCCATTTTCCCTTCGAAACACTTCCATATCGGTCTGTTTCGTGTCCCCAATCAGAAGGATCTTCGAATCTTTGCCGACGCGAGTCAGGACAGTTTTGATTTGTGAAGGGAGGAAATTCTGAGCCTCATCAACAATGATGAAAGCCTCGTTGAGCGAGCGCCCCCGAATGTCTTCCAGGAGAACAGGCTCGATAATTTTCTTGTTGAACAAGTATTCGCTTGCACCCTGAGATTTCATGATGCACGGTAAGTTGTCGAAAACCGGGGCGACTAGAGGCGCAATCTTCTCAGACAGGTCACCAGGTAATGCTCCCCGCCCACGTTGGAACTCGACTCCAACATCACTGCGGACGTAATAAACCTTCTCAAAATCGCCAGAGGCGACACCAAACAGTCCGTAATGCAGCGCAATAAGGGTCTTGCCCGTTCCTGCACACCCATGTGCAAGAGTTACCGTGTTTTTCTTCAATGTATTCCACAGATCTTCTTGCCGCCAAGTTAAAAACTTGGGAGGCATAACATCCATTCCTTTCGAATAGGAATGCTCTAACATCTGGGCATTTTCAGCACGGCGGGATTTGCGCTTCGTCTTTGAGTCTAACATTGTTAAAGGGGTGATACAGTCGGTGGGTAGGTCGTACACTTTGCTGCTTAGAAGAACTACGTCATTCTTATCACCCCCTTGATTGTAAGAAACTCTCTGAGACATTGGAGGGCTGCTCAGGTCATTGAGCTTTTACCCTACAATGTCCACCACTCCACGAAATCGTCCGTGAATCCATACACGCCGACGGGATTGTTTTTCTTGTATTGGTTGTCTTGAGCCTTTTTCAAATACTTGTCAGCTATTGGCGAAGTAGCCAATACAACAGTGCCGTGTTCGGCACGCATAATTTCACTATTAAAGTCGGTTGGATGTAAAGCCATGGTAATCTGTCTTAAGGACAGCAACTTTTTGAGCGGTTACAAATCGCTAGTTAGATGTATGTATCCCAACCGATTCCCCTGCGCCCCCGACTTCGCCCGCTCACAAAAGGTGAACGGGGGTCTGCGTCTTGAGTCACAGCACTATAATCTGGGTCGTTAATTGCGGTATCCCCTGAGAACAACTTTTGCCGTCCCTTGCGAATCTCGCCAAAGAGTGACTGATCATTGAGCCCTTCACGAAGGAGCTCACCTTTGAATCGTTTGTTCTGAATAATTGCTTCTTGAAGTCCACGATCTACAACGTCCATCTTCATTGCATAGTAAGTGAGCGCCCAGGCGAAAGCGTCGGTGCTGTCGTCGTGACGGACGAAAGGAAACGCGGTCAGTTCTTTAATGAAGGCATCAGTCCAATGCCCCCTAACCAGTTTAACTCTGCTGTTCTCGAGTAAAGGACAAACTGCTTGTAATCGCGTAGTTTTTGATTTCAGAGGTCGCATCTCCTCGATGGGAACTTTCGCTTCTTTACGAAGCACTTGAATCAGCGAGTGCCCCGACGCAGCTTTTTCGATGCACAGAACTTTCGCCTTGTAGAAAGCGTAATTGTGTTTGACTGCCTCAACAAGGTCGGGGAAACCCCACCGCCCTTTCACAATCTCGCGAATGTAAATCGTTGTGGGATCGCGCATATGAATACCTGCGACGCAGATTGCCGTTTCGTCAGCCATTTGCCTCTCGGAAAAGGCACAGTCAGCGGCTAACCACACAACATCAAGTTCGGGACAATCTTCCTCCTCGATGACTTCTATCCAACTGTTCTTAACAATCTGCCCTTCGGCAGCAACCGGGACTCCTTGATAAAGAGCAGCGAATTTGAAGCTGCCCATAATTTTCTTCTGCGATTCCAGCATCGGAACCGAGAATGTCGGGTTATCTTCCCAATGCGATTCCCCAATTTGCCGCTCAAGGGGGTCAGTCCTTGGATCTTCGCAAAGTCCAGCAATGTTTATCCAACGCCAGCCAAACGGATTTTCTTCTTCGTCATAAAGACCGTCGCCATCCATCAACACACCGTGCAAATCTTTCTCGTGAAAGCGTGTTGCAATGATCATCTGGCAGTAATGGTTTGTTCTTCGTGTGCTCGCCTGCTCTGACCACCAAGATTCCAAGTTATCAAGTGCTTGTTTCGAGTCCGACGATTTCAGAGGGTCGTCAACTACCATGGCGCCAACTCCGGGGCTGTCCATGTCAGACGTTCCAGCTGTGAAACCGGTCAATACCCCGCCAACCGAAGTTGCCAGAATGTATCCGCCGCCAACCATGTCATACTTGGAATCAGGGGAGAAACCAAGCCATTCGGGAAAAACACGTTTGAACTCTTTCGATTTCATCATGTGAACGGTTTCTCTGTGAAATTTGAACGACAGAGAAGCACCATACGAGGCAATCACATGCTGGGTTCTTTGATCGCGGCCAAGAAGCCACGCCAAAAACATTGTCGCAAGCATCGACTTTCCGGACCGTGGGGGACAAGAAACGATTAACCGCTTGTACCGCCGAGTCGCAAGATCCTCGAATGCTGAGCCAATTAGTTCGTGAAACGGCGCCACCTGCAAGTCGCCATGTTTCATAATGTCGCAGAAAGCGAGAAAACAATCGCGAGCTGCCTTATGTTTAAAGTCGTTAATGACCGACCGTGGCGCTTCCAGAAGCTGTAACTCTCGAATACCTCGCAGGTATTTCCTCCACGAACTGTGTTCTTCGAGCTGGCTTGCTTTGGTAAGTATGGGGCGCATTTCAGTCCCCTGTAAGTTTTTTCAGCAGTTCACCAACTTTCCCGTCATACATCGGAGCAAGATCCTGGTCGTTTTTCGATTCGATTTGCGTCAAAGTCACAATATCTGAGGTGATTTCCCGGTGTGCTTTGATCGCACTGTTAAAGATAGAAACAAGATCGCGTGTTGAGCACTCTTCCATCTGATTCGCCAGCTGGTCAAGGGCATCTTTCGCCACAAGAAGGGTGTCTTGTGCCAGAAGTTCTTTCTGTTTGATAATGTCGTCGCGTGATTTAGCCATTAGTGAAACCTCTTTCTACATTTTGCACAGCCGCCAGAGGGCGGAGGCGGATTACCCTTGTAGCTCGTGATTTGCTTCAGGATTTTCTTAGCAGCTTCCATATCACCTCGCTGAACCGCGAGATGGTAGTTTTGCCAGAGTTCTTGAGATGAGTTCATTAGCAAGGGGCAACAGGGCCTGGATTTCCGACGCAAGGCAAACAACCGAGTTTCCAGAGAGAGTTGAGAGTGGCGAACTCAAAAGAATCCTCTTGAATCCATCCTCGCCCTTGCGGGGATTTTGCTACGAAGTAGAATCTTCCCTTCGGCGTTTGAATGAAAGTCTCCGGATTGATGCCAATGAGGGAACCACCATCCAAGTAAAGTTGCTTGGCTTCCGGATTTAATGGATCGACGTTCAAGAAAGCGTATCCGCCAGTCACGACCGCAAACTCGCCCTCGTTGAACCCGGTGAACCACTCAGCGTATTTCGACGCACGAGATGTAATCGGGTCGGCTTTTCCTGCTACGTCATTCCAGAGTTCGACAGCGTACCGCGCCAAGAATTTACCCGTCGGCGAGTAAAAGACTTCTTCAAGCGGCTCGGAAGTTTCTGCGTCCCAGACGGTCACGACAAGTCTACCATCCTCAGTATAGCTATTATTACTCAGAAGGTATATCGGTTGATTCAACGGGTCCGGAAGAAAGACCGTGTCAGGATCGCAAATAAACACCCAATCCCCCGACTGCGTTGCAGGGTTGCTCCAACGAACCCCGTAGGGGGCTGAGTAATCTTCCAGCGGAGTTTTGTCACCGGTATACCAAGGGACGTAAATCTCTCCGCTTGCGGTGTCAACAACACCCGCCAACGGAAGGCGTGTTTCCACGTTAGGACCAGGGAAGATTTTACTACAGTCTCCGCGCTGAACGCAGGGGTCAAGAGCAATGTAAGGAAGGGTTTCCTCAGCAGTTAAGACGTAGGTTTGACTGTAGGTGTATTGCGATTCCGGACTCAAACCAGTAAACGACTCGGTCTGACACGTGAACGGTTCGATAACTTGGATTGAAGCGCCGGATGGAACACTGCCGTTGATTGTGTTGAAAGCACCACAAAGTAGTTGCGTGGCAAAGTCATGACCCGATGAAGTCAGGTAATTTTGACACGAGAAGTTCAACTCGAAACTCATGTTTCTCTCGAAAACCATAGGAATTCGATTCTTGACCGTGTTGGATGAGCCGGTGTAACGAACAACGATGTTATTTGTCTGTTGGACAACTCCTTCGTTCTCAACTGCGTCGGCCAAGCGAAGAACATTCACCCCGATCGGAATCAGGGGTGAAGCGACGAGGGCGTCTACAATAAATTGTTCGATGCGAGAAATTGAGTTTAGTTCCACTTATTAAGGGTAGGGAATTGTACTGAGAACGCCCAAATTGTCTACGACAACGAGCCACTGGCCAGCGTCAGGGGCAGTGAGAACGAAGTTCCCGTTTGAAGCAGCCGTGATACGACCTTGGGCATCAACGGTAATATTTGCGTTGGTGTAACTATCGGGCGTAACAGCTGTGTCAGCAAGGGAAATCGTGCCTGTTGTTGTAACAGGGCCTCCAGTTAAACCGGTGCCGGTGTCAACAGACGTTACAGCTGTTCCCGAAGAAGCAGCAGTGATACGGCCTTGAGCGTCAACGGTAATACCTGCGTTTGTGTAACTAGCAGGCGTAACAGCTGTGTCAGCCAGAGAAATTGTGCCTGTTGTTGTAACAGGGCCTCCAGTTAAACCGGTGCCGGTAGCAACAGACGTTACAGAACCGCCACCATTTCCAGCGGCAATAGTTCCGTCACTGTCAACAATCAACCCGCCGCCCAGAATAAATGGGGAGTAGGGGCCACGAATATAGTTTGTTTCCGGGGAATCAAAAGGGTCGTTAGGAATTGGTTGGTCAGGGTTAAAAGGCGGGGTAGACATAACCTACGAGACAGATTATAACGTATTTTACCCCTTAGGGAAAATTCGTATTTGAGCCGTCGATAAACCAGCCACCTGCATCATTCGGCTGCGCAATCTGCAAAGTTCCCCCAAGTTCCAGAAAATTGTTCGCAGTAATCCAGTTGGGAAAATCGTTGTTCTGCCCGATCGCACCCCAGCCAATCCGGTAATCGGGTGCCTGGTCCCCGGCAGTGTCGGTAGTCCAACCGGAGAAACCTTTTCCTGAAACCGAATTGTAGCGTTGCGGGGTACGCCACGCACGCATAATTCCTTGCGGAGTGTCAATCGCCGAGTCACCATTACCGGCGCGAATCGCCGTCATTTTCATCTCGGCCTGCAACTGCTTCAGAGCGGCGTCGTAATCTTTGTAGACGTCTTCTCTGCGACGAACCGTGTCAAGGTAGTATCGGGCGATAATTAAAGCAGTACGGCGGCGATTGCTTGAAATGAGCACCATGCCAGCCTTACCTGACTGCTCAATGTACGAGTCAATCAGAGAGTTTGCGTCTTGAATCGCCATACGCAGTTTTGCCACATTCACCGTGGTGGCTGCCGCATCGTCAATGTTTGAGAGTTGAATCGCCTCTTTGAGACCATACGCGATAATAAAATCGTCAGGGGATGCGCTTCTTGGGTCGGATTTGTGAGGTGTTAAAACTCCGGAACGGTTTTGATACGGGAAACCATACCCACCGATCGTTTGACCCAGGTTCGCCTGAGTTTGAGATCCGTCAGTTGTTTCATCCGGGGCGAGCGTGTTTCTCGCAGTTACACGGTAGAAAGCACGACTGGCGTTTCGTTTCTTGACGACGTCATTCGCAGTCGGGGGTATTGGACCGCGAAGGCACAGATTGAGTTCAATTGGTGGCTCGTAAGAAACGAACACTTGATCCCAAGGAGTTAGTGTGCTGTCGATTCCGAGGGAAACCATCGTGTCTGAGGAATAGATCAGAGTTTCTACTCCGTACTGACCATAGTTGACGGTGAACGACGTGATCGGTACCGGAACATTTGTATCTAGCGGCGCGTCAAAATACAGAACGATCGTTGTCGGGGACGAAACTAGAATTTCTTTGATCTTGGGCGCGGCCATCAGCTTCCTCAGGTATAAAGATTGGTGTTAGGGTCGTTGGAGTATGGCAAGTAGCGTTCGCTGACCCAAAATGAATATGCGTCTTTCGGAACCTGAATGACGTAACCTTGCACGGTCCGATATTTGCAATGTTGCAAGTAGTTTGACGCCAAACGTAGAGGCCACTCGTCTTTCCAGTTTGTTTCCCAGGAGTCGATTGTTACCAGAAAACCTTCGATAGTGTAATCGATTCGAGCAACGATCGAACCTCCTCTTTGCTCGTCGTCCGGATACGGTGGGTTACTATAGTCGAAAGTTTCCGAGACTCTTTCGAATGGTTCTCCGTCCCATTTCACCAAAAGGTAGCGAAGTTCTTCCGGCGGATTGTCCAAATACAGAAAATCTTGAAAAAGCCAAGTTGGCGATAAGATACCGGGACGACGAATAGCCATAGTTCAGGAGGGTGGCTCGTGCCAAGTTGCTTCTCCGCCGTAGGGGTTTGACCGGGGAGAGGTGCCGTATCGAGAATTTTTCGGCATCGATTGCGAGGAAGTGGGAAAGACAAAATCCCAAATTGACTGCTCATTCACCGGCTGTTGTGCGTTCTTGGCCGAGTCAGGGGGTTGCAGACCATCGTTCTCGCCTGCGTGACCGTGAGCCAGATCGACGTGGCGGACCCAAATATATTCTCCTCGACGTTTCAGACAAACGCACATCCAATCAGAACTCATGGGCCCACCTTCTTCGATGACGGTGCATCCGTGATTTTCTTTTGATGCCGGTGGGAGACTTCCGGCGGGATACACAGGAAGCCGAACCATCGTGCTGTTGTCCGGCATGGTCAGATTTTTCTCTGCCCTTGACGTCAGAAGCTGGGGGTCATACAGAACGTCCTGTAGGATGGCGTATTGGTATTCCCCGCTCGACGGAACAATGTTCACACGTTTTCCAACAAGACCCTTTGGTTGTTTCCCGTTGAAAGCAGGCGAAGTATCAATCCAGTGTGAAGGTTTGGCCTGTTCGCCTTCCCTCTCGGCGGAAAACTCTCCGGTGGCACCGGAGATTTGAGGTATTTCGATGTTATGGTCGTCGAAGATGACTTTAACTCGACCGCGATCCAAAGGGTCGTCTATGTCAACGATTGTACCACGAAGAGTCCCTCTCGGCAGGCCCGCAAACTTCATGTTTGCCTCAGTTGCGTTGAGCATTGCAACAAACTGATTTACAAATTCAGAAGCTCTGAGTTTGGGGGGATGCATACTCAAATAACTCCACGTGGGCCTGAGAACCTTGGGATGTTTCGGGGATGAAGCCTAACTGGTTTGGGAGCCAGCAGGGTTCGTTCTCGCTTCTTTTCGAAAGTTGCAGGAATCGGTTCCGCAACGGGAACGATTTCCACCGGGCTTTCCGTGCTTTCTTCCGTGAGTGGTAGTAGTTCTTCGTTCATAGTTTCGACCGAGGTTTCTTCGATGGTGTTTGCTGGGTTACGTCGTCTGGAAGCCATGTGTTGGTTGAAGACTATTTAGTTTTACCCGCTCACAGTCTAGGGTTCAATCAAAGAAACCACTAGGGGGAGGACCACCTATAAGCCAATTTCCAGGCTGATCGGTGTAACCTGTGATGTATGGGGGGGGATCTGTTACTGGCCCGGTCCACGGGTAGTTTAAGCCGAAGAATGAGTAGTTCGGGTTGGATAGTGTGGATATAAGGGGTTCGTTTAGATGCCACATTTTCCTCCCTTGATTTGGGGGAACGGGAGGAATGGGGTCAAAAGTGAAAGCAGCAGCGATCCTTGTGTAGCTTGCTTGTATAGAAACGTTTACAACACCCTCGCTAGTGTTTCCGGCGAGGTCTGTAACACGGAATTGGAATGGTTCACTCACACCGGTGTAGTAAGGAGGGGTGTAAGGGCTGAGGTTAAGGACTATCGGGTTGGTTAAATCGACAATGTACTCAAAATCACCGTTTGAACTCAAGGTGAATATACCGTAGGATCCAATAGAATCACTGATAAGCTCAAAAATTTGGTAGTCCGGTCCCCCAGCACCCGCAACAGGCGGCACGGAAACCACCGGAAGAGTCGGGTTGGGTCCGGGGGTGTTAACTTCTCCGGTCAGCAAGTTTCCATCGATGGTTTCAAGAATGCTTCGAATATAGATAGTCTGCTGTATTGCAACAGGGAGTATATCCTCGTAAATGGTTCCAACCACCGGGTTGGTCGTTACCGGCGTGTACCCGGAGCCCGAAACCAAGGTAATTTCAACAGTTTCGCTGGATACGATCGAGGCGCCAGGGTCTGGGTCAATCGTAATTTGACCAGTGGTTTGTCCTGCAGGAATGAGAATGCTTCCGCTGGTTGGCGAGAAAGAAGCGGCACCAGACTGAGTGTAGTCCGTTCCAAGAGTCGCCGTCCCCCCAACGTTGAAATTAACAGTTAGAGGGTTAGCTGTTGACCCGGTCCGCGTGAAGCTGAAAATAATGCTGGTTGCCCCGGTATTAACGACTGCGGTAGGCGAGGCAGTTAATGTGATTAGTGCTTCTGCCGGAGGCGGCGGGGGTGGGCAGTCGTTGTAATAAATGGTCCAAGATTTACCAATTAGACTATCGTAAGCGGCAGTTGCAAGTGAAGTCCAATATCCGGAGCAGGCGTTGGTTCCCCCGTCAACACTCAAAGTTCCACCAGTCACCCCGCTAGTATCCAAAGAAACAAGAATATTTTCGATGCTTTGAGCGGTAAGTGCACAACCGTTCCAAGCACCCACGAAATTTGTTGCTGCGCAGGTATCAAACATTCCCGCAGGGAATGTGATTAGGCTGGTGCAGTCCGCCCAAGTATTGATGAAACTCGTTCCGCTGCTAACGTTTAGCAGGGGGAAGGCGGTAAGACTGCTGCATTGGTACCAGGCCTCGATGAAATTAGTTCCGCTGCTAACATCAAGCAGGGGGAAGGATGTAAGGTTGCTGCAGCCGTACCAAGCACCGGAGAAATTAGTTCCGTTGCTAACGTTGAGCAGGGGGAAAGAGGTAAGGCTGTTGCAGTTTCGCCAAGCGGCAGCGAAGTTTGTTCCGTTGCTAACATTAAGCAAGGGGAAGGAGGTTAGGCTGGTGCAGTTGGACCAAGCATCGGTAAAATTAGTGACACAATACGGATCAACGCTCGTATTACAAAAGTAAGGGGGTAAATCACAGGGTGGAGGTGGGCAGTCGTTATATTCAATGGTCCAGGATTTGCCAATTAGATTATCGTAAGCGGCAGTGGCAAGAGCAGTCCACTCCCCGAAGCAGGCGTTGGTCCCTCCAGCAACAGTACACGTACCGTTCACTACCCCGCTGGTGTCAAGGGAAACAAAGATATTTTCGATACTTTCGGGGGTCAGCGCACAAACTTCCCAAGCTCGACTGAAATTGCCGGTGAGTGACGAGTCAAACATGTTCGGCGGGAAGTCGGCTAAACTTACGCAACCTAACCAGGTACCGGAAAAGTTGATTCCTTGACTCAAATTCAAAGACGGGAACGAAGTTAATCCGCTGCACTGCTCCCAAGTTGACTGGAAATTAGTGCCTTGACTTGTGTTCAGTAGCGGGAATGAAGTCAACCCGACGCACTGTGCCCAAGTGAACCAGAAATTAGTGCCTTGACTTGTATTCAATAGGGGGAACGAACTGAGACTTGAGCAACCTCCCCATGTACCTTGAAAATTAGTGCCTTGACTCGTATTCAAAACCGGGAACGAGAGTAACCCACTACAATCTAACCAAGCGCCAGAAAAATCAACACCCTGGCCTGTATTTAATAGCGGGAATGAGGTGAGGCTTGTGCAACCTGCCCAGGTGCCGGCGAAAGTGACACCCGCACTAACAAGGGTGAATGGGAAATTTGTCAAGCTGCTGCAATCTTTCCACGTTAATTGAAATACGGTTGCCGAGCCAAGATTCAAATTCGGTTGAAAACTTGTTAAAAGATTACAATTCTCCCAGGTCGATACAAACTCGGTCGCATTGCTTAACTGAGTGTATAAGTCCTGAGAGGCGAATGTCTCCATCGCACTACAACCATCCCAGGAATAAGAGAAGTTAAGTCCAGCACTAAAGTCTTTGTATGGAAAAGACACTATGGATGTGCAATTTTGCCACCCGTTAGAAAGGTCTGTCAGACCGGTTGTGTTTACATTGGGGTCGCAGTTGAACGATGGCATGGTTATCCGGGCGTGTTTACAGGAAAAGATGTCAAACTAGAGCAATTTCTCCACGTTGCCGTGAAATCATACACTAGCGGTGGCGGGCCTGGGGGTTCGATAATGAAATCCGCAGATGTCCCAGGCAATCCTGTGGCGATGCCCCCAAGAGTTGCTGTGCACAGATCTCCTCCGGGCGTATCCCTTATAAGTGGCTCCGGTAACTCTGGAAAACCGGTAGTTATCGGCGCAGAACCAAAATTATTCTGAATCTCCACCTGACTGCTGGTTGTGGTAAGGTAACTGCTCCCTGAAACTGTGAAAGGAAGTAAAGTACCGTTAGACACATTTGTTGTTGTCACCTCTAAAGTGAAGGTTGTTTCCACTACCCCGGTTGGAGGAGTTACGACTGTGTTAAACACGGGACCGGGTGGTGGCGTAGGGAGCACGGGTACTGAAAAATACCTTGGCTCGACATTTTCGTAAACTGGTCTTTTTGTCGGGGGTCTTATCCAGATTCCTTCGCTTATGTAAACACCCGGCGCCTTATGTGAATCGTAGGGTCCCATAATTGAATCTTAGCTTGACAGTATTTTACCCGTTTGCACCCCTCCTACGGTGAAAGACGTTAGACTGTTGCAGTTTCGCCAAGTGGCTAGAAAGGTGGGCGAGCCTATAGGAGGCGGCGTCGGCAAGATTGTCACGGTGATTGGCTCTCCAGGCCCAGAAGGCTCGGCAGGGCACTCCGGAACGATATAGAGCGTCTTAGGCTGAGTTTCAGGAACCCTCCAAGAAGCTTCTTGCTGCGGGTCGAAGAAACCATCTTCGGCAGCTGACGCATCCGCTACAAAATAAGCGTAACAAATCTTGTAGTTGTTTGAGTCAACATCGTACGTTTTTGAAGGATTGTCGCACGTTGGGGGGAACTTATAGATGCTCGCATCCCACACAGGAGGCTCAATTAGCTCTACCGCTGCGCCAAGAACATCGTTAATGTAATACCCGGATAAGAAACCACAGGCATTCACATTCAAATATACACCCTTCCAACTACCGTAATTCCCGGCAGAAAAATCAACCAAACGGCTATGAAGAGGGTCATACTCGATGAATTGCGCCTCGGAAAATTCGTCGTAGTCCACATCGACAGTAGGTCGAACTGACGCATTTGTATAAGACGCATCAACATACGAAAAATCATCATATAAAACCGTGGAATAGAAATAAGGCTCAGTGTACACATAAGTATAGTCCGTTCGATCCCCCCGTAAGCAAATTTCCTCGTAAATCTGGGGGAGGCTTTCCGGGGGCGGACAATCCATCTTCTCGGGCTCAACGTTGCTCCCGAAGTAGGCAAAATCTTCACAGATTAGCGCAGTTTTCTGCCAGACAGTTTGGTTTCGACCGTAATCCAGCGGCATACGAATAAAGAAACGCTGCCAGTTTTCGAGAGCGGGGCCACTATTGAGGTCAGCAACTAACGGATTTGGGTAGGCATCTCTGTCAACAGACTCAATCGAATCAACATCTTGAAGTTGTTGGGTGCCCCACAATCGTAATGGGGTTTCGGCGTCATACACGTTCGGCGACATTGTGTATGTCAAACCGCTGAATACGATAGAAGTGATGTCGAAGCGGTACGACGACGTGAGAGAGTCAGATATTTCGATAACCGGAAATTTTGTTCTCCCTTGAAGATTGAACGCACGATATTGACAACGGTAAATTCCCGTCGAAGGGGAGTCACTGGTGTAACAAAAATCGAAATCGTTCGTAAGATAACTTTTGCCGGTCTCCAGTAGATTGCCATCGCAATAAAACCGTACCACACTCGAATCATACGTGGTTGGCGGGGAAGACAGTGCCACATTGTTGTTTAACGACGTCCACTCTGATCCGAAGTAGATTTCCGCGTTTCGATTCGGAACGTCCGAATTCGCATAATCCCACCACAATTCGCCTTCCCCTGTAGAAGTCAGGGGGGTGTCCCCCACAGTTCCCTCCGGCAGCACAGTAACCGGAGGTGAGTCGTAATAAAGTGTGCTGTTGGCGATGAATTTTAAGATCGAGTCGGGAAACAATGTCCAGTCTAAGAGGTCGTTTTCTTTGACCAGAACCGTTTCGTATGCACCACTCACAGTGATCTCTAGATTGTTAATCGTGTAGGTTGAGCCTGCGGGGGTAAGACCGTCAGAATTCAAGATATAGGTGGGGATATTTAGTGGGATGTGCTCACTCGCAACCTCGAAGTCAGACACATTTTGAAATTGAAACCGAATCGGAACCCAGTATGGGGTGCCTGGTTGTGGATAGAGGTAAACGACACCCGGCCCTTCGAACTGGCCTTCAATACCGAGAACATTATCTGAGCTCGATAACCCGAAAATGTTTGCGATAGATACGCAAAGTGTGTTCTCAGGAACCCCTGGTGATTCCGCTACGAAACTGGCTACGTCGGGAAAAACGAAATCCGGAATCAATTCTTGCTCGGGAGCCTCGCGGTAGACGACCTCAACCCAGAAGGGGCATTCTTCCTCCTGTTGAAGCTGAATAGCGAGTTTACCTGTTGCGCTGTTCCACCACAGTTTTCCTGGGGGAAGTTGCCCTGGGATACCCGAGTCAATTACTGCCCTCTGAGCATAAACCAGGTCTACAATGTCGTTAAACTCTAACTCACGAACAATCTCCGGAAAATACAGCGAATTGTTTTCGTCAAAACCGTGAATCGAAAGACTGTCAAACGCCAGGTTAAAGGGAAGAGGACCTCCTTTGTTTCCCCATGCTCCCAGGAAGTTTTCGAGGACACAGGAAATGTTCCAATCGGACGGATCAACCCAATTCTGAATCTTCACCTGTAAAAGCGACTCAGTTTGCGATAACGACAAGAATGCTATCACGCCCAGGGAATTTTGCCCCAGTTTCGCGGGTAGCCGAAGAACCCACCGCTCAATGTCTGAATCGTACTCCGAGGCAATATCTACGTTTAAGGGGGAAGTGGTATAGGAAAGAAATAATGGTTGGTCAAAAGTGTAGACAGACCCTGCGAAAAGGATAGGAAAGATATACGGAAAGAGCTCCGTAGTGTCGTAGCTCGGGTACAGCGTTAGCAAACCATTTTTGTCCTTGCAGTGAAACGCATTGTCTCCTGCAACTCCAATAGTTGGACGATAAAACGGTGCCGGTCTTGCTTCAACAACATCGATGCGAAGTTGTGTATTATTGTTAATTTCGGTGAAAAAAGTATCGTCAACTTCGCCGAAGTTGAGAGTCATCACGTCGGAAGTTTGCGACAACGACAGAATCGAGTAGGGATAAATTCCTAAGTACGCTGTTTGACATGCTCGAATTCGATCGTCTTTCTCAATCTCAACGATTGCCACGCGAGGTGAGGAAAAGTCTTCGATGTTCTCCCATGTTCTGACGGACAGAACGCGAGGGAGAACAAAATTATTGTAGACACCAAACGTTCCACCGAGTAATTGCCGTTTCTGCGATACCGTCCGAGGAAGGTTTGACCAATAGTTGGTCCCGTTCCACCCCAACATTTGTGCCAGGAAGTCCAGCTGCCCGTTTACGCGAGACTTTACGAGGTCAACTTGAGACGTTTGGGCGGGGGAAAGATACTTGTTAGTAAAATTACGAAGCTCAAACTCACTCGGGCTAAAAATAGGATTTGCTACTGTCACTTAGGTTAACTCCACTCCATAATTTTTCAGTGCCAGATATTCCTGAGCTAAGCAAACGACCGGGCTCATCCATAATACTGAGTACCCTGAAACTTGCTCGTAAAAATTGATCAAGTCCTCGTCGAAAGGACGAGTCAACCAATCAGAAATAGGTTTGAAATCTCGATGAATAATTGGTCGAATGTCTTGTATGTCGGTAAGAAGGAAATTTGAGTCGACGTCTATAAACGCAAGATTGCAGTAAGTTACCGAAATTTCCTCACCGTCAGAGCTAAGAACTGTGTTTGGCTCAGTTCCCTCGGGGTAAATCGCAAGAGCACAACTGGAGGAGGGCTCCACTTTTCGCTCCACTTTCGTAACAATTCCCGAAACTCTGATTGTTTCAATTTTAATTGCTATGTCAGTGAAATCAACTCTCCACCCGGTTTGAAAACTGGGAGAAGGAAACAAGAACTCAAAATACTGGCTTGTTTCGTCCAACGAAACTGAAACTGTTGAAACGACCTCCGATCCCGCGTCGCTAACGTAACTTAGTGTGGCACTTCCTGAGAAGCTAGTGCCAGCGGGGCAGCGAAAAACGATTCTTGAATACGCCGACGCAAGGACTGTTTCCGGTGCATTGGGCGAACTTTGAAAAGTTTCGTTGCTCACCCACTCTATAAAAGCCTCGGTAGGTTCAGAAGCTGAAAAGTAACTGTCCCCGTTTGACCAGTAGGTGGTTGAACTCAGAAACGCATTTACGGCAGGGTATCTCCAACCAACAACCGCGTCACTACTTGCTGTGATCAGCAGTTTAGTTCCGGCCAGAAAGTAATCTTCAACTTGGTACAGATTCTCGACCGGAGCATTATCGAAGCTAAGCTGATAAGCTACAAGGTAACGCCCACTGTCAAAATCTAGCTCTTTCAGGTTGATGATTGCAGGGGGAACCGCAATCGTACCGTATTTCCACACGACTTGACCCGATTTTACAATCAAGTCTTCGAAAGTTGGAGAAGCCACAACCTCCAAGGAAACGGGACCGAAGATTCCCTCCCCCCAGGGGATATAGACGTAACCAACGTCTTGAATCTCGTTAAAACGAACAGCGGTATTTGATGCAGGGAGAATGTCAAAGAAATTTACTTGATAAGTCTCACTCGCTGCTGGCAGTCTCCTGTAGATTGGCCGCCCGTCCGGAATCCACTCGGTTGGTCTACTCTTTAAGTTCTTGACTTCGATAGATTGAACGGAAAGAGTGTTAACACTTCGTCGTTGAGTGTTTGTCTGAAGCGTCTGAACTCCGCCGCTTAAGGGGACAAGCTGTTGACTCATAGACCCATCGTCCCGTTTCTATAATTTGGTGGAGAGTAAAGATAGGTTGTACCTGTGAACCAGGAAAGCTGAGGAGTTTCGGTGAAAGTCGCAGTGTTTTCCCACACGTATGAGAAAGAAGTCGACGCATTGCTGAACCTTTCCGCATTCTTAGGGATCAGAGTGATTTCAGCAACACCTAATTTGATCGAAGAGATGTCTCGGCCAAACTGAGACCGGATTGGCTCGTCGCAAGTGTAGACATTCACATACCGAAGAAGATTGCCAGCATACTCCTGAATTCTGGCAGTGTTGTTAACCACTGTGTTTGTCCAGTCTGTCACCTTCGGTTGCGGCAAGAAAGCGCGCATCACTCGATAAAAGTTTCGACCATCCTCGGAAACAATTGTGTCCTCTGCGTACAACGAGTATGTCGGATTAAAGTACGGCACATAGGGTAGCGTGAAGAAACCTTCGTCAGCAAAGTCTTGAGAGGGCACAAAGACACCGTTTTCAAGATAGACCGAGAAGTCAAACAGCGGTGTTACACTCGTTGTCGCAGTATACGACAAAACTGCACTACCCTGCCTGAAAAATGTGGTATCTCCCTTGAAGAACCTGAACATTCGTTCAGGAGTTGTGATAGTTCCCTCGCTAACTGCCTTCGCCAGACTGATTCGTTGAGAGGGTGTGTAAGCTAGGGGGATGACAAGATTTTCCTCGATTAAATCGTTAACCAGAGTGCTGTTCGGAGTGAAATACTGAGTCGCAACAAAGTACTGCGGTTCGGCAATGCTGGAATCCCGGTATTCTAAGTACGTTCCCACCGGAAAACGAGGTTTGTACTTGTAGATAGGGAGACCCAGATCCGCGTTTCGCACGATGATCTCCTCGATAATTCCGAGTTCTACGAGAAGGTCGAAGTAGTCCTTCGTTGGCAAATTGTTGGGCTCGTATATGAACCCTTGCAGCACGTATGCGAATTTGTTCACTCCCCCTTTGAGACGGTCCACGTAGTTGTAATACGGGTCGGCCACAGCATTTGGCCCCGATCCGATTTGGGGTGTAGTTACCCACGTACCTGCGAGGTAGGAATTCCCAGAAGAAAGAACGTCGGGGATTACCGGGGCACCAAGAAGTCCGGCAGAAAGGGCACTCGTGGTGCTGTTTGAAGGAGTATTCAGAGTGAAATTCTGTTCAACAACCCAAACAAGACCACCTACTCTGGGAACTGTCACGGCGGTAACCGGGACACTAAACCCGTTACCAGACCCACTATTCCCTAAACTAGCGTCAGACGCAGTCAGAATTGACTCCGGAGTGTAACCACCACCTGCCAAAACCAGGGTAACAGACGTCACAGAACCACCGACAACGGTGATGTCCGCTGTAGCTCCGGAACCGGTCCCAGAAACATTGATCAGGGGGACACCGGTGTATGTGCCATTTGCGTAACTTAATCCGGGTACGATCGTTCCGAAAGAAGAAATGGGGCCGATCAAGAGCTCTTGTGGCGTTTCAGGGACGAACTGTCCGTCTCCCGGAATGTAGTCGTATTCGACGATTTCGGGGTCGTAAGAACCACTGACCGTGCTCGCGTAGCTGTTTCCAACAACCCACGGAGAGTAAGTTTTCTCTCCGGATATTTTGCCTTGCGAGATCAGAACTGGAATTTCGGTCTTTGACCCGATGTTGATATTATCCAGAATTACTCGAAGTTTTCCGTCACCCCCATCAGCAGGGCTCCAGTAAACAACGTCGCTCTGCAAGAAACTTCCAGCTCGAAGAAGCTGAATTTGTTTCATCTGTAAATTGTTGTAGATTGTTTGGTCGCCCTTGTCGCTAGAATACGGAGTGAAAGAAGTTACCACCGGGTAATACTTCTTAGACGGAATCGTCTCCAGAACCAGATCGTTCTGGTTTAGAAGTTGTTCCGAAGGCTCGAAAGCGTAAACCTGTGTGTAAAGGGCCGCATTGGTGGCGAGTTGAGGAGGGGTGTTGAACGCCTTGGCTGTCACAATACGGGGATTAACATATCGCGAGGGAGCGTCAAAAGTTAAATTGAAAGCTGAGTCGACATCACCGACGCTCGGATCAGTGTACGCAGGAAACACATTTCCTGGCGTCAGAATCTGAAACAACCTGTCCCGAAAGTCCAACGAAGCGTTACGGAAATTAGTGCCGTAGGAGCTGTTTGCATCAACTTCCAGAGTGATATCGTACTGAACTTGACTCAGCGTCAGCGGATAAAGATTTCCGGTCATTCCCACCGGAACAGAGAAATTAACAACGTTCTGACCCCTGCTCAGCTGTTCCTGCGTTAATTCTACTCCCCCCGGCCCAAGGACAAAGAAAGAAACTTGACCGCTAGGGAGAATGTAGTCCGTCAAATAATTGTAGGAGTACTGAGATCCCCGGTTCGGTTGAACTGAAGTTTGCGTGCCAACGCCGAAAAAGTCGATAAAGAAATCTTGCCAATCTTGTGAGCTAACAGGGTTCTTTCGACGAATCAACGTGAAGAAACGTTCTTGAACTTCCTGATAAGTTTCAACGTCAGATCCACCAGTTGCAGGTTGGGGATTGATCGCGCTCAGTCCAGCGACATTTACGGCTGAAGAACCAGAGATCGAATTCGCAGGAACGTTGTATAGGGAGCCTACAAACTCTGAGTAAACAGGAATAAAAAGAACCGTTTCACCAGGGGGAAATATGTGAGTTTCGAGTGTTACAAAATTGTAGACCTCGCCGCCTGTTAGGTTTGGGTCTGTGGTGAAAGAGGATCCGGACGGAACTGTGACGGCTGAGTTTGAGGGGGGAATTGTTAGCACCAACCGTGCAACAGACGCTGTTCCCAGACGCCTCATTGCACCCAGAAAAGGCCCGATCCACTCAAGCAGAAGTTTCTCAGGTAATTGATTCAACCAAAACAGAAATTCTCCTTGTGCAAAAACCTGCCCCTCAAGCAAAGCTGCCAGGGGGTTTCCTGAACTGAAATCGTTAAGAGTTTGGTTAGACGCTTCATAAACCCTCTGAGAAGCCGCTTGAACAAGCTGCGCCTCACTCCGAGGATCTAAAGAAACAGAGGGTAGCGGAGCATATCTAGGCATTAGTTAACCTCAGCAGGGATTGCAAATTTCTTTGCTAGCATCGGGTGCCAATCCGGAATAGTTGTTGCAAGGGCAAGGAGTTCCGGCGGAGTTTTCGAGATAGTACCAGCCGTTGTCAATTACCAAATTCTCCAGAAGATAATCAATCTGATCTTTTAGAACGAGTTTCGTAATCAGATCTTCGCTTTGTAGAGCGTCAAATTTCTGGGGAATTGTCGCAGGAGAGATTCCCGCCGCGTAAAGATATTTATCGTTCGTTGTATAACTTTTCGGAGCGTTATCTCGGACGTTAGTGGGGTTTCCTGTAGCTGAGCTGTAGCCAAAGTTCCAGACTCCAGACACCACTTTCGTCCCGGAAATAGCCAAACCGCCCTGAAAAACGCCGCCCTCTAAATTCGGTTGCGGGGTTGCCAGCGTGATATATCGGGAGTCAAGACCATTCGGACCCGCAGTGATAAGAGAATTCAGACCAAGCGGAGAATAATGCCAGTCAAGGTCTTGACCATCAAACGAAATTTGCTTCGCGCCATTAAGCCACTGGCTTGTAACAATGACACCGCTAGAAAAAGTTGTCTTCATGAATCCCTACGGATTACCTTCTTACCTGGATTTTACCCTACTTTACCTTGTGCCTTTGAAGTGCACAGTATGCATAAAAATACCCCCAAGAGGTAACTCTTGAGGGCATTAAAATGAATGTAACCAACGGGTAAACTAGGTGAAACCTATGTCCGCTCCCAGTAGTTTACCGTAAAGGTACACTCAATTGTCTGAACGTTTCCGCTTTCGCGATCCACATCAGCGGTTGTGATTGCCTTGTACTGACAACCGTAAAGAACGTACTGACCACCAGCTGCTGCTCCACCTGCACCGGTGCAGTCTTTGGGAGTTACGGTGACCGTGATATCTTCACAGTTGTAAGAAAGCCAGAACTGTTCAAGTTGTTTGAAAATGGTGGGATCGTATGGAGCTTCCAGATTCACGTCGTCAGCAGTGCGGGGGCCAATCACGTGGTACAGTCTGTTGCCAGAACCGTTTGCGTATTTGCTCTCTTCCGCTGAATCTTTCACGCCGCTAAACTTAGTGAACACCGCTGTAAAAGTGGGTCCGCCAAGCGCAGAGAAAGAAACCTCATACTGCGATTTGGTAATCGGTCTTAAAATAGCCATGATGAAACCTCCTTAGTAATATCTTGGATCAACCAAGAATGTTGGAGATCATCGCGCCAGAACCGATAAGACCGGTGGCACCAAGACCAACCAGGTTAACAACACGCTCAACAGTGATTTCAGCACGAACCACACGGCGCTCACGAATGTAGTATTCGGGGCGAACGGCGGGAGTACCGGTCAGCTGGTAGGTGTAGGCAAAAGCAGGGGTGGCTGCGTTAGCGCCGCCAGCAGGCAGAACGCTATCGGAAGGACCATTCGGGCTGTAGAACAGCAGGATTCCGTTTGAAGGGAACACAGGCTGCAGAGTTCCGTCGGTGGCGAGATAACGACCTTCGGCAACACGCAGACCACGCTCAAGACCGAAGTAACGGGCAAGAACGTCAGTGTCGATTGAATCAGCCGAGGTGTACTTGATACGCTCAAGAATCGCTTGGTTGGTCAGCAGTTGGTCAAAAACGGCGGTTCCCACAACCAGCGAGTTGGGGCGAATACCGATTTGGTTGGCAACTGAACGCTTCAGCGACAGAATGTCCTCGATCGGGTTTGAAGTCAGCGAAGACCATGCAGCAGGGCCAGCGGCTGAACCGTAAGCTGTTGCGAAATTAGCCCAGGTAGTGAAACCGAGACCGGTTTGAGTTCCGGCGCCAGTGTTAGGCTCGTAAGGGTTGTAACCACCGGTTACAGTTACGGCCTGGCTTACGGTGTACTCGTAAGCATTCATCAGACGCGACATTGCGTTACGAGTTTCAATCGCACGCAGGTCAACTTGAGCAGGACCTTCGCCAGCGTTCTCGATCACTTCTTCAGGAAGTTCCCAAGCCACGACTTCTTGCTCAAGCGCATAAGGCTCGGAGTCGTAACGGCTTTGAACGAACGGAATGTTGGTTCCGTAAGCACGGCGGAAGTCGTTGATGGCGAACTGCTCTTTGCCAAAGCGCAGAATGCGGCCAGCACGAGTAGGGGTGTCAACAACGGGGGCAATAAAGTTGGCGATATTAGTCGCCGGAAGCATAAAACCTTGTGCCAGTGTAGTCAGAATAGGATCTACACCCGCATAGGTTTGCGAGAGGTTCATCATGGGAGGGAGTCTCCTAAATTGTTAAACGACTTCAAGTGGTAAACCACAGTTGGGACTTACTTCGAGTCTTTCTAGGCTATGTGCCTAACGACTACGAACGCCCAACTGAGGTTAGTTATCAGGCGAAGCTTACGAGAACCAGCTTGCGACCGCCGATTGCAACAATTTCCCGAATGCGGGGAGTTGTGCCATCGAGGGTAACGGTAACGCCAGTCTTGGAAGCTTGACCAAGGGAGTTGATTTTCAGGGCAGCGTTCAGATCACCGGGAGTCACGAAAGGCTGAGCGGGATCGTTCTCAATCAACAGCAGACCGGAAGTAGCAACGGTCAGTTGACGAGCGGTGTAAGGTTGGGCCAGTGCGGTAGGCATGTAAGCCTGGTTGATACCGACGATGGTAGCAACTCCACTGGGAGTTGTGAAAGCGTCGGGGGCAGCAGCGTAGTTAGGCCCAGCCCAGGTAGCGTAAGAAACAGCGCGAAGTTCGCCGATTTCTACAACACCGGGATCGCCATCTTGGTTGTCCGCAGGAGCTTCGAAAGTTTCTGCGTAACGGATGTATTGGCGCCCATAAATTGGGCCAGAATTTGTCGCCATGATTTTATTTGGTAAATGGACTTCAATGTTTGAATTTGACGTGCCTATGAAGACCACCCGGAGTAGTAACCAACTCACAATGAGGGCACTTAACTCGAGGTTGATTAATAGGTCCGTGAGGTAGTTTGCCTAAGACGTAACCCTCACAAGGGCACGTATGAGACCTTTTGTTGTTTAGTCCGTTATTCCAGTAAGGCATTGAGCCGAGGCGTTTACCGTCTTCAACTCTTGCTTCCCTGGACTTTTTTAGCCCGTTGATTCGGGCTTGCTCTGACCGCTCTTCAAGAGACCTTGAGTTGTAGTCCTGAAGGTTTTTGATAGCAGCAGGCAGAAACGTATCACTCAGTTGTTGACCATGTTTGCAGGCTTCTTGTCGGGCTTGCTCAGCCGTCCAGTCACCAGACAATAAATTAGCCGCACAACAGTCGTAGTAGTCTCCTGTCTCTTGGTAACGAAGTCGGTGCATGAAGGCATGCATAGCCTTGTTCACCTTGACAAGGTTGCTCGGGTCATCAGTCCCCCCAGCATGTGTGGGGACGAGGTGGTGTTTGTGGTAGTTGATTTTCATGCTTTGGTTTTACCCTAACGGTAATCAATGCGACAGCGGCACCGGTCAAAACACTGACATTGTTGCCCCGGCATCGGCAGGGTTCCCATCGGTTGCCAGCCCATTCGGCCAAACATGACACAGTCTGGGCAAGTTTTGGCGTCAATTCGAGGAATCCTCGCCATTTCGCGGTAGCCTTGGTCTTGTTTAACGTAATATTCGCCCAAGCTGAAAAAAGAGTGCGACGGGTTCGCGATGTACCGAATGACTCTGACCAACAAACCGGGCCAGCTAGTTACTTCAGCAAAATCTTCTGTTTTGTCGCCAAGGCGTATGTTTCCGTCGTCAAGGGAAGTTTTTGTTTCTGTCAAGAAATCGTGTAGCGGAGGAAGCATTTCGCCAACAATTGTTGCCCACGCTCTTTCCATTTTGCCTTTGGGATTATTGTCCCCTGCCCCGAGCGCAACAGCGGATAAAGCAGAGGTGAGAGTTTTGTCGATCATTGACCTTTCATACTCATCCCACCTCATTTGCTTATCTCTCAAACCTTTGACCAAGATTTTAGCTTCTTGTGTCATTCGTTCTTCAAGTTCCGGTTGAGACTTAACTTTCTTCAAAAGAGCGAGAGCTTGGGTGAAATAATCTCCCCTCCGTTTTGTGGCTAAGCCAATAATTGAGAGGAGATCCATTTTCGTTCAACCTCAGCTGTACATTGTGCGCTTCAGGGCTTCGACGTAGTCAATCCCTTCGGACTCAACCATCTTGAGAGCCTTGCTGTGGGGGTCCAGATCTTCCTCTGCGTATTGGAAGGTTCCACCGGCAAATTCGCCATAGGAGACTACCGGGGGAAGTTTGCTGAGCAGGCCAAGGAGTTTGGTGGCAGCAGTTTCGCCTTCAGAGAACTCTAAAGTACCAAAATCCAGCCCTTCGCAGTAGCTTTGCAGCTCACTCTGAGGCATAATGCCGTCGGTCAGACGACCTTCCTCGTAGATTGATTCGACGAAAGAAGCAATTTTGGCCTTGCGTGTGGCCATTTTCTCCTCCGCAAAACGACGCTGAAGCTCAGAATGCTCTTTCTTCAGGCGGTTCAGCTCTTCATACATGGCCTCGGGGAAACCAACTGGGTTGGGTTGAGCCATTGAGCCCATGCCGTAATTCATGCCGCAGTGGTCAGTGGCAAATTCGTTGTACTCTTCCTCATCGGCGTCGTCGTCACCATCTTCGTCGTAGGTGGAACCGAATCCGGTCTTGGTGTAAGGATTCTTCTTCTCGCCGTGCTCTTCGGCAAAAACTCCTCCTGAACGCTTGGAGGTCTGATTCGGACCACCTTCAAAGTCTCCGCTCAGATTGTCCTCAGCGAAGGCACCCTCGGGGCCAACAACTTGAGCCGACTCGTCGACTTCGTCCATCGCGGCAGGAACAAGTTGCCTCTTGGAGGATTTTTTCTCACCGCGAGTTTTCTCTGAGAAAACACCGTCGGGTCCGGTAATCTGAGCAACACCGCCTTCGAACTGACCGGGATCAAGTTGACCCTTCTTCAGTTTGGCTTTGCCCTGAACGAGGTCGTCGTCAACTTCGCCCATCGCAGTAACACCTAACTCGGATGTCATTTCATCGGCTTCTGGTTCAGCATGGTCAATCTTGCCACCCTTGACACTTGCGCGACCATCGCTGCTCTTTTGACGCATCACACGCATGCTGCCATCGGACATCACGTTGATGGTGCTAACTGCGAACACAGTATCATCGGGAGATTCCTCGGTTTCCGTCGGAAACTTGGTGTCAGAGTCTTCCCGGCCAGCAGGATTAGAGCCGGAAGCAGTTTTGGGGGCGTTGACACCATAGCTGCTCTTATCGACGTCGTACTGATCCATGTTTTCCACGCGATCTTCAGCGTCGGCTTGACCTGCCCAGCGAGACTCGCCATTAGCATTGTCAGACGCATCTTTCGCGGTTCTTTTGCGATCGGCATCCTGTTCTGCGTTCTTGGGAGTATTCAGACGATCGGCCTCTTGCTTACCGCTTTTGGCAGTGTTCATCCGGTCTGCACCAACGCCACCGGACCCTTCTTTGCCAACGCTCATACGGTCGCCGTAGCCATCATCGGAAGAACGAGCGGTTTCAAAACGACCAGTGTCGTCATCATCATCGCTTTCTTTCTTCGTGCCGAATTTAACGACACCAGCAGAAGGATTTGTTTTGTAAGAAACTTCATCAAACTCCATTTCGTCGTCATCATCTTCTGCGAAATGACCTTTGGCTTTGACTTCAGCGGCACGCTTTTTCAGCGCAGGGGGAAGTTCCTTATGCTGCGCATCCATTTCCATTTCGTCCATTTCAACCTTTTCACCAGGCTTCAGATGCTTGGCTTTGGATTTCATTTCGGTAGCTTTCTTTTTGAGGGCTGGAGGCAGCTCCCCGTGCTGTTCGTCGTAGACATTTTCTACAACTTGCATTACTTGGCCGTGGGCACCTTTGGCGTGCTTACGGCTGATTTTTCCGTCTTCCATAAATTGTTCCTCTGGGAATTGGTCTTCAAGTTCAGCCGTTTGCTGAGTGATTTCGTTGGTTCTGGGAGTTTGTTTTTTGGACTTCGGGCCTTCAGAGTACTGCTGACCACTGTCCATATTTGCGATTTCGGCAGGTGCTGATGACCCAGCCGCCTGGTCTACCTGAGTTTCCTTTTGCTGGTCGCCAGATTCTTGAAGATCTTTTACGGCAGACGAAACGTCTTGTCGAACTTCTTCAAGTTTCTCACGAAGCATTTCAAGGGGACTTTTTTCAACGATCAGGGTCGGACCCAGTTCGTCATCAAAAATATCCGATGGGGAAAGGGCAACGGCAAAATCGAAGCACCCATCTTTTTCCGCAAAAGAAAAAGGTTCGAGCCCCTTGACTGCGGGAGGTGAAGCTCCCAACAGCGCCAGGTGCCTTGCGCTCCATTTACCGTTGTGAGGGTTAATTTGACTGTCCGGAGAATAGAACGAGATGGAAACTTTGCGATAGTGACCATCTTTCACCAAATCTTTCGCTGTGTCCGTGAAAGCAACGTCGGCATACAGATTTGGTCCCTCTCTCTTAAAACCTTGAATCCACCCAAAAGAAGGCAAGCTGTCGTTATCGCCCTGGTGACCAAGCACTAAAGGTGCCTCATGAACCGACGGGTCGTAAGTGTCGACAACTTGTTGAAGGTCATCCGGAGTGAAAGTTCTTTGAACCCCTTGAGCAGAGGTCTGATCCCCCGATTTGAAAACGTGAATTCTTTTTGTGAACACAGTATAAAAAGGTGATCCTATAGTAGTTTTTTACCCTTGTTCGTCAGTTGTTTCAGGGGGTTGTTGTTCTTCCTCAGTTGTTTGATCAGCCGGTGGAGTTTGCTCAGGGCTGGTTCCCTCATCCGCTCCGAAAATCGACCCGTAAAGATCTTGATCTTCTTCAGGGTTGTAAGTTGTTTGATTACTTTCCGCAGCAGGGCCTCCACTCTCTTTCTTGTCATCCAACTCAACACGAAAGTGACGTTCCACCCACTCTTTTTTAGGGGATAACCCTGATTGGATCAACAGGGCAACGTCCGGCATTGTAAGAGTGGACTCTTCAATACGGAATTCTCGCGTCAAAGTTGGCGCTGCGACATCGGTTCCGAAGTTGAGATCAACGATCCACCGAATAAGGGTTTTCGTTAGAGTCTGCGAGATAATCTCGGAAAGTTCCGAGGCTTTTACGACTCGAACCACATTCGCAACTTGAGAAGAAGCGCGAGACCCAGCTTCAGCTTGACCCGCTTCATTCTCTCCACAAATCAACACACTAATTTCTTTGTCGATGTAGTCGATCAGATTCTTAAATACGTCCGGACTTCCGCTAGGTGTTACGAAGTCCAGCGTGTAGCCTTCAGGAAGAATCATTGCCGTTTCTTGGCTGAGGTTAGAAAGATGGTCGTATAAAGTGTCGATTTCTTTCGTACTGGCACTCAAAGGTGCTGTGCCAACTGCTGTCGGTGTGGCGTACCGATCGCCGTACAGGACGTATGATTCAATCGCCCTTCGACGAAATTTCACAAGGGGATATAAGATTCTGCCCAGTGCGGCACCATAAGGGTCGCCATTATGCGAAACCCAGTGGCGATTAACGATGAATTTTCGGTTGGGAAGTTCAACACCCTCGAACATTCGGTTGAATGTCAGGCAGCGCATTGTGAAACCTGTTTGAGCCCCTTCTTCTTCCTGAAAGACAAAGCGACGCTGATCACGCATCCGAATATCAAACGGGACCACACCTCTTTTTGTCTTTTTCCACATTACCTCCCCTACAGAGAAGCCTGTGATAATTGCTTCAGCTAAACCTTTATAGATTTCGTCCAGCGGGATTTCTTCAATCACCTCGCTTACGAAATTCCTTACAGCAACGTCGCCCGGTTTATCGCTATACTGCTCGATGTACCATGGGCGTGAGGTAATTTCTTGTGTCAATTTGGAAAAACAACCTTGTACTTGCTCGTCATACAGGAGGCGCTGATAGACGACTAGGGCACGGTTTCCACCTTTTTGGATGAGAAGGTCGTCGTTTGGCCTGACGATTGTGTTACCTTGACCATTGAACGGGCTGCTAGACCCGAACATGAAAATGCTCGACAGGTTGTAGGGGTCACTCGTGTAACGGGCAACTTCACCCGAAGGCACTGGGGCGGTCTTGAATCTAGATGCCATTACTTTCGATACTCCGCCTTCAGCATTAGTTTGACATAGTGTCCGAGGTAACTCACACGGCAACAGCGTTTATGGTTTATTTTACCCTTGGGGCAACTCAGGAAAATTCTGTGAAATATAATTTTTCAACTTTTCGTGAATTCGCGAGTACTCGTCGTAAATATCCTCACTCGATGTCTGACTCATATAGTATTGACAAGCCGAAATTAAGCGATAAATATCGCTTTCTTGTAGAGAGTACATCAGTTTGACAAAGTAAATTCCA
>SESA01000136.1_pt1 | contig 52258 bp, 46 predicted proteins | sample 3171451 | NCBI WGS metagenome assembly SESA01 (sample SAMN06051862, study PRJNA518727) | freshwater metagenome | biome: subpolar coniferous forest; feature: holomictic lake; material: water; isolation source: holomictic Lake 227, 8 m depth | place: Canada: near Kenora, Ontario | collected...
CTTCGCAACCAGAACAGGCGTCGCAACCGGAACAGGCGGCGCAACCGGAACGGGCTTCGCAACGGGAGCGGGCTTCGCAACCAGAACAGGCGGCGCAACCAGAACAGGCGGCGCAACGGGAACGGGCGTCGCAACGGGAGCGGGCGTCGCAACCAGAACAGGCGGCGCAACCGGAACTGGCGTCGCAACCGAAACGGGCTTCGCAACTGGAACAGGCTTCGCAACGGGAGCAGGCGTCGCAACCGGAACGGGCGTCGCAACCGGAACGGGCGTCGCAACCGGAACGGGCTTCGCAACCGGAACGGGCTTCGCAACCGGAACGGGCGTCGCAACCGGAACGGGCGTCGCAACCACATGCGCCACGACCTTGGGCATCGACGCCGCAACCTTGGCGATAGCTTCCAAAATTTGATGCCCCTCGAACGGCTTGGTCAGGAGGTCACACCCGGCCGTGTAGGCGCTGTAATCGCTCAGGTCATAGCCGGAGATAAAAAGCGTCTTCATCGCCGGGAAGCGCTCCAAGAGCTTCTGCCGCAGCGTGAACCCGTCCATCGGGTCCATCACCACGTCCGAGATGAGCAGGTTCACCCACTGCAGGGCTTCCGCGCTTTCCAGCGCCGCCGCGCCACCATGGCAGACGGCGATTTCATGGGGGGTGTCCTTCAAAAGGTCTGTCAACACTTGCAAGACGGCGGCATCGTCATCAACAATCAGGATTTTCATTGGGGGAGATCAGTGGAGGGGAGAGCGGACGGGGGGATAAATTGGGTGAGAAGCCTCGGCGGGTCGGCGAACTTCGCATTTAAGACGCCTTTATAGTAAATGCGCACGCTATAGCCAAAGTAATTCCGCCGTTCGCGCGTCCGGGGGTCCCTGGGGTCAAATTCCGGCTGGGCATAAGCCACTTCCAGCACCTCGGGAGCCGCCGTGGACCAGTCCACGGGCTGCACTTCGCCCGCCGCGTTCACCCGGCGCACCCATGAAGAGGTGACGCTGGCGTTGGTTTCCACCACCGATCCGTCCCGCAGCATCTCGTAAAAGAAAACCTGGATCACCACGTCGCGCGGGTCCACGCGGCTGCCAGGCCGGGCCAGAATGGGCAGCGCCAGCTTCAAGCGCCGCGCGGGCTGGGTCGTCCCGGTATCGTCCGTGGTGCCGACTTTCCCGAGCGAAAAGACCGTCGCCGCGTCCCCCGCCGTGTCGGGCGCGAGCCCTCCCGCCGCCGCCCGGGAAGAGGTTGTTTCCTCCGGCGCGGGGCCGGGCAATTGCAGCGCGCGCAGCTTCGCCTCGGCGGCGGCATAGTAGATCCCCGCCCGCTCGCCCATCTCGTAAATCCTGCGCCACTGTTCAACGGCCTTGTCCGTAAGGCCCATCTTCTCATACGTGATCGCCATCTCGGAAATGATCGGGGCGTAGCTGGAGAAAATCCCCTGCGCCTGGCGCAGCCGCATCATTGCCGTGCCCGTGTCCCCCCGGTCGCGCAGGTCCTTGGCCATGCTGATCAACTCGGCCACCTGGGATTGCGGCGTCACCGCCGGCTGCGCCGGGGTGGGCTGCGGCGCGGGCGTCGGCGTCGGTTTGGGCAGGCTGGCAAGCAGCGATTTTTCGGCCGCGGCGGCCTGCTCTTGCGCCGGGTCCGGCGCGGAAAGCGGTGGCGCGGCCGCCTGGGCGGTGGCAGGATGCGCGGGAGCGGCGGCAAGCGGCGGCGACGAACGCCCAAAAAGCCGCCACCACAAGACTCCCATTTCCCCCATGGCGACCACCCCAAGCAGAGTCATCGTCACCACGAAAGTCCGGGTGCCGGAAAGACTGGGCAGGGAGGCAATGGCAGGCATAGGGGGAAGGAAAAGGTAGGCAGGCGATTTCTTTCTGTCAACGAAGCACCATGCTTGATTCCCGGGCCCGTTTGCCTTACGGGCATAGGCGCATGTTTTTCCCCCGACTCCTTTTTTGCCTCTTTTGCACCGCGGCAGCCGCCTTGGCGGCCGCGCCCGCCGCCACGCCGCCCGTCCTGCACCTGACGCTGCGCAAAGCCATCCAGCTCGCCATCGAGAACAACCTCGCCATCAAAGTCGCCGAGTTCAATCCCGACATCGCCGACGCCCGGATCACCGCCGAACTCGGGGCGTTTGATCCCTCGCTGCGCTTCAGCGCCTCGCATGACTCCGCCACCGCCTCCGGCGACGAAGTCCAGACCGGCAACATCGGCGCGGGCATCGGTGGCACGAGCATTTATGGCACGCAATACGACATCGGGCTCAGCAGCATCGCCACCCGTTACAGCCGCTATTCCACCGGCGCGCAATTCGGGCTCACCCAGCCGCTTCTGCGCGGGTTCGGCTCCGACGTGAACCTCGCCTCCCTGCGCATCGCCCGCAACAACCGGCAGATCAGCCAGTGGGAGTTCAAGCAGGGGATCATCGATGTCGTCACCGAGACGGTCTTTGTCTACAACGAACTCTACTCCGCCCTGCGCAACTACGACGCCACGCGCCACTCGCGCGACCTCGCCCTGGAGCTTTGCAAGGAAGAGCAAGCCCGCGCCGAGATCGGCGTGAAAATCGAGCTGGACGTCGTCACCGCCCAGGCCGAGGCGGCCACCCGCGAGGAAGCCGTCATCCTCGCCAAAAACAACATCGAGAACAACGAGCGCATCCTCAAGCAACTCGTCACCTCCAACACCAAAACCCTGCTCGAAATCGGCGTAGAGATCGAGCCGCCCCCCACCGCCGCCATCGGCAAGGTGGACGTGCAAGCCGGGTTGCGAGAAGCCTGGAACAGCCGGCCGGACCGCCAGGAAGCCCTCGTCGCCCTGCAAACCCGCCACATCAACGTCGTCACCGCCCGCAACGAAACGTTCCCCCGGCTCGACCTCATCGGCAGCTTGAACCTCCTGGGGCTCGACTCCCACGACATCGCCGACAGCCTGCGTTTCTTCGGTGGCGACGCGCGCAACCCGCAAAGCTGGAGCATTGGCGCCCTCTTTAGCATGCCGCTGGGCAACCGCACCGCCAAAGGCAACCTGCGGGCCGCGCGGCTGCTCGACGCCCAGGCGCTCATCACCCTCAACCAATTGGAACAGTCCCTGATCGTGGATGTCGCCAACGCGGCGGGGGAAATCGAAACCGCCCGCAAGCGGATCGACTCCACCCAGGAAGCCCTGCGCCTGGCCAAGGAAAGCCTCTCGGCCGGGGAAAAACGCCACGCCGCGGGCAGCGCCACCACCTTCGAAGTCCTCCAGCTCCAGCGGTCCATGACCGAGGCCGAAGCCGCCCTCATCCGCGCCGAAGCCGACTACCGCAAAGCCCTCTCCGAATACGACCGGCAAACGGGAACCACCCTCCAGCGCAACGCCATCACCGTCACGCCATAGGCTCACCGGAAGAGGCGCTGGAAAAGATTCTCCGGCGCGGGCCGTGCCGCCGCTGGAGACGTCCGCCGGATGGCCGTTCCCCGCGCCCGGCCCGCCCTCCTCACCCCGCGGGGACCATCCACAGACTCCCCCACCGGCTCCGCGCGCCGAATCGGCGCGCTCTCGGCCAGCGCCGTTTGCGCCCGGGCCCAATGCAACTCCCGGCGGCGTTTCAAATCGGCGATCCGCCGGTCCGCCTCCTCCCGCTCCGCCCCGCTTTGCATCCCGGCCAGCGCCTCCATCCCCTTAATCCGGGAATCCAACGTCTCAAAGGCGCTCTCCATGCGCCGCCGCGCCGCCGGAGTCGGCGCCTCCTTGTAAAGATCCACCGCGCCCCGGACGGCCTCCGTGTCAAAACACATCGTCTCCTGCGGCGCGGCGGAGGGCGGCGGCCCGCGCAACTCCGGCTCGCAGGCCGTCAACACCACACAAAGCACTCCCCACCAACGCGCCACAACGAGGGTATCGGGCAGCGCCGCCCCCGTGGTCTGCCTCTCCCCGACCAAGCCGTATTCACGGGGTTTTAGGCTAATGCCTATCGCCCCAGCAGCAGTTCCGCCGTCCGCCGGTTTGCCCCCAGATGCGCCCGGAGCACTCCGCGCGCCGCGGCGACCTGCGCTTCGCCCCGGGCGGGATCGGCCAGCAATTGCTCCGTCTCCCGGAGCAGCCCTGCCTCGTCCGGCACCTGCACCGCCCCGTCCACCGCCAGGAATTGGCGCACCAGCGCCTCGAAATTCTCCATATGCGGCCCAAACACCACCGGGCGGCCCGCCAGCACCGGCTCCGCAGGGTTCTGCCCCCCTTGCGCGCACAGGCTCTTGCCGATAAAGCACACGGCGGCGAGCGCATACCAGTCGCGCAACTCCCCGGTGGTATCCACGATCAGCGCATCCGGGCGCGGACTCCCCGGCGGCAATCCCGGCAGCACTGAGCGTAACGCCACCCGCAACCCCAAGCCTTGCAAATCGGCCGCCACCTCCGGCGTCCGCTCCACGTGCCGGGGGACGACGATCAGGAACAAATCGGGAAAGCGCTCCCGCAACGTCCGCGTCATCCGGCCCAGGAGGGCTTCCTCGCCGGGAAACGTGCTTCCCGCCAGCAAGACGGGCGTCTCCTCGCCCACCCCGACGCGCCCCAGCAGCGCCCGGAACTCCCGCGCGCGCGACGCCTCCCCCTCCGCGAAATCGAATTTCAGGCTTCCCGTGCAGACCAGCGCCTCGGGGCGCACTCCCAGCGCCTCCCACCGCGGGATGTCCTCCGGCTCCTGCACGCAGACCCGCTCCAGCATGCCGAAAAACGGGCCCGTCCAGCGCCGCCACCGGCGAAAACCGCGCTCCGACTTCGGGCTCAGGCGCGCGTTCACCACCGAAACGGGAATCCCCCGCCGGTAACACTCCGCCACCATGTTGGGCCAGAGCTCCTTGTCCACCATCACGAGCTGCGCTGGCCGGGTCAGGTCCAGCACGCGCCGCACGATGGAAGCCAGGTCGAGGGGGTAATAAACCAGCGCCATCCGGGCCGCGTCCTCGATCTGCCCGCGCGCCACCGCGTAGCCCGTGGAGGTCGTCGTTGAAAGGAGAATACGGACGCCCGGCTCGCACGCCTGCAACGTCCGCGCCAGCTTGAGGCCCATCATCATCTCCCCCACGCTCACCGCGTGAATCCAGATCCAGCCGCCCGGCTCCAGGCGCACCCGGTCCTCCCTGGTGTAGAGCCCCAGGCGCTGGCCGAACTTGTGCCGGTAATGGCCGCGCCGCAGCATGCGCGCGAGAAAACCCGGCAGCATCGCGGCAAATGCAACCGGAAACAGCGAACGGTACACCCGCAACGGCAGGCGCGCCGCAGCGGGCAAAGAGCGGGAAATCTCCATCTCTCCCATACAAACAGGGAAGCGAAACCCAGGAAAGGGCAAATTCACTCCTCGGGAGGTGACACCCGGCGCAGGTATGCCACCTCCGTCGCCCCATAACGGCGCTCGCGGAGCAGTTCCCAGCCGGTCTTTTTCGGCAGCGGCGCGCCGGGCAGCTTCTCCAAAATGAAGAGTCCCTCCGGGGCCAGCGCGCGGGCCAGGGCGGGGTCGCTCAACAGTTCCACGCCAAAGTCCCTGTCCCCCTTCTGCTTGGCATAGGGTGGGTCGGCCAAAATAAAGTCGTAGCCGCCCGCAACCGCCCGCTTGTGGAGGAAGGAGAAAATATCGAGCGCCTCCACCGCCGCCCCTTGCAGCCGGGTCTTGGCCAGATTGAAGCGGATCGCCTCCACCGCGCGCACGTCCTTTTCCACCAGCGTGGCCAACGCCGCCCCCCGGCTCAAGGCCTCGATGCCCAACGCCCCGCTGCCCGCGAACAAATCGAGCACGCGGCTCCCCACAATGGCCTCTCCGAGACTGTCGAAAATGGCCCCCTTCACCCGGTCCATAGTGGGACGCAGGCCGGTCTTCGGGGCGATGAGGGGGATGCCCCCGGCGATTCCTGAAACAACGCGCATCAACGAGCCCTCCCCTTCGCCGCGTCTTCGCGTTTCCGCGTCTTTCTTCTGGGCGCCGTGCAGATCACTTCCACCTGCTGCCGCAGATGTTTGATCTCCAGCTTCGCGCCAATGGCGCGGCTCCGGTAGCGCATGATGGGGAAGCCAATCCGCGAAGGCACGGCAAAGGCGGGGTCTTCCTCTTTGGGAAACGCAACGCCGTCGTCCCGCACCGAGAGCACCACAGCTTCCGGCTTCATGGCGAGCCGGATCTCCAACCGCCCGGCGTGGAAATGGGTCAGCGCGTTGTGGACCGCTTCCTGGGCGATCCGAAACAGGTACATGGCGGTCTGCGGCTCCATCTGCACGCGGACGGCGGGGGCGCGGAAACGGCATTCCGTCTTCCCGCCGGCGCGGACCTGCTCGGCCAGGTCCTCCAGCGCCTCCACCAAGCCATTTCCTTGTTCGAGATACATCACGGAAAGCCCTTTTTCGAGGATGCGCACCTGGCTGACCACCTCTTTCACCAATTGCGCGATCTGCCGGGCGAACTCGGCCTGTTCGAGCCCCGCGCGCGAAAGCTCTTCGTAAAGGACATTGCCAAGCAGCGAAATCCCGACCAGGTGCTGGCAAAAGTTCTCCCGGAGTTCTCGTCCCAGGCGCTGCTTCTCCCGGTCGCTCGTGTCGATGATCTCCTGTTCGACCGCCCGGCTTTCGGAAATATCGCGCACGATGCCGAAGACGCCCCACACGGTTCCCTTGGCGTCCGAGCAGCGCCCTTTGGTGACCAGGAACGTCCGCAGCCCGCCCGCCGTGGCGGTTGTGCGCTCAAAGGTGCGCGTCTTCCCACTGGCGAGCACCGCCGCATGCTGTTCGCCCACCAAAGCGCCCAATTCCGCAGGCACAAGATCGGCGGGAGCGCAGCCCGTGACGCTCTTTTTCTGGCCGCCCACCAGCGCCGTAAACGCCAGGTTGGCCTGCAAGAGGCGTCCGTCCACGCCGCACAGGAAAATGGCGTCCTGCGTCTCCTGCAGCAGGGCGGCACAGAGCGCCGCCACGCTCTTGCGAGCGAGTCGGCCGCACCCTTTCGCACTGGTTTTTTCCCGGGCCATTGCTCAAAACGTGTATGAGCCTAGTAACTTGTAACAAGGAAAATGGCACATAGAGCACCGGATTTTTAGTTCAGGGCAAGGCGGAAGCCCAAGGCACTAGCGAGGGGAAGCGTCAGCAAGCCCGTCTGCCGGGTAATCGGGAGCAACGATCGTGCCTTCTTGGGGCAGCGGCGGCGGCTCCGTGCGGGGCTTGTTGTCCGTGCCCGGAAGCGGGGGCGGGTTTTTCATCTGCCCATGCTGGATGATGTCGCGGATTTGTTCTCCGTCGAGGGTTTCAAATTCGAGCAGCGCCTTGGCGATCAATTCCAATTTATCGCGGTTGGCGGAAAGCAGGTCCTTGGCGCGCGCATAAGCGCCGTCGCAGATGAAGCGCACCTCGCCGTCGATCTCCAGCGCGGTGGCTTCGGAATAATCCCGGTTTTTGCCGAAATCGCGCCCCAGGAAGACGTGCTCCTCGTGCGCGCCGTATTCGACCATGCCCATCTTTTCGCTCATGCCCCACTCGCACACCATCTTGCGGGCGATGTTGGTGGCGTGGCGGATGTCGCTGCTGGCGCCGTTGGTCACGTCGTGAAAGACGAGTTCCTCGGCCACGCGGCCGCCCATGATGACGACGAGGTGATCGAGCAGTTCCAGCTTCCGGTTGGTGTACTGGTCCGACTCGGGCAGATACATGGTGAGGCCAAGGGCCGGGCCGCGCGGGATGATGGTGACTTTGTGGAGCGGGTCCATGTTGTCCACCAGCTCGCACAGGAGGGCGTGGCCCGCCTCGTGGTAGGCGGTGTTTTCCTTTTCCTTGGCGCTCATGGCCAGGCTGCGGCGTTCGCGGCCCCAGCGGACTTTGTCCCGGGCTTCCTCGAATTCCTTCATCGTGATGGCTTTGAGGCCGCGCCGGGCGGCCATCAGGGCGGCTTCGTTGATGACGTTGGCCAGCTCGGCCCCGGAGTAGCCGGGGGTGCCCCGGGCAATGACGGCGAGGTCCACCCCTTCGGCGATTTTGACCCGCTTGGCGTGAACTTTGAGAATCTGCTCGCGCCCCTTCACATCGGGAAGGTTCACGGTGATCTGGCGGTCGAAGCGGCCGGGCCGCAGGAGCGCCGGGTCAAGCACGTCGGGGCGGTTGGTCGCGGCGATGATGATGACTCCCTCCTGGGTGTCGAAGCCGTCCATCTCCACGAGCAGCGCGTTGAGCGTCTGCTCGCGTTCGTCGTGGCCGCCGCCCAGGCCCGTGCCCCGGTGCCGCCCCACGGCGTCGATTTCGTCGATGAAGATGATGCACGGGGCGTTCTTCTTGCCCTGCTCAAACATGTCGCGCACGCGGCTCGCGCCGACGCCGACGAACATTTCCACGAAGTCGGACCCGCTGATGGAGAAGAAGGGCACGTCCGCCTCTCCCGCGATGGCGCGGGCCAGCAGCGTCTTGCCCGTGCCGGGAGGGCCGACGAGGAGCACCCCCTTGGGGATGCGTCCGCCGAGCTTCTGGAAGCGCTTCGGGTCTTTGAGGAACTCCACCAGTTCCTCCACTTCATCCTTCGCCTCCTCCACGCCGGCCACTTCCTTGAAGGTGATCCGGTTTTTCTCGCGCGAGAGCATCCGGGCCTTGCTCTTGCCAAAGCTCATCGCCCCCTTGCCCGCCATGCGGATTTGCTGGCGGAAGAAGAAATAGATCATCACCAGAATCAGGAGGACCGGCAAAAACGCCATGAGGGGCGAGTTGAGGAAGTTCGACCCGGATTTTGGGTAGCTCTTATATCCGGCGTCCTTGAGATCCTGCACCAGGTTCGGCTGAAACTTGGCGGAAACCTCCACCCGGAATTGCGGATTGCCTTTGTGCGCGTTGGCGTCGGCGTATTCGCCGATCAGCCATTGCGTCTGCTTGTCCCCTTCATCGAGGATCTCCAGCGGCGTGGTCTTCTTGATCTGGTTCGCCTCCATCAACGCCTCGAACTTGTCCCAGGTGAGGGTGTCGGGTGTGCCATAGGGGGAGCGGCCGATGATCGCAAAGCCGACGAGGGCGATTGCCGCCATAATCATCAAAATGCCGCGCCAATTAAAATTGGGGTCCGCGTTGTTGCCGCCGCGGTCGCGGGGAGAACGCTCGTTTGGATTGCGTGAGTCGAACTGAGCCATGGTAGTGACCGCAGCCCCGTTTGGCCCGATTGCCCAACAGAGTGCGAAAGAGAAACTTAGGCGAACTCCCGCAATGGTCAAGAATGGCCTTTATTTTTGAGGGGGGCGGGCTCAAAGAAATGCTTTTTTTCGTATGCCCGGCATCCGATACGCCATTTTACCTTTTCCCCCTATTCCAGCGATTCCTGCACCTCCTCCGGCGTCAGCACGGTGGGGATGTTGTCGATCCGGGTCACGTAGCCGGAGCTGTCGCGCTGTTCCTCCTTGCGGCAGTGGATGATGGTCTTCGCATACGGAGCCATCATGCCCAGGCGGTCCACGGGGAACGCCATGACCAACTGCAACTGGAAGTTGCGCGCCAGGGTCAGGCAGTCTTCCACGCCGTCGCCGGAGAGCTTGGAGAAGGCTTCGTCCATGACGACGAGCCCCATGTTCTGCCGGTACTGGCCGCCCCCCAGGTCATAGACGCGGTGGAACGCGGCGAGCATGGAGAGAAAGAACGGGGCCTGGTTTTCGCCGCCGGAGAGCTTGTGGCCGTGCCGCCCGAGCGAGATGGCCGGGGCGTCGGGGCGGTTGGCCGGGATCATGTGGAGGTCGTAGCGGTGATACTGCCGGTGGTCCAGCAACTGGCGGCTGCGCTCGTCGAGTTCCGTGCCGGATTTCTCCACCGCCGCCATCAGCTCCGCCTTGGCCCGGTCGATCTCCTCGGTTTTCACGCTCCCCATCAGCTCGTCGCCGGGGTTGAAGCCGGTGTCGATCAAATGCCAGATGGCGGCGAATGCCGGGTCGCGGCTCTGCTCGATCTGGTAGCGGTATTTGCCGATGGGCCGGTCGAGGTACTGGCGCAGTTGGCGGATCGTCGCCTGCGCTTTTTGCAAATTCTCGGCGAGCCGGTCGATCACCTGGGATTGCAGGCGGCTCTCCCATTCGCGGCGGCGTTCGTCGGCCATGGCGCGGTACTTGGGAAGCTCGGTTTGCTCCAGGAGCGCGAGGCGCGCGTCCCAGAGGGCGTTGGACTCGTCCTCGTCGTCGCAATCCGCGCGGTACTGCGGATGGGCGGGGAGCCCGTTGGCATCGACGGCGGCGGCCAGGGCGCGGCGCTCGCTGTTGCGGGCGTGGCGGTGGTTGGCCGCGCTCACCCCGGCGGCGGCCGCCCGGTGCTGCGCCACGTCGGCGCGTTCTTTCCAACTGGCGCACTCCTTGAGGAGCACGCCGAGGCGCAGGTCGAGTTCGTCGTTGGTGATATCCAGCCGGATCTGCGTCCGTTTCTCGACGAGCAGGCGCTCCGCGTTCTCAAAATCCTCCAGCGCGGCGTCCAGCGCCTCTTGGATGCGGCAGCGGCTGGTTTCAAACGATGTCTGTGATTCGCGCATCCCGCCGATGGCCTCGATGGCCCGGTCGAGTTCACCTTTGAGTTCGCGCAGGCGGTCGAGCCGGGCCTCGCGTTCGGGCGTGGAAATCAGCTCGATCTCGTCGCTGAGCTGCTGGAGACGGCGCTCCATCTCCGGGAGTTGTTTTAATTCATGGCTGCGGTCCGGCAGGCGCGGGTCGCCCAGTTCAGCCTTGCGCCCGGCCTCCAGCCAGCGGGCGACGCGCTCGCGCAGGGCGTCGAGGGCTTCCCGCTCGGCCATGAGCGCGCGCTGCTCCCGGAAGGCGGCCTCGCGCAGGCGCTTGAGCCCCTCCTGGCCGAGCGTGAACTCGAATCCCGGGATCTGCCGCAGGCGGCGGCGAATGGGGGCCTGCTTGAAAACGCCGTCCTGCGTGATGGCCCGGTCGTGCCCGTCGAGTTCGGCGATGGTCCCCACGGCGGCCACCCCGCCGAGCAAGTGCTGGGTGAACTGCTTCGCCACGGGATCGGCGACGATGACTTTCGTCGCCAGCGAGCCCGCTTTGACGTTGGCGGAAAGCTCCAGGGCTTCACGCGGGTGGACGAGCGATTCGGCCTCGCGTCCCGGGGGCGTCTTGCGCAGGATTTCCAGCGCCGCGCCGTAGTCCGAGGGGCTGACGATGACGGCGAAGCGGTTGCGCCCGAGGAAGAGTTCCAGCGCCTCGCGCCAGCCGTCGTCCTGGACTTCGATCAAGCGGCAGAGCTGCTCGGGCGGCGTGTCGGAGTGGCCGAGCTTGGCTTTCAGCGCGTTGAAAAGGGGGAAGCTCCCCGGGGTTTCCTTGCGTTCGAGTTTTTCGAGATCCCTCGCTATCTCCTGCAACCGGGCGAGCGCCGCGGCAGAGGCGTCCTCGGTGGGGCGCAGGAGTTTTTCGGTTTGCCGGACCAGTTCGTTGAACTGCTCGGCCAGCCGGGGAAGCGCCTGGAGCGCCGCCTCCTCGTCGCTGGAGCGGAGGGCTTCGAGCGCGGTTTCGTCCATGGCGAGCGCGGCCTTGAGGCCGTCGAGCGGCAAATCGATACCTTGCTTGATCCAGGCCCACCAGGCCCCGGCCCGGTTTTTGAGCCGTTCGCGGATCGCCTTTTGCGCTTCGTTGAGGGAATTGATCGCGGCGAGCAGGCGGCGTTTCTCATCCCGCAGCCCCTTCAACTTCGCCGCGTCGGGATCGTTCTGAGCCTCCAGCACCACGGCGTTGTATTGCGTCTCCAGCTCGGCCTTGCGGGCGGCCTGGGCTTCAAAGCGGGCCGCGTCCGCCGCGTTCTTTTCCAGGAGCCGCTGCATGTCGCCCCGGTGGCGCTCCACCAGTTCGCGGGCCTGCGCGTGGTCGAGCGCGTGGCGCAGGTGGCTCCAGACCGCCTCCTCGCGCTGCGACGCGAGGCAGGCTTCGTGCGAGCCGGAGATGCGCTTCAGGAACCCGGCTTCCTCCTCCTGCCGTTGGAGCCGCTCCTGCGTCTCGCGGTAGGCGCTGACGGCGGTGCGGACCTCGCGCACGTCGATGGGCGCGGCCTCCAGGATGAACTCGCGGATGAATTTCTGGATGTCCTGCTCGGGCTCGAACGCGAGCGCCTTGGGCATCGTTTTGTTGAGCTGCTCGCGCTCAAAGTAGAGGTGCGCGGGCGTCGCCATCTCCGCCAGGTATTCGCGCTGGAGGCTGAAAAGGCAATCGTGGCCGTAATCACGGCGGATAAAGCGCTTGAAGTCCTCCTCGTCGCGCAGGTTCCCCTCCGGCGCGAGGTCGGCCCATTCCAGGCGCGTGGGGACGCCAAAGTAGGTCTGGCGCGGCTTGGACGTCGGGCTCTCATACTGCACATGCACGCCCCAGGTCTCGCGCGACTCCGGTTTGCGGCCCGTGGCCGGCTTGGTGAACTCGAGCGCGATGACCGTCACGCCGCTCGGCCGCGTGTAATGGTCCTCGCCGTTGCGCATGGTGTTGCTATCGCAGAGGCAGTAGCTCACCAGCGAACGCCCCTTGCCCGCGCCCGCCGCCGCCCGGTTGGAGCGCCAGTGTTCGCCAAGGAGCACATACTGCATCAGATCGAGCAATGCCGATTTCCCCGAGCCGAACACGCCGGAGATGAGAATATCGTCGTCCACGTCAATGAACTGGCGGAAGCCATACCAGTTGATGGCAATGATGCGGGTGAGCGAGATCCGCTGGCTGGGTGCAAGGGCGTTCATCATGAAAGCGTTTCCTCAGGGGTGGATTCGTCGGCGGACTCGACGCCGGGAGCGCTCTGGTTAAACAGCGCGGTTTGTTCCTCCCAGGCGGCGGCGTCCTCGAACGGGATGACGCGCGGGAGCGTGGGCAGGATCTCGATCTGCGAGGCCCCAAACTGCTCTTCGTCGCGCTGGTAGCGGATCAGCTTTTTGCGCCGGAGCTTGGCCAGGATGCGGTCAAGCTGCGTCGGCTGGGGCGGCTCGATGGCCTCGAAGTAGAGGCGCAGCCGGGCGTCGAGCATGTTCGCGTCGAGGACCACCGATTGCGCCGGCCGGGCCATGCGCTCTTCGTCGTAAATCCGCCAGAGCGCCAGGACCAGGAGCGTTTCGTCCTTGGTGAAGCTGGCCGTCAGCGCGCATTCGCCCGCGACGGGCCGGGCCTGGAAAATCGGGCGGTCGGGATCGTGGATCAGCTCCAGGTCGAGCACGGCGAGGAACTCGGCCAGTTCCCTGGGATACTCGCGCGCGATGAGATACAGCTCGCGCGCCCGCCCCTCGTCGCCGAGCAGGACGCCGGTGGTGAGCAGTTCGGCGAGAATAGTTTTTAGTGCGGGGCGATCTTCTTCGCGGATCGCCTCCCAGAAGGTGGGCCAGGGGAGTGTCATGCGGTTGTTATTGAATTCTCACACGAAGGCACGAAGACACGAAGAGAAGAAGGCTGTTGTAACCCCCTTCGTGGCTTCGTGTGAGGCTTTCTGGTCGGTTTTCCGGATCATGCGGTGCGTTCGATGGAAAAGCGTTCAATGCGGTGCCCGGCCTGCGTGTCGGCGGGAATGTTTTCGGGCGTGAGCCCGGCGTCTCCGGCGCGGGCCTGCGTGATGCGCCATTGCAGCGGGCGGGCGCGCTGGCCACCCGTCCCATTGGAGCGTTCGAAGGCGAGCACGGCGAGCAGGTCGAAGAGGTCGTCCTCGGTGCGCAGATGGAAATCGGCGGTGGAAACGGTATTCCCTTTTTCGGGCAGAAGCTCCTCGATCAGCCGGGCCGCGCGCTGCGGCGTGATGGCGTAGAGGTTGCGCTGGCGGATCTGGTCTTGCGCGAGCGAGGCGTCCCCCTCTTCCGTCTCTCCCCCCAGAGCCAGATTCACCGGCAGCCGCCCCCGGCGCGGGCGGGAAAGGGCGTCGCGCCCAAACGTGATCTCGGCGTGCGGCGTCCGCAGCGCCATGCCGGGGAGCCCGGCGAGGTCGGAAAACCGCCCCCCGGCGTGCCGGGCGTTAGCCGCCTGCATCAAGGCCTTCACCTGCTCCGGGCGGCGGCCCCGCAGTTCCGTCTGGTAACGGTAGCGTTCCGCCGAGAGCCGGGCGAAATCGGCGATGCGGCCGTCGATGATCTGCGCCCGCGCGCCGATGGAGCCGAGGCTGCGCTCCAGGGTGGAAAGCATCCGCTCGGCCAGCGCGTAGGCTTCCGTGGAGTCGATCCTTCCCTGCCGGTGTTCGACGAGGCCCTCGGCGAGGCGCTCCTTCGCCTCGGGATTGCCCAGCGCCTCCTGCGCCACGGCCCGCGAAAGATTCAGCCGCGCCCCGAGGCCCCCCTGCTGAAGCACGTCGTAACAGACCATGTGCTCCCCTTCGTAAAACTCGGCGTAAAACACGCGCAGCGTCGCCTCCGCGCTGGGGCTGATCCGTTGTTTCTCCTCGAAGCCAAGCACCAGCTTCTCCACGGCGTGCATCTGGTCGATGGCGCGACCCACGCGGTCGGTCAGCTCCTTGACCGTCTGGCGCATCTCCTCCGGCGAGAGGCGGCCCGGGTCGAGCGCCCCCTCCGCCATCAGCGTCTTGCAAATGGACCTCAATATTCCCGCGAAATCCTTCAATTCCGCCGCTTCGCTCGCGGCCAGTTCGCGCAGCAGCCGCAAGAGCGGGCGCAGTTCCGGGGCGATGAGCACCCAGTGTTCATCCAGGCTCACCCGGCGGTCGGCCAGCCAGCGGGCCTCCAGCATCCGGTTGAAAAGCGTGCCCGCGCGCTGCCGCAAATCGGCCGTCTGCGCCCCCTCGTCGTCGCCGAGCGGGACGTTCGGGTGTTCGCTCAACACGTCGCGGATGAGTAAGAGGGCGTCGGCATGGCGAAGTTGCCCGCTTTCATCCGCGCTCTGCTCCAGCTTGTCCGCGCAATCGATGTACACGGGCGCGGAAGGCCGGGCCAGCGGGCGAAAAAACCCTTCGCTGACCGACCGCAAAAGCCGTGTGCTGAGCAAGTGCGCATCCATGGGGAAGAGTCAGTGCACCACTTCCACCGGCGTGCCGATCCGCACCCGCTGGTAGAACATCGGGGCGATCTCCCCGGGCATCCGAATGCAGCCGTGCGAGGCCGGGTAGCCGGGAAGGATGCCGACGTGCATCCCCACCCCGTCGGCGATCCGCATGAAATAGAGCATCGGCGATCCCTGGAAATGCGTGCCGCTGGGGGCCGAATCGATCCGGGCGCTCACCCCCGCCCGCACCACGCGCCCCTGGCTGTCCACGAAGTTCCCGTACAAGTTGGAGCGGTGGTCGGGATCTTTCTCCTGCACATGGAACGAGCCCGTGGGCGTCATCCCGGCGGCTTTGCCGGAGGAAATGGGCGTGTCGATGGCGATCTCGTTGTTCAGCAGCAGGTAGGCCCGCTGTTTGCCGAGGGAAACCAGCACCCGGGCGTTCGCCTGCGTTACCTGCTCCAGCAACCGGGGCGAAACCTTGGGCGGATCCTGGCGATGCAGCGATTCGCTCGCCTTTCTCACGCCAAAAAGCCCAAAAAAAGGAGCGCAGAGGGCGGAACCGCTCCCAAAGGCAAGCACGGCTCCGACCACCAGCACGGCGAAATTGCGAGGGATCGGGAATCTCATTGCAGGCGAACGGTCGTTGTTTCTTAATGATAGGCCGTTTGACGATCAATCGAAAACTCCAATTGTTTGTGTGCCGCTCCCGATGGGGGAATCGGCTTTGCGCGCTTTTGGGCGCCTGTCTCCTCCTGGCAGCCCCCTTCCGCACCCTGGCGGAAATCAACATCCCCCCCCTGCCCAAAGAGAAGCGCCTGGCGAAAAAAGAAACGCCGGCGCCCCCGATGCCGGTTCCCGTCATCGCGCAAGTCCTCAACGGCGGGCTCGTCCAGATTCCCCTGCGCCTCTACGGCCGCCAGGAACAGACCACCCGCTTCCTCATCCGCAAGGAACCGGGGCTGGGAAAAATCGTCGGCCTGCAACCCGCCGGCCAGGAAGTCTGGATCCTCACCTACCAGCAGACGGCCCCCATGAACGGGCAGCCCCGGCTGGAGGACCGCATCCTCTTTGCCGCGCAAAACAACAACGGCACCTCGTCGGCGGCCGAAATCACTCTCGACATCGTGGACGCCCCGCCGCAGCTCGCCGGCCCCGGCCCGGTCGAGTTCGGGGAAATCCCCGCCGGGTTCCCCGCCGCCCGCCAGCTCACCCTTGCCAACGCCGGGGGCGGCCTCCTGGAGGGGAGCGTCAGCGTCGAGCCCCCCTGGACCGTCAGCCCAGCCTCCTACAGCCTGCACCGGGGCGAACGCCTCACCCTGCACCTGGGCCTGACTCCCGGTGAAGCCCGGGAATACCGGGGCCGCCTCCGGTTTTCCAGCGATCCCCAAGCCGAAGCGCCCCTCCATGCCCGCGCCGCCCTCCCCTTCACCGCCGAACCGGCCGCGCTGGAACTGGCGGGAGCCCCGGCGCGCTCGGGCACATTCACCCTCACCAACCGGACCGGCTCCGACCTGCATGTGCAAATCACCGCCTCCGGCCGCCTCCACCTCCCGGATCAGATTCTCTTGAGCCCCCGCGCCGCCGTTTCCCTCAAGGCCGCCCTCGCCCCGGGCGACCCGGCGGGCATCGACGAACCGATCCGCCTCTCCCTCGGCGCGATTTTCCAAAACATCGCCGTCCACACCCCGCCCGCCGAACCGGCCGCGCAGCCCTCTCTTTCCACCCCTCCTCCTGCTGCCCCCCTCTCTCCTCCGCCCGCCCCCACCCCGGCATCCACCCCACCGCCCCCGCTTCCCCTGCCGCAGCCCGTCGCTCCGGAAGCCCCTCCCGTCGAACCGCCTCCCGGGGAACAGCTTCCCCGGCTCCAGGGCGTCACCGTCGTGCGCACCACCGTCCGGGGAACCGCCGAGTTTGCCTGGGACACCCCCGTTTCCCCGGATGGCCGCCTCCATTACCAGGTGGAAATCCGCCGTCTCGCCCTGGATGCCGCCGGAGCCCTCCAGCAACGCTGGATTCCGGTCCCCAACGTCCAGTTCACGGAAAAAACGGGCCGCGTCACCGCCTTCTTTGACGGCATCCCGGCGGGCATCCGCGACACCGCCCGCGTCCTCGCCCTCGCCCCGGACGGCCGGACGTGCGCGGAATCCTTCCCCTTCAGCTTCTCCATCCCGGCCCCCACCCCCTGGCTGACCCCGCGCCACGCCCTGCTGGCCGGGTTCACCCTGCTGCTCGCGGGGGCGCTCCTCTTCGGGCAAATCCAAAAAAGGCGCGCGCGGTAAAAAGCCTTGGCGCTGGCGTGCAATCTGCGCTTTCCTTCCCCCTTCTCCATGCAACACAACGGCATCCAACACATCCATTTCCTGGGCATCTGCGGCACCGCCATGGGCGCGGTGGCCGCCGCCCTGCAAGAACGCGGCTTCACCGTCACCGGCTCCGACGAAAACGTCTACCCGCCGATGTCCACGTTCCTGGAGAAAAAAGGCGTCAGGCTCACCGCCGGCTACCGCGCCGCCAACCTCCCGGCGCAGGCCCAGCTCATCGTCGTCGGCAACGCCATCAAACGGGGCAACCCGGAAGTCGAAGCCGTCCTGAACCGCAAGCTCTACTACCTCTCGCTGCCCGAAACGCTCAAGGAATTCTTCCTGCGGGGCCGCCACAACCTCGTCGTCACCGGCACCCACGGCAAAACCACCACCACCTCGCTGCTCGCCTGGATCCTCGAAACCGCCGGGCTGGAGCCGAGCTACCTGATCGGCGGCATCCCGAAAAACCTCGGCCAGGGAGCCCGCTTCCGCGACACCGGGCATGTGGTGCTGGAGGGGGACGAATACGACACCGCCTTCTTCGACAAACGGAGCAAATTCGTCCACTACATGCCCGAGCTGGTCATCGTGAACAACATCGAGTTCGACCACGCCGACATCTTCGACAACCTCGACGCCATCAAACTGAGCTTCCGGCGGATGCTCAACATCGTCCCCGGCAACGGCATGGCGCTCCTCAACGCCGACGACCCGAACTGCCTCGACGTCGGGCGCACCTGCCCCGCCCCCACCCTCACCGTCGGCTTCTCCCCCAACGCCGCCCACCCGATCCGCGACGTCAGCTACCTGCCCGGCGGTTCCGAATTCACCCTCCTGGGGATCCGCTTCGCCATGCGGCTGGTGGGCGAATACAACGTCCGCAACGCCGCCATGGCCATCTGCGCCGCCCACTTCTACGGCGTCCCTCTCCCGGTCATCCAGAAAGCGCTTTCCAGCTTCGAGGGCGTCCTGCGCCGCCAGGAAGTGCGGGGGGTTGTCCGCGGCGTCACCCTCATCGACGACTTCGGCCACCACCCCACCGCCATCCGGCAGACCCTGGCCGGACTGCGCCACCAATACCCCGGCGCGCGCGTGTGGGCCGTCTTCGAGCCCCGCTCCAACACCACCCGGCGGGCCGTCTTCCAACACCAGCTCCCCGGCGCGTTCGCACAGGCCGACGGCGTGATTTTCTCCAAAGTCGCCCGGCTCGAACAAATCCCCGAGGCCGAACGGCTCAAGCCCGAGCAAGTCATCGCCGACATCGCCGACACCGGCAAACCGGCCTTTTACGAGCCCGGCGTGAACGAAATCATCGCCCGGCTGCGGCCCCTCGTCCAAAGCGGCGACGTGCTGGTCATCTTCAGCAACGGCGGCTTTGACGGCATCCACGCCCGGCTCTTGAAAGAATTGTAACGGGAAGTCTCCAAACCCCGCCTGCGGAGCTAGAGCGTTTTAAATTGAAGTGTTTACAATGATGCGAGAGCGTCGTGGGTTGATGCGCGGGCTCTTCAAGCGAAGCGGCTCTATTTTTCAATACTGCCCGAGCTTGAAAGACCGCGCAACGGCCCGTGCCGCCGAGCAGCGTGTAAACAACAAAATTTAAACCGCTCTAAACGCGGCATGGAAATGGGAAAGCGTCTTGGCTTATTCCGGCCCTGCCACCGTGTAAAGCCACCAACGCTGCTTGCGCTCGCGGGCCGAGCGGGCCTGGCGCTCAAAATAAAGCTTCCATTCCTCCCCCGCCGCCGTGCGGATGCGGAACCAGTGTTTGCGCACATAGCGCTCCCCGCTGCCGTGGCGGCACGGCCCCGTTTCCCGCCACTCCTCCAGCACCTGCGCCACCACGCACTCCTCCCCGCGCCAGAGAAAGCGCGCGGGCAGCAGCGGCGACCCCGGCACCACCGGGCCCACGTTCCCCCGCGCCATCACCGGCGTCACCGGCTCGCTGATCAAACGCTCGCGCATCCCTTTTCTATAACCCCAATCAGATAAAATTTCCACAATGGGGGAATCCCTGAGGAAAGGATACTTGACCTTTTACTGGTAAGCCTTCATTCATTGCCGCCATTCCTTCCCCTGTTTCGAACGGATTTTGGGGAGCACGGCTATCTTTTTTATGAGAACCAGCAAACATTTTCTCGCCGCAGTCGCCACCGCCTGCGTCGCCACGTCACCCATCGCCCTGGGGCAGGAGGCCCAGGCCCCCATCGTCAAGAGCATCGACGTCCAATTCGCAGGCCCCGCCACGGTGAGCAAAGAGCGCATCCTCAACAACATGCGCACCAAGGTGGGCAAGCCCTATTCCGTGGGCGTCGCCGAGGAAGATGTCCGCAACCTTTACGAAACCGCCAAGGTCTTCAACGTCCGCATCTTTGGCGACCGCCTGCCCGATGGCAGCGTCAAGGTCATCGTCGTCGTCCAGTCCAAGGCGGCGGTCAAGGAAGTGAAGATCGAGGGGGCCACCGAAATCAAAGCCAGCTCCCTGCGCAAAAAACTCGAAACCAAACCGGGCGGCGAACTCTCCGAATCGCAAGTCGAGGCCGACCGGCAAAAAATCCTCACCGCCTACCAGGACAAAGGCTACAAGGACACCGAAGTCAAAACGGTTATCAAAACCGACGAGAAGACCAACCAGGCCAACGTCACCTTCGTCATCACGGAAGCCCAGCGCACCGTCATCCAGCGCATCTGCTTCGAGGGCAACACCGTCTTTACCGCCAAGCAACTGCGCAAAGTCATCAAGACCCGCAGCCATTATATTTTCTCCTTCCTCGATAAATCGGGGCGGGTGGATAAAGAGTTGATCGCGTCCGACGTGGACGCCCTGCGCGACTTCTACCAGAACCACGGCTACGTGGACGTCAAAATCGGCGACCCCACCATCAGCCGCGTCGGCAACAGCCCCAAGGTGGACGTCACCTTCCCCATCCAGGAAGGGGCGCAATACCACGTCGCCTCCATCACCGTCGGCGGCACCAAGCTCTTCTCGGCCCAGGAAATCGGCGAAGCCCTCCGGCTCAAGGAAGGCAGCGTCTACTCGCCCGAAGGCATCCAAAAGGACGTCAAGAAAATCCAGGACATCTACGGCGCGCGGGGCTACATCGACGTCCAGGTCATCCCCGTCAGCACCCCCATGGCCAACCACCAGTTCGCCATCACCTACCGGGTGGACGAGGGGACGCAATCCTACGTCAACCGCGTCAACATCAGCGGCAACACCCGGACCAAGGACAAAGTCATCCGGCGCGAACTGGCCATCGGGCCCGGCGACCTCTACAACAGCGTCTACGCCGACGCCAGCAAACAGCGCCTCCAAAACCTCAATTACTTCGACCGCGTCGACGTCTTCCCCTCCGACACCTTGACGCCCGGCAAAAAAGACCTCAACGTCGTCGTCAACGAAAAACGAACCGGCAGCCTCAACTTCGGCGCCGGCTACAGCACCGTTGACAGCGTCATCGGATTCGTCGAACTCTCTCAAAGCAACTTCGACATCACCAACTGGCCCAACTTCACCGGCGGCGGCGAACGCTTCCGCGCCCGCGCCCAAGTCGGCGCCGAGCGCAAAGACTTCACCGTCTCGCTAACCGAACCGTACTTCCTCGACTACCAACTGGCCGTCGGAGGCGAACTCTTCTACCGCGACGCCGACTACCTCAGCACCGAGTACAACCAGCGCAACTACGGGTTCGACCTCTTCACCCGCAAAGCCATCAACCAGGATCTCTCCTGGCGCATCGACTACCGGCTTGAGGAAATCGAGCTCTACAAGATGGCCGCCAACGCCTCCCCCACCATGCAAGCCGACAACGGGAACCATCTCAAGAGCCAGATCGGGCCATCCCTCGTCTACGACACCCGCGACAGCGTCTTTCTCCCCCGCAAAGGCACCCGCGCCGAACTCTCCGCCTACGTGGCAGGCGGCCCCCTGGGCGGCAACGACTCCATCTACGGCGCCAACCTCCAGGTTGCCCACTACATCTCGCTGCCCTGGGACACCATCCTCACCCTCTCCGGCGAAGCTGGCAGCGTCGACAACTGGTCCGGCAGCGACCACGTGCCCATCTTCGACCGCCTCTACCTCGGCGGCTCCAATAACCTGCGCGGCTTCAAATTCCGCGACATCGGGCCCAAAGACATCAACGACGAACCCGTCGGCGGCAACTCCATGGCCCGCTTCAGCGCCGAATACACCTACCCCGTCGTTGACCGCGTCCGTGGCGCCTTCTTCTACGACACCGGCTTTGTCAACAGCGCCTCCTACAGCTTCAGCCCCGACAGCGTCGCCTCCGACGCCGGCATCGGCATCCGGCTTGACCTCCCGATGTTCCCCATCCGCATCGACTACGGTTATCCCATCCAAAAAGGCGATGCCACCAGCCGCGGCGGCCACTTTAATTTCAATATGGGATATCAATTTTGAACGAATGGACCGCCCAAGCGTCTTAAAAGAACACCGCCTTCTATGAAAACAAACCTGATCCCCATCTCTCTCGTGGCCATCGTCGCCCTTGCCACAAGCTCCATTGCGCGTGCGGACATCAAAATCGGCTACGTGGACATGAACAAAATCTTCACCAGCTACTACAAGACAGAGCAGGCCAAAAAGCGCATTGATGAAGCGCAGAGCGCCGCGCAGAAAGAGCTGCAAGATCACGTCGACATCTTCAACAAGAACCGGGACGCCATCCTCAAGCTCAACGATGAACTCAACAAGCCCGAGCTGAGCAAGGAAGCCAAGGAAAAGAAGACCAAAGAGCGCGATGATAAAGCGGAAGACGCCAAGCGGCAGGAAAAAGAGATCATGGAACTCCGCGCCGCCCGGCTCAAAAACCTCCAGGAACAAGCCAACCGGATGCGCGCCGGGATCGTCGAGGAAATCCGCAAGCTCATCAACGACAAGGTGAAGAGTGACCAGTATGACCTCGTCCTCGACAAATCCGGCCTCAGTTCCAACGGCATCGAAGTCGTCCTCTACTCCAAGGAAAACGCCGACTTCAGCGAAGACATCATCAAGACTCTCAACGCCGATAAGCCGAAAGACACCGCCACTCCCTCCGCCGCCGCTCCCAGCAAGACCAAATAAGAACTCCAAGTGGACGCGAGCATTGAAGAACTTGCCGCTCTCGTCGGCGGCCGCGTAATCGTAGGCTCGGGAGCCGCCCGCATCACCGGCGCGGCCTCCCTATCCGACGCCCAGGAAGGCGACATCACCTTCTTTGGCAACGCCAAATACCTGCCCGCCTTGAGAGCCAGCCGCGCCACCTGCGCCCTGGTTCCCGAAGGCTTTGAAGAGACCATCCCGGCGGTTCAAATCCAGGTGGCGAACCCCACCCTGGCCTTCTCCAAAGTCCTGGAGCAACTCGCGCCGCCGCCCATCGCCTTTGCGCCGGGCATCCACCCCACCGCCGTCATCGCCGCCGACGCCCGCATCGGCGCCAACGTCTCCATCCAGGCCCACGCCGTCGTGGAGCCCGGAACCGTGATCGGCGACCGCACCTTCCTGGGCGCCAACGTCTACGTCGGGCACGGCACCCGGATCGGCGCGGATTGTAAAATCTACGCCAACGCCAGCATCCGCGAACGGTGCGTCATCGGCAGCCGCGTCATCATCCACAGCGGAGCCGTCCTCGGCAGCGACGGCTTCGGGTTCGAGATGGCGGGCGGGCGGTACGTCAAAATCCCGCAAACCGGCATCGTCCAGATCGACGACGACGTCGAAATCGGCGCCAACACCACCATCGACCGGGCCCGGTTTGGCCGGACATGGATCGGCGAAGGGAGCAAAATCGACAATCTCGTCCAGATCGCGCACAACGTCGTCATCGGCAAACACGCCATCATCGTCTCCCAAGTCGGCATCTCCGGCAGCAGCCGCATCGGCAACTATGCCACCCTGGCGGGCCAGGTCGGCATCGTCGGCCACATCGAAATCGGCGACCAGGCCATCGTCGCCGCCCAGAGCGGCGTCAGCAAGAGCATCCCCGCCAAACAGATGTGGTGGGGCTCCCCCGCGGGGCCCATCCAGGAGCAAAAAGAGCAGCTTGCCCGGATCAACCGCCTGCCCAAACTGATGGAGCGCGTCAAGCGCCTCGAAGAGAAAGTCTCCGGCGGCGAAAAAGCGAACTGACGTCCGCGCACAGCGATTTCCAGCGCCGCAGAGCCCCACGCTCCGCGGCGTTTTTTTGGCGCTTTTGCTCCCCCGCGCTGTTTGCGCAAAAAAAACGCCTCACCCGGTTGCCCGGATGAGGCGTCAATTTTTTAAGACCGGAGCCTTTGGTTACTTGGCTTCGGGCTGGGCGGCACCTTCAGCGGCGGCCGCTTCGTTGCGTTCTTTCATCGCGGCGCGGCGGCTCAGCTTCACGCGGCCTTTGTCGTCGATGCCGATGCACTTGACCCAGATGGCGTCGCCCACGCGGACCACGTCTTCGGTCTTGTTCACGCGGAAGTCGGCCAGTTCGGAGATATGGACGAGCCCTTCCTTGCCCGGGAGCACTTCGACAAACGCGCCGAACTCCTTGGTGGAAACGACTGTGCCGTGGTAGGTCGTGCCGATTTCGATCTCCTTGGTCATCCCCTGGATGATGTCCTTGGCGCGCTGGAGGCTCTCGCCGTTGTTGGAGTAGATGTGCACGGAGCCGTCGTCCTCAATATTGATCTCGGCGCCGGTCTCGGCCACGATGCCCTTGATGGTCTTGCCGCCGGGGCCGATCAGGAGGCCGATCTTGTCGACCGGGATCTTGACGGTTTCGATACGCGGAGCGTAGACGCTCAGTTCCTTGCGCGGCTCGGCGATCGCGCCGGCCATGACGCCCAGGATGATGGTCCGGGCTGCCTTGGCCTGGTGGATGGCTTCGGCGAGGATTTTGTGGGGGAGGCTGGTGAGCTTGAGGTCGAGCTGGAAGCCCGTGACGCCGGTGTCGGTGCCGCAAAGCTTAAAGTCCATGTCGCCGAAGTGATCCTCGCTGCCGAGAATGTCGGTCATGGTCTGGTAACGCACGAGGTTGTTGTTCGCGTCGTATTCCGTCACCAAGCCGACGGAGATGCCCGCGACGGGCTTCTTGATCGGCACGCCCGCGTCCATGAGGGCCAGGACGCCCGCACACACCGTGGCCATGGAGCTGGAACCGTTAGATTCCATGATCTCGCTGCTGATGCGGATGGCATAGGGGAATTCCCTCTCGGAGGGGATGACTGGGGCGATGGAACGCTCGGCAAGCGCGCCGTGGCCGATTTCGCGGCGTCCGGGGCTGCCGGTGCGGCCGGTTTCACCCACGGAGAACGGAGGGAAGTTGTAGTGGAGGATGAAGCGCTTTTCGTCGGTGCCGCCGGTGTAGGCGTCGAGCATTTGGGCTTCGTCGGCGGGAGCCAGGGTGGCCAGGGTCACGGCCTGGGTTTCGCCACGGGAGAAGAGGGCGCTGCCGTGGGAGCGGGGCAGGATGCCAACTTCGGCGGTCAGCGGGCGCAGGTCGAGGTAGCCGCGTCCGTCGGCGCGAATCCCCTTGTCGAGAGCGCTTTTACGGACGGCTTTTTCCTGGAGGTAGTCAAACGCCTGGCTGATTTCAAACCCGGTGGCTTCGGGGAATTTCTCCAGGATGGCGGCTTTGACTTCCACTTTGAGGGCTTCAACGGCCTTCATGCGGGCTACTTTGCCGGGAGTGTAGAGGGCGGCTTCGATGCGGTCGCTGGCGACCTGGTAGGCGATTTCGAGCATCTCGTCCTTGACCAGGAGGAGCGCGGGCTGCCGTTTTTCCTTGCCGGCCTTGGCAGCCAGTTCACGCTGGGCCAGGACGATCTGCCGCACGAAGGGCTGGGCAAATTCCAGGGCTTTGATGAATGCCTCTTCGGGCACTTCGTCGGCGGCGCCTTCGATCATCACCACGTCGTTTTCATTGCCGACGTAAACGATGTCGAGATCGCTCTCGGCGCGCTGGGTGTGGGTGGGGTTGACGACAAACTCGCCGTTGACGCGGCCCACGCGAACTGCGCCCACGGGTCCGGCGAACGGAATGTCCGAAACCATCAGGGCGGCGGATGCGCCGTTGATGAAAAGGATGTCGGGATCGTTCTCGCCGTCCGCGCTCAGGAGGACGCCGATGATCTGGGTGTCATAGAAGTACCCTTTCGGGAACAACGGGCGCAGAGGACGGTCGGTCATGCGTGCGGTGAGGATTTCCTTCTCGGAAGGACGGCCTTCGCGCTTGAAGTAACCGCCGGGGATCTTGCCCACGGCGGCCGCTTTTTCGCGGTAGTCAACGGTGAGCGGGAACCAGTCCTGCCCTTCCTTCAAGGAAGTGGCGGAGACGGCGGTGACGAGGATGATGGTGTCGCCGCTGCGGACCGTGACGGAGCCGTCGGCGAGTTTGGCGAGTTTGCCAGTTTCAATGACGATGGGCGAAGGGCCCACCTCGATGGAGATCGATTGTTGCATACTTTGAGATAAATGCAGCGCCGCGAACGATGGCCGGAGTCGGAGAAATCAGGACATATGAAGTGGGAAGTAGGGAACGAAAGCGTTCTTACTTCGCAGTTCATAGTTCCATGGTTTCTCATCTCTCCGGCAACGCCCCGTGGCGTTGCGCGTTTTTATGGATTTCCGCCGGACATTTCACGCCCGGGCGGGATTTTTTTTGGAAAAAGGGCGCGTGGATGCACCCGCCCCCAAAAGGAAACCCCCGGGCCGGAATCCCGGCCCGGGAGTCAACTTTGGAAAGAGTCTTTACTTGCGGAGATTGAGCTTCTCGATGAGGCCTTTGTAACGCTCGCTGGCGGTACGTTTGAGATAATCGAGCAAGCTGCGGCGCTTGGCCACCATCATGAGCAGACCGCGGCGCGATGCGTGGTCTTTTGCATGCGTTTTGAGGTGCTCGGTAAGCTGCTGAATGCGCTGGGTAAGGAGGGCCACTTGCACGTCGGCGCTGCCGGTGTCTTTGTCGTGCATCTTGATGCCCTGAAGTTCGTTCGTCGTTGCCATAATTCTTATTTAGAGGAGGGGTCAGTATCGACAAGATTTGCCGCTTGGCAAGTGTTTTCGAGCACTTCTACTTCCGGCCGCCCACCGCCTCCATTTCCGCCAAGCTCAGGTAGCCGTACCGTTTGATCAGCGCCTGCCCCCGTTCGCTCACCATAAAGTCGACCACCACTTTGATCGCGCCGGTCGGTCTGTCGTCCGTCACCAGCAGAAGCGGCCGGCCCAGGGGATACGTCCCTTGCAGCGCATTGGCCACCGTGGGCTGTATCATACGGCCCGCGTCATCGGCTATGGCCAGGGCGAAAAGGTTCCGGTAATCCGTGAAGCCGGGCGGGAGCAATGCACAACTGCCCGGCGTAAACTCCAGCATATTGCGGGTTTCCTGAATTTCCTTCACCTTCGGACCGTGCCACAGGGGGGCCTTTTTGATCTCCCCATAAAGCCACTGGACAAAAATCTCCCATTGGCCGCGCCCCTGCTCGTTCATAAAAAGCCGGATGCGCAGGTCGGGGCCGCCGACCTCCTTCCAATTCGTGATCCGGCCTTCATAGATGCCTCTTGCTTGCTCGGCGCTTAACATCCGAACTCCCCCCACCCAGACATCCCGCGAGACGGCCAGCGAAAGAAGCTGAAGGCCCACCGGGATCTCATTGAATTGAACTTCCGGGTAATCGGCCCGGTCAAGCGGAGTCAGCGCCCGGCTGCAAAGCGCCAGTCCGAAGGTGTGCGAGCCCAGGGCGTCCAGGGCGGTTTCGGTCCCGCCTCCGGCGCGTAAAACCAGTTCGATATTGCGTTCCATCCGCAGCGTCATCACCGCCTCGGACATCGGCAGCGCCAGGGAAACCGCACCGCCGGCCCGGACAGTCTCCTGCCCCAGGGCTCCGCCAACGCCAGCGCCCAGGCAAATCCAGAGGAAAAGAAGGGATCTCAAGCGGTGCATCAAGCGATCATAAAGAGCCGGAGGGAAAGTGCAAGCTGGCAGCTTCCGCCGCGGCGGAGACGGGATCAACCGGCCCGCTGGGCGAGGGCCTCCCGCAGGGCGGCCTCCCGGATGGGTTTGCTTAAAAAGGCGTCCATGCCCGCCTCCAGGCACTCTTTGCGGATCGCCTTGTCTGTGTGCGCCGTCATGGCAATGATCCAGGAAGGGGCGCGGCCGGAAGCGCTCTCGTATTCCCGAATGCGCCGGGCGGTTTCGCAGCCGTTGCTGCCGGGCAGTTCCCGATCCATCAAGATGACGCCATAGGCGGTTTCCCGCACGATCTCCAGGGCTTTCTCCCCATCCTCGGCCACCTCCGCCATGCAGCCCCACTTTTCCAGGAGCGCCAGGGCAATCATCCGGTTCACCGGGTTGTCCTCCACCAGCAGGACCTTCAACCCGGCGAGCAGCGCGGACTTCGCGGGAACCGAGGGCGCGGCGGCCCGCGTCTGGGCTGGGGGTTCCAGGAACGAGGCCAGGCATTCGAGCGTTTCGGCCCGGCACAACGGCGGGACCAGACAGGCGTCCACCCCATGGCAACCCGCCTCCCCGCACCCCTCCGGGGTGAGCAGCAGCACCGGCAGGGAGGCACTCTCCGGCGCGGCCTTGATTTCCCGGGCCAGCGCGGCGGCCGCCTCCAGCGGCAACTGGGCCAACACAAAGTCAAACGGGGGATTGCCCGGGGCGCGCAGGAGTTGGAGCGCCGTTGCCGCGTCGGGAGCCCCGCCGCAGCGCAGGGAAAAGGAACGGAGCTGCTGTTCGAGCAGCGAGCGCACGAGAGCGTTCTCCGCCACCACCAGGCCCCGCCACTGGAGCGCTGGCGCGGCATTTCCGGCGGCGGCGGGCTGTTTTTCCAGCGAAACGGTAAAACGGAAGGTCGTCCCCTTCCCCACCACGCTTTCCATGCCGATCTGGCCGCCCATCAGCTCGACCAGTTCCCGGCAAATAGCCAGCCCCAGCCCGGTGCCTCCGTAGCGACGGGCGGTGGATTCGTCGGCTTGGCTGAAGGGCTGGAAGAGCCGCCCCTGGGCTTCGGGGGAAATGCCGATGCCGGTGTCCTGCACCTCCAGGCAGAGGGTGGCCTGCGTGGCGGTTTCGCCCAAGGGAGCGACCCGCACCGCGACGGCCCCCTGCGCGGTAAATTTGATGGCGTTGCTGAGCAGGTTGGTCAAGACCTGCCGCAGCCGTGTCGGATCGCCCCGCAGCCGCGCCGGCACTTTGGCGGGCACAACGCCCGCCAGGGTGAGCCCCTTGGCATTGGCGACGCCCCCCATCAGCTTGAGCACGCTTTCGATCACGTCGCGCAGGTCCAGGTCGATGCACTCCAGCGTCAGCTTGTGGGCTTCCATTTTGGAGAAGTCCAGGATGTCGTTGACCAGGGAAACCAGCGACTCCGCGCTTTGGCGGACGGTTTCCACATACCCGCGCTGCTGTTCGTTGAGCGGCGTGTCGCCCAGCAGCCCGGCCACGCCGATCACCCCGTTCATGGGCGTGCGCAACTCGTGGCTCATGCTGGCCAGGAAGTCGCTCTTGGCCTGGGCCGCCTTGCCAAGCTGCTCGTTGGCGGCCAGCAGCGCGGTGTTGCTGGCCACGAGCGCCTGCTGGCTGCGGCGCAGGGCTTCAAACGCTTCGTCGCGCTGGATGCGGTGCCAGCAAGCCGTGGAATGGTAGTGGATGCGGGCCAGGATCTCCAGGCGGTCGGGCAGTTTGACCATGTAGTCGTTGGCCCCGGCGGCAAAGAGCGCGCTCTTGGTTTCCGCCTCCTCCTTGGTGGAGAGGATCACGATGGGGGTGTGCTCGGTCGCCGGGTTGGCGCGGAATTTGCGCAGCAGGCTCAGGCCGTCCACCTGGGGCATCACCAGGTCGAGCAGGATCACCGTCGGCTTGAGCTTGTTGGCGACCACGAGCGCTTCGAGCGGGTTGCCGCAATAGTGCAGTTCCACGCCGGGCTCGTCCGCCACGGCGCGCTGGAGGGCGGCGGCCACCAACGCCTGGTCGTCCACCAGCAGCACCAGAGCAGGGCAGGAGTCGGTATCGGGATTCCAGGAATCAGTCATTTCGGTTGTCATGCCATTCGTTCATCACTTTTGCGTAGCAATCCGGGCAAAGGCTGTGGCTGAAAATAACATCGGTGTGTTCGGAGAGATAGGCGTCAATCTGGTGCCAGTAATTTTTATCGTCACGAATTTTTTTGCAGGAACCGCAGATGGGCAGGAGCCCCTGGAGCTGTTTGACCTCCGCAAAGGCTTTCTTGAGCTCCTCGTTGATGAGCGAAAGCTCCGTGTTCTTGTGCACCAGTTCGTGCTGGCTTTCGCGCAGGGCGTTGTAGGCTTCCTCCCGCTGGAGCCGGTTCAAATGGGCTCGCGAGTGGTAGCGGATGCGTGCCCGCAGTTCGATCACGTCGGGCAGTTTGACCAGATAATCGTTGGCTCCCTGGGCGAAAGCGTCGCTCTTGGTCTGGGCTTCCTCCTCGGCGGAGAGGACGACGATGGGCGTCTCCTCCGTGGCCGGGTTTGCGCGCAAGCGCCGCAAGAGGGCCAAGCCGTCCAACTGGGGCATCACCAGGTCAAGCAGGATGACCGTCGGCTTGAGCTTGTTGGCCAGTTCCACGGCCTGGAACGGGTCGGAACAAAAATGAAAATCAACGTCCTCCAGCCCGGCCAGCGCCCGGCAGACGGCATCTCCCACAAACGCCTGGTCGTCGATCAAGAGCACCAAGGCGTGGTAGGAATCGGGCAGTGTGTGATCGTTTTGGGAATGCATGGCAAGGCGGAATTATTGGCGAGGGCAACAGCGTTTGCAAAGGGCCGCGGCGATGGATGCAAGAGGGAGGATTTCCACGGCGGCTCCGAGATCGGCCGCCGCCTTGGGCATCCCATAAACAGCGCAGCTTGCCCGATCCTGGGCGATGGTGTGGAACCCGGCGTCGCGCAACCGTTTGAGCCCCAGGGCTCCGTCGCGCCCCATGCCGGTGAGCAGCACGCCCACGGCCTCTCCGGGCCAGCGCCGGGCCACGCTTTCAAAAAAAACATCTACCGAAGGGGAATAGAACGCTTCTTTCGGCTCGGCGCAATAGCCCAGCCGCCGCGGCCCCGCCAGGATGAGGTGCTCGCCCCGGGCCGCCAGGAGCACTTCTCCCGGCACCGGCACGGCCCCTGCCAACGCCGGTTTCACGGGAAGCGCGGATTGCTGTTTGAGCCACCCGGCCAGCGAAAGGGCAAACTGCTCGTCGACATGCTGGACGATCACGATGGGGGAGGGAAAATCGCGGGGGAGGCCGCCGAGCACTTCGGCCAGCGCGGAAGGCCCTCCCGCGGATGCCCCGATCACCACCAGCGGCGCCTCGCCCCTGGCGGAACGCGGCTCCCGCGGCTGCGGTTCCTTGCTCCCAAAGAGGCCCCGCATGGAATCCAGCTTGGCCAGCAAAGGCGCGCTGACTTTTTCAAAATTCTCCACGCCGAGCGCCGGGGTGTCCACCGCGTCGAGCGCTCCCGCTCCCATGGCTTCAAAAACCATCCGGGCGTTTCCCTGGACGCTGACGGTGACGATCAGGATCGCGCACGGGCACTCTGCCATGATCGCCCGGGTGGCCTGCACGCCGTTGACCTTCGGCATGATGAGGTCCATCAAAATCAAATCGGGCGTATCGGCGCGGCATTTTTCGAGTGCTTCCCCGCCATCGTAAGCCACCCATGCCACTTCGTGCTGTTTGCGCAGCAGTACGGCCCGTTTCAGGATTTCGGCCGCCATCGGCATATCGTTGACGATTGCAATCCTCATGGTGGGAGTGGCAGCAAGTCTACACCGGTTTCCAAAAAGGAGCACACCGCATTGTTGCGTAATCCGCGAGTTATTTTTTGCTGGTTTTTAAGATTCCGCCGGGCTTTGGGCCTCCCCGATCAAATCCGCCACGCCGTTGAGCAGCGTTTCGTCGTGGAAGCTCCCTTTCGTCAGGTAATAATCGGCTCCGGCTTCCAGCCCCCGGTTCCGGTCTTCGGGCCGGTCCTTGTAGGAGACGATCATAACGGGGAGGGTCTTGAGCCGGGGATCGTTTTTGATGAGCCGGACGAGCTCGATGCCGTCCAGGCGCGGCATGTCGATGTCCGTCACTACCAGGTCGAAGGGTTGCGTGCGGACGGCGTTCCAGCCATCCATGCCGTCGATGGAAACCTCGACATCATACCCGGCATTGCCGATCAGCTTGCGCTCCAGTTCCCGCACGGTCAGCGAATCGTCCACCACCAGCACCCGCTTGCGGCGTCCGCCCGCGGCCAGCGCCTCCGCCGGTTGCACCCGTTCCAGCCGCCCGCCGGAAACCAGCAATTCCACGGAGCGGATCAGGTCGTCCACGTCCAGGATCAGGACGGGGGAGCCGTCGGGCATCAGCGCCCCGGCGTTGATGTCCTTGATTTTGCCGAGCCGGGGATCAAGCGGCGCGACCACAAGCTGCTGTTCTCCGAGGAAGCGGTCCACCACCACGCCAAAGCGCTTGGCCTTCTCCCCCAGGATGACGACGGCCAGTTCCTCTCCCGGCGCCGCGTGGCTTTTCCCGAAAATCTGGGCTGCCGAAACCAGTCCCACCCGCTGGCCTTCAAACGGCACGTGCTCGCGGCCTTCCAGCATCTCGATCTCCCCCCGGCCCACCTGGAGCGTGCGCGCCAGCCGCGAAAGCGGGATGGCATACGGTTCGCCCGCCACTTCCAGCAAAAGGAAGCGCATCACGGAAAGCGTCAGCGGGAGCTGGATTTGGAAACGCGCGCCAGCGCCGGGCTGGTTGAGGAGGCGGACGCTGCCGCCCACCGACTTGACCATGTTTTGGACCGCGTCCAGGCCCACGCCGCGCCCGGAAATCTCCGTCACCTCGTCGCGCAGGGTGAAGCCGGGCAGGAACAGAAAATCCAGGAGTTCCTCTTCGCTGAGCGTTTGCGCGATTTCCGCCGTCGTGTATTTCTTGGCCACAACCGCCCGGCGCAGTTCCTCCAGGGCGATCCCCCGGCCGTCGTCTTCGATGACAATCGAGAGCAGCCCGGCGGCATGCCGGGCTTCCAGGCGCACGGAGCCTTCGCGCGGCTTGCCGGCCCGCAGCCGTTCCTCCGGCAGCTCCATCCCGTGGTCCACGGCGTTGCGCAGCAGGTGGCCCAGCGGGGATTCCAGGCGCTCCAGCACATCCCGATCCACCGGCGTCGCCTCCCCCGCGATGCGCAATTGCACCTCCTTGCCCAGCGTGCGGGCGAGGTCGCGCACGAGCCGGTGCAACCCCTGGACGCCGTCGGCGAAGGGGCGCATCCGGCTGGCGAGCGCCTCGCGGTAGAGCCGGTGGGAGAGGCTGGTGGAACGGCGCGCGGAAAGCTCCAGTTCCCCGTGGCGGTCGCCCAGGGCGCGTACGCACGCGGCCGCCTGCCGTTGGGCGTCGGCCAGCCGCACGAGCGTCTGTTCGTCGAGATTCTGCCCGGCGAGGGATTCGCGCAGCGCTTCCAGCGTCTGGGAAAGCTTCGCCTGCTGGCGCTTCAGGCGCAGGAGCGAGGCGGCGAAGGGCGAGAACCAGCGGGATTCCACCAGCGACTCCCCCGCCAGGCCCAGCAGCCGGTTCAAGCTCGTGGCCGCCACCCGCAATACCCGTTCCTCCGGCTTCATCGCCGCCAAAGGCGCCGCTTCGGCGGGCGCGGAAATGGAACGCTCCGCAGCCTCCGCTTGGGATGGCTGGGGGGAGGCTGGGGAACCGGCAGCTTTCGTGGAAACCGGCGGGGAGGCGGTTCTCAAAGCGTTCACGGCGGCGACCGCCTGCTCGATCTCCGCGGCGTTCTCGTGCTGCCACATGCCAAATTGGGTCTCCGGCGTCTGCGCGATGCGGCTGAAAAGATCGACGCCTTTCAAGAGAACGTCCACCGCTTCCGCCGACAGCACGATCTTCCCTTTCTGGGCCGCCACCAGGCAGTCCTCCATGGCATGGGCGACCTGCACCGCCGCGTCCAGCCCCACAATGCGCGCCGCCCCTTTGAGCGAATGGGCCGCCCGCATCAGTTCTTCCAGGCGGGCCGGGTCGGCAGGAGCGCGCTCCAGCGCGAGCAGCCCGCGCGTCAGGACGGCGGCCTGGGTCTCGGCCTCCTGGTGAAAGAGGTCGAGGAGCGAAAACTGGCTGAAATCTTTGGAGCTCATGGCGGATCAGGCAAGCTGGCGGCCCAGGGCGTAAAACATCAGGGCTTCATCCAGGACGCCGACGTTGCGGCCCTCCCAGGAAAGCAGGCCGGAGGTGAAGGGGGCGGCGGACTGTGCGACGGTGGCCGGAACCGGCCGCAAATCGTCCGGATGATAACGGACGCCGGCATGGACTTCGTGCACGGGGAAAACGACCCGCTCCCCGCTTTGGCCCACCACCAGCAGCCGCTCATACACGCTGCGCCCCTGGGAGCTCACGACGGCGGGAGCCGCCGCCGGCGCATCGAACCCGAGCAGCCGGGGCAGCGCGACGCAAACCAGCAGTTCGCCGCGAATCGCCGTCAACCCCAGGACGAGGCCGTCCTGGCGGTGCGGCAGGGAATGGATGGGGCGCAGTTCCGCCACTTCCCAGAAGATTTCCGCCGGCAACGCCAGCCACTCCGCCCCGATGCGGAAGATCACCACGGAGCGGGTCCCCTTGCGCTGCGCCTGGAGCGGGCTGGCGATCCGTTCGGTCCAGAAATCGAGATACCCCTCGGGAGCCGGGCGATCCAGGAGGCTTGCCGCGGCGGCGTGGAACACTTCGCAGTTCAGGCAATGGATGTGCTGGCGAAGTTCCGGGCACGATTTGTCTCCGAACGCTCCGATGCGGTCCCAGCAGGCGTTGATCACTGGTTCATTCATGGCGTTTTGTTTTTCCGCCGGGCACGCCCGGCGCGCTCATCCAGTTGGCGCGCCGCCTTGGCGTCGCCCCGCTTTTTCTCCAGCAGGGAAAGTTGGACTAGGGCTTCGTAATGATCCGGCTCCAGGTAGAGCGTTTTCCGGTAAAACGCCTCGGCCCCGGCTGCGTCGGCGGCCGCGTCGGAGATCAGCCCCAGCAGATAATATGTCCGTGCCGACGGCCCCTGCGCTTGCAGGGCTTTTGCGCACGCGGCCTGCGCTTCCTGGAAGCGCCCGGCGTCGGCCAGGCGCTCCGCCTCGGCCAGCAAGGTTTCGGCCGCAACCGGGACAGCGGCCGGAGCCGCCTCCTTGGCGCGTCGGCGGCGAACGACGGGCGCGGGCAGGGGGGGCAAAGGCTGGGGTGCGCCCGGCTTGCTCACCAGGGGCGGGGCCGCGGCCACGGCTTTCCGGCGCGGCGGCGGGGCCGCGGGGGCAACGCGGCTCTTGCAAAATGCAAACGTCATGGGCGAAGGGATCGGCTCGAACCCGGCCTCGCGCGCAATTCCACCCTCCGCGTGGCCCAGAAAGAGCATCCCGTGCGGCGAAATCATGGTCCGGAGGGCTTTCATCAGACGCTCGCGGGCGGGGGCATCAAAATAAATCATCATGTTGCGGCAGAAAATGACGTCAAGTTCCTCCTCCTTGTGGGCGAAAGCAGCATCGAATACGTTGACCTGCCGGAACCGGACCAAGCCGCGCAGCGTCTCGTTCAGCCGCCACCCTCCGGCGCTCTTTTGGAAATGCCGTTCGCGGAATTCCAGCGAGGCGGTGCGGAAAGCGTTCCGGCCATACAGCGCTTTGCCTGCTTTCTCCAGGGCCGCCGCGCTGATGTCCACGGCTTCCACGGAAAAGCGCTCCGGCGGCAGCCCTGCGTCCAGCAGCGCCATGACGATGGAGAAGGGCTCCTCGCCCGTGGAACAGGGGGCGCTCAGGATGCGCAGGACGCCATAGGCATGCTCCGGGAGCCACGTCTGCACGGCCCATTGGCCAAGCAGCGCAAAGGCCGCCGGTTCGCGGAAAAACCATGTTTCGGGGACGACGATCTCCTCGACAAGCCCCTGGAATTCGGTTTCCGAAGCCGCCAGCACCTCCGCGTAAGCCGCAAGATCCTTAAAGCTCCGGCGGTTCATCCGGGCCCGGACGGCCGCGGCGATGAGAGGCGACCCCATGGACTGCGGATCGAGCCCGATCCCCCGGTTGAGGATCGCCTCGATTTCGCGGATGGGATCGGCGCACGTCATGAGAGAGCCTCCCGCGCCTGCCGCCACAAAACGCCGCGCACCTCCGGCGTCAACAGCCGCGCCAGTTCCACCCGCTGGATGATGCCGCCTTGCGGATCGGTGACAACCGGCCCCAGATAAGGCTCTGCGCTCACCCCGGGGTCGTGAAAATCCGCCTCCTCATACCGGGCGGTATCCACCGCCTTCTCGGCCAGGAGCCCCAGCAGGCACTCCCCCTCATAACGGACCACGACAATCCGCGTGCTGAGGCTCTCCCGCGATGGCTGGCCCAACGCCAGCGCGCTCAAGTCCACCACCGGCACGGGCATTCCGTGGTAATCGAAAACCCCGGCCACGCCCGCGGCCGCCTGCGGGATGCGCTTGAGCCGCACGCACGGCTGCACCCCGACGATCCCGGAGCTTTCCAGCGCGTAGCGGTCGGCGCCAATTTGGAAAAGGAGGTAGACCATCGCGGGGGGAATGGGTTGGATTTTACCTCACCGCCGGGCTTCAGGCATCCTTCGACCTCAGTTGCGAGGCCGCCGTCTGCAAGCCTTGCACGGCCTGCATGAGCTGCCCGATGGCCTCGCCGTTCTGCCGCAGCGCCTGGGCGGACTGCTGGGCCGTGTCGCCCAGTTGCGTGAGCGCTTCGCTGATCTGCCCGGCGGCGGTGGATTGCATCTGCATCCCGTCGTTGACCGACTCGAAACGCGGCGTCAATGCCTGCACCTGCTGGATGATTTGGACGAGCTGCGCCGTCACGCCGCAGACTTCCTCGTTGCCGCGGCGGACTTCCTCGGCGAATTTGTCCATCCCCATCACCCCGGCGGAAACGGCCGACTGCATTTCCTTGACCATCTGCTCAATGTCATAGGTGGCCACGGCGGTCTGGTCCGCCAGGCGGCGGATTTCCGTCGCCACGACGGCAAAGCCCTGGCCGTATTCGCCCGCCTTCTCGGCTTCGATGGCGGCGTTGAGGGAAAGGAGGTTGGTCTGGTCGGCGACCTTGTTGATCGTCGTGACCATGGAGTTGATGTTGGCCGTTTTCTCGTTGAGGATGGCGAGCTTGCCGGAGATGCTGGCCGTGGCTCCCATGATCTGGCGCATCGTCCCCTCCAGCCGGGCCAGGCCCGCCTGGCCGCCGCTGGCAAGTTCGGCGGTCGCTTCGGAGACGCCCGCCACGTCGTTCATCGTCTTGCCGAGTTCCTTGGTCGTGGCGGAGATTTCCTTGGCCGTCGCGCCGATTTCCACGGAGGTGGAGGCGACTTCGTTGGCGCTCGCCTGCTGTTCCTTGAGCGTGGCGGCCATTTCCGTGGCGCTGCCGTTCACCTGGATGAGCGCCGTCATGAGGCTCTTCAAGGCGGACCCAAGCATCTGGACCACGGAATACGCAACGCCGAGGCAAACCGCCAGGCACATCAAACCGCCGAGCAAAACAACCCGGTTGGTGGCATGGACGGCATCCTTGATATCACTCAGGGTATTGAACGCGTCCCCTTTGTCATTCACTTCCAGCGCGTCCATGGCTTTGGTAAACGCATTCAGCGCTGGCGTCCCCTTGTTCTCGTAAGCGCTGGACGCTTCCTTCGTCTTTCCGTCCTTGACCATGCCGACAATCTCCTTGCAGATGGCTAAATAGGCATCGCTCTGCTGCTTGACTTCCTTGAACAACGTTTCTTCCATGCCGGGAACAACCAGTGCTTTCCGGGCATCCATGAAGGACACGAACTCTCTGTTACAACTTTCCACCGTCTCAATCGCGCGAGATCTGCTGGCAGGATTGTCACTCGTAATCGCCGTAAGCAAGAACTCGTCGGTCTGCCGCAGGTGTTGCAAAATTTGCCCGGAGAGGTACAGCGACGGCACCTGATTGTTATGCAGGTCGTCGGCTTTGGCCTGGATATCTCCGAGCCGCACGGCGGAAAAACCGCAGATCACCGTGGCAAGCACGATGACGAAGAAAAACCCGGCCATGACGAGTTTTTGAACAGTCCAATGTTTCATAGGAAGAGGGAACTTTTTTTGAGGGCCCAAAAACCAACCGGCGGTCCGAAAAAACGGGGGCGCTTGGCTTGGGTTGTTGATTCCTAAGCGAGGGTTGCGCCAATGTCACGCGCGGATTTTATAGCATTTCTCGAAAAGAATTTCCGAATCAAGAGATGGGAGCGCCACGAGCTGGCTGGCAAGGCGCAAGCGCCGTGGCTGTGGCTTCCGCCACAGCCCAAGCGCCGCAACGCCGCCAGACGGCTTGTGTCGCCCCAGCTCTTTCGGAAAGGATTTTTGAGAATTGCTCTAGTGCTCTATTCCATGCCCTCAAAATATAAAGAGGCCGCTCCCTTGCGGAAGCGGTCCCCTCTCTCTTTTATTGGCTGGAAAAATACTCTAGTGGATCTTGGAGCGGGTCTCCTGGAGCGCCCGGGCTGAAGCCTGCAACCCTTGGAGTTCCTTGGGCCAGAGTTCCACTTCCACGGTATCCACCACGCCACAGCGGCCCACCACGGTGGGGACGCTGATCGCAATGCCACGGATGCCGTAAGCCCCTTTTTGCTGGCTGGAAACCGGCAGGATGCGGCGGCCGTCCAAGGCGATGGTGTCGATGACTTCCCGGATGGCGACGCCGACGGCGTAACCCGCGCCCCCTTTGCGGGAGATCACTTCCGCGCCGCTCTTTTGCGTCCGTTCGAAAAGCTGCTTGGCAAGCTGCGGCGTGACGCCGGGGAATTTCAGGAGCGGCAAGCCGTCCACGGTGGCGGATGACCAGATGGGGACCATCGTGTCGCCGTGCTCGCCCAAAATGAGGGCGCGCACCTGCGACGGGGCCAATTTCAGTTCGCTGGCGATCAGCGAGCAGAACCGCGAGGTATCCAGCGCGGTGCCCAGCCCGAGAACCTGGTTGACCGGCAACCCGAGTTCCTCCACGGCGAGCTGCGTGAGGATGTCCACCGGGTTGGAAACCACGAAGATAATCGCGTCCTTCTTCAAACCCGCTGTCTTGAGGCTCTGGAGAATGCCCCGGAAGAGGCCGACGTTGCGGTTGATGAGGTCGAGGCGGGATTCGTCCGGCTTGCGGCGCAACCCGGCGGTGATGCAAACGAGGTCGGCGCTGGCGCAGTCGGCATACGTCCCGGCGGTAATGGTTTGGTCGGCGCAAAAGGCCGCGCCGTGGAGCAGGTCGAGCGCTTCGCCTTCCGCCGCCGCCTGGTTGGCGTCGAGCAGGACGATTTCCTTGACCACGCCCGAACATTGCAGGGCGAACGCCGCACAGGAACCAACGCGGCCGCCGCCGCCGATAATGGCAACTTTCATGGGATGATTATTTGGAGAGGTTTTTGAGGATTTCCTCGGTCAGTTTCTGCACCAGTGGCTCGAGTTCCGCCGGGGCCGACTCGGTGGCCGACTGCGGGTTCCACGGGGTGACGGGCGAGGAGCAGCCATGCTGGCCGCAGACTTCCGCCCACGGATCGACTTCGGCAAGCTGGGCCGGTTTGAGGTCGAAACGGTCGTCCGGGAGGCCGATCCCCTGCTTCATCTTGAGCAGGTCGCTCATCCCCTCGGCGGGAATGGAGGCCCCGCCCGGCAGCATCTGCGCGTGGATGATGGTGCGGCAGTAGGAGTCGGTGATCTCCATTTTGAAGTAGGCGTCTTCGACCGACTTGCCCCAGGTGATGACGCCGTGGTTGCCCATGATGATGGACTGGTGCTGCGGCGCGCGCTGGAAGATTTCATCGGCCATCTCGGGGCTGCCGGGGGTCCGGTAGGGGGTAAAGGCGATGGTGCCGACAAAGACTTCGAGCTCCGGGATCAACCGGGGCGGCGGCTGCATCCCTTTGATGGCGAATGCGCCCGCGTAGCACGGGTGGGCGTGGCAGACGGAGAATGCTTCCGGCGTGCTCTTGTAAATGGCCGCGTGGCTCATGAACTCGCTGGTCCGCTTCCACGTTCCGGCAAGCTGTTTGCCGTTGCCGTCAACCATGCAGAGCATGTCGGGCGTCATGAAGCCTTTGCTGACGCCGGTGGGCGTGCAGAGGTAACGGTCGGGCGCGAGGCGGCAGGAGATATTGCCGCCGTTGCCGTCGCAGTATTCGCGGATCCAGATGCGGCGGCCCATTTCGCAGATCTGCGCCTTGAGCTTGGCGGTTTCGGGGGCGTTCCAGAGCCGCTCGTCATCGGCCGAGCCCGACGCCGCGGGGGCGGAGGCGCTCGCCGCTACGGGGGCGGAGGCGGCCCCGGCGGGGACGGTCGCGCTCTCGTCAAAAACGAGCTTCACGCCGAATTCGGTCAAAATGTCCTTGGCGCCTGGCGTCAGGCGGATATCGCGGTTATACCGGAATTCCTTGGCCCCGGTTTGGACAAAGGCTTGCGCTTCTTTTTGGGCGAATAGTTTCATGAATGTTGCGTGTAAAAGTGATGGTCGATGAGCGCCGCGCAGTAAGCGTCGACGGGGGTGGGTTTGGGAAACGGGGAAGCGGCTTCGGCTCCCTCGCTGAGGGCGATGTGCTGGCCGACGTCGGCTCCGAGCTGGTCGAAGACGACTACGGAGGGGCCGTAAACTTCCTTCCCCTCGAAGGTTTCCTGCTTCCAGGGCAGGGTGAGCAGGAGCCGCTCGCCGAAGAATTTTTCATTCTTCACCGAGAGGGTGACGCGGCCGATGACGGTTCCCATTCTCATGGTTTTTCGGAAGGTTGGGCCGGGTCCAGCAGGGCGCAAACGCTCCAGCGGGCGGGGCTGGAGGGGTCGTGCAACTGCTGGCGGGCTTCGCTGCCGTCGCTGGAAATGAGGACGCGCTGGCCAAGGGCCGCCCCGAGCGGATCGACGACGATCTGGGGCGCAAGATCCCCGCCTTCCGGCACCGCGATCAGGAGCCGCTGCCCGTCGAAGCTGGGATGCTTCACGGTGGCGGTGGCGTAGCCATGGATGATCGCGGTGCGCATAAAACAGGCGGCAGGCCTAGTGCCTTGTAACAAGGAAAATGGCGCGTAGAGCGCCGGATTTTTGGTTCGGGGCAAGGCAGAAGCCCAAGGCGCTATCTGAAGATAGCGCCTTGGGCTGACAACGCAGCCCTGGGCCAAAAAGACAAGCGGTAGGCGTCATTTTACGCGTTACAAGGCACTAAAACATGTTGAGGTTTTCGACCATCACGCACCGGCGGGAGCGGGTGAAGGTCATGGGTGTCGTGACGCCTTCGCCGGTGGGCGTGGCGATGCTGAAGCTCAAGAACCCTTCGCCGCCCAATCCCAGGCCGGTCATCGACGGGCCGTTCTTGATGAAGAGCGTGGTGTCGATTTCCTGCGCCATTTTGGTCAGGTTGCTGATGTTCTGCGAATGCATGATGCCGGTGTGCCGGTAGCCGTGTTCGGTGCGGATGGCGGCGGCGATGGCTTCGTCCACGTTGGGCACCCGGACGATGGGCAGGAAGGGCATCATCTGCTCCTCCTGCACAAAGAGGTGGGCCTCGGTGGTTTCGCCGAAGAGGAGCATGGTGGAGGCGGGAACCTCCAGGCCGATCGCCTTGGCGAGCACGGCAGCGTCTTTGCCGATAAAGTCTTTGTTGACAACCTGGTGCGCGCAGCCGCCCGCCTTGGCGGGAACGGTGGTGAAGGCGACCTGCGTGAGGGCCTCGATCTGCGCGGGGGTAAGTTGCACCGCACCGGCTTTGCGCATCGCGGCGATGAATTGGTCGGCCACGGAGGCGACGACAAAGACTTGTTTTTCGCCGATGCAGAGCAGGTTGTTGTCGAACGCGGCTCCTTCAATGATGCAGGTTGCGGCGCGGTCGAGGTTGGCGGTTTCATCCACCACCACGGGCGGGTTGCCGGGGCCGGCGCAGACGGCGCGTTTGCCGCTGGCCATGGCGGCTTTCACGACGGCCGGGCCGCCGGTGACGCAGAGCAGCGCGACTTTCGGGTGCTTGACCATCAGGTCGAAGGTTTCCAGCGTCGGCTTGATGACGGTGGTGAGCAAATCGGAAATGCCGGTCGCCTTGAAGATCGCTTCGTTGTAGCCGCGGATGGCCACGGCGGCGCACTTGGCGGCGTTCGGGTGGGTGTTGTAGACGACGGCGTTGCCTGCGGCGATCATGTTGATCGCGTTGCCGGTCAAGGTCGGCACGCTGTGGGTGGAGGGGGTGATCGCCCCGATGACGCCCCACGGCGCGGCATCGATGATGGTCAGGCCGTTGTCGCCGCTGAAGGCGGTCCGGTCAAGGTATTCGACGCCGGGAACGAGGTCGCCGCAAATCTTCAATTTGCCGATCTTGTGATCCTCGCGGCCGATCTTGGTTTCAGCGAATTCGAGTTTGCCCCATTCCTCCGCCTTTTCGACGCAGAGGCGGCGGATTTCGGCGATGGCCTTGCGGCGGCCAAGCATACCGAGTTCGCGCAATTTCTCGAACGAACGGCGGGCGGCGCTAATGGCGTCTTCCATGCTTTCATAGACGCCATACTGGGTACCCCCGAGGCTGCCCGCGGGGGCGGCGGCCCCGTTGCGGGACTGCAATCGGGTGAGCACTTCGCTCACCACTCTGGAAACTAGTTTTTCGTCAATCGTTGCCATTTTAAAAAGATAATAGAGGGAGAAGAGGATAGAGGGGTGAGACTAAGAGAAAAAAGAAGCGGCGGCGCGCTCGGAGAAAGGATCTATCATCTCTATCTCTCTATAGTCTATAGTCTATCCTCTCTCCCCTAGTGCGCGCGGTAGATGAGGTTGTTTTTCCCGAGGTCAACGGTGTCGACGATGCCGATCACGACGGCATCGACGGGGGCGTTCTTGTCGTCGGCGGCCAACCGGGCCGAGCTGCCTTGGACAATGAGGACCACTTCGCCTTCGCCCGCGCCAAGGGTGTCCACGGCGACGAGCGTGCTCGTGCCGGGCCGAAGCTCGCGCGCCGACGGAGCGTCCACCACCAGCGGCCGGACGACGAGGAACTTGCTCCCCGTCATCTTGTCGTTCTTCTTGGTGGCAACCAAGCTGCCTTCTACGCGGGCGAGGATCATTTATTTGGCCTTGGGAAGAATGGCGGCGAGATCGCTGTGCGGGCGGGCGATGGTGCTCACGCTCACGATTTCGCCCAGGGACTGGGCGGCGATTTTGCCGGCTTCGGTGGCGGCCTTGACGGCGGCGACATCGCCGGTGACGGCGACGGTCACGAGCGCGTTGCCGACCTGGATCATGGGGCCGACGAGTTCAACGTTGGCGGATTTGAGCATCGCATCCGTCGCTTCGACGAGAGCGGTCAGCCCGCGGGTTTCGATCATTCCGATTGCTTGTTGTGCCATATGGGTAGGTGTTGGGTTAAGCGGTGAGTTTTTGCCACGCGTTGCGGGCAATGATGATTTCTTCATTGGTGGGGATCACTCGCACTTCGATCTTCGAGCGCGGGGTGGAGATGACGGCTTCGCACGCCAGGGCGGCGCGGTTGGCTTCGGGGTCGATTTCGAGCCCGCAGAAGTGCATATTCGCGCACACCCGCTCGCGCAGGGGCGCCTCGTTTTCGCCGATGCCGGCAGTGAAAATGAGCGCGTCCGCACCGTCCATTTCGACCAGGAACTGGCCGATGTATTTGCGGATGCTGCCGATGAAAATGTCGAGCGCGGCGGCCGCGTTGCCGTTGCCGGAGTTCGCCGCGGCCACGATGTCGCGGATGTCGCCGGAAGGGAGCCCGGCCATGCCTTTGAGGCCTGACTGCGTGGTGAGCGCTTTCTCCACGGCGTCGATGCCGAGGCCGAGGTCGCGGGCAAGGTAAACGAGGGCGAAGACGTCGAAGTCTCCCACCCGGTTGTTTTGGGGAAGGCCGCTTTGCGGCGTCATGCCCCAGCTCGAATTGATGGCGACGCCGTTGCGGACGCACGCAATGGAGGAGCTGCCGCCAAGGTGGCAGGAGATGAGCCGCCCTTCCGTGGTCCCGCGCAGCTCGGCGCAGCGCTGGGTGACGTAGCGATGGCTCGCCCCGTGGAAGCCGTGGCGGCGGACGCCGTATTTCGACTCCCACTCCAACGGCACCGGGTAACGCCGGTTTTCCAGCGGCACGGCGTCGTAAAAGGCCGTTTCGAAGGTGCCGATGCACGGGAGGCCGGGATGGGTCGCGTGGAAGCTGCGGACGGCGGCGATGTAGGGCGGGTTGTGCGCGGGAAGGAGCGTGTTGACTTCTTCCATGGCGCGCAGCACCGTCTCGTCGAGCACTTGCGTGCCCGAGATGCCGCGCGCCATCACCGGCTTGAAGCCGACCGCGGCGAGCCGCCCAAACCCGCCGAGGATTTTTTCCACAAACGCAATCGCCGCTCCGTAGTCCGGGAACGGCGCCGCCCCTTGCTGCTCCGGCGCGTCGCCAATCCGGTATTTGAAGGCCGAATCCGCGTGGCCGATGCGGTCCATGCCGCCTTTGGCAAGGACGCGCTCACTGGGCATCTCGATCAAGCGGAACTTGAAGGAGGTGCTGCCGATGTTGGCGACGAGGATCTGGTTCGGATTCACGGGAAGGCGTGCGGGAGGTGAGAGGGGACGCTGTTACTTGGCGGCGGGGACCTTGCCGGAGATGAATTTCCCGAGCTTGGCGAGATCCTCGTGCGGACGGGGGATGACGTGCACGGCGACGACTTCACCGAGCGCGCTCGCGGCGGTGGCGGCCGCTTCAACGGCGGCCTTCACGGCGGCGACATCGCCGCGCACGAAGACGCTGACGTTGCCCGAGCCGATTTTTTCCCAGCCGATCAATTCGACGTTCGCAGCCTTGAGCATGGCGTCCGTTGCTTCGAACTGTGCCACGAGGCCTTTGGTTTCAATGGTTCCGAGTGCTTGTCCAGCCATAATAGGGATAAAGTAAAAAGGTGGAGGGTTAGGCGGTGAAGAAGCCGAGGAGTTCGGCGGCGGGGCGCGCGATCACGTGGGAGGCAACGAGGTTGCCTGCGCGCGTGGCGGCTTGTTTTCCGGCATCCACGGCGGCTTTCACGCTGCCGACATCGCCGCGGACGATCGTGGTGATCAGGCCGCCGCCGATTTGGATGGATTTGACGAGTTCGACGTTGGCGGCCTTGACCATGGCGTCGCTGGCTTCCACCAGGCCGACGTAGCCGCGCGTTTCAATTAGTCCGATTGCTTCGCTCATGTTGTATTGCGTTTGGGTTGGATGTTGAGATTTTTGGGGAGGGATCAGGATTTGAAGAGTTCCACTTTGGTCGCCCGGTCCAGGTTGCAGGCGTTGGCTTCGTCGGTGTCGATATGGACTTCGAGCTTGAAGGAGGGATCGACGCGCACGAGCACGTCGTCAAAGCGGGTGCTGCAGTCCTGGGCCGTCACTTTGAGGGTGATTGTGTCCAGGTGCTTGACGCCGTAGAAGGCGGCGTCGGCCGGGGACATGTGTACGTGCCGCCAGGCGCGGATGACGCCGCTTTTCATCTCGATCATCCCCTTCGGCCCCATGATGTAGCAACCGGGGGTCCCCTCAATGTTGCCGGAGGCGCGGACGGGAATATCGATGCCGAGCTGAACGGAATCCGTCAGCGAAAGCTCCACCTGCGTCAGGTTGCGGCAGGGGCCGAGGATGCGGAGGTTCGGGATGATCCGCTTGCGCGGCCCGATCATCGTCACCGTCTGCTGCGAGGCGAACTGCCCCTCCTGGTAAAGCATCTTGTGGACGGTCAACTGCGCCCCCCTGCCGAAGAGAATTTCCAGGTTCTCCGGCGAAATGTGCATGTGCCGGGCGGAGCTGTTGACCACGAGCACGGGAGCCGGACCGGCGGGGGTCCGCCTGCCCAACTGCCGGTAGAGCGCCTCGCGCACGAGGGCTTCGACGGAGGAATGGCTGGCAACGGGAGATTCGGCGGTCATGGAAAAAAGATGCGGGAGGGGAGCAGGAATTTATATGATCGACATCCGTCATATCAGAGACTGCAAATGCGTCAACAGAAATTTGGAATTTTTTTCCAGTCTCCGGGAAAAACAAGGGCGGGGCGCCGCTACAAAAGCTCCACGGGCAGGGCGTGGTCGGCCGTGTCGCGCCCCCCCGCAAGAGGGGCTGCCGGGCAGGCGGACTTGCCCCCCCGCGCATTCCAGTATTGCTCGGCTTCCATCATAATCCCGACCGCCGCCAGCTTCTCGAACGGCGCATCGGTGAGCAACATTTCCACGCGCCGCCACGGGAGCAGAATATCCGGGGCCTGCCGGTTGAGCTTGCTGCTGTCCAGGCAGAACACCGCCCGCGCGCTCCGGTTTACGACCACCTTCTGCTGTTCCACGATGGCCGTCTGGGAATTCCAGATCCCCGAGGCGTCCATCCCCTCGGCGGAGAGGAACGCCACGTCAAAGCGCCAAAATTGCAGGCTTTTCACCGCCGCCTCGCCCAGCAGCGTCGATTGGCGCGGCAGCAATTGGCCCGCGAGGAGAAACACGTTCACTCCCGGGATGGCCGCCAACATTTCGCCCACCGGAATATTGGAGGTGATGACCGTCATCGGCGTTACCGGGCGGGCGCGAAAGGCCTCGGCAATCGCATAGATGGTCGTCCCGCAGTCCAGATAGATGGTTAAACCGGGCGCGAGCGACGCCACCGCCGCCGCGGCGATCTGCGACTTCGCCCGGCGCGCGGTATCGATGCGTTCGGCAAAGGAGGGGTAGCGGTTGTCGAACTCCGAGATCGCCCCGCCATAGGTGCGCTTGATCTTCTTTTCCTCGGCCAGCGCCACCAGATCGCGGCGTGCGGTCGCTTCGGAAACCTGCAACCGGCGGCAGAGTTCGCTCACGGGCATATACCCGTACTGGGCGATCATGGCGGCCAGCCGCTCGCGGCGCGCCTTGACGATATGGAGGGGGACTTTCACCGTCCGCCATCCTGCCACACAAAGGGAAAGAGGGTCAACCAGGATCAGGGTTCCTCCATCCTCTCCGCGCACGCCCCTCCCTGCCTTCACGCGCCCAGCGCCAAATCATGCATTCCGTACGCCGCCATTCGCCCCCGGCATCCGCCGCTTTCTGTCACCGTGGATTGCCGCGGCCTGGAACCGCTGGCTCGCCCTGCTCCACGCCCCTTCCAATCCGCCATTCCTTGTATGCTCATGGCCACTTTCTCTATTCCCAAAGCCGCACTCGTCCCCTAAGCTCCCGCCCATGACCACTCCCTCCTATTCCCTTGCCCGCGAGACCTACGCCGCACTCGGCGTCGATACCGAAGCCGCCCTCCAACAACTGGCGGCCATCCCCCTCTCCCTCCATTGCTGGCAGGGCGACGACGTGGGCGGCTCCGAACACCCCGAAGCGGGCCTCACCGGCGGCGGCATCCAGGCCACCGGCAACTACCCGGGCAAGGCGCGGACGCTGGCCGAGTTGCGGCAGGACCTCGACCAAGCCCTCTCCCTCCTCCCCGGCACCCACCGGCTCAACCTCCACGCCTGCTATGCCGACCTGGGGGGCGAAAAGATCGACCGCAACCAGTACACCACCGCCCAGTTCCAAAGCTGGATTGACTGGTGCAAGCTGCGCGGGCTGGGCCTCGACTTCAACCCCACCTACTTCTCCCATCCCCTCGCCGACGACGGCCTGACCCTCTCCCACCCGGACGCCGGAGTGCGCCAATTCTGGGTCGAACACGGGATCGCCTGCCGGAAAATCGCCGCCGACATCGGCCGGCAGCTCGGCACGCCATGCGTCACCAATTTCTGGATCCCCGACGGCTCCAAAGACACGCCCGTGGACCGCAAAGGCCCGCGCCAGCGCCTCGAAGCCTCGCTCGACGCCATCTTCGCCGAGCCGATTGATCCGGCGCTCAACGTGGACGCCGTGGAGAGCAAACTCTTCGGCATCGGCTCCGAATCCTACGTCGTCGGCTCCCACGAGTTCTACATGGGCTACGCCGTGAAACACCAGAAACTCCTCTGCCTCGACGCGGGCCATTTCCACCCGACCGAATCCATTGCGGACAAGATCTCTTCCGTTCTCCAGTTCGTCCCCGAGATCCTGCTCCACGTCAGCCGGGGCGTGCGCTGGGACAGCGACCACGTCGTCACCCTGGACGACGCGACGCGCGCCATCATGGAAGAACTCGTGCGCGGCGGCTTTCTGGGCCGCACCCACATCGGGCTCGACTTCTTTGACGCCAGCATCAACCGCATCGCCGCATGGGTCATCGGCGCGCGTAGCGCCCTCAAAGCCCTCCTCATCGCCCTGCTCGAACCGGCGGCCCTCCTGCGGCAGGCCGAGGAATCGGGCGACCGGACGGCGCGGCTCACGCTCCTGGAAGAAGCCAAGAGCCTCCCCTTCGGCGCCGTGTGGGACGAATACTGCACCCGGCAGAACGTCCCCGTGGGGGCCGCATGGCTCGACGAAGTGAAACGCTACGAGCAAACCGTCCTAGGAAACCGCTGATTAAATCGCCAGGGCCATCTGCGAGCGGTTTTCGCAGTCTGCCATCGTCGCTCGCGGCGTCAATATCTTCTGATATTGCCGCTGCACCCGACTTCGGCATCCAGCAAAACTTGCTCGCATCTGTCTCCGCGTCGCTTTAATCAGCGATTCCCTGGCGGCGCGGAAGTAAAGCGACTGTCAATAGCCGCCCGGCGTCCCCCGGGGCGCATGCGTAATGAAAAGTTGCGAGGGCTTCCTCGTTTCTGCCCCCTGCCCGAAGAACCCACCGAAAGTTCCTGCTTTTCTGGCGGGCGATTTCCGCTACGCTTGCCCGCCTGCCATGGCGATCCGCTTTCTCAACACCTACACGCGCGCACTCGAAGAATTCCGGCCCCTGGACCCCGCCGGAAAAACCGTCAAGCTCTACACCTGCGGCCCCACGGTCTACAACTACGCCCACATCGGCAACTTCCGCGCCTACCTCTTCGAAGACCTCCTCCAGCGTCACCTCGAAGCCTCCGGCTACCAGGTCAACCGCGTCATGAACCTGACCGACGTGGACGACAAGACCATCCGCGGCTGCCACGCGGCGGGCCTGCCGCTGGCGGAGTTCACGCAGAAATACAAAGACGCCTTCTTCGAGGACTTGAAGACCTTGCGCGTCGAACCGGCCACCACCTTCCCCGCCGCCACCGATCCCGTCTACATCGCCCGGATGATCGCAATGATCGGCCACCTGGTCGAGCATGGCTACGCCTACCAGGCCGAAGACAAATCGGTCTACTTCCGGCTCAACAAATTCCCCGATTACGGCAAGCTCGCCCACCTGAACCTGGAGGAACTCCGCCCCACCGGACGCATCGCCAACGACGAGTATGAAAAAGAGAGCGTTGGCGACTTCGCCCTCTGGAAAGCCTGGGACGAAGCCGACGGCGACGTGGCTTGGGAGAGCCCGTGGGGACGCGGTCGCCCCGGCTGGCACATCGAATGCAGCGCCATGGCCACCGCGCTGCTCGGGCCCGAGATCGACATCCACTGCGGCGGCGTGGACAACATTTTCCCCCATCACGAAGCCGAAATCGCCCAGTCCGAATGCTGCACCGGCCGCCGCTTCGTCCGCACCTGGCTCCACTGCGCCCACCTGATGGTGGAGGGGCAGAAGATGTCCAAGAGCGCCGGAAACTTCTACACCCTGCGCGACCTCCTGGAAAAAGGCTGGAGCGGGCGCGAGCTGCGCTACGCGCTCCTGAGCGTCAACTACCGGCTCCCGCTCAACTTCACCTTTGAGAGCCTCGCGGCGTCCCGCAGCGCGCTGGGGCGCGTGGACGAATGGGTGGCTCGGCTCACCGAAAAAGCGGGCGCTCAATCCACTCCCTCGGCCCACCCGCTGGCAGCGGACAACCGCTTTGCCGAAGCCCTCGATGACGACCTGAACATCTCCGGCGCGCTCGGCGTCCTCTTCGACGTCATCCGCGAAACCAACCGCGCCTTCGATAAGGACGAGCTTTCCCCCGCCGACGCCCGCGCCCTTCTCAACTGGTGGGAAAAAGTCAACTCGGTCCTCCAATTCCAGCGCGAGGAAGCCGCGGTTCCCCAAGCCGTCGCCGACCTCGTGGACGCCCGCGCCGCCGCCCGCGCCGCCAAGAACTGGGCGTTGAGCGACCAGCTCCGGGCGCAGATCGACGCCGCAGGCTGGAACGTCAAGGACTCCAAAGAGGGCCAGAAACTCACGCGCAAATAGCCATGTCCTCCTTCGCACCCGCCGACTACCTCGACCTGAGCCGCACCGATCACCGGGCTCTCTTTGAAAACGCCGCCAACGTCTGGGACGCCCTGCGGCAAATCCAGACCTACCTCCAATTCCGGCTCAAACCGGGCATCCACGGCCGCCTGATCGGCAAACCGTTTATCAGCGCCGCCGTCTACATCGGCCCCGGCACCATCATCGAGCAGGGAGCCATGATCAAAGGCCCGGCGTGGATCGGCGAGAACTGCGAGATCCGCAACGGCGCTTACATCCGGGAAAACGTCATCGTCGGCAACGGGTGCGTGCTGGGCAACTCGTGCGAATTTAAAAACTCCATCCTCTTTGACGGCGTGCAGGCGCCCCACTTCAACTACGTGGGCGATTCCATCCTCGGCTACAAATCCCACCTCGGTGCGGGCGTCATCCTCTCCAACGTCAAGCTCGACCACGGCGAAATCCACATCGCCGGACCCGGCGGCAAGCCCATAGCGACCGGCCTGCGGAAATTCGGCGCGATCCTCGGCGACCACGCCGAAATCGGCTGCAACTCCGTCTTAAGCCCCGGCTCGCTCATCGGGCGCGGCACCGTCCTCTACCCCGGCAGCCAGTGGCGCGGATGCGTCCCCGAGGGGAGCATCGTCAAACAGAAACAGGCTTTCGAAATCGTCGCCCGGCGCGAATAAACGGCCGCCCCGCGCGCAAATCCCTTGAGTTTTCGCACCGCCTCTGAAAAGTTACCCCTCTTTCCTATTTCCCTATGCCGAACGAGCCCGAAGAAATCGTCCATTTGAACCCCGTTGAGATTTGGTATCTCTACAAAACCAAAATTCTGCTCTACGGAGGCATCCTGCTCGCCGCCCTGGTGATCTTCGCGGCCTTCCAGCTCCACGACACCCTCCGCACCAACGGTTCCGAAGCCCTTTACGAAAAAGCGCAGACCGACGGCAACTTCCAGGCCGTCTTGCAACAATATCCCGGCACCATCGCCGCCGGGAACGCCGCCCTGCGGCTGGCCGACAAGCTGCGGACGGAGAAGAAATACGACGAAGCCGTTGCCGTCCTGCGCGCTTTCGCGGAGAAAAACCCCCGCCACCCCCTCGCCGCGGGCGGCTGGATCAGCCTTGCCTCCACCTACGAAATCCAGGGCAAGCTGGATGAAGCCATGGAAGCCAACACCAGCGCCATTTCCAAATTCCCCGACGCCTACACCACCCCGCTCGCCATGATGGCGCAGGCGCGGATTTACTTGCTCAAAGGGCAGAAAGACGAAGCCCGGCGGGCCTACCAGGACGTCTCGACCCGCTTCCAGCAAACCGTCTTCGCGCGCCAGGCCCGGCGCGAACTCCTCTTCATCCAGAGGTAATTAAGGGCTGTTCACACATACATTTTTTAATCGCTGGAATTGGTTTGTGTGAACAGGCCCTAATAAAGCTCCTGGCCCGGCATCGTTTCAAAGAACTCGTAGTTCTCGCCGTCCAGGTGGCAGACGAACATCCAGCCGTGCCAGAGAGCGAACGCCCGCGCCGCCTCCGGGCTCCCCAGCCGTGCCCTCTCCGCCGGGGCCGAGACAAAATAACGCCCCTGGCGCTCCAGCCCCTGCCGGATCCGTTCCTCCAACGCTCCCAACGCATTCCCCATCGGTAAATCCTTCGTGCGCGGGCGGGCCGCCGGGGGCATTTGGAGCGCGTTCGCCCCCTATTGGGCATTCCCTTTTCCGCCTTTTTCCTGATTTCCCTTGTGGGAGAGCCCTGTTTGCTCCATGTGTTAAGGAATGTCATTTTTGGAGTTTGGTCTTTCAGAGTCTGTGATTCACGGGGTGCAATCGATGGGATACATTGAGCCGTCCCCCATCCAACTGCGCGCGTTCCCGATCGTGCTCTCCGGGCGCGACCTCATCGCTTCCGCACAAACCGGCACCGGCAAAACCGCCGCCTTCGGCCTTCCGATCCTCACCAAACTCCGCCGCCACAAGCCGGGCGGCAAGCCCCGCTGCCTCATCCTGGAGCCGACCCGCGAACTCGCCGCCCAGGTGGAAACCGCCTTCCGCGACTTCAGCCGCTTCAACGACCTGGCCGTGAGCGTCATGTACGGCGGCGTCGGCTACGGCAAACAGCGCGAGGAACTCCAGAAAGGGGCCGACACCCTCGTCGCCACCCCCGGCCGCCTCCTCGACTTCCTCGAACAAGGCGCCGTGGACCTCTCCGAGATCGAAATTCTCGTCCTGGACGAAGTGGACCGGATGCTTGACATGGGGTTCCTCCCCCAGGTGCGCCGGATCGTGGAGCGCTGCAACCCGAAACGCCAGACCCTCTTCTTCTCCGCCACCATCCCGCCGGAACTTCAGAGCCTCACCCAGTGGGTCGTGCAGGACCCCGTCATCATCGAGATCGGCCACCGCCAATCCCCGGCGGACACCATTTCCCACGCCCTCTACCCCGTCTCGCGCGACCAGAAATTCGACCTTCTGCTGGCGCTGCTCAAAAAAATCGACTTCACCAGCGTCCTTGTCTTCTGCCGGACCAAGGTCGGCGCGGACCAGATCGCCGCGAAACTCAAAGCCAACAAACTTTCCGTCGTCGCCATCCATTCCAACCGGACGCAGGTCGAACGGATGGACGCCCTGGCCGGCTTCAAGTCGGACAAATACGACATCATGGTGGCCACCGACATCGCCGCGCGCGGCATCGACATCGCGGGCGTCTCCCACGTCATCAACTTCGACGTTCCCCAGCACCCGGAAGACTACGTCCACCGCATCGGGCGCACCGGGCGCGCCGAAGCCACCGGCGAAGCCTTCACCCTCTTCACCGGCGAGGACGTCGAGCACGTCACCAAGATCGAATACTTCATCGGCAGGAAAATCGACCGCCAGAAACTGGAAGGCTTCCCCTACCTCTACTGCGCCCTCTTCGCCAACGAAGTCCCCGG
>SESA01000138.1_pt1 | contig 52012 bp, 64 predicted proteins | sample 3171451 | NCBI WGS metagenome assembly SESA01 (sample SAMN06051862, study PRJNA518727) | freshwater metagenome | biome: subpolar coniferous forest; feature: holomictic lake; material: water; isolation source: holomictic Lake 227, 8 m depth | place: Canada: near Kenora, Ontario | collected...
TATCACATGCTGCCCGATCCCCCGCAAAATACTTCGCCTTCAGCTTCAGTGCCACGTTCACTAGCATGATCAGCATGGGTACCTCGATGAGCGGCCCGATGACGGCTGCAAAGGCCTCCTGGGAGGCGATGCCAAAGACGCCCACAGCCACAGCGATAGCCAGCTCGAAATTATTGCTGGCCGCAGTAAAGGAGAGAGCGGCTGTATTCTCATAATTCACGCCCAGCTTGTATGCCATGAAGAAGCTGACAAAGAACATGAGCAGGAAGTAAATGGCCAGAGGCACGGCCACCCGCACCACATCCAGGGGAAGCTGGATGATGTAATCCCCCTTCAGGGAGAACATCACCACAATTGTGAAGAGCAGTGCGATGAGGGTCAGGGGCGAGATTTTTGGTATGAAATCCCTCTCGTACCAGACTCTTCCTCGGGCCTTGATCAGGCTGAATCTGGTGATTATGCCGGCCAGGAAGGGTATGCCCAGATAGATGAAAACGCTCTGTGCAATCTGGATAATTGTTACATTGACCAGCGTTCCCTCAGCTATGCCTAGAGCTGCCGGCAGCACCGTGATGAAAACGTAAGCGTAAACGGAATAAAACAGCACCTGGAAGATGGAGTTTAACCCCACCAGGGCGGCGCAGTACTCGGTGCAGCCGCGAGCCAGCTCGTTCCAGACGATGACCATGGCGATGCAACGGGCTATGCCGATAAGGATTATGCCGTACATGAGATGAGGATAATCTCTGAGGAAGATTACCGCCAATGCAAACATCAGAATGGGACCGATGATCCAATTTTGTATCAGTGAAAGACTGAGGACCTTTCTGTCTTCGAAAACCCTTCCCAGCTCTTCATACTTTACCTTGGCCAGGGGCGGGTACATCATGAGAATCAGGCCGATGGCGATGGGTATTGATGTTGTGCCGATTTGCAGGCTTAAGATGAACCGGGTAATTCCGGGAGCATAGTAGCCCACGGCCACACCCAGGAACATGGCTACAAAGATCCAGATAGTGAGGTAGCGGGATAAGAAATCCAGGCCCTTACTGACACCATTTGACATTTTGTTCTTCCCTCCTTTGATAAAAATTAGAATTTAATAGATCATGTCGTGCCCAGCTTAGTGTACTTCGAGGCGACAGCAGGCCCTGCGGCAGGAGCGGTCCCGGCCTGCACCAGCGCTGCCTCCTGGGCCTTCCAGTCTTCCCAGGTATAAATGCTGGCCTCATATCCCATGAGCTGCAAGGCATACCAGACCAGAGCAGACCGGCTGTAATCATCGGAATAGACCACAATCGGCTTTTCTTTGTCTAGCCTGCTGAACACCGTGCCCAAATCCTTACCGGTTTTGATCTTATCTCCTTTGACCACATTGGCTGGATCCAGTGCGATCGAACCGGGTATGCGGCCTTTGCCAAACTCGACGAACGGCCGAACGTCCATGATCTGGGCCTGGCCGGACTTAACGTATTGGTATTCAGCTATTACCTGTGGCTTGACCAGAGGCTTGTACTCCGTGCCCGGCAGTATGTTTGCAGGAGCCTCTTCAGGCAGGCCGGAAGCTTTCCAGTCGGCCAGACTTCCATCCAGGAGCCTCACATCCTTTTGCCCCAGGTGGCGCAGCACCAGGAAGGCAAATTCAGCCTCCCCAGAGCTCTCTTTGCCGGCGTACAGAACTATGGAATCGTCTCTGGAGACACCGGCATCTCCCAGAACCTTGGCAAGTTCTTCATCTGTCTTAAGGTTGCCTTCGCCGTTAAGGAAGTCTTTGCTGGGAATGTGGATGGCGTTTCTAATGTGAGATGTAGAATAGCTGTCTGTGTTGGACACGTCCATTACCACATCTGAGCTGGAAACGCTCTTCATAGCCTTGAGGATCGCACCATTAGGAAAGGAGGCCACTCGATCGAACGGCTTTTGCGTACCGGCCGTGCCGCTCCCTGAATTTCCCGCAGAGCTATCCCCGGCGCTGCCTGGCAAGCCTGTGCCAATCTCAGAGTTCAGGAAACCGCTCGGATCCCAGGTGCCACCACTGCAACTGCAGCCTGCGTCCACCACGGGAGCAAAAGCTATCAAGGAAAGTATCAGAATTCCAATTGCATTGAATTTTGTCATTGATTGTTGCCTCTCTCAGACTTTAGATTCTTTCATCAGCTTCACTAAATTTAGCATATCTATCACAGCGCCTTCGGACAGCCGGTATCTGGACCATCTTCCGTCCTTGCGTTCTTTGATGAGCCCTGCATCCTTGAGGATGGAGAGGTGGTGAGAAGTGCTGGATTGCGGTCGGTCCACGCCGACCATGATCTCGCAGACGCATAGCTCGCCTTCCCGCAAAAGCGACACGATCTTGAGGCGGCAGGGATCGGCCAATGCCTTGAATATTTCAGCCTCAACTTCGATGTCCTTTTCGTCCAGCTTGCTTGTAATGGAGCGCAGCTTATTGACCTTGCACTCGGCCTTATCGGCATCTCCAATCAGCCGCGTCATCCTGCTGACTGCCTCTTTTGGAATACATGCCATGAAATTATCCTTTTTTAGCAGCAACCGCAGCTTTTTTGAGCCAGGAGGCTATGCGCTTCTTGCTTCAAGCAACCCTCGCAGATCCTTATTCTCCCTCTCTCTTTGTGACTGACTATGAAGAGGGATTCTACTTCTCTATTGCAGATTTCGCATTTCACTGGGATCATTTTGGTCATTCACCTAATTCTCATGCAGCTTGATCCGCCCCAACTTCAGGGCTGATTGGACATCCATATCCAGTTATTTCGATATATAAGATTTTCCCGTCATACAGTTAAACCAAGGTACGACATCTGTCTTTAATTAAATATAACTTATTTGATATTTACAATTACAAAACAAGCGAATCTAAATTAACAATTGATAACACATCCGCTCTTTGAAATATAGTTGATCCATTGGGATTTGAGCCAATATTTTTTTAATGTATGGCTAGATGGGTCATAAAGTCGAAAGACTTATATCCAATAATGTCGATGCTATCGGCATTGGGAATGAGTGTGGAAAAGAATAGCATGCAATGTGGAGAGTGTGTTTAATGGACAAAATTGAGAAAATATCATCTTTGATTGCAATTATTCTTCTGGCATCCGGCATCAATGCCATGGGAGCAGAGTATCCTGTAGGACCAGGAAATGATGACTGGTGGACGACTTATCCTGACCAGTCCTCAGGCGCAGGCGGCGATGTCAATCACCCATCTTGGGTCTTGGACGCCCTTAAAGCCAAGCCTGTGCTGATTTATGTGCACAAGTCGTGCAGTACCTGTTTGCCCCAGACAGAGGCCGTGAAGAACATAACCGATGAATTCAATGGCCAGATCACATATTTCGAGATAGGTGCCGATGGCAGTGATGCCAGGTCCGAGGAAGCCCTGCAGATCTATGATCCCGATGGCGGCACCATGTATGTGCCTCTGACCGTCCTGTTAACTTTGGCTCCCAATTCCGAAGGCGAGGTCGTGCCGGTCTGGCACAGCACAGATAAGGTCACGGGCGATGCCTGGGTCAAGAATTATGTGGTGGATGCATTAAGCCACTATGATGAGTTCTCCGCTGACTGGAATATGTGAAGGCAGAATGTCAATAAGATGTAAAAAATCCCTGATATCAGGGTCTATCAAATTTTTTGTCGTCTTTTGTTTTATCTTATTTTTAAGCTCGTCCTCTGTCCTATCTCAGGCGGCGATAGCTCCCAATTTTCAGGCAGTGGACCAGAATGGAAAAAATGTATCTCTTAGCGACTATCGGGGCGAGGCCGTTCTTCTGCACATCACCAACATTGAAAATCCCCTCTGCCGGGAGTGCGAACATGCACTAAGCGCTCAAACCAGCCAGCTTTCCCTGCTCGCCAAGAAAGATCCAGGCATAAAAATCCTAACCCTCAACGTCCGGAAAAATCCCTATTCCAAAGACGGGCCTACCCTGGCCAAAGCCTGGTGGAACATCAATGTAACCTGGCCCTGGATTGAGGATTTTGAGCCCTATCCGCTCACGGGCAAGTACATCGACTACTCCACCCTGGAAGGCGGCTTTGCCAACCCTACCTTGATCTTGATAGATAAAGAGGGAAAAGTGGCCGGCCTCTACCATGTCTATCAGCTGGGCAAGGGAGAGATAGACGGCATCCAGAGCGTTGAGAATCTATCCCGCGATCTGTCAGGCCTGGAGCGTGGCGAGGCCTCTGCCTCCGGTTTCAAGGGGGTGGCATCCACAAGAGGCGTAAACTACCTGGGCATGTTTGGCTTGGGAATTGTAACCTCCCTTTCCCCTTGCTCGGTAGCCCTGCTGCTGGCCATGTTCTCCTACGTCATGACGGCTCGCAGGAAGGAGGAGTACCTCAAAAAGTCAGCCTCGGCATCCAAGGAGGGCTTCATGATCGGAGTGGCCTTCACTTTAGGCATGGCCATGGTCTTCTTTGTGGTGGGGCTGTTCCTATCCGACATCGGCGTCTTCATTCGCCAGGCCCGTTTCTTCGATCTGGCCGCCGGCCTGCTGATGGTAATCCTGGGCATCAATATCATCAAGCCCATCGGAGAGATCATCGAGCCGGTGCGCTCTAGACTATCTTTGCGCCGGGCTCATTCCGATGACATTCTTGGTGACTGTGCGGCGGAGAAGAAGGGCATCATGGAAAGGCTGGTCCACTTCTCTATGGGCCTCTTTCAGTACTCGGCCTTCATCGGCGCCTTCACGTTGGGCGTCTTCTTCGCCCTGGGCTGGGCTCCCTGTGCCGTATCCCTGGTCTTTCCCGTGCTCATCTGGCTCATCTCCCAGGATGTAACTCCCCTGGCAGGTGGCCTGATGCTCTTTGTCTTCGGCGTTGGGCACGGCGTGCCGGTGATTCCCATTGCTACGTTTTCCCGGGCTGTGGGCGGGCAGATCGGCGAGAAGTACATCTCAGCGGGAAAATGGGTGACGAAGGTCTTCGGGGTGGCGGTTATCGTGATCGGGCTGATCTATGCGGTGAGGTACCTGGGATTCAAGATGTGGTGAATGTGGGAAGAAACATGGGGCAACGGCCAAAGGAATATCTATAAATCAGACCTGCATCCTATGCCGGGTTGCGATGCGAACTGATGTTCATGGCCGTATTCTTCGCCACTTCTGCAATCTTCGGAAGCTGATCAGCTGAGATGCATCTTGCTAGCCATTTCAGCCTGATAGCGAAGAATCCATTGTCCTCCGGGATATGGGCGATGCAATCGATGTAGATGTAGTGTAATGATGGATTTAGGGCAATGAGTGTTTGGATGGCGGAAAAAATCTAAAAAAAATGGTGGATTCAAGGGTTGCGCAAATAATTTCGAATTTCGATTACATTTGGATTCAATGAGTCAACTGGAGCGGAATTCCAAGAAGATCAAAATCTCTTGAATTTACTGATCTTCAATGAAATAGAGCCGCTTTTTTAGGGCATCTGCTTTAGTAAAATTCTAGCTTAAGATTCGTATTGCAGATTTGTTTAAGTAGAGGATAGCCATATAATATCACTCAAACGTGAATTATCTAATTCAGCAAACCCGGATGAGAGGATGGTCAATTAGGATGCCATGTAGCGACTTGCCCCTTTGGGCGCAATATTTGTCAAGCTTATCAGGGTTATCGGGTGTTATTGCCCTTATTACTATATGGTATAATTATTGGAGAGGCCCTGATATTAAATGTTCCGCGTTTCGGTCCATTCAACTTGTTAACAGCGGAAATGGAACAATGATCGGTACAAGTCTTGTCTTCACTAACACTGGCTATAGATCAGGCGTCATCGACAGAATAGCTATTTCGCTAGAGCCTTGGCATAGTGGTGGGGACCAGAGATTATTGTATCTTCCGCTCATCGAGGGTTTCGTTGCTGAGCGAGAAGGATTTCCTTCACCACAAGATCGTCCAGTTAATCCATTTTCAGTTGAATCCAAATCTACGATTTCAAAGTGGATCTATTTCGCTAATCAAGAAAATCGAAGGTTCATACGAGGTAATTATATACTAAAGTTGTATTGCAGACTTGGAGATGATAGAACTTTCAAGCTTCTCTCTGAAAGGAGCATTCAACTTGGAAGAGATTTAACTGATGCAGAATGGATGTGGGCAGTTGATCCCCTGGGAAATGATACAGTTTTTAGCATTCCACAAGAAGAAATTAGAATTGAATGGTGGAGAATTTTTATATGAGATATAACTCAATCACCACTCAATGCTTCCAATAGAATATCTCACTTCTAGGAAGCGTCATCGAATCCCCGTTCATCTATCAGAGATTTCAATAATTCACGATATTCTGAAGTAATTTTATAATTATCTTTCATCTGTCCATGTTCTCCATCTGTTGTGAACTCTATTACTTGTCGTAAATGAGGATTTGATTTCTTTGTTAGGAATTGGGAGAGATTGCTTAGATACGCTCCTGTTCGTCCAATATCAGAGCCTACTTTCTTTTCAAATAATTTCTCCTTAATCTCTTCCCGTTTAAATACTCTGTCTTCAGTTAAAAGAATCTCTATTAGGCCAACTAATCTGGGCGTTAAGTCTCCCGGCCGATTTAATGTCGCATTCAGTCTGTTCCTTAAATCAGAATTTTCGAAATTGCCTTTTTCAAGCGAAAATGAACTGCTCAAGGAACGTTTCGATTCTTTTTCTTTTACTTGTTTTCTTTCTACATAATCTTCAGCTTCTGGTAATGGTATTATTACTTCTGGATTGAGGAACAAACCTCTATTTTCATCCTCATATATTTGCAATCTAATACATTTTATTTCTACTTCGTAGTTGTCACGCAGCCATAACACCGCGGAAATCACATCAGAATGGAATTCTCTCGCGACAAGAATAATACGCTGGTTCTGGTTCAAATTATCCAATTCTTCGTCGATGAATTCACCAATTTTTTCTTTAGCAATATCTATATTTTCCTCTGAACCAAGATACTTGGCAAAATACGAAAAAATATCAGTAGAGATAAAGTTTGAGCAATATGAGGCATACTTGATAGCTTGCCATTCAACGTCGCAGCCTGATAAATCACGTTTAAGTTCGATTACAACTAGATTCGCATCTCTATCAATCGCCAGAATATCTAGACGAATCCCTGAGGGTAGGGGAAGCTCCTTTTGAATTACCAGAAGATCCTCTCCTAAGACATCCGGCGATTTTGCAATCCACTCCTCGATATCAAATCGTTCCTTCGCCCCAATATCTAAAAATTTTTTTGGATTGAGTTTAGTAAGTCTCTTTCCTGTAATATCAACTTTATACAATAATTATCACCACTTTCTAAGTCATCTAGGCCTTTGGATATATTTATTTTCCTGAGCCAAAGCAAAAAGTCAAATCCAGCAGAAGCAAATATTTGCCAGATTTTTATTTTCGGCATGATAAAATCCATTCTCATTCTGCAAACGCCATTTAAATATACAATCGATTGCCTTTCGCACGCAACATTTCATGACGGCGACCTACAATCGTTGATTAGCTAAGAGCAGCCAGCCTCTTCGGGAAAATACCTTTGGCTGGGCTCTTTTGGGCCAAAATCTCAGCAAGCCACTGATACCACATCAGAACCACTGATTTGGATCTAGCAATCCTCTCAACTGGATTTAGCCAAACTCTGTACCTCAGTAGATGGAGACATGACGGCAATCCTATTCGATTCGACAGGCTAGATTTCTTAAGCTCTTATGTCTTGATTGCCCATCTTTTGACCAGCAATGAAATTAGCATTTCCGCAGACATTGGACAGTCAATAAGATCATCGAACTCTTGAGATGATTCGAGACGCAGCTCCTTCTTCATCGCATTCAACAATTGATCCTCGTATTCGTCCCGGCCATGACCTATCCAGGTAAATACTCTGGTCTTTTTTCCGTCCACAAATAGGGTATATTTTGTATGCTTCGATCGACCTTTTTTGGGGATGAATCCTTTCTTGGTTAAGGATGATACGATCCGGCGTGTTTTACGCTTGGGCATCAGCAGATTCTCCGCCCAATGCCGAAATCAGCTCTCTTCGAAGATCCAGTGCATCTTGGCTCAATTCATCAAAGCCGACTTCAACATAGTCTTCCCATAGGATCTCAATTTCCTCGTTGATCTCTGCGATTGCAGCTTTCAAACTGGGGTCTTCAGCTCTTAAATGAAATCTATCATTTGATATAATATAACTATCACCTTCATATGATACATCGAGATAAATAGGCTCTTTTAGCTTTATTGATTTTCCCCCAATCATCACATCCGATAAAGGTAGCCAGTCTATTCCTTCCAGCGATTGCTCATCTTTTAGGCTTAAATTATATTTTCCTCGCTCTAATGCCATGACACCTCGAACGAGAACTAATCGACCTATATTCTCAACAACTTTTTCTTCTAGTGCAGGGGCATATAGACAGGTCACCAATCCTTCCATCGTATCGATCTGAAAGCTTCGCTTTTGATCCACTCTGACCTCCATCAATCGCCCCATCACGGATTTCTCCGTATTTTCAGGTGGCCTGGAAAGTACGGCCCGGAGAGCATTCTTTCGGGCAGGGTCCAGGAGTATAACAGGAGTCTTGCCGAAGTTCAAATGAATATTATATCTCGATTCGCCATCCGGCCAAATTGATTCAAATTCTCTAATGATTCGATATGATCGCTCTTCATTTTTTATATATCTTGAAACCACGGCGAATACGTCACCCTCTTTTGAGATTGCCTTTACAATTTCACTGCTGATAGCGATTGCCTTCTCACCATAGGATTCTTCACCAGGTAAAACTATTTGCGAATCAGATATGCTCAATTCCGCGTCAAGGCTTCCCATGCTCATGCCCGTGAGCACCAGCTCGCACCTATCTTTGACGCTATTCGGAAAATCTCCACGTCTGCGTGATGCGTTTCCTTCTAAATCATCAACTATGTAGCAAATTATATTTTGAATTTTTTGGAACTTCTCTGCGACTATAACGGCTGATACTGGCTTATGATTGTTATTTTTTGTCTCTATGTGCAATCGTATCCGTTTAGTCTCTTTGATCATAACTCCTCGATAGTAATATTGTCTTTTCTGCATATATCTTTATCGCAATTACGATCTATCTGCCAGCTTTTTGGCGAGATTCAAGCCAGGGTCCAGCCAAGCCCCGGCCCTCATCCAGCGGGCAAATCACTCGTGTATGCCAAAGCTCTCCCTGGCCAGCTCTCTCAGCCTCTCCTGTATATCCCTGGCCCGCTGCACACTGTCGCACTGGGAGAGGTCCTTGGGATTGCAGGAGGCCAGTAGATCCATGGCTCTGTCAGCCAGCCGAGAGAATCCTCTGTCTTCCAGCTTCTCCAGTAGCAGGGCAGTGCGACGGTTAAACTCCCTGCACTCAGAGGATTGAATTAGCTTCTCGTGCATATTGCAGAGCGCCTCAATCTCCTGCAAGATCTCTCTCGCTTCTTGCCCGTCCCTGGTCATTCCCCTGTAAAAAGGATATTAAAGCATTTCAAGGTTATCGCCTCCTCAAAATTGCCTGAAATCCCATACAGATGAGCAATCAAAATGCTGATCTATTATGATGAGCATTGAGACACAAGATGACAGCAGACGCAAGTGGTCAGGATAAGAAGAAGGTTCTCTTTCTCTGCACCCACAACTCCGCTCGCTCCCAGATGGCCGAGGGCCTCTTGCGGGCCATGCACGGTGATCGATATGAAGCTTACAGCGCCGGAGTCGAGGCCACTTTCGTCGATCCTCGCGCTGTGCGATCCATGCTGGAAATCGGCATCGATATCTCCGCGCAGCGCTCCAAATCTTCCGAAGAATTTCAGGATACGATATTCGACCTGGCGGTCACAGTTTGCGACCGGGCCAAACAAGCCTGTCCTATCTGCAGCACGCAGCTCGAACTTCCCAGCAAGAATCCCAAAGCAAGAGAGGTCATTCACAAAAGCTTTGCGGACCCTGCAGCGGCTAGCGGAGCGGAGGAGGAGCAGCTTGAGGCATTCCGGCAGGTCAGAGACGAGATAAAAGACTGGATCTCTCAGACCTTTGGGAGATAATCCCAGGGGCCGGGTCCGGCTCCCTGGTACATCTCGGCTGGTATTTCGCATCCCTCACGTTACCTTAACCTCCAGTACGTCCGGAAAGGTTTTGGAGGAACCGGACTGCGAAGCGACTATACTCACTTTATACACGCCCGGATCGACCTTGGCATTCCAGATCCCTACAAATTTGTATCCAGAGGTGCGTAGTAGGCTTGTACTTGCTACCTCAGAGCCATCTGGGCCGTTTACAATGGCGGTGCAGCGCAGGGCACTATCCGCAGTCTGCGCTGCGGTGCTTGACTGCGATGTCTTTCCGGAGGAGCTTAGTTGAATCGTCCCAGATTTGTTTCCAGAGGCACCAGAAGCACCAGATGTGCCCAGAGCGAACCCCTCAAATCCGCAGGTGGCGCATCCCTTGATTGTGAGCTTGGCCTCACCGCCTGAGGATTTGCCCGCAGTAGCCATCGGTTTCACCTGGAAGGATGCCGTTATGGTCGTAGTCGAGCCAGACCTCACGGGGTTGGGTTTTGCCTCTACATCAGCCAGCTCGAAGTTGAATTTGGGCTGATTTTCCAGCCAGTCACGCCAGGAATAGAGCCTAGCATCGTAACCGGAAAGGGTCAGCGCGAACCAGACCAGTGAGGCTTCGACGCCCACATTGGTATAGACCACCACGGGCCGATCCATATCCAGCCCGGCCAAGACCTTTTGCAGATCCTTCTCTGGCTTTATGCTCTCATTTTCCAGCACATCCTCGTAAGGAATGTTTACGGCTCCGGGAATCGAGCCCATGCCGTAGTCCCTGGCCGGCCTGGCATCTACGATCTGAGCCCCGCCGTTAATGACGAATTCATAGGTGGCGAGAAGTTCAGGCTTAATCTGGGGAACATATTCAGTCTTTTGTCTTGTGGCCGACTTATTGCTGATATTTCGCCCGGCTGCTGCCCAGTCATCCATGTTGCCATCCAGGATTCTAACTTTTTCGTGTCCCATGTACTTGAGCAGCCAGTAGGTGAAGATTGCCGGGGATGGCCCGCCACCGCAGGGAAGACACTCGCCTGCTATCACCAGGGAGTCATTTTGGGAAATGCCCGCATCTCCCAGCAGCTTTGCCATATCCGACACGGGCTTGAGCTGACCACCTTCACCTAAGAAGCCCTCGTAGTTGATATTGACGGCACCTTCCATGTACTTGGTCGCGCTGGGGCTGATGTCGAGCACAATGTCTTTTGTGGAGACATTCTCGGGGGAGACAAGCACCTTCGCAAACCTGCCCGTTTCCGTGCCCGCCAGGACGGGCGAAGTCAAGACCAGTCCATACAAAAGGATGGAAATGATCACGTAAATGATCATCGTCTTCGCTACGGAGAATCCGTTGCGTTCTCCTTTAATGGGATCTGAATTATTTGACGGCCTACTCAGTGTAATCATAAACCTTAGCTCCACGATTCAAGCATGAATTCGGTTCAGGCGGCTTGCAGCCCAGCTCTTCTTTGACCTTTTCTACGACTATAAGGCAATCCTTTTTATCGAATGTGATCTCATGGGATTTTTCAATTCCAAGTTCCGTCACAATTATCTGTATGGCCGGCTCAATTTCGGCATGCTGCAAAGTTTTGGCGGCACACTGTACCGGACAGCCGTCTATGGCCACCATTAAGCCTGCCTCCTTTGCCGATTTAACCATTCCTTTGATATGACCGCCCACACCTGCCAGACAGAAGAATCCGGCCACCTTCTCTTTGGCCAGTTCAATTGCCGCCTGGTTTGCGATCTGTCCCACATTTGAGGCTCCGGAGCAGGCCACAACGCGCACATCCGAGCAGCCGCACATACACTTCTTCTTCTCTTCCATGAATGGCCTTCTTATTTCTTGAGCATTCTCTTGATCTCTTCCACGGTAGCCGTCTTGCCCATCATAACGGACTTCCCATCTATGTACAGGGCGGGGGTCATCATCACTCCCCGTTCCATGATCTCCTGGATGCTGTCTACTTTCATGATCTCGGCCTGAATGCCCAGTTCCTGGACTGCTTTCTCTACGTTCTTTGTCAAGCTCTTGCACTTGGCACAGCCTGTTCCTAAGACTTCTATCTTCACCATTTCATTCACCACTAGTGTTTAATTTGCCTTCTTCTCAATCTTCTATTTAGCCTAAATCAGTTGCCAGTAGATGAGCGGAGCCAGAGATAATAGCGTGATTCCCGTTATCAACCGGATGGCAACTCTGTGTTTGTTCCGGAAATTATCCACTTGCTCTGGACTCATACCTAATGCGATGATTCCACCCAGAAGCAGCACTGGAAGTGCTATTCCCAGGTTATAAATCATCAGATAAATTGGCCCTGACGAGGCAAATCCTTGGCTGGAGATTATGCCGATGATAGCTATGTAGACCCCTCCCACACAGGGGGCCCTTACCAGCGAGAAGAGCGCTCCTAAGAGGAAATAGGAGCTGATCCTCCGGCTGGCAATGACACTATTGACATATTTCTTAGTCCAATCCGTGCGGAAGAGGGACGTGCCTCCACGTTGCAGCCTCCTCGCGTCCTCCAACTGCATTACTCCCAAAGATAATAGGACAATTGCCAGGACAAAGCGAAACATAGCGGCAGTGGACTTTTCCTGCAGAACGCTAAATAGGCCCACTCCAAAAATAATGTAGACCACGAATGTACCCAGGGAAAAGAAGGCCACCATAATCAGGATATCTCTTCTCTGGCCCGTACTTGCCAGCATTGAGCTTGCCAGAAATGCCAGCATGGCCAGAAGACAGGGGTTGAAGCCCGCTAAAAGGCCAGCTGCAAAGACGGTAGCCATGGACGATATGGTAAGATCTTTGAGAGCATTTTCAGAAGCACATCCAGGAGAGGTAATTATGATGATCTGAGAGCTATCACTGGCGAAGGCAGGCGATGAAGCCATGACTAAGGCTACTATCAGCAAGATTGCTGTGATACAATATTTGGCGGCCTTCGTTCCAGTCTTCCCGGATGGATGTATCATAGTAATTGGAGCTGCAAAATTATTGGACAATCGCTCCGTAGAGCATACCCACGAGAGTGGAGACTATCACCACCAGGCCGATATAAACACCCCCCTTCTTTAGGCCTATGATTCTCGTGATTACTATCATGCTTGGCAGGCTCAGCGATGGCCCGGCCAGGAGCAGAGAAAGCGCCGGACCTGCAGCAGTTATTCCTGTGCTGTAACCGAACAGCGTCCCTACGATTGGTACCTCCAGCAGGGTCGGCATATAGAGCAAAGCGCCCACGATAGAAGCAATAAAGCACGACAGGAAGCTGTTCGAGCCTAATAGGGTCCGAAGCAGCTCGGTGGGCATAAAGTAACCAATAATACCCGTTATGAAGGTTCCAATCACCAGTAGGGGAAAGATCTTCTTGGTCAGAGACCAGGTCTCTCCAAAGAAGGCGCTCTTCTCTTCGGAGGAGAAATATCTTGTCAGGACATAAGCAGCAGCCACTATGAATGCTGCTACGGTCGTCCATTTAATCGAGAATTCGAATTTCGAGGTGGCAGATAGCAACACACCAATCAGGAGCGCAATGAATAATACAGATATGCGCTCTGTTTGGCCAACTTGGGGCTCGGTAGTCGCTTGTGCAGCTTGAATTGGTGCATTGTTTGATGGAATCTCGCATTTCTTAGAGCTTCTCTCGAATATGGCAGCCATGATCAGGCCGATGATAACCGCCATAGATACTGCTGCAACTGCCCTGGCAATTCCTAGATCCAATCCAAGAACTCTGGCAGTGAGGACTATGGCCAGGAGATTTATGGCAGGTCCTGAGAAAAGGAAAGCGGTTGCTGGACCTATCCCTGCACCCTTCTTTTCTATTCCTGCGAACATGGGCAGTATGGTGCAGCTACAGACCGCCAGTATTGTTCCGGATGTAGCTGCTACGCTGTAGCATAACCACTTTGGAGCATCTTTTCCAAAGTACTTCAGCACCATTTCCGTCTTGAGGAGTGCTGCTATGGCACCTGCTATGAAAAATGCGGGTATCAGACAGGTCAAAACGTGCGCCGATAAGTATTCCAGCAATGTTTGCAGTCCTGCTTGAAAGGCCGCCATGATGGTGTATGTAACCGTAAAATCAGCTCCTGTTGTTCAATGATTTCTCTAGAATTCTTCCGGCCTCTGCAAGCTGTGATATCTGCGTTAGGGCCAGGGAATCTACCATGCGAATTATTTCGAATACCTGCGGGTCTTTTATGCAGTAGACTGTCCTTTTGCCGTCTACCTTGCGCTCCAGGATATCCGCTTCGTAGAGGATATTCAGATGCTTGGATATGGTGGATTGGGATCTCTGAAAAGCGGGGTGAATCTCGCAGACGCAGCGCTCGCCTCTCGATAAATATTCCAGCAGCTGCAGCCGGGTGGGATCGGATAAAGCGCTGAGAATCTTAACGCGCAAGTTTGAGACGGATTTCTGTGCCATGATAGAACCTGTTTAAAGAGTATTCGAATATAAACATATCGCCATAAGACGATGGGTAGATTATTAAATCGAATTCAACGCTTCCCTTAAAAATACTTTTGCACTTCTTACTTTTGCAGGATCGGCAGCATTAGACATATTCGTATCTGCCCTGACGATTTTTATTGCCTCTTTCAGGATATTCATGGTCTCGACCGATCCGGGACATAATTCGTTTACCAAGACTCGATCCTCAGATCCATAAATTCCCAGGAAGGGAAAGATGCGGCAGGACCAGGGCCGGATGTCGTAAATCTTGCAGCCCTTGGCTGATAAATCGTAAAATTTGCAGGGCAGGATATGCTTGAAGTCCAGTACTCCCGCTTTTTCCGGATCCTGGATAGTATACTTCTTAAGAGCCTTGTTGATAGGGATCTTAAGGCTCCTTGCTATGGCAGCCACATCCTCCGGCCGCAGCCTTATTGGGTCGCCCGTTGTGCAACAATTTCCGCACCTCTGGCACATAAAGATCATGTGGCATGCCATGCGATAGTAATCGACTGTGGTGTAGCGGGGAGCGTCCAGGTCCCTGAAGACCCGCCCGTCCGACAGGGATGTAGCTGAGAGGAGCTGCAAAGCTACATTTTTCGGATCTCTCTCCAATTTCGTCAATCCTGTTTTTTCTATCATTTCAGCCAGGTTTCTTTGCATAGGCATCCTTTTCAATCTTGCCCTTCCCTATGATAATTATGTCCAGGGAGATCGTCCTCATCGGCAGGTCAAATGTCGGCAAATCCACTCTCTTTTGGGAGCTTACAGGAACTAAGGTCAGAGTAGGAAAACGTCCCGGAATCACTAGGTACCCCTTCAAGGCAAAGGTTGGTGACATCTTTTATGTGGATATGCCTGGATACGGCTTCATGCTCAAAGCTTCAGAGGCCGATCAGGAAAAGACCAAGGACTTAATTGTGCAGTATTTCGAGCAGAATGCAGAGGAGATCATCATGGCCATACAGGTAATCGATGCCGCCTCCTTCCTGGATATCGCCGATCGCTGGGAAGGGCGGGGCGAGGTGCCTTTTGAGATCGAGCTTTGGGAGTTCTTAGTCGATATGGGGCTCGATGTGGTTCTGGCGGCAAACAAGATGGATCGCATAGCCAAGGTGGACGTGGATGGAGCACTGGATCTTATTTGCGAGCGGCTGGGCATGATGCCTCCCTGGACGCAGTGGACGGATAAGGTCGCACCCATGAGCGCCAAGCGCGGCCAGATCCAGCCGCTTCGAAGCATTATCGGGAAAAGACTGTCGGGGAAAAAACCGGGTTCTGATAACTAATTCATATACTCCCTATAGCCTCCACCGGGTCCATGCGGGAGGCCTTCCAGGCAGGATACAGACCGGCCACAAAGTTCACAGCCAGGGCGAAGACAATGGCATAAATGAAGAACTCCGGCTTCATGGTGATGTTCATCCTGGATACCATGTAGATCTCGGAGGGAAGCTGGATATCGTAGGACATTATGAGCTGGTCTGTCAGAAAAGCCAAAAGGCTTCCCAGCAGGGCTGAGGGCGGGGCCAGGATCAGGCTCTCCAGCATGAATATCTTGAGAATCGATCGGCGGGTGGCTCCCATAGCCATAAGAATGCCGATCTCCTTTGTCCTCCTGCTTATTATCATTATCATGGTGTTGGCTATGCCAAAGCCGGCAATGACGAATATGAGTAGATAGAATATCCAGGAGAAGATGGACTGAGTCTGAATCAGCTTGAGGATGTCGGCATTCATATCCTGCCAGGATTTGGATTGGTAGCGAAATATTGAGTTGAGGTTTGAGACGATGTAAGGCGCCTGGTAGATGTCTTTTATTCGAACGTCAACCTCGGAGACCACATCTCCCTTCCCCACCAGATCCTGGGCAGTCGTTAGAGGGATGTAGACCAGAGACTTGTCTTTGGCTGATCCCGTCTCAAAGAGACCGGCAACTCTCAGCCGCATGGATATGTTTCCTCTGGCCAGAATAAAATCGTCTTCAGGCTGTAGCTTCAGCTCCTCGGCCAGCTTGGTTCCCATGAACGCGGAAAACTTTCTGCTCTGTAGATCCTGAAAGTTGCCTATGACAATATCCTTTGCAACCTTCATCAGCCGGTCCTCATCCGCCGGATCGACGCCCAGGAATTCTACACCTCTTACTTTATCCTTGTACCTGGCGGCAGCCTTTCCCATCAACCTTGCTGAGACCGCTTCCACTCCCGGGTAATCCCACAAATGGGCGGAGACCGTCCTGTAGAGATAGATGTACTTCTCGTCCGACTTGGGCTGGACGTAAATGTGAGGATTGTTCTCAACAGTTGTAGTGATGATCTCCTCCTCAAAGCCGCCCAAAAGGCCCATGAATACAACAATTACTGCAACGGCCAGCGTCACTGCGGCGATTGTGAAGAATGCCAACTTGGGATTTCTGAGGATGTGACTTTTGGCTACGGTGAACTCGTACATTTTGCCTTCCTTGCTAAATCCTCATTGCACATCTTCATTTCACTTCGCTCAACCGTTGATGGCCAGAGCGGGATCAAGCCGGGACGCCTTCCAGGCTGGATACATGCCGGCAATCACGCTGAGCCCTGCTGCCACCAGTACTATTGTTAGGAAGCTGCCCGCATTGATCACCACGGGCAGAGTGATCTCCTGACCACCGGGCGCTTCCATTTTGATCTCCAGGCTCTTTAGATAAAGGGCAACGACAAGCCCCAGGACGCCACCCAGCAAGCCGCCCATCAAACCCAATACTAGGCTCTCCATGAGGAAGATATTTCTAATGTTCTTGCCGCAGGCTCCCATGGCCATGAACATGCCAATCTCGCTGGTCTTCTCATTAACCAGCATGTACATTACGCTGCCAATTCCAAAGGCGGCTATTATCATTATCAATAACATAATCAGTCGATTCTGAAACTGTTCTATGGCCAGCGTCTTCAAGATCTCGGGGTAAAGCGTCTGCCAGCTTTCCGCCTTGTATCCCTGCCCCTGCAAATTTGCGGCAACGCCATCCGCCAAATAGACATCCTCCAGCCTTATATCGACCGAGGAGACCACATCTCCTTTGCCGGAGAAGTCTCTGGCTGTGGAGAGGGATACGAAGGCGATATTCTCGGGCCATCCCGTGGGCAGTCGGAAGATTCCGGAGACCACCAGGTTGCTGCCTCCTTCATCGGGGATGCCGGCAAAGATCGTCTGTCCCAACTTGACCTTCAGCCGATCTGCCAGCTTTTCCCCCAGGACCACCTTCTTGCCATCCTGGATAGAAGAGAGGTCTCCCTGGAAGACATACTTTCCTATGTGGTAGATTTTGTCTACATCGACCGGATTTGCGCCCGACAGGGCTACGCTTTCCACGTTGTCCTTGTAGGTGAATGTCACCTCCATGCCAAGGCTGGGCGAAACTGCAATCACACCGGGAATGGCCCATATCCTGTCCATGAGGCTCTTGTAAAGGTAAATGTAGTCATCACCTTCCCGGGGTGTGACTGTGATGTGAGGAAGATCTTCAACGATTATATCAAAAAGCATGCCCTGAAATCCATCCTGCATGGAGACGGATATGAGAGATATGGCCACAGCTATTGCAATAGCCGCTACAGAGAGGAAAGTGCCTCTCTTTTTGTGGGCGATATGCCGCATGACTACAGATAGCTCAAAGTCGGGAATGATGTTGGGCAGGGCCGGCACCTCTGCTAACCTTTATGCCGCGTTATGGGTTATCAAGTTAGTGGATTGGCGGCAGGATTAAATAGTTTTATAATGCTTAATAGTTACATATGAATGAATTCATTGAGGAAGGCATTTTTTTTGAACACACCTGTGACGCAGTGGACGAACGGGATTGCAGTATCATGAAGCATTTAATCTTAGCCGAGATACGCCAGTCCAATGCTCCCTCCTGGGTAGCTGAAGAACTGGAGAAAAAGCTGAATTGCTGGGAATGCTGGAATGCTCTGGCTAAAAGAGCTGTAGTCTATCCTGGGTTCATGGCACCGGATATATTTTTAAAAAAGTCTAGGGTTATGAGCCGGCAAATCGGACAAATCCTGTAAAAGCGTGAGCCATAATGCATGCATCTTAATCTAGAATAATTGCAGCAGACAAAATTAGCTCAAGCCATTTTGTCGCGCATGTAACAGATCGCACCTCGTGTGCCGCATGATAACCGACCTTTGAGTCTGCATGGGATGACATTTGCTCACCTGATGATAGTAACCTTTAATTACTGGGTAGACTGTAAATCTCATAGTTGTAAAATGAGGGAAAATACATGTGTCAGATGGAAACGCCGATGGGAAAACATATGGGAATGGGAATGAAGCATATGGGAATGATGCATAACATGTGTGGAAGCGAGGGTGGCTTTCCGCTTATTGGGGACAAGATGCCCAGGATGGAGGTGAAGACCACCCACGGCATGATGACCTTGCCCGATGCCTTCGCAGGAAAGTGGTTTGTGTTCTTCAGCCATCCTGCAGACTTTACGCCAGTCTGCACAACGGAATTTGTGGCCTTTGAAAAGAGGCGAGGGGAGTTTGAGAAGCTCAATTGCGAGCTAATCGGCCTGTCCATCGATCAGGTCTTCTCCCATATGAAGTGGACGCAGTGGATCAAAGAGAATCTAAAGGTAGAGATCAAGTTCCCCATCATTGCCGACGACCAGGGAAAGATTGCACAGAGAATGGGCATGATCCATCCTGGAAAAGCTACCAACACCGTGCGGGCTGTGTTCATCATCGACCCAGAGGCAACCGTCCGCCTGATCCTCTTCTATCCCCAGGAAGTAGGCAGGAATATGGATGAGATCGTAAGAGCAGTAAAGGCTTTGCAGGTTGTGGACAAGAACAAGGTAGCAGCTCCCGCTAACTGGCCCAACAATGAGCTTATCGGCGATCAGGTGATCATTCCGCCTCCCGGCGACGAAAAGACAGCGGCTACCAGGAAGACGGGCGGAGATATGGTCTGTGAAGACTGGTGGTTCTGCCACAGGAAGCTGTAAAAGAACCAGTCTATTTCATATTCTTTTTACTTCCCATCATCCGGGCAGCTACGTCCTGCTCCAGACCCAAATCTTTTTCTTGCCAACGAGCACATATCACTATTTTTGAAGCTCAGGATTGCTATGCTTTTTAAAAAAAAATCTATAATCAGTAATCATTGATACGAATCAATGTTAAGGAGAATAGTGTTGGTCAGATCTGTAGTTTCTAACTATACATAATCGTCTATATGATCCAAGATGATCTCTTCTCTATAGTGATGATAAAAATGCAGGAAGTTTGACCATGAAAAGAAGCAAACAGGAGATATTTTCTAGAATACTGGAAATATGTATAAATGGTGCCAGCAAGACAAGAATCGTATATCAAGCCAACCTTAACTTCAGAACGGTAAATCCCTATTTGCAAATCCTTATTAAAAATAATTTATTAGAGGCCGGCCAAGAGAGTCACATATTATACAGAACGACTAAAGAAGGCGCAAATATGTATGAAACCATAAGTAAAGTTAACAATATGTTATTACAGGAATGAAGGATTGTCAGATCACTGCACTCGCGTTATAGGTATTCTGCCATTGTGCAGAGCCGTAGCCAGCAGCGCTCCTGAAAAGCCCATCTCCTGCAAAGTCCTCAGGTCTTCTTCATCCTTCACGCCGCCTCCCAATATGAGGGGATGTTTAGCGATTGCCGTTGCCTCCTCCAGAAACGGTCCGTCTAGTCCTGCAGATGTACCCACACGATCCAGCTCCAGAAGGATAACGCCCTCCAGTTTCAGGCCGTTTAACCTCTGCAAGAGCTGCAAGGGCGTCTTCCCTGCCAGTTCGGGATCGCGGGCAAGCACCTTCCTTTTCATCATATCGATGCTTACTACTACCCTCTTTTCTCTTGCCGCTTCTTCAATGAGTTGCAGCGAGGCTGTCTCCGTGCCCAATACCAAAGAGACGGATGCCGGCAGACGATCCAGATCGCCGGACTTCGAAATCCCTGTATCGGCCATGGTCCTGGTCACGGACGATATCTTTTTTATGACCGCCAGATTATCGCCGCGACCCGTCAGCAGGTTAAGGTCGGCGACGTAAACCTCTCTGGGTCGAAGCTCTTGCAGAATGCCCAGCGGCTCTGATGTGGAAACGATTCTAGAAAAGCCGGCTATCGGCTCATAACTGCTTCTTTCTCCGCGCACGGCATGGACAACAGCACCATTAAGTATATCGAGGACATAGATACATCGCACGACTGCTCCTTTCGGGATTGGATGAATATGAGATTGTTGGTTAGCCCCATGAATATCGATGAAGCACAAGCGGCTCTGGCCGGCGGTGCAGACATAATTGACGTAAAAAATCCCAAAGAGGGATCACTTGGCGCGAACTTTCCCTGGGCCATCCGGGCTGTGGTAGACCTGGCCAAAGGCCGGGTGCCGGTTTCCGCCACCATCGGCGACCTGGAATTCAAACCGGGCACAGCGAGCCTGGCGGCTTTAGGCGCGGCCGTATCCGGTGCCGAGTACGTAAAGGCGGGCCTTTTGGGTGTGAAGACTCCGGCTCAAGCGGAAGAGATGCTGGTGGGCATTGTGCGAGCGGTCAAGGACTTCGATGCCGGTAAGAAGGTAGTTGCATCAGGCTACTCCGACTACGCCCGGGTCGGATCCATCTCGCCCCGGCTCCTGCCCGCGGCTGCTGCCAAAGCCGGCGCAGACCTGGTCATGGTGGACACGGCCATCAAAGACGGGAAGCCTACCTTTGATTTCATGAGCGAGCAGGATCTGCTGGATTTTATTGCTCTGGGTCATGCCGCCGGTCTGGAGGTAGCAATTGCCGGAAGCATCAGCTTCGCCCACCTGGAGCTTCTCGGGCGACTGCAGCCGGACATCATCGGCGTACGGGGCATCGTCTGCGGTGGAGACCGCAGAAGCGCCATCCGGGCGGAGCTGGTGGATAAGGTCAAGAAGGCCCTCTAATAGCTTCTTTTTTTGGCCCATAATTGATCGCACCCAGAAGTCTATCAATAAAACCGGCTTGCCCTTTCAGGATCTTTTTCCTGGCTATCTCAATATCAAACCATTCGGCTTTATCGACCTCTGGAAATTCTCTTATGATTCCTGATTTTCTCGGCCATTCCATGGTGAATTTATTGCTAGTGGCAAAAGCCACATCTAAATCAGATTGATGTGCCCACACGTGCACAATCTTTTTGCTGGGCTGCCTTATTGTGCCAAGATTTGTGAACCGTCCTGTAACCTCAGAGCCGGTTTCCTCTTTGAATTCCCTTTTAGCGGCTTCGAGTGGGCTTTCCTGCCCTTCAAATGCCCCTTTGGGTATCGACCAGGCACCATTATCTTTTCCGGACCAAAAAGGGCCACCCGGATGGACAAGCAACACCTCGAGCCTTTTGTCTTTTATCCTGAATAAGAGAATTCCGCCGCTATGCACACTCATCGGTGACTTCCTCCCCACCCCTAAAGGATGGGGCTTTCTTACTTCGACTAACCGACTCTTACCCGGGCAGTCTGGCCCAAGCCAAAGGTCGGTTCTCCACAGGCTATCCCCCTTAGTCCGAGGGTTCTGATTACCATGCTTGCATTGAGTGATCGATTCTTCTTCTTAGCTTTGGCATAGTACTTTGGATAGTCGAAGAGGAGGGACAGGGTAGCCCGACGCCAGATGCGCTGCTATCCAGTGCAGCCTGAATATATTCTGCAAACATCAAAGAAATATAATCTTCGATGAGATATAGACTTTTTCTTCGCATGGTTTAGACAGCCGCTCGTGGGCCCAGCCTGGGCTAACGCAGCTTGTCAGGGCGGGCTGACGTGTGTCTGGGCGGCTGCCCTCGTGCGGCTGTGCGTGGGCCGGGCAGCGGAGGCCCGCTGGGGCGCGTTCTCGCATGCGCCCCGGCTGGACTGCCGGACGATGTTGCCGTCGGCATCGAGCTTGAGCAGCAGGACATCACACCACACTCTCAGAATCTTCTTGCCGCATCTGCAAGACAATTGGATACATGTTGAGGTACATGGGCGGAAAGTTGCGGCTTGCATATTTCATTATCACCTTAAACCCGAAATTTTCATAAAAACCAAGAGATTCGCGTTTCGAGTCCAGGGTTATGTACCTGCATCCGACCTCGTTAGACAACTGGTAAACCTTACCAGTAGCCCAAAACAACAGAAAGCGCCCTATGCCACATCCCTCAAACTTTTCCTCAACAGCCAACCTGGCAATTTTTATGGAGGGATATCTGGGATAGGGATAGCCATCCACGCCATCATCTTTTTCTATCAGCTTGACTTCAATCGTGTCCGTGACAAGCGTCAGGTAGCCCAGTATGCTGTCTTGCCAAAGACACAAATATGTCCTGCTTATCAGATCCTCCTGGGATTTCTTTGCATCACTCTTCAAGAATCATTCAGGTCGCCATTGCTGCAACTAAAAAACGAGATGTTATGACTTTCTCTTAAATATTCTACCCGAAGCTGATCGATAGGAAAGAGCTTCATGAAGCAGGATGCTCTTTGTATATCCGGATGGCTTCCCGAAACATCTCCATCTGCTCCTTTGTGGGTTTTTTGGGGTTCCTGATATCCTCTAAGAACTCTTCTGCATCTTCGCCTTCCAGGATTAAGCCTAATTCAATTGGCCGTGCCATGCTAGTATGCCTCTCTTACTATTATGCTGATGGTTGGATATGAATCTTTGGACTGACAATCCGCTGCCTCCTCCTGACCACAGCCCCGACTCCGGGCGGCTGTGCGTGGTCCGGGCAGCGGAGGCCAGCCGGGGCGCGGGGCTCGCTCGCAAGGGCCCGGTACCTGAAAGGAATAAGCCAATCAGACAGTTTTCAAGAAGATGTTTTGTCATATTCTTCTAAGACGGATCTTACTTTTTCTTTCAGATAAGGCAGATCTCTGATTACTGCCTTCCAGACCAGATCCGTATCCAGATCAAAATAGCGGTGGACCAGGATATTTCTCATACCAATGGTCTCCTTCCAGGGAATATCGTCGTGCTCTATCCTAAAATCGTCAGATATTGAGCGGAGAGCTTCGCCAATTATCTGTAGCTGGTGCACTATCCAGTTCTGGATCAATTCGTCTTCCTCAAAAGTCTGTCTGCCTCGGGAAGAATACTTCTCAATTCTCTCTATTGCTTCCAGGATATCCAGCAACCATTCTCTGTCATCTCTCATAACGCCCTAGCCTCTTTGAGGACGCGCTCCCGGATACGTCCGCGCAGCCCCTTCTCGGTCACGACATCAACCCGGCAACCTAGAAGCTCCTGAAGATCCATGAGCAGTCCACCCAGATCGAGAAGGCTCCTTTCGGGCTCCATCTCCACCAGCAGGTCAAGGTCGCTGGCCGAATCGGCCTCATGTCTGGCTACTGAGCCAAAGATGCGGACGTTGTAGGCTCCATGCTTGGCAGCGATGGCTAATATCTCCGCACGGCTCTCCTGTAATTTGCTATAAATATTCAAGCTCTTTGTCCCCGTGATCCAATCACTGATATCAAGAGATGCACTGCAAATTATTTATTCCTTCTCGTAGATGCCCGTGCGACCCCCGCCCGCGCGCGTGTGTGGGCGGCGGCCTCGTGCGGCTGTGCGGGGTCTGGGCAGCGGAGGCCCGCCGGGGCACTGGGAGGCTGAGTTCTCGTACTGAAGTCGATTTTTTTGCCCTGAATTGAAGTTATAGAAATTCCGCAAAATCCTTCGGGTCCACTCTGGCCTGCTTCAAAATGCCCTTTAATGTGCCTATCTTCAGTTCGGGGTGCTTTGGCACAACTGTTCCTACCTTTCCCTCTGAAGTCATCTTTGAGAGCCGAATGTGACTTTTGGAGCTACCGGATATATCGAATCCGAATTTGTTGCAGAGAATCTTGATTGTATCTTCTCCAGAGACAATCCTTAAGTCTTGGCAACCTGTGGCACCTCGAAGGTTGTCACAAAAGCCATCTTGAGTTCTCCTTCCAAGGGAAACTCCTCAAGGTAAAGTTCCGTAGCCTCCTTAAGATTGGCTACGGCCTCTTCCACAGTAAAACCCTGGCTCACTGTCCCAACCTCAGGACACTCAGCGATGTACATTTCCTCTTCCTTGTGAATCACCGCAGTTAGAACGAACATGAGATCACAGTCCTATCTTTCCGCATTCAGATAGATAAAATAGGCGGGCCGTCTGGCCTCTCTTTAATCTGATGAGGTCTTGCAGGTTGCCGTGCGGGCGTTGTGGGGGCTGGGCAGCGGAGGCCCGCCGGGGGCGCGTCTGTGTGCCCCAGAAAGCAGGGCGAGCGGGAGCGGGCTAGTCCGCCTAGCCGAGCAGAGGGACGAGCGTGGCCATCGATCATTCGACAGGAAAACTTATAATCCTAGGGAGTTTATTACATTTGTGATAGAAGGAGCTTCAGATGACTATTAACATATCTTGGGTTCGGGCAATGATTCATCGTTTCTCCAGGAAAAAGAAGACAGACCGGGCTTTAATCCGAGATCCAGTCGCTTTGGCTAGAACAAACGCGGCCTGGGAGGAATACTTGCGCGGGGAAGGTACGCTTATTACCTCATCTGAGGGATTAAAAGATTATCTAGAAAAGATTTGAAATATGTTAAGGTTTATTCCTCTTGGCAAAACGAAGACGCCTTTTGACCTGTTTATCCCTAAATCGGTTGGTAAGCTTTTATCCGATGCCAAGAAGAAAGGCAAAGGGCTGGAAAGACAGATCGAAAAGAGACTCGAAAAGCTTTGCCGTGAGCCAGAATGCGGTAAACCCCTCAGTCATGATAAAGCTGGGGATAGAGAAGTTCACCTTAAGGACCATTGGGTCATTCGTTACAGAATCGATTATGATAATAATCGCATCGTAATAGTTGATTTCGGACTGCATGAAGATGTTTTAGGAAGTTGATCCATGAGCAGTCCACCCCGATCGAGAAGAACTACAAATTATTTATTCCTTCTCGTGGACGCCTGTGCGGCCCCCCCGCGCATGTGTGGGCGGCGGCCTCGTGCGGCTGCGGAAAGACGTGGAAGGGCAGCCGGACGATGTCGCCATCGTCGTTGCCCTTGGTTAGCCAGGCGTTGCCGCTATGGCTGAAGATCGTTAACTACTGCATCTGCGTCCCACGTAGGAAGTTCCTAAGATGTGGTCGTACATACATCCATTGGTGGCGTAAGCAACTTCGATCTTTTTCCCATTCCAGCTTCCTCCATCACCATAATCTAAAACCTTCGATCACATAAAGATGTGGTAAGAATTGACCCACTCTCGTCGAGACTTCGCGTCTTCGCGTCTTCGTGTGATACACAGGATATCGCGGGAAGCCCCGAATGGCGCGAAGTCGGAAACCACGATCGCCGACTACAAGGCGCAATCCTGTTATGAATAAATAGGAAAGATCGAGGTGGAGAATAGCAAAACCAAAAAACCGAAAAAATTTTATTGAGGCAGCAGAACTGCTGCTGCCTGCATTGCCCAGTTGATGAATGCCTCTGGGAAGACACCGATCCAGACCACTGCCAAAAGCGTCAGGACGAGTGCTACCACATATCCTTTCTGCTCTTTGATCTTGGGGCCGGCTGCTTCCTTGAGGTACATGTAGCTGATTATCCTCAGGTAGTACACCAGCGACAGAGCGCTGTTGAGGATGGCCAGCACTGCCAGCCAGACCAGACCGGAATAAATGGCCGAGCTGAAGAGCACGAACTTGCCGATGTATCCCGCCGTGGGGGGTATGCCCGCCAGCGCAAACATGAAGATGAGCATGCAAAACGCGGTTATGGGCGCCCTCTTGGCAAGACCGGCATAGTTGGATATGTCATCCGGGTCGGTTTCGCTTTCCTTGGACACATTACTCGCGACCAATGCCGTGCCGATGAAGGCTCCCGTCTTCATGAGAGCGTGTCCCAGGATGAGCAGCAGCGCGCCGGCAATGCCCAACTGATCGGCTCGAATCTGCCCCATGTTCAGCACATTAACCGGAGCAGCTCCATAAGCCGCGCCCACCACTACGAAGGCGATGGCGATGTAGCCCGCCTGAGCAATGGAAGAGTATGCCAGTATGCGCCGCACATTGTTTTGCCAGCAGGCCGCAAGGTTACCGAGCGTCATGGTCACGGCGGCCAGGATGGCGAAGGCCATGTACCATTCCATGCGCAGAGCCACCAGGGCAATGAGAATTACCCTGAAGGCAGCGACAAAGCCCATCTTCTTGGAGCCGGCAGCCAGAAGCGCCGAGACCAGGGGCGGTGCGCCCTCGTAGGTATCCGGGGCCCACATATGGAAGGGCACCAGTGCCATCTTGAAGCCAAATCCTACTATGACGAAGAGCAAAGCCACCAGCGTTGCCGGGCCAAAGTTAGCCAGGGAGGCTGCGGCGATATCCACGAGATGAGTAGATCCTGCCATGCCGTAGAGCAGCGAGAAGCCGAAGAGCATGAACGCAGAAGCGACAGAGCCGAAGATGAAATACTTCATGGCCGCTTCCAGGTTCTTACGGCTTCTATCAAAGGCCGCCAGGGCATAGGTGGACAGGCTGGCCAGCTCAAAGCCCACGAACAGGGTGATGATGTCAACGGAGCTGGAGACCACCATCATGCCCACGGTGGCAAAGAGCAGCAGTGCAAAGTACTCGTCTGCGCCCTTTCCCGTGTATTTGGACATGGAGGCTATTACTACCAGCAGCGATACTACCAGGAAGACGACCTTGAAGAACTGAGACAGGGCATCAACCGAGATGGTATCAAAGAAGAACAGAGTTGGCTTGATGGTCAAATTGGAGGCCACCAGCGCCAGAGCTGCCACCAGCCCGGCTGCGCTCAGGTATCCCATGAGCTTGCCGCTGTTCTTCATCAGGGATCCCAGCAGTACAACGAGCACTGCCAGGATTGTTAGTAGCGCTTCTCCCCAGAGGGGTGCGTAGTGTGAAAATTCCACTTCAGATCACCCCCATCTGGGTCAGGGTCATTACAGGCTCCATGACCTGAGTTGCCGCTGTTCCCATTATATCTGTGATCAGACCGGGTTGTAGACCGAAGATCAAAGAGAGAACTATGATCATGGCCATGGAGAACAGCTCGTAGGCATGTGGTTCATGCACATTCATGTACTTCTTCAATATCGGTCCGAACATAGCCTTTTGCAGGGCCCAGAGGTGATAAGCAGCCGTTGTAACTATGCTTAGGAAGACCACGATCATGGTGTAGACTGGCAACGTTGCAAACGACCCGGTCAGGACCATGAACTCGGCCACGAAGCCGCTCATACCCGGCAGTCCCAGGGAGGCCATGAATCCGGCCATCATGATGACTGCGAACTTGGGCATGCGATCAGCCAGGCCACCGAGATCGGCAATAACCCTGGTCCCCACCACGTGCTGGATGGTACCAGCGGACATGAACAGGACGCAGGTGATGATGCCGTGCGAGAACTGCTGGAACATAGCTCCGGTAACCGACATCCAGGTGAAGGCCACAGCACCGAGTGTGACAAAGCCCATGTGGCTGACGGATGAGTATGCTACCAGCTTCTTGATATCCTTCTGTGCCAGCGCCATGAAGGCTCCGTAGACGATAGATATCACCGCGATGATGGCGATGATGGTCACGAATGCCTTGTCGACATGGGGGAGCATGGGCAATATGACCCGGAAGAGGCCGTATCCGCCCATCTTAAGCAGCAGAGCTGCCAGCACGACCGAACCGGCTGTGGGTGCCTCGACGTGGGCATCCGGCAGCCAGGTATGGAAGGGGAAGGCAGGCATCTTGACCAGAAATCCCAGAAGCAGTCCAGCGAAGATGATATTGAGCATGCTGGTTGGGAATATGGTCTTGTCTGCTGTTGCTGCCAGCAAGGTCAGCATATCGAAAGTTCTCGACCCGTCGGGCATCTGGTAGGTGAAGTACAGGGCGAAGATAGCCAGCAGCATCACCAGGCTTGCCACGTGGGTGTAGATGAAGAACTTGACTGCAGCGTAGTCTTTTCTCGGTCCGCCCCACGATCCAATTAGGAAGAACATGGGTATGAGCACAATCTCCCAGAAGATGTAGAAGAGGAAGAAGTCCAGAGATGTAAAGACACCTAGCACGCCCACTTCATTGAGCAGAAGCAGGGCAAAGTACTGGTTAGGCTTCTTTGTCTCTCCCCAGGAGTATATTATTACCAGTACGGATACTATTGTAGAAAGCAGAACTAAGGGAAAGCCTATGCCGTCGATGCCCACAGTGTACTTGACGCCAAGGGAAGGAACCCAGTTGTAGCTCTCCACAAACTGCATTATCTTCGAAGTTTTGTCAAACTCCATGTACATTTGCAGGGATAGGGCTAAAGGTATAAGCGAGGCGATTAGGGCCACGAATTTGGCCTTGGTTCCCGCATAGAAGGATATCACCGCCCCCAGAAGGGGAATGGCAATCAATAGCGAGATTACGTTTGAGATCATACCAGGCCCACCTCCTTAGCCAGAGTAATTACAACCACCAGCACCACAACTCCCAGCACCAGCGCCGTAACATAGTTTTGCACTATGCCGGTCTGAACCTTTCTTACATGCTGTGCAAAGCCCAAAACCAAAGCAGAGAGCCAGTTCAACCAGCCGTCTACGAGCTTGATGTCGATCGTATTGCAGATCAAAGCCGTGCCGTAGACTACCGTTTCCGCGAACCAGCCAGTCATGATTTCATGCTGGTAGTATCCCTTGAGCAGCAATTTCCTAATGGGATCCTTGTCACCGGTAACCTGGCTTGGGTCAAACTTCTTGACTTTATCCCAGTAGAACAACATAGCTGTAAGAATGCCGCCAATAGCAACAATGATTGGCAGTATCTGGATGTACCAGGGCTCTCCCGGTCCTTCCTCTCCGCCCGCTTCTCTTTCGCTGGCAGCAGCTTCGTGCTCTCCTTTAGCAGCGACAAGCTCGCCTTCCGCGGCTGGAGCGACGTGCTCTTCCAGCGCATGGCCTCCGATTACGCCCAGTTCAACAAAGTCGAGATCGTAATGCTTGAAGTTGGAGTCAAGGTAACTGTAGAAGTCCTCTTGCGCCACATAGCCGAATCCTAAGGCAAATACAGCTAAGATCACCAGCGGCCCAAGCATAACCCAGGGAGACTCGTGTTTGCCGTAGTCTGATCTTTCCTTTCCGGTAAAGACCGAGAACCACATTCTGAAGGTGTAGATAGCAGTCAGAACGGCGGCTAAGACCAGGAATATGTAGGGCAGGAAGTTGATCAGCGTACCGTACTCATAAGCGATTACTATGATCTCGTCCTTGGAGAAGAAGCCCGTAAATAAGGGGAATCCTGCCAAAGAGAGAGAGCCTATGAGCATGGTGTACATGGTCCACTTCATGTATTTTCCTACGCCACCCATTTCCCGCATATCGTTAGTATTAACGGCATGAATTACGGATCCGGCGCAAAGGAAGAGCAGCGCTTTGAAGAAAGAATGGCCGATGAGGTGAAAGATAGAAACTCCCACGGCAAAGGTTCCTACTGCTGCGCCCACTCCCAGGCCGGCCATCATAAAGCCGAGCTGCGAGACGGTGGAAAAGGCCAGCACCCTCTTGATATCGAAGGAAGTCAGGCCCATGGTTGCTGCAAATAGAGCTGTGAATGCACCTACTGCTGCTACGGCCGTCAGCCCATGGGGCGCGGCGTAGAAGAGCGGAAACATTCTGGCCACCAGGTAAACACCTGCTGTAACCATGGTCGCAGCGTGGATCATGGCGGATACGGTGGTTGGACCCTCCATGGCATCAGGAAGCCAGACATGCAGGGGAAACTGACCGGATTTGCCCACTGCGCCGCCCAAGAGTCCCAGAGCGATCAAAGTCAGTTGATCCGGAGCGATCTGTGAGATATGAGCGTAGATCACCGGGAACTGCAAGAGGTATTCTCCGGGTTTGAGAGCGAGGTTCAGGTTGGCCAGGTTATTGTAGAGCAGAATTATGCCTGCCAGGAAAAGAACGTCTCCCACGCGCGTTGTCAGGAAAGCCTTCTTAGCTGCAGCGGCAGCCGAGGGCTTTCGGTACCAAAAGCCGATCAAAAGATACGAACACAGTCCCACCAGCTCCCAGAATATGAAGAGCTGAAGCAGGTTATCGGCAAAGATCAGGCCCAGCATGGAAGCGGTAAAAAGTGCCGCCTCAGCGAAGTATCTGGCTGCGCCCGGATCTCCATTCATGTATCCATTGGCATAGATGTGGATGAGTGTAACCACGAAGGTTACCATGAGAAGCATCACAAGCGCCAGTGGATCAATCAGTATGCCCACGTTGAAATTGGCGAACCAGGGCATGGACTGATGAATTATCTTATCCGGATATATCTCCGAGAATATCCCCAGAGATAATACAAGACCTGCAAATGTCGCCAGAACGGTAAGGAAGCCTCCGCCTCTGGGCAGATGCCAGCCAACGAATAGGCATAGCAAGAAGGCCAGTACAGGAAGGGCTACAATCAAATATGCATAATCGGCATACATTCCTTACCACCTCATGGCGTTAATGTTGTCCAGGTCAATAGTTCCGTATAGCCTGTACAGCGCAATCAATATCGCAAATCCAACACCTGCTTCAGCCGCTGCCAGCGCAATGGAGAACAGGGCAAAGACCTGGCCATTCACATTAGGCTGGTACGCCGAGAAGGCGACAAGATTGATGTTGGCGCTATTGAGCAAGAGCTCGATGCACATCATAAGCTTGACACCGTTCTTTTGAGTAAAGAGTCCGTACAAGCCGATGGTGAACATCGTGGATGCCAGCAGTATATAAAGCTCCAACGGTATCATCGGTAAATCTCCCTCCTTGTCATCGGTTGTCGCCCTCCTCAGGCAACCTCCTTTCGTGCGACCCAAACCGCTCCGACCAAGGCAGCCGTCAAGACCAGGGCCAAGATCTCAAAAGCAAAGACGTAAGAGGTGAATATCTCCAATCCCACGTCTCCAATGCCGCTCTCCGGCAACCTCAATCCCTCCTGAGGCTCATAACTTGTCGGCTGTTTTTCGCTGGCCCCCCAATCGGTAAGGGAGAACGAAGCGAAGAGAGCCGCCAGGAAGGCCAGGGTTATGATAATTATCTTAAATTTCACCATGGGACTCCTCCATTATCGTCTTCCTCGTGAGCATCACGGCGAAGAGTATCAGAACTCCGACGGCTCCAATGTACACCAGAATCTGAGCCACACCCACGAAGGGAGCATTCAGGGATATGTACAAAGCGGCCACGCCTGCAAAGCTTCCCAGCAGGTAAAGAGCGCTGTGAACTATATTTTTGGCGTAGACGACAAGAGCCGATAATATCACGATGATTGCAGCTATAGCCAGGAAGGCCAAAAGCTCAATGGCAAATCGTATATCGTAGGCCAATAGCTTATCCAAGACCGTTTGCGACCAGGGCGATAGAATTACAATCAACGCCAGGCCACCGAAGATCACACCCAGAGCTAAAAGCAAAACTAGTAGCTCGAAGATTGTCCGAATAACATTTGCGCCCGACTTTTGCGACATCAGGCAGCACCTCCTTCCTTAGGCTTGGCCTCAGTTGCAGCTGCCTTTTTATTGGCTGCCCCATTGGCATCAGCTGCGCCTTCTTTCGAGGCATTTTTAGCTTCCGCCGCCTTTTTGGCATCAGCCGCCTTCTTGGCAGCGGCTTTCTCGGCAGCAATCCTCTTGCCCTCAGCCTCGAGATCAGTTACCTCTTTGGCAGAGAACCTCTTCGTCGCCAGGAATTCAGGACCCTTTATTATGTCTTTGCGCTCCCAGCCAGCCATTATGACCTTTTTGCCCATTTTCAGGCATTCCACTGGGCACTCGTCCACGCATAGCCCGCAGAACATGCATCTGCCAAAGTCAATTTGCGGAAACTGCATCTTCTTGTTCTTGAGAGGGCTCCCGAATTTGAAATGGACCATCTCAATGCAGTTGTTGGGACAAACCCTGGCGCAGGATGAACACCCGATGCATGTGGTAGCATCCAGCTCATGAATGCCTCTCTCCGCAGCAGGAAGCTCCATCATTTTCTCTGGATAGAGCCTTGTGATCTCGATTTCCTGCGTGGCTATCTTCAAAGGCCAGCTGAAGTTCTTTAATAACTTTATCTTCAACATCTCAATGCCACCTCATGCAAAGTAGGACCCGATTAGGACTGCCCATCCCAAATTCAGCAGGGAGAGCGGCAGCATCCACTTCCACCCGAAGTCGGTTACCTGATCGATGCGCAGGCGGAAGAGCGAGCTTCTGACCCAAATGAAGAACCACAGTACGATTACCACCTTCATGAAAAGCCAGATCAAAGGAGAGATTATGTCCAGGATCGGTATGGGTATGATCGGTCCATGCCAGCCGCCCAGGAATAAGAGTGTCAGCAGTATGGATCCCAAGAGCGCGTTATTGTACTCCTGGAAGTAGAGCAGACCCCAGCGAATTCCGCTGTACTCGGTATTGTAACCGGATATGATCTCTTCTTCTGCCTCGCTCTGATCGAAGGGAATTCTTCCTAAATCGGTGATCAAGGCAATAACGAAAATGACAAATCCCAGGGGCTGAGCAAAGGCATACCAAACCGTCTGGCTCTCTACGATCTCCACCAGGTTGAGGCTATGAGCCATGACCGCCACGGAAATGACGCAGACACCCATGGGAACCTCGTAAGCAATCATTCTGGCAATGCCTCGGAAGGCGCCCAGAATTGAATACTTATTGTTGGAGCTATAGCCTGCCATGAAAACGGCTATGGCCATCAGGCTTAAGGCTGCCTCTACGTAGAGGGCACTGATATCCATATTTGCCACTACCAGCGGATAATCTTTGCCGTTTATATGAAGTGCCCCGAAAGGAATGGCCACTGCCACGAGCATGGTAGCCATGGATGCAACTATCGGTGCCCAGACATAGACCGCCTTATCAGCATCACCAGGAATGATATCTTCTTTGGTGAAGAGCTTAATGGCATCGGCACCAAGCTGCAGTATGCCCCATCTTCCGCCCACACGATTGGGGCCATACCTATTGCAGAAATCACTCAGCACCTTTCTCTCGCCCCAGATCACTAGCATGGCTCCAACGTTGACCACACCAGAGATAACCGCAGCACCGATAATGCCGATAATCAGGGCGAATATCGCCGGCTCCTCTGCGGCGAATTGAGTGATGATCTCTATTATTCCATCCAAATCCTCTCCCTCCTACCTATCCGCCTCGGATGGGCAGCCGTCCATGCTACCGGCAATGGCTACTGCATCCGCAATGTAGACACCCTCTAAGAGTGGAGTCAAAGTCTGGAAGGTAGCGTAGAATGGCCCTCTGACTTTTACTCTGTAGGGCTTGTCGCCACCATCGCTAATCACATACATTCCCATCTCGCCTCTGGGATCCTCGACCCGGTAGTAGGCCTCGCCCGCCGGAACCTTCTTGGGAATCTTTGCCTCGGTCTTGATGGGCCCAGATGGAATTCTGTCCAGACATTGCTCAATGATGTGAATGCTCTCTAAAATCTCTCTCAGCCGGACATCGATTCTGTCGGCAGAGTCTCCCCTGGTTCCAGTTATGACCTTGAAATCCAGATCAGGATAGAGCAGTATGGGATCCTCTTTCCTCATATCGTAGGCAACACCCGTAGCTCGAAGCGGTGGTCCGGACACACCCATGCGTTTTGCAGTCTCGGGTGTGATGGAACCTATATTCTCCATCCTGGCAGAATAAATCGGATCCTGTGCAAAGAGCTCAATGAATTCTTCCGTCCTTGACTTCATGTAGGGCAATACCTTTTTGCATTGCTCTGCGAAGCCTTCCGGAAGGTCATTTCTAACCCCTCCGAAGCGCACGAAGGTGTGAGTCAGACGGGCTCCTGTAACGCTCTCAATCAAGGAGATGATCTTCTCTCTGTCCATGATCATGTACTGCCATGGTGCGTAACCGACACCTGCGACGAGTGTAAGGAACTCGCCTGTGCCTATGAGATGGCTTTGAATTCTGGAAAGTTCTTCTAAGATGACGCGGATGTACTGCGCCCTCTGTGGAACCTCCAGGCCGAGGATCTTCTCTACGGCACCACAGTAACACTCGTTGTTGGAGAGAGAGGCCACGTAGCACATTCTGTCCGTGTAGGTTATGCCCTGCAGCCAGGTTCTGTTCTCCATGATCTTCTCGATGCCTTTGTGGATGTAGCCCAGATCGAGGAAGGCCTTCTTTACTCTTTCACCCTCTACCAGAATATCCAGCAAGAAGGGACCTGGAACCATGGCATGCTGAGGACCCAGGTGCATGATCATCTCAGAATCTGATTTGATCTCCAACTCTTCTCTCTCCCGGAAGGAGGGATACTTGGGACGCTCTACTACGACCGTTCCTGCCTCGACCTCTGCTGGGGTGGGAGGAATGCGGTATTCCGTATAGCCATCCGGGGTGGTGATCTCTACCGCCCTTTCGCCCGTGGTGAGATCGGGATAGCCCTTGTAGTCCTTTCTCCAGGGCCAGGCGCCCATCAGCTCATCAGATAGAAGCAAGGGGTACTGTTCGGGATGGCCCTCGAAATTTATGCCAAACATCTCCCAGATCTCTCGCTCATACCAGTTGGCGTTCCAGTAAAGGCCGGTCAAGGATTTGACGGAAGGATTCTCGCGGGGAGTCTTTATTTTCAGCATGGCCACAACCTGATGCGCACCGTGGCTGGCCATGATCTCTACTACTTCCATCTCCTTTCTGGCTATCCAGTCCACGCCAGCAGAACCCGAGTAGTGATCAAAATTATGCTTAGAACTCAGGTGTTTGCAGACGTCCAAAATCTTATTAGAGTCGATTGTGGCCCATAGCCTCCGGTCCGATTCCACCCTGGAGTCCAAGACGGCTCCTGGAAATGCGGACTGGATGGAACTTAAGACCTCGTTTGCTGTTGTCAAGAAAAGATCCCTCCTTAATAGTCTCGCTTGTCCTTGCGCTGTTTGATCTTTTCCTGGAGATTGATGAGGCCCTCTAGGAACTGCTCGGGTCTTGGTGGACATCCTGGGATGAAGACATCAATGGGGAAGTGATCGCCTGTGTTTTGGATGATATTATAGGAATCATAGAAAGGTCCACCCGAAATGGCACATTCGCCGATGGCTATGCACCACTTGGGCTCAGGCATCTGCTCCCAGAGATTCTTGAAGACCGGTAGGTACTTTCTGGTTAAGTAGCCGGAGATGATCATCACATCCGTCTGACGGGGTGTGTTTCTCGGAATGCACCCAAATCTGTCGCTGTCATAGGGCGCAGCTCCGAAAACGAACATCTCCACACCACAGCACCCCATGGGCTGCATCAAAAAGTATACCGAATTTTTTCTGCCCCAGTTGAAGATATTCTTAATAGGACCCATCTCGATTATTTGATGGATCTTCTCCGTAGTTGTGAACCAGACCTCAGCCACAGGTCGGCCAAAGATGGTCCATTTCTCAATCTCCTCATCGATTGCTACGGGCACGGGTATGACATCGCTTATACCCAACGCAAAGCCTCCTTCTTAATAGCATAGATAAGTCCTACCAGCAGTACAACGATGAATAGGAGCATCTCGAAGACGGCGTAGTTCATGAATCCGAAGATCATGAACTGCTGCATTGCTTTATTCGCGTAGACATAGATCCAGGGATATAAGAATAAAACCTCAACATCGAATATAACAAAAACGATTGCGAAAAGGTAATATTGAACGCTGTACTGGATCTTGGCGTCGCGGATAGGCTTCAGCCCACCTTCGTATATCGATAGCTTTTGACGCTTTGGCTTATTGGGCGCTATTATCTTAATAGCAGCCAAAGCCGCAATGGGCACTATAGCTCCCATTATCAAGAATATAATAAGTGGTATATAATTAACCACTGCCATCGGTTCGCCGGCCATTGTTTACCCTCCGTAAAAGCTAAACATAAGGCCTGGTATAAAAGGTTTATGAGAAAAAATAACGCGTTGCATAAGTTCAATCATAATTTTCAGGGACAATTCTGAAGAATATTATCATTATTAAGGTGATTAAATGGATGTAGTGCACCAACTGGATATCGAGCCGGGGATGGGTGTAAATGCCCTGGTAGAGAGAATGAGCCACTGCGGCTTTGGAGCTAGAAGACTGGCGGAAGCTACGGCTATTTATGAAAAAATGCTTTCTGGAGATTTCACCAAATTCTTGGCTCTCTCCGGCGCGATGGTTCCGGCGGGCATGAGAAATGTCGTCTCCGATCTGATCAGAAAAGGCCATGTGGATGTGCTGGTAATCACGGGAGCAAATCTGGTCCATGACATAATCGAGTCCTTCGGCTGCCATTGCCTAGGCACAGCGGAGTCGGATGATGCCGCACTGCGGGCGGAAGGGAAAAGCCGCATTTATGATGTATTCCTGAGGGACGAGGACTTTGCCGCATTTGAGGAGCTGATGCAAAGAATCCTGCCCGACACGGAAAAGAGGCTCTCCGGAAGAGAGCTGATGAGCATTTTAGGCAGTCAAATTAATGACGAGAGATCCATCCTGCGCTCGGCCTACGAGATGAATGTACCGATCTTCTGCCCGGCGCTTCCTGACTCCATGATCGGCCTGCAGGCCTGGATGTACAGCCAGACAAAAAAGCTTAATGTAGATGCTTTTGCCGATATCAAGGAGATCGTGGACATCTGCTATGGATGCGAGAGATCGGGAATAGTAATCGTAGGCGGGGGCGCTCCCAAGAACTTCGCCCTGCAGTCCATGCTCGTCACCCCTAATAGCTTCGACCTCGCGATCCAGCTTACCACGGACACGCCTGAGAACGGGGGTCTATCTGGTGCCACCCTCTCCGAGGCAGTCTCCTGGGGCAAGATATCGGAAAACGCGAAATTCGTCACGGTTTACGCTGATGCAACCATTACCTTGCCATTGATGGTGGCGGCGACGATGGAGCGGCTAAAGAATAGCAAATGATTCTAATCGGTGAACGAATATGAAACTATGCGTTGATCTGCAAGAATTGGCGGATATTGCCAACAACAGGATGAAAAACCTGTTTATCAGTTGTGTAGGCTCGCACATGTGGGGCATGCAAATTCAAGAGAGCGATATAGACCTGGTGATGATCTATATCGCTCCCACCAGGTCTCTCTTGCGGGGAGAGAGGATTTCGCCTACAGTTCGCCAGCAGATAACGGCCCGAGGAGGAGAGATTTATGACACCTTAGGCTGGGAGATCGGCCATCTCATAAATCAGCTCATCAAAGGAAACGTCAACGCTATCTGGTATGTCACAAGCCCGCTCGTCATTAAGCCTTCTATTATCCAGGAGGAGCTATCGGCCCTGGTAGAGGCCAACCTCTGCCGCGACACATATCACTCCGTCAAAGGGATGGCACAAAGCCAGATCAAATCCGAGGAAAAGCCAAAGATGGGGGGCAAAGGCTACAGGACGGCTCAAAGGACTCTCAATTTTGGGATAAAGCTCCTCTTAGGAGGCAAGATTTGCTTTGCGCCCGCTTTGGGTACGCCAGGGGCCGAGGAGGTCACGGAAAAGATGTGCCAACTGGAAGAGGCATATGAGGCCAGCCCTTTGCCGGACCGGCCCGACGAAGATGCTTTTCGTGAGTTTCTTCTGCGACTAAGGATGGAGGAGATGACAGGTGGATGAGAGTCCTGCGCGAGAGAGACCTGATATACAACATAGATAGATTCAAGTCGGTAATAAAATAATAGAGGCCTCTGTGAGTCCTTTGTGCGCTCTGTGTCTGCGGTGGTGGTAGTACCGTCAGCCGCTTTTTATAACCAGTGGCTAACGACCAATCCACCGCAGAGACACAGAGCGCACGGAGTACGCACAGAGCGACTAACTAACAACCGGAAAACCACAAAACGCAAATGGGGAGATCTATGTGGAAATCGTTGTGGGCATAAGCGGGGCATCGGGTGTACAGTACGGCATTCGGCTCTTGCAGGTCTTGCGGGAGAAGGGCTGCATCACCCATCTGGTAATAACCGAAACGGCCGCAAAGATCATTGAAATTGAGACCGATTCTCTGCCAGCGGATGTGCAAGATCTGGCCGACCACGTTTACGCGTCCCGCGACTTCGCCGCGCCATTCGCCAGCGGCTCGCATCTCTTTGATGCCATGGTTGTCATACCCTGCAGCATGGGAACGCTCTCTGGAATTGCTTGCGGCTCCTCGGACACGCTCATCACCCGGGCGGCGCAGGTCTGTCTCAAAGAGAAAAGGAGGCTGATAATAGTTCCCAGAGAGACTCCTTTAGGCTTGGTAGAGCTGCGCAACATGGTTGCGGCTGCCGAGGCGGGAGCGGTTGTCCTGCCGGCCTGCCCTGCCTTTTACTCCCGGCCCCGGAGTCTGGATGATCTGGTGGATGTGCTGGTAGGCCGGGTGCTCGATCTACTCGGAGTAGAGAACGATCTTTACCGCCGGTGGCAAGGAACGCCTGAAAGGAAATGCTTATAACCGTTTGAATCAGAGCCACTGGCAAGGTGAATTAAATGAAGTGCGCGCTGTGTCTTGTTGAGAAGGAGACTGTACCTATCAAGCTCAATTTGGCTACTATTCACGGCCCCAAGGATGAAATGTTTAATCTGTGCAAGGAGTGCCTGGACCTGGCACATCAAGCTTATATCGATAAGGATTTCCTGGCTGTCAAGGCGGGATCCAATGCTGCGCCCCACGGCGCGCACGGGGATGCGCACGGAGCGCATCACTGAAATCCTATCTCATGAAATCGATCTTAAGCGAAGAACAGGTAAGGGCCGTCTTCTCCTCCTGCCAAAAAGAATGCGACGTGCTCATCGCTCTATTAACGATGGCCGTCTCCAACTGGGATGATGTAGAATATGTTCTGGAGGGCAGGCCGCACATGGGGAGAGAGGGATGGCATGCCGTCTATGGTCTCTTCTGCCGGTTCAATGAAGAGCACCCGGGTGAGAGCACATTTCCGGGTGGGCTATGGCTTTCCATGGGCTTTCTAAAGGACGAGAGTCTGGGGGCATGGCAAGTGGACAGCTCGGATATGAAATTCGCGTTCAAGAAAGATTCGTGCCTAAAAGCCTGACATGGATAGAAAACACCTTTTTTTGGCTCTTCGCTATTTCCCAATTACTATTTTTTTCCAGTTGTTAGTTAGTCGCTCTGTGCGTACTCCGTGCGCTCTGTGTCTCTGTGGTTGATCGTCGTTAGCCGCTGGTTATAAAAAAACGGCTGACGATACAAACACCACGGAGAAACGTCCATGACTTTAGCTCGAAAGGAAAAGTATAGAAATAAGGAAACGATTCAGATATGGTATGAGAAATTTGATAATTTCGGCTTTAATCCTTTTTGCACTGGCATGCAGCTCTCAGTCACTGGAAGCTATTAAGATCAACCAGGAAAGCGGCATGACAATCCTGGCCAACTTCACCAACAATTCAGCCAACCAATCAGAGAACGCCACAATTACCCAAAATCAAACCAACCAAACAGAGCCAAACAGCTCAAACAACAACGCACCTACGAGCCTGTGGAGCTGGGGAAAAATTCCCATCGGCTATGAATTGAATAAAAACGGCACCTTGACCAAATTGGCCGATGAACAATGGAAACCCTCCATCTGAAGTGGTGCATTCGAAAATGCTGGAGCAGAGGAAGGGCACCGCAGTGATGCTTCTGGTTGGAGTCATCGCTCTCTTTTTGGGATGGCATTTTTTTCCGGATAGCACATCCGCCGGGCAATGGACCGTATCCGAGAAAGGAATTTTAGAGTACAAAGTATCCATGCCCCAATACAATCTGAGCCCGCCCGAGGATGACGGCAACAGCACCCTTTCTGCAGTCCAGTTCAGGAGTCGTGATGCGAAGATTGCAGCGCTCTTGAGAATCCCATGGTCCAAACTGGGCGGAGATGCAAAGACCGGAAGCATTCCCGGCATTGTGCTCTTGCCCGGCGCTACCGTTAGCAAAGAGCGGGAGCAGAAGCTGGCCAGGTACCTGGCCGACCTGGGATTTGCCAGCATCACCCTTGACCAGAGAAATTTGGGGGGAATCGATGCAAAAGCCGATCTACAGATGTTTTTAAAAGGCGTTGAGCCCACGGAGCATAGAATGGTTTATGACGCCCTGGCGGCGGGGGAAGTACTGCGCAGCCGGCCCGAGATCGACCCGACGCTCATCATCTATGCCGGGGAGAGCAACGGAGGCCGCTTTGCCATCATGGCCTGTGCCCTGGACCTTGCCGCCAAGGGCGTTTTGGCCATCAGCACCTGCGGCTATGGAACTGATGACTCAATCGCTTCGGCAGGTGTAGTGGATAAGAATCTGGTCCGATTCTACCGGTCCATCGATCCCGAGACCTACCTTTACATGATCGCACCTCGCCCAATGGTCATGATCCATTCCCGTAATGATACCATCATACCTTATCAATTGGCAGAGCAGACCTATGCTCGAGGAGTGCAGCCAAAGAGATTGCACACCGTTGGGTGCAACGTGCATGGCTACTGCTCACAGATGAATGAGGCGATCGAAGAAGAGCTGAAGTGCATGTTATTAAAATAGATTTTCGGGCAACAGCTCTCAAAAATATGGGCGAGAGTTGTGCAAGAGAATTATCGACCCCTTTACACCAGCCGGTTGAAGGCCGGCAAAAAAAGGTTCGTCCTCCCCTGGCCCAGCAGGGGAAGGAAATCACAGGTTTACACTGGTGCTGATTTTCCCGGTTTTCGGTTGATTTACTCCTCTTAATCAATTCCCGTGGATGTGGTCCATTGATAAGAGTAGTAAGTATGGCCGGTGGGAGGATATGTGTAGGTTATCGGGCTGTCCCAGTAGGGATACGGATATGGCATAGGATCGGGACTCGGGTTCGGATTGACCCAATAACTGCTGGGGCCGGAGACGTAAATGTAGACATAGTTGCTCCAGCCGCCGCAATAATACTGGAGGATGTGCCAGCCAGGAGTATCAGCAGAGAACCATCTCTTGTACCAGCCCGGGTAATTGACGAATCCTGCATAATTAGTATCCAGCATGCCGCTCGGATACCACTCATAAAACCAGATATTGCCTGTTCCCGAGGTCTTCATCCATAAAGGCAGGTTGGCATAAAGATTGCAGCTTGCCACGGTTCGTGGTGCATATGAGATATAAAGGCTATTGGGCGCGGAGCTTCCGGGGGTTATTATCATTTTGCTGTAGACCGGATTGGTCGCGGTGGCCCTTGATCCCGTAGGCGCAAAGGCATAAGCTGCATCCTGGCTCGCGCTCATTAGAGTTTGCGTACTCTCCTGCGCGCTTGGGGCTTGCTGGGATGCTGTGACGTCCGTTGGCACTTGCAGCCCCAGCGATTCTGCGCTGCTGGGAGTGCTGGGTGTGGGTGCGCCGCCCGTTGGGGTGGTGGAATAGGGGTTCATCTGTCCAAATGCATTGGTACATAGCAGCATCATTAATGCTATTATTATCACAGTCCATTTCATCTGAGGACACCTCGACAAATTATTGGCGTTTTGAATGTAAATATGTTCCCGTGCCGGCCGGGGAGAGAAATGTCAGGGAAACACTTTCGCCCCGCGTCCATTATGCTTTTATTCGAATTTGTCGGATCGTTTCAATTATGATCAAAGGCAAGGAAGCCTATCTGAAAAAATTGACAGCCAATATGTATATCCCTTCGCAGGAAGTGGGCACAAAGCTGGATGGCAGCACTCCTCCTTCCGTCTTCATTGGGAGCTGGAACTACCCTAAGGTTTACGCCGGTCCCATGATCGCACCTCTGCATGGCGACACCATCATCATGGACCGGCCTGAGTCATGGATACCGGAAAAGAAGACCCAGGAGGAGATCATAAGATACCGGCTAAACCTGATCAGAGGCAAAAGATCCGTCAAAGTCACACAGCTGCAAGGTCGCTACTTGGACAAACTTCGGGACATATCCCTCTCCGGTTCCTCCATTGAGAGTGAAGCCGAGTTCCACCACGCCCCTAAAGGCATGTCCTTTAGTGATGAGCACACTCCCTTTGGTCCGAGTGCGCCTCTGGAAAAGCTGGAAATAAGCAATGCCAGGTGGGATCCGAATTTAGAGAAGGTCTATTACGACGGCGACCTCCTGGCGGCGGACGCTGTAGTTGATCTGCACCAAAAGGGCATGCCTTTCTCCAGCATTCAGAAGGCATTCTCCATGGGAACCATGGGTACCAAGAAAAGACGCCGCCTGGTTCCCACACGCTGGTCCATCACCGCCTGTGACAGCACCCTTGGAAACCGGCTTTTGCAAAAGGTGAGGGATTATGACCCCATCGATTGCTGCCAGGTGAGGGAGTTTTTCAGCCTCAACAATTATTACGCGGTCCTTCTCCTACCCACGTCATGGCAGTATGAGTGGATGGAGGCCTTCCTCTGCATCCTGGGGAATGAAGAGCTGGTTTTCTCCGACTATGAGAAAAATGTTGGCAAGAAAGGCTATTCCCGGGTGGGTGGATGCTACTATTCCTGCAAAATGGCTGTCTTGGAGGCTCTGGCACGCGAGAAAAAACAGGCAGGTGCGATCATCTTGCGGGAGGCTTATTCGGGATATGTGCCGTTAGGTGTCTTTAACGTGAGGGAGAATGTGAGAAATGCCATGCAAGAGAAGGCCTTGTCCTTCGAGGATATGAAGAGCGCTTTGTGGTATATTTGCGGCAAGCTGCAATTGCCTTTAAAAAAATTCATCATGCAAAGCGACTTGCTTAAGGAGCTGCTTAAAGCCCGGCAGACTACATTGAGCTCTTTCTCTTGACATCACCAAAAAATGAGCTTCTAAAGAGCGAAAATTAGATATAAAAAGAACTCCTTAATTTAATGGGAGTGAAATGTGTGGAAAAAGAAATGAGTAGAAATAAGCGTTGCGTATCTTATATCATATTTATTTTCGGTGCGTTATTATTAACAAGCATTGCTTCGGCCCAGTGCGGGGATTGTGATGATAATAATCCCTGCACCATGGACCAATGCGACGGAACGATTTGCCTGCATACGCCCCAGAGCTGCGATAATGCAAATTCCTCTGCGTTGGGGCTATCTGGAAAAGACGCAGATATCAGAACGGCGCATAGAGAGGGTTCAAGACAAAGCCAGCAAGAGCCTCCTGTATTAAAGGAAGCTGTCAATATACCAGTAAGCTGTGATGATAACAACCCGTGTACCATAGATTCTTACGGAGCTAACGGCTGCGTTCATGATTCTGTGAATTGCGATGACGGGAACGCCAGCACGACAGACTTCTGCGGCTCATCCGGTTGCGTCAATATGCCCTTGTCCGGAAAAAGCTATTCAGTGGAATTTCTTAGCCCCGTCCTGCCGGAAATACAAAATGAGGTCGCTAAAGAGAATACCACTATCAATGGATCTCAAATCGTCATAGAAGAGGCAATCGCACCGCCAGTCGCACAGCCCACCTGTGATGACGGCAATCCCTGCACCACGGATGCCTATGATGGAACAAGCTGTGTTTATTCACAATTGAATTGCGATGACGGAAATGACAGTACTATTGATTCCTGCAGAGATGGCCACTGTATCAATGAGCCCATAGATAGCAGAGATCGCAGCAGCATCATAAGCGAAAATAATAGCACTGCCCTATCCTCAGACGAGGCGCTCATGGCCCGCCACCCCCAGAGCTGTGATGATCATGATCCCTGCACTGAGGATACCCTCATCGATGGAAAGTGCGAGCATAAACCGAAGAATTGCGATGATGGAAATCCCGACACCTTTGATTACTGCTTTGAAGGAATATGCTACCACACAGCGACAAGCTGCGATGATGGAAATCCCTGTACTATCGACTCTTTCAATGGTACTGCATGCGTGCATACGCCCAAGAACTGCAACGACGGCAATCCCTGCACAAAAGACTATTGTGATCCAGTCCGGGGATGTCTGCATCCACCCGTTGTCTGCGCACCGGGTAAGACATGCATCGATGGCGTCTGCCTGTATCTGTATTATCCCTATGCTACGTCCTATTATCCCTACTATCAGCCATATGTCGCACCCACCAGTACCCTTCCTACCGCCCAGTCCTACACAATTCCTGTCGGGACGGCCATAACCCTGCCCTGGGCCAAGTCGGTTACGGCTCTCAATACTTTAAAGGTGGAGAACGGCATAGCATATCCAGGTGCATTGCCCCTCAAGTTTGTGAGATCGCTGGGATTAGAAGACCAGGCCGTTTCAGGATACCAAACCGGACCGTCTATCTCGGAACGGGCAGAGATGATAGGTATTTCCTGGAAGGATTACGGCTTCACTTTGACCTTGATCCAGCCAAACGGAAGCATTCTTCCTGTCCAGGGCGATAACCGGAATGTAATGCACCTCGTGGGTTCGAACTACGATTACTACTTCCTGAGAAGTGCGGCTATTGGGAATTGGGGTCTCGAAGTCAAGCCCATAAATCCAGGAGCTAATGGTGTCGGATTCTCATTGATAACCGGGCTGGTGAAGGGAGCGGTCCCCTAAATCAGCCTTAATATCAAATGCATCGCTTTATATGCCTGGAAAAAGCAGATTTAACAGAAATGGACAGAGATGATTGGCAGAAGGTCCAAAAGGAGCTGAATCGGCTTTATGAGCTGCATGAGGGTGGAGTCTCCGATCCTGGAAAATGCCGCGAATTCAACAGAGAGGCCTCACTCTTTCTACAAAATCTGGAGGATTTACAGGTCTATGATGTAGCGGACCGGGTTATGGAGCTTTTGGCCGGCTGCAGCCCCAAGGATTTCTCACCCTGTGAGAATCGCCAGTGCACCAAAGGCTCATTAGAACGATTGCAGCATCGGATCAGAGAAAAGCTGGAAAAGAGCTGATTTATCTTTTCCTGTATTTTAAAAATAATCCAATGGCTACTATCAAGCTAGAAAAAGATACGATATTGGCTACGATGAGAATATTATCCTGAATGTGCAAGCCGTAGAGCAGCCAGAGGAACATTCCCAGGCAGAATTGCAGGAGCATAACCAGGCTTACATCCGCTACAGACTGCGTTTTGTAGATCTTGAGGATCTGGGGCACGAAGCCGAACATGGTCAAAACGGCGGCACTTGAGCCGATCAATTCCCACTGCATCGAACTCAAGTAGGGTGTGATGGTATATTAGCTTATTTTAGTCCAGGAGTATCAGACCAAACAGCTCCACCATTTCCTTGCAGTCCTTGAGAACCCGCGGCTTATAGCCGGCGTTTTGCAGGGTTTTGAAGACATCGATGCCGCAGGCCTCCATGGAGGGCCGCATGAGCTCCTTATTCTTGCATTTCACGCTATCCAGATCGAAGACCGCTTGATCCTTCTTTTGCATCTCCTCGATGATGCATGTATCGCAGAGGGCACAGGGCATGGCGTTCATGCCGAATGCCTTATAGTAGCCGGCCAAAAAAGCGGCTCTCTCCAGCTCGGCCACGGTCTTTTGCATCTTGACCACGGAATTGGAGAGAGACCGGCCAGCGTGTTTGGTCGCGACCTTGGGGTCTGGCTTTGCCTCAAAACGGACCAGAACGGCATTTCTGTATGCAGAGAGAACCGCTCGGGTCTCGGGCGGGGTAGGAGTAAAAGGCGGACATCCGAGATGATTTCCATAATTGCCACAGCCATACCTGCACTTGAGCCGCACCCAATCAGAAACTACTATTATCTCCGTAGATACGAGTCGCAGATCTTCATGAACTGTCTTCAATTCACAGAGGAGGCTTTCTAGGTCTTTATTCATTATCATTAACATATCCGGTTCGAAAATTTATATTTTTCTCATTAGTTCGATCCAGATGTTGACCGCCGAGATGCTGATCAGGTTCAATGTGGTAGCAGCATACCAGAGATAGGACTCTTCTTGGCTCAGGCGCACTATCCAGCCGGACCAAAGAACGAAACATATGATGGAAAAGGTGATCAGAGTGTCGATGGCCAAAAATAGCCTGGGCCTCTTAAAGAGCCTTCCCACCTCTGCAATGGTGCAGTACTCAAGGGGGGCCTCCCGACCGGCCAGGTGAAAGAAGACTCTTGCCAGGTTCAAGAGCAAATCTGCCAGGGCCCAGGCAATGACCAGCCATCCCAAGGTGGAAAGGGAGGCGGACGGTGCACCCGTGCGCAGGGCAAGCAGGCCGAAGAGCAGCTTGAAGATGCAGAAGGGAACTCCTATGGTCAGAGCCTGAAAGGTGGGAGTCAAAAAGAAGCTGTCTTCAACCTTTTCCGTTTGTAGCTTGGTTTGCTCTTCCATGAATGCTATCCTGGTGCGTCTTTGCCGAAAAAAGTTTGCATAGGGCTTTTCCCGTTATCTAAATATCATATTTTCCTATTGTCACCATCTCTTGCTCGGCAGACGCTGCTAAGGATAGCATCACAATTCCTTCATACACCAGCAACAAAATTGGACTTGCTCTCAATTCCTTGCCCCTCCTGAGAATTCCTGTTAATCGGGATTTATTCTCGCGCACAAGTATACAAAATTAATGCACAGAAAAGCCAAACCGTATAGCATAAATCACTTTGCATTCTTGGGAGGAATAACATCAAATGAATGTTTGCCCATTGATAATAGTAATATTTGAATTAATTTTAAGTTATGGATGACTGCACCATATTATAGAATTATACATCTTTGCAAATAGACTTATAGAACTCATTTAAACAAAATGAGAACTCTGCCTTAAAATTAATTACTAAAGAAAAATTCTTATACTAAAAGCATTATATCATTGATTGAGGACTATGCTGGCCAGACCTAATTTGAACATTCTTCTTGCCGAGGACAACCCGGTAAATCAGAAGATGGCTCTGATTGCACTCAAGAAGCTGGGACTACAGGCCGATACGGCCAAGAACGGCCGGGAGGTTCTGGTGGCTCTGGAAGAGCATCATTACGATCTGGTGCTCATGGATATCCAAATGCCGGAAATGGATGGAATTGAAGCAACAAAAATTATTCGCAAGCGGTGGTCGCAAGGCCCCAAGATAATAGTTGTCACCTCATTTGAGGCGGAGATGTGCCGCGATCTTTGCTATAATGCAGGGGCTGATGATTATCTCAACAAGCCTGTAAAGATAGATGAGCTTGGCGCGGCCATTGAGCGCAATTTAGGTGCTATTGGTTTGCATACTGCCGCGGATGCACAAGCTCTTTTTGTTTAACTTTTTTTAAGGTCTTCCTTCATCTGCAGGTAGATCTCTCTTGTTAACTCTCCTTTGGCATATCTCTCGTCCAGAACCTCCTCTGCGGTGGTTCTTGCCGGCGCGCTGCTCTCGGTTGCAATGGCAGCAATGCGGCGTCCCGAATCGCGCATGATCAGATACAGTATCAGAAACAGCATGCCTATCCAGGGTATCAAGATCGGCAAACCCCATAAAAGCCCATTCATGTTTCTCGTCTCAGCATCCTTGTAGACCAGGTAGGCTACAGCTAACGAGATAAACCAGGCAAAGACTGTTCCAAATCCCATGAATGGGAACCAGTCCATCATATGATAGTACGGCATAACAATTCCTCTCATTACTCAATATTATCGACTTCTGACTACTTAATGTTCGACATTTAACTTATTTAAGGTTGTGGTACAGATTTATTTTTTGGACATCTGCCTGATCTTGTCCCAGCCGGTTCCCCCCACCCGGAGAGGGTGATCAAGCACAACATCGATGAAGCCGAAGATGACGGGAGCATAAACGACATAAAAGTCGCGAGCAAAAGACATGGCTTCCCCTAGGTCCTGGAAGTGGCGGGTCTCCATCTCCTCACCCGTTCCGGCAATTACGGAGCTTATACTGCTATTTGCAACGAAGCCTGACAATCCGCAGGAGGCTTTGGCAGGCTGCACGGCATCGATGTTCACGGGCACGCTGCCATAGCATTCGTAGGCATAACGCAAAAGCTCCTCCTGCGTCTCCAGGCCGTCCAATCTTGCTTCCTCCAATATTTCCTCATCCAGAAAATCAAACTGGGGAATGAGTCCGGCATCTATGACGTAAGAGAATTCCTCCACGTCGCTTAGAGCCAGGTCCACAGCCTCCAGGACCAGGCCCAGCCTCACCGGCTCGCCATAGCCGAAGTTGCATCGCCAGGAATCGCTTTCCACGTAAAGCTGCCTCTCGCTTAGATCTGTTATATTAAGCATTGGACGCAATATTATTACTATTACATAATAAGTCTTTTCGATTGATACAAATGCAGAAAGGTCTAAATAAAAGTTCTGAGGAGGAACAGTCACAATCCATGTCCTTAGATCCCTACGATTACCTGCGCATTCAAACCCAAATGGATTTCCAATGCCAGCGCTGCGGCCATTGCTGCCAGGTAGCCGATCCCATTGACCTCTATCCCAAAGATATTCGCAGATTGGCGAGCTTTTTTAATATTTCTGAGGAAGAAGCGATCGAAGAGTACACCGTTCCTCATCCTAGCGAGTCCGACCTTTTGGCCTTTAAGGCAACAGAGCCATGCCGGTTTTACGATGTTTCGCAAAAGGGATGCAAGATATATCAGGCGAGACCAATGGTATGCAAATGCAGCCCATTTCTCAGCCCCGGCCAAATTGGACTTCAGGGTGTGGAGATCTACGAGGATTGCCCCGCTTCAGAGGAGAGTTACAAAAAAATTGAAAGAGATCTGGATATTCTGCTCAATCCGAATGCAAAGACGCAAAAAAAGCTAGAGAAGGCACTGGCCAAGATGATGCAGATAGAATGAAGTGCGATGTCGTTGTAATAGGAGCGGGCCCTGGTGGGTCTATGGCTGCCAAGACCGCGGCTGAGTTGGGCCTGAACGTTGTACTTTTGGAAAAGCGGCAGGAGATCGGAGAGCCTATCAGATGCGCCGAGGGAGTGAGCCATAGATCGGAACTTGGCGAATTGATCAAGGTGCAGCCCGACTGGATATCAAATGAGATAAATGGAGTAAGGCTGTATTCTCCCAATAACGATAATGTTTTCACGACCGTAGATAACGGCAAAGGAGAGGGCGGATACCTCCTGGAGAGGAAAACCTTTGATCGCGGCCTCTCCCTCCAGGCTGCCTGCGCCGGTGTAAAGGTCCTGGTCAAGACCCGGGCAACCGGCTTGATCAGGAAGGACGATCTGTGCACAGTATCAGCCATCTGCCAGGGCGAGCCCCTCCAGATCGAGGCACCTCTGATCATAGGCGCGGACGGGGTAGAGTCCAAGGTAGCCAGGTGGGCGGGAATAGATACCAGGCTAAAACCGGAGGACATTATGGTTTGTGCGCAGTATCTAGTTTTGGACGACTGCATTGACCAGGAATATTGTGAGTTCTTTTTCGGAAACAGAATGGCTCCGGGAGGCTACGTATGGATCTTTCCCAAAGGAGGCAAACTTGCCAACGTGGGCATCGGCATACAGGGCTCTCAATCCGGCCCAGGAATGCCCATAAGGCTGCTGGATAGATTCTTGCAGAGAAGGATGCCCCAGGCAAAGATTTTGCAGATAGTGGCAGGAGGGATTCCCACCACCGGTCCAATGAATAATACAACATCAGACGGCATAATGCTGGTTGGAGATGCTGCCCATCAATCTGATCCACTTACAGGTGGCGGGATCATAAATGCCATGAGGGCGGGAGTAATGGCCGGGGAGACTGCTGGAAAAGCAATATCTTCGGGGGATGTAAGTATAGCCGGCCTTAAAGAATATGAGGATAAGTGGAGATCATCTATCGGCAAGCAGATAGAGAAACGCTATAATGCTAAGAATTTCTTCCTGAAGCTTACCGATGATGATCTGAACCGTCTGGCAGGATCGCTGCACGGGAAGGATGTCTCCAGGATGAATACACGAGACCTGCTAAGCCTTCTGTTCAAGCAGAATCCGAAATTGCTCTGGAATCTTGGTATCTTAAACCTAATTGACAAGTTATAGGATCAGATGGATTGTGTTGAGGAGAAAAGCTCAATGGACTACACAGATGTGCTCGACAGCTATGGGGCAATCATAGAGGAAGACCTCAAGAACCGGTTGGATGAGATGGTAAGAGATGGGCAAAAGTACCATCCCTTCCTGGCAGATGTTTATGATGCTACCCGTGAGTTTGTGCAAAGAGGCGGAAGAAGGCTGTCTGCCTGTAGCACACTCATAGTCTACCAGGGCTTTACCGGTCAAATAGATGAGCGAATCGTCAGGGTTTGTTCCGGCATTGAGCTGTACCGGCACAGCATCCTCATACACGACGATATAGTGGACGGCGAAGAAAAGAGAAGAGGCGGGGATACGCTGCATAAAACTATCGCCAGGGGATTTGATGAGCGCTTCGGCGTCGCTTCGGCCATGTTTGCCGGAAATATTCTTTATGCCCTGGCCATAGAATGTCTGATGCAATCCGGCTTTGAGCAAAATAAGCTTGTAGATGCAGCAAAACTACTGGCTGCAGAGTTTCGGGCTGTCAACGAGAGCCAGATCCTGGACATGCTCTTCGAGTACAAGGACCCGGATGTCAAGGAGTGGGAGGTCATGGCCGGCAGAAGAGCAGCCTCTCTCTTCAAGGCGTCGATGATCGTCGGCGCAATACTGGCATCCGCCCCTGAGAAAGACCGGGAGCGGCTTCATATTGCTGCCAGGCACATAGGATTTGCGTTCGATATTCAGGATGATATCATCGATACCTTTGCCACGGAGGAGCAGTATGGGAGAGTACCCTGTGGGGACATCGGCAAGAGGAAAAAGCCGCTACACGTCATCCTGGCTCTGCAAAAGGAGAAGCGTTTGGCAGCAATCATGCAGGAAGAGAGATGTATTAATGGTGCAGAAATCAAATATGTGCAGAGCCTGATAAGGGACTGTGGCGCTCTTGATGAGGCCAAATCGTTCTCAAGAGAGCATGCCGGTCAGGCAGAAAAAATGATCACCAGGACAGGCATGAATCAGGATGCAAAGGACTTCTTCATATCGTTCATAAGATTCGTGGACGAAAGCCTCGACTGGTACAAATGAGGGTTTTGGCAGTGCTGGGAAGCCCCAGGAAAGGCGGAAACACCGAGATTCTTGTGGATGAGATACTCAGAGGTGCAGAGGTAAAGGGCCACGTCGCAGAAAGGCTGCGCCTCTACGACTACGAGATCCTGCCCTGTCTGGACTGCCGCGGCTGCAAGAGGGCAAAGACCGGCTACACCTGTGCTCTCTCGGACGGGATGGGAGAGATCTATGCCAGGCTGGAGAGAGCCGACCTCATCGTATTCGGGACGCCCATCTACTGGTACGGGCCCACCGCCAAGATGAAGCTTTTTATCGATAGGTTGCGGCCTTACATCGCCAGCCGCAAGCTCTCGGGCAAGAAGGGAATGGTAGTTGCGCCCTCAGAGGAAGGAGCGGCATGCTGCGGGCCGCTCCTGCAGATGTTTGCCATGTCCTTCGACTACCTGGGGCTGGAGAATGCAGGCAGCCTGCTCGCCCAGGCTTACGAGAAAGGAGAGATCGAGAAGATGCCCGGGGAGCTGGAGAGGGCACGAGAGATGGGTTTATCGCTGTAAATCGTATTTCGATTCCTGTCTCAGACGAAACATTCATTGTTACT
>SESA01000139.1_pt1 | contig 51753 bp, 41 predicted proteins | sample 3171451 | NCBI WGS metagenome assembly SESA01 (sample SAMN06051862, study PRJNA518727) | freshwater metagenome | biome: subpolar coniferous forest; feature: holomictic lake; material: water; isolation source: holomictic Lake 227, 8 m depth | place: Canada: near Kenora, Ontario | collected...
ATGCAGGATGCAGGATAGCCGGGTAATAAGAACCACCAATCACCAATCACCACCCACCAATCACCAATGACCAATCCCTAACGTGCCGGAAGAAACGAATACTTCTTCGAATACCCCATCATCTGTGCGGTGAAATCATCGGGATAGCTTACCAGGACATCTGCAATGGTATCTCCTTTCATGACCAGTTCATACGAAGGGTTGATAAATCCCGAATAGGGAGCTATGTTAAGTTTTTTATATCGTTCCAGCACTTCTTTATGCAGATCCTGGTCTACTTTAACCCCATAGGTCTCAACCAGCTCTTTTGCCGCCTTGTAATCCCCTTCGGAAGTGATCCTCTGAACCTCTTTTAAAAGCTGACCGAAAAGTTCGCGCAGCCCTTTGTAATCGTTCACCCTGAAATAGGTTTTCCCGTCTTTAACATATTTTTCGATGATCTTTTTAACCTTACCTTTCTCATACACCCAATGCGAGATCAGTGCGCGGTCGCGCATATGGGCCTGTTCGATATCCTTTCCCGGCCTGATGCGCACAAGCTGGGTCATCATTCCGTTACGGATGTACCCGTCATACTCTGCTTCTGCAGCTTTCATTGACTTGAGAAGTCCGAGCTCTTCCATTTTCGGATCCATAATATAGTACAAGGCAAAAAGATCAGCACGCGACTCTTCAACAGCCGAATGGTAATTTTTCAGCATGTCTCCTGACACACCAGGCTTTAGTTGTCCGGAGGCATGCCCCAGGCATTCATGCATATCAGTAGTTAAGCTTGAGGCCTCATACCCATAATCCCTGGCTTTCGCAACTTCTTCGGGAGAAGATGCAAACTCTTCGAGAAATCCGTTCCCCAGTGAAGCCTGGTCATACGAAAAAGTAATATTATCCATGGTCACCGACTTCGACCCGTATTCCGACCTGATCCAGGATGAATTAGGAAGGTTGATCCCGATTGGCGTCGTGGGATCACACTCCCCTCCAAGCTGGGCCACCGTGATCACCTTTGCGCTCACTCCTTTTACTTCCTTCTTTTTATATTGCAGATCAGTAGGTGAATTTGTTTCAAAGAAGAGGGCGTTGTCGCTGATGATCCGGGTTCGCTTGGTTGCCTCGAGGTTCTTGAAATTCACCACCGATTCCCAGGTGGCCTTCTTGGCCAGGGGATCCCCGTATGATTCAATGAACCCGTTTGTAAAATCAACCAGTGCATCCAGGTCCTTCACCCATAACACATTGTACTCATCCCATACAGTAAGGCTCCCTGTTTTGTAATATTCAACCAGCTTTTCAATAGATGCCTTCTGTTCCGGGGTTTCGGCAAGCGGAAGTGCCATCTCAAGCCAGTATACGATCTTTTCAATTGCGGGTGAATACAATCCGCCCACCTTCCAAACAAGTTCCTTTACCTTGCCGTTTTCCTTAACTAACTTTGAATTCAGCCCGTACCACACCCGGGTATCTTTTTTCGCTTTGGCATCTGACTTCTTCAGGTTTTCGTAGTACTCCTCAGCTTCTTTCTGGTTCACTCCTTCATAAAAATTTACAGCCGATGACAGAACCAGGTCCTGTTCAGCATTCATTGAAACCCTTTTAGGCGCTACTGAAGGATCAAAGATGATTTTTGTTACTTCAGCGGTAAACTGTTCAGGAGTTTGTCCTTTAGCTACAGGAAGCTTATCAGGAGCAGCAGATTTAAGCGCCGCAGCGAAAAACTCCTTCGAAAATTCAGGCTGGGTCTTATCTGTCGAATAATGATGATGCAAACCGTTGTTGAACCAGAATTCCTTCAGGTAAAGCACAAAATTTTTATAGTCTGCTGATGAGGTATCCACTTTATACCCTTCATACACCGCTTCGCAGGTTTTACGAACAAGGAGGTTGTACCTGCAGTTCTGGTCATACGTGATATCCCTTCCGCAGAGGGCTGCCTGGCTGAGATAATAAAGCATTTTCTTCTGGTTCAGGCTGAGACTGTCGAAACCCGGTACCTGGTACCTGAGGATCTTGGCGTCGCCAAACTGTTCGGTAAGGAATCTGAACTTTTCGGCTTGTGTGCTTCCGTCTTTCTTTGGTCCGTTACAGGACATCATTGTTGTTGCAATGCACATAAAAGTAATGAATCTAAAGGTTTTCATATATTAAGAGATTAATGCCGCCGGAATAAGAACTGCAAAATTGATGATAATTTTTAAACTTTTTGTACAAATGTCTAATTTTGAAGCATGAAGAAAATTTTGCTGATGTTCCTGGTTTTTATCCTCCTTGCGGGTTCCCTGATGTTCATTCCTGTCATCCGCAGAATAGTTTTCAGCAGATGGTCATCTGCAGGATCGGTTCAGTCCTATTCTTACACCGGTGAGAACCTGAAAGGAGGCTCTTCAGGGGAAGGCAGTGCAACTGTTGAAAAAAAAGCACCTGAACCAACCATTGAACGTATCAAGACAGACCTGATCGGCAGGGAGATACCCGGCTGGAAGTTTGATAAGGTGAGTGAATTCGTAAATGCATCGATTACATCGGTTGCACGTACCGACATCCGCATCGACTATCGTCTTGAATTAAGGATGCTGCCCTTCAATACAAAGGAGGACACTTATTATGATGCACAGATATTCACAACTTACCTGATGGGCGATGAAGACTGGTATCTGGATAAGGTTGAGGAGATATTTCTTTCTTTTGAAGTTAAGATCCCTCCCGGCAGGTGGATCAACATCGGGGGTGTGGCCAAATGCGATCTGCAGCCCGATCCGAAGAACAGGCTTGTATGGACAAGTAAAAGCTGGGATTATGAGGTCAGCAGCGGGCCAAATATAAGCGACCTCACACTTCCCCCCGCCCTGAGCTACCAGGTGAAATCCAAATCCAAACATCCGGTTACTGTAAAGCTGAAGTTCATTCCCGAGCTCTGATGCTATTTTCATGCATCCTGCATCCCGCATCCTGCATCCTGCATCCCGAATCCTGCATCCCGCATCCTGCATCCCGCATCTTGCATCCTGCATCTTGCATCCTGCATCCTGCATCCCGCATCTTGCATCCTGCATCTTGCATCCTGCAGGGTTTATTGTTGTAAGTCTGATTTTTTTGCAACCCTCTTTAACTTTTTGCGTCAAACCTCCAAAATCATCACATCTTAGAATTATGGAAATCTCAATCAAATCTGTTTCAAAGAAATATAAAGGCAATAAATACGGTCTCAAAAATTTCAATCTTGAGCTTAAGAACGGGATACTGGGTCTTATTGGACCAAATGGGGCCGGTAAATCAACCCTGATGCGCATCCTGGCAACAATTTCGAAACCCACCGAAGGACTGATCACACTTGACGGGGCCGATATAGTAAAATATCCCGATACCGTCAGGAAAGTGCTTGGTTACCTGCCCCAGGATTTCGGGGTTTACCCGAATCTTACTGCAATGGAGTTTCTTGAATATATTGCAGCCATCAAAGGATATGCAGGAAAAAGCATGAGGCTGCGCATTGAAGCCCTGCTCGAAGAGCTTAACCTTGCCAGCGTAAGAAACCGTGCGATAGGCACATACTCAGGAGGGATGAAGCAGAGGATCGGTATTGCACAGGTGTTGCTGGGTGATCCGAAGCTGCTTATTCTGGATGAGCCCACAGTTGGGCTCGATCCTGAAGAAAGGATACGTTTCCGCAACCTGCTCAGGGATCTCTCAGGTGAACGAATTGTGATCCTTTCATCACATATCGTTTCCGACATTGAAACCATTGCCTCGGATGTAGCAATCGTTTACCAGGGGAGGGTGCTTGAGCATGGATTCGGCATTGAAAAAGGCAAGCTCGAGGATGTTTATCTCAGGGCAATTGCAGCTGCAAAAAACGGAGGGAGCAATGGGAACTAATTATACCCTCAGCAGCATACTTCAAATTGCCAGGGCTGACTTCCTTCAGAGGGTCAGGAGTTATTATTTCCTGATCACAATAGGAGTTTGCGTGTTCATAATATACTCTTTTGTTCCTGCGCTGGATGCAGGATACAAGATGGTTTCACTGGGCAACTACCGGGGGTTTTACAATTCGGCATGGATAGGCGGCATGGTGGCCATGTGCGTGCCATTTTTCACACTGCTGGGTTTTTACGTCATCAACAATGCGGTTAAACGTGATATTGATACCGGTGTGGGACAGATCATCGCCACGACAAGGGTCACAAGCCTGCAATACCTCAGCGGAAAATTCCTGAGCAATTTTGCTGTTCTCCTTACCATGGTCGGAGTCATTGCATTGATGACCGTTGTGATGTTTTTTTTAAGGGGAGAAGCCATATTTGAACCCTGGAAGCTGATGTCACCCCTCCTGGTTCTGACTGTACCTGCAATGTTCGTACTGGCAGCCATTGCCGTGGTTTTCGATTCATTCACATCGCTTGGCAGGGGGGTGATCAACATCGCATATTTCTTCTTCTGGGTATTCCTTATATCTTCAAGCCTTTGGGCTCGCAATTTAGATGTGTTCGGTGTAAACACATGCCTGTTGCAGATCACCACTGCACTTTCCTCAGCCCATCCGGACTGGTCAGGGGATTCGGGTACAGGCATACTGATCACCGGTTCAGTGATAAAATGCAAAGTCTTTATCTGGGAAGGCATGAACTGGACTGCAGGTATCGTACTCCAGCGGATATTCTGGATGATCGCGGCCTTTGGATTGGTCGTGCTGGCCTCCCTGAAGTTCAACCGCTTTGATACCATCCAAACGAATGAGAAGAAACGCAAACCTCTGAATTTTCTTAAAAAAAGATCTGAAATTGCAGACGATACAGCTTTACCTCTTCACATCAGGTATCTTGAACTCCCCCCGGCACAGCCGAGGTTCAGCTATTTCAGCCTCGTAAAAGCGGAATTAAAACTAATGCTCAACGGGAATTCCAGGCTCTGGATGATAGCGACAGCCGGTCTCTTTATCGCCTGTATTTTCGCTCCCCTGGAGTTTGGACAGAAATTCGGACTGCCACTGCTCTGGTTCATGCAGATACTCATCCTTTCCAAGCTGGGATCGAGGGAGGTAAACAACCGCTGCAACGAGTATGTCTTTTCAGCTCCAAGCCCGCTCCGGCGACAACTCCCGGCTACCATCATGGCTTCGGTGCTTCTTACCTTTGTCCTCGCACTGCCTGTATTGTCACGGGCCATGATCGCAGGAGACCTGTACAGTGTATCTGCAATTACTGTGGGAAGCCTGTTTATTCCGTTATTCGCCATTTCATCAGGCATTCTCAGCGGCGGCAGCAAACTCTTCGAAGTTGTATTTACCATGATGGTCTATGGGATTATTAACGGTATACCCTTTCTGGATCTTACCGGTGGAATACCCGGATCGCGTGAAGCGGGAATCGCTTATTATTTCCTCGCTGCCGCATTGTTCATGCTGATCGTTGCATTTGCAGGTAGAAAAAAACAGATGGTGTTCGGAGCCTGAGAACGCAGGCACGGGGCTGAAATTCAGGATGCCATGGCCAACGGGACAGAAAAGGTGAACACGCTGCCTTTTCCATACTCACTTGTAACCCAAATCTCCTTCCCTGGGCTTTATACAGATCGCTCTTTACGGAATACACCGATTGGATAAATTCAGGCTGTTTCCACCTGGCTGCAAGTATTCCGGCCTTCTCAGCGAATGAATCAGCCCTTTGAAGGTCTTCAAGTTTCAGGTAAGTTGAGGCCAGGGAGAAGCTGCTGTATACCTGCCCGATCAGGTTATTATCGTTCAGTGTCTTGTTGCATATTTTGAGGAATATCTTCTCAGCCTCATGATAATCCTTTTTATCGAACAGCACACCTTGCATTCCTGGTTAGTCTGAAAAGCCTGGTTAATATAATTCTGGGCCTCGCCCGGGGTCAGGTTTTACTTTTCCTGTTTGCGGATGAGGTGGTATGAAAGCCCGGTTTTGATGAAATTATACTTACTTTTGTCTATGTATTAAGTTTACTGCTTCAATTTCTCACCTGAGCTTCAAAAAATTGCATTTAATCCACACCTTATGAAATACCCAGCTGTCAGGATTCTGCTAACAATCCTGGTCCTTCTCGTTACAGGCTGCCATCATAATGCCGACCTGAGTATCGCCCCACCAAAGCCGCCTGATCCCGGACCGGAGTTCAAATGTTCTCATGACACCATATATTTCAGGAATTCGGTGCTTCCTGTCATTATTTCGGGCTGTGCAAAAACAGGTTGTCACGACGAGGCAACGCACAAAGCCAGTATCACCCTTGAGAATTACTCACAGATCGTTTCCCATGTGATTCCGTTTGATCCCCAGGGCAGCAAGTTGTACAAAGTACTTTTCAGTAATTCCGGAGAGAGGATGCCCCCAGGCACCCCGCTCGTCATCGACCAGAAGAGCATTATTTACTGGTGGATTGCACAGGGTGCTTTCAACAATAAATGTGATTCGGCAGGATGTGATTCCACAAAAGTAACCTATGCAGCATCCATTGCACCGATATGCGCAGCCTGGTGTACTGGCTGTCACGGGGGATCCAACCCTGCAAATGGCTTGAGCCTTGAAACATATGATGAAGTTGCGGCCTGCGCCAACAGCGGCAGGCTCATGGGAGCCATCCGCCATGAAACCGGGTTTTCATGGATGCCCAAGGGTGGTGAAATGCTTTCACCCTGTGACATTAATCTTTTCCAGAAATGGATCAACATAGGTAAGCCATAATCTTTAATCCGCAGACAATGAAAAAATCAATCTATAGTATTTCGGTACTGTCGTTTTTCCTGATACTGATGAGTTCATGTTACAACGACAATGAATACGACCTTTACCCGTTTTCGGCGACGCAGTGCGACAGCACCAGTGTATCATATTCCAAAACCATTGTCCCGATAGTATCGTCGAGCTGCAATTCCTGCCATTCAACTGCCCGGCATGAAGGTAACGTGATCACCGACACCTATGCAGGACTCAGTGCCGTAGCCCTGAATGGCAAGTTATGGGGTGGCGTGAACCATGAGCAGGGCTTTGTTGCCATGCCTAACGGAGGCAGTAAACTTCCGTCCTGCGAACTCGCCCAGATCAAGAACTGGATCAACCAGGGAGCACCGAACAACTAAATCCGCCAATATGAAAAACAGTATACATATATTATTGCTGATGATCCTGGCACTATCAGCCACGAAGGCCAGTGCCCAGGACGATATGATGGCGCTTCTCAACAAGGATCAGAAACCGGCCACGGACTATACGATTGCAACATTTAAAGCTACAAGGGTAGTCGTTGGTGAATCATGTGAGCTCACTCCAACCGGGAACCTTACCTTCGTATTTTCCCATCATTTCGGCGCGATCAATACCGGGTATGAGAATCTTTACGGACTGAAGCAGTCGCAGGTCAGGCTTGGGCTGGAATACGGGATAACACGCTGGCTTGGAATAGGTGTGGGTCTGAATACTCTGAACAACACCTGGGACGGGTTTCTCAAGTACAAAGCCCTGCGTCAGAGCAAGGGCGGGAGAAAGATGCCAATCACCCTGACAATTTATGGCAGCACAGCCATTTATACTACAAAATGGGCAGTGCCCGACCGTAAGAACTATCTCTCCTCCAGGATTTCCTATGCGACCCAGGTGATTGTCGCAAGAAAATTCGGACAGAGGTTCTCTCTGCAAATCGCTCCAACCTACGTTCATGTGAACCTGGTACCATCATACGAAGACCACAACAACATCTTCGCCCTTGGCGGAGCTGCCAGGTTCAAGATCAGCCAGAGGGTTTCGGTGAATGCCGAGTATTATTACCTGTTCCCGAAACAGATCGTATCGACGCCGGCCTACAGTACTTTTTCGGCCGGGGTGGATATTGAGACGGGCGGACATATATTCCAGATTTTCCTCACGAATGCCATGGGCGAGAATATGGAAAGTATCATCACCCAAACCTCCGGGACCTGGTGGAACGGAGACATTTTCCTGGGCTTTAATATCTCGAGGATTTTTACGGTTGTTAAACCAAAAGAATTCAGGTAATCATATACTTTAGACTATGCTTTTTTCGTTGATATTTTATTCTATTTATAATTAAACTAAATTAAATCAACATGAAAACCCGGTTCAAAGTTCTTTCTGTCCTTCTATTAGCCGGAGTCTTACTTGCCTGCCTGGTCTTTTATTTCATGTATAACAAACCTCATCCCGATTACGAAAAGATGGAAGCCGCATACACTTTACCTGCCAATGAGCTGTTTTCGGCCTACACTGCAAATAAGGCAGAAGCCGGGAAGAAGTACAACGGGCAGGTCATTGTCGTAAAGGGTGCAGTCTCCAAAGTTGAGAGCAGCGATTCCCTGGCTGTCGTGGTGTTTGTATTCAGGCAGGGCATATTCGGCGACGAAGGCTTGCGCTGCACCATGTCACCTTCACACATTGCAAAAGCTAAAGCCCTGCAGCCAGGAAAGGAAGTCATCTTGAAAGGATTTTGCAGTGGCTTCAACGATACCGATGTCGTCCTTGAAAAATGTTCATTTGCAAAACAATAAAGAAGCTGTGTTATGAAACAATATTTTCTTGCTTTTCTTGGTCTTTTGCTGTTTTCATTCTCTGGGAATGCACAGAAGTTCATTACTAAAACAGGCCATATCAAATTTTATTCCGACGGGATGATCGAAAAGATCGAAGCTCATAATCACCAGGTCAATGCTGCCCTGGATGCAGGCAGCGGTGATTTTGTATTCAAAGTCCTGATGAAGTCTTTTGAATTTGAGAAAGCTCTTATGCAGGAGCATTTCAACGAAAACTATGTTGAATCCGATAAATTTCCCAATGCGACATTTATTGGAAAGGTTACAAACATCAAAGACCTGAACCTGGGCAAAGACGGGGTTTATGACGCCAATGTAAGTGGCAAGCTCACCATACACGGTGTTACCCGGGATGTGAATGAAAAAGGGAGCCTTGAAGTCAAAGTCGGGAAGATAGTGGCAAAGTCGAAATTCATGATTGCCCTCTCCGATTTTGATATAAAAATCCCGGGGGCTGTAACGAAGAATATCTCCAAAAACCAAGAGATCACGGTGGAAGTGAATCTCGATAAGCTTAACTGATTGGCTGCCCTGTCATAATCACCTGGCATTCTATGTAATCCGGCTGCAGTCAGAAATAAACCGCAACCCTTATACTCCTTTACGGGCTTCAGCAAGAAATACGATGATGCTTGCTTTATCACAAGTCTGGTTCGAGCCTGCACAGCAGGTTTCTTGCAGATCACTTATCTGCGGGGCCGGAAATCCTGCATTTTTCATGAGCGAAAGTATCTTTTCATGAGAAAACCCTTTCCAGATATCGAATTGCTCGTCTATAAGAAACTGATGATCATGTTCGTTCATGTCGGCTAGAATGAACCTGCCGCCGGGTTTGAGTATCCGGTAAACTTCCTGGATTGCTTTCATCGGATTTTCAACATGATGCAGGTACATGTTCGCGATCACTGCATCGACCGAATCCGATTCAACAGGCAGCTTATTCGCGCTCCCTGGCTTATATGTAATACTTTCCTTCCCACTGAATTTGATTTTCATCACTTCAAGCATGGCAGGAGACTGGTCGATGGCAATGATCCGGACAGGCATGCCGGCGAGCCCTTCGGTAATAAAACCCGATCCGGCTCCCAGGTCAACCACCACCGAGCCCCTGGTAAGACCAGCCCGCGAGATTGCCTCATCGCGTAACCCGGTACCAAAAAAGTTTCTCCTCATAGTATCCCATTGGGAGGCGATGGTATTGAAATATTCAAGGCTTCGTGCAGGGTTCTGCCTTGGCTGAAGCATCTTTTCAAGGATCAGGGCTGCCTCCTCTACGAATACCGGGCATAATTTCTTAAAAAGCCCGGTTTCCTGGGCCAGGGCATACCCTTCGGAGGTTGATATGTCGGTATTGAGCAATTTGCCGCACCTGGTACTGCCGAATTTCTCTCCGAATTCCTTGAGAAACTCTTTGACGTCAATATAAGTTAGTTGTTCAGCAAGATCATTTCGCGGGTCATCACTGCCTTTTGACAGACCGAGAATAAGACAGGCCCCGGTCACAGCCCCGCATGTTTTGCCATGAAATGCCATGCCACCTGAAAAACCTGCACCCAGCTTCAGGGCGGTACTCTTTTCAAGGCCGAGGTATGGGCCGAAAGCACCAAGTATGGACTGGCAACAGTTGAAATTGCTCTGATAAAGGTTTAATGCCTCATCGGGTCTTGTCACACTCAAAGAGTTTTGATTTGCTGATAATCGTATACAAGCAACACATCTCCCCGCCTGATAAATAATCGGCCACCGGCAAACAATGGATGTGCGAAATGTTCCTTGCTTCCATTTGTGACTAAAAACGACTTCAGAAGTGTCATTTTGCCATTGTCATGGCTGACAATCCCAACCTTGCCTGCCTGGTTGTACAACACAAGGTCTTCGCCTGCCTGGGTGGTTGAACCAGTCCTGAAAGAGAGGGAATCAACGGTTTTGCCGGTTTCTGAATCCATGCTGAGCCAGGCACGGTTTGACTCAGAAGAACCAAAGAGATAATTGCCCACCTTGGTAAAACCTCCGAAATAAGTGTCGAATTCTTCATTTGTCCAGACCCTTGTAACAGCCGAGCCATCGTTAGAAAGAGAAAACTTTGCCGCTCCGTTCCCCATGCCCGCGACAATGTAGAGGAAGCCTCCCGAATATATGGGGGTATTGCAGGGAGCATTGCCTTTGATCGACAATTCATCGGTCCATAACAACTCACCGGTAATGGCATCGAGACCCAGAAGCGTCAATTCAGAGAAGGCGACAAGGATAGAGCGCTGATTTTTTCGGATAATTAGGGGAGATGTATATCCCGGGGTTTCACCATTGCCTTTTGCAGTCCAGAGGATCTTCCCATTGCGGCTGTCGAGACAGGCAACATTCGTGTCTTCACCTCCGGGCAGGCAGTAAATCCTTCCGTTATCAACCAGTACAGGTATGGAATATCCAAAAACCGCATTCACTCCATGCATGTCGCGTATCATATTCACCGACCAGAGTTTCTTCCCGTTTTTTATATCAAAGCAGGCTATATCGCCCATGCCTGAACTGGTATAGATCACACTGTCGCAAACAGTCGGGGTGGAACGGGAACCGGGGTAATTGGCTGCCCATTCCCTGCCGTATTCGGTTTTCCAGAGTAGCACGCCTTTAAAATCATAGGCAAACAGGTAGCCAGTACCTCCCTTTTCCCCAGTTACAAATATTCTGTCGGATGTTATTGCCGGTGTACTATAACCATTTCCCAGTCCTGCTATTGTAAGTATGGGAGTGGGGGTTATCTCCTTAACACCGGCAATCACATCCTGAAAAGAAAGAAATAAAAAAAACAGAGACAACACATTGCATCTCATTGCAGTGTCCCCTATTTCTTCAGGTACTTGTTTATGTTGTCTTTAAGCTCGGTAGGATCCTGTACTCCTGCCATAACAACCGGGTCATTTCCCTTTCCATCAGTAAAAATCGTTTTTGGAACAGACAAGGCGAATTTCCCCGGTTCAACCTCGGTTAAGATCATCTTCCTGTTAAACGATTTGTCGTGCCTGATCAGGTTAGAATCGACCTCTATATCGATCTTCACAGGGATAAAATTGCCGGTGATCAGCGGTAAAACCTCCTTATTAGTGAAAATTTTCTTCTCCATGCGCTGGCTCATATCGCACCACGAAACGCAAACGAACAGGAAAACCGGCTTGTTCTGGCTTAGTGCCAGATCAGACCCTTCTTTCCAGGAATACCACTTAAGTGTTTCGGGTTCTTTGAATGAAAACAACAGAACCGTCATAACTGAGAATAAAAACAGCTTCTTCATATTTGATAAGATTATCGTTTATAATAATGTTACTTTCAACTGTTGCAAATTACAACTATTTATTTCCAACATGCAAATATTTTCTGTTAAACTATTGTTAACACTCATGTTAAAAGTATCGTGAATGATTCAGAAGAGTTGAGAATACCTCAGGTTGGATCAGAAGAGAGTGTGTTTTACTGTTTATTCATCTTCATCATTTCAGAAGTCAGCTGTTCAAATGCCTTGAGAAAACCAGGAAGTTTTGAGGGAGGTATTGCGCCAAGAGCTCTTTCAAAATACTCGTTATTACCCTTGTTAATCGTATTGCATGTAGCTTGTCCGTCGGGAGTCAGCTTTACACGTGTTGTCCTGCGGTTTGCCTGGGGGATCTCACGAACAACCAGCCCCGCCTGCACCAGGTTTTCAATAGTACGGCTCACTGTGCTTTTATCAAGATGAAGCTTTCGGGCAAGCTCATTCATTGTTATATTATCCTTTGCTGACAGCTCCATAAGGGCATGGCATTGAGTGATGGTCACCCCGCAGCAGCAGCCCGACTGGTTCTGCCGTCCAAGCTCTCTTTCGAAATGCCTGAGAATCTTTCTGAAATCGCTTGCAGGGATATCCGCCATGAATATTTATAATTGATAAAATGAAAACATCTGCAAAGTACAAAATATTATGCCGATCAGAAATACTCAGAGGTTGAGAAATTTCATTTCACCTTCCTGTCAAAATTCCTACTTAAAAACTAACTACTTCGCTTCAGTGATCCCTGTTCCATTTGCTGGTTTCAGCCTTCAGGGATTCAGATATAATTTTCATTCATCCTCTTCATCCGCAGGTTGCGGCGATGCTGGTACCTGAACAAACCATAACCAACGATAAGAATCAATGGAAGCAGGAAGTTAAGATATTTTATAAGCGCTTTCTTTCCACTTTCCATCTGGTCGAGGGGCCTTGAGCTGACTTCCTTGGCACGAAGGTCAATCAACCCTGTATCATCCGACAGCCAGTCAATTCCGTTTACAAAGAATGTAAGGTTGTCGGGCAGGATCTGCCTGGCCTGCTGCCCTTCACCATTAATGGTAAAATCCCCGTCGGCAACCACAAGCAGCCTGGAATTTGCATTGCCCGAAAGCCGGCCGCTGAGAACCCCTGCCATCACGATATTTGACCGGTTAAAATCTCCTGTCTGCCAGTTCCTGCCAATATTAAATGTCATTGGAACCTTTTGAGTCCCTGCTCTTTCAGAGGAGGTCGCAAGCGGCGTGAACTTCACATCGGCCAGTACCGGAACGTATTCCACAGGGCTTGCAAACTGCAGCATGACCGAGGTGAGCCCGCGGGTGACCGGGCTTTCGGGGAACTTCGTCAGCAGCGGCAGGTAAGGAAACTGCATATTGGTCTGAAAAGTCATCCCTCCCTGCTGCTGGTTAACCATCACATTGCCGCAACTCTGGTCGATCACGAATTCGGGTATCACCTTCAGTCCTTTGCCTTCAAGCCATTTTTCCAGTCCGGTCCTGACCTCGGTCCCCTGGCCAGTCTGAAAATTCCCTTCGACCCTGTTCATAGCTATGTAAATATTCTTCCCGTTCGCAAGAAAGTAATCGAGCTTTGCAAACTGATCAGCAGGAACCGAATCCTTCGGCGCCACCCAGACCAGGGTTTTATATTTCCCGAGGTCTGCAGACATATCGCCCGGGTTGACGGGTTCAACATCATACAGTACAGAGAGTGCCTGCCAGGCCTGCATCAAAGCATTCGGAGAAGGTTCGCCGTGGCCCTGGATGAAACCAAGCTTAGGCTTGTTCTCTACAGTAAGTTTTTTAATGCTGGTCGACAGGGCATATTCCATTGCAGCTCCAGGCTGGATTACCGGAATCACCTCCTTGTTATCACCGTAATGCACCACAGCACCCAGGTATGCTTTCTGCTGTTTAACCTGGTCCTTCTCCCTGACATTCAGAAGTACGGGCTGAATCCCTTCCCCCATGGCTTTCTGTTCGGTTGACTCATCTTTGTTCGGGTTCACAAAATCGAACATCAGTTTTCCGCCGGAACGGTTGGAATATTCGATAAGCTCGTCCTGGAAATCACGCCTCAGCCGGGCAATATCAGGAGGAAGTTCTTCGCTGATATAGGCGGTGACGGTAACAGGTTTTTTCAGGTCCGAAAGTATGTTTTTGGTAGCCTCACTCAGGGTATACCTTTTGTCGGCCGTATAGTCGAGCCTCAGGAAGAACCGGTCGGCAAGCAGGTTCGCAAGAATAACGATACCGAATACCAGAAGAACGTATGTTGTGATTGATTTTCCTTTTTTCATAGCCGCAGATCAATTGAAAAGGTTACGTTTTGAAAGGACGAGTTCAGTGCCGAAAAGGCCAAGAAAAATGACCGAGAAAAAGAAGATGAGATCCTTAGTGTCAACTACTCCCCTGGCCATACTTTCAAAGTGGGTGCCTATGCTTAGATAGTTAAGTAATCCGCCCAGCCATCCAAGCGTACCCGACGAAACCATGCCGAACAGCAGCTGGAAGAAGATCCCGATGAACAGGGCGATCAGGAAGGCCACGATCTGATTACTTGTAATACTGCTTGCAAACAGCCCTATGCTGATGTAACAGGCGCTCATGAAGAGAAGCCCGAGATAGCCCATCCATACTGCTCCATGGTCTATCTTCCCTATCAGGGCCACCGATATATAATACGGCAGCGTGAGTGCCAGTGCGATCCCAATAAGAAGGAAGGCCGCCAGGAATTTCCCTGCAACGATCTGCCAGTCGCTTACAGGCTTTGTCACCAGAAGCTCAATGGTACCGCTTTTGCGTTCATCGGCAAGCATGCCCATGGTCACGGCAGGGATAAAGAAAAACAAGGACCAGAATGCAATCCCGAAAAAAGACTGCAGACTAGCCTGGTTCACAATAAACACATCATTCCCGAAGATCCAGGTAAAAAACCCGCTGAATCCAAGGAACAGCACTATCATCACATAGGCCATCAGCGAATCGAAGAAAGACTTCAGTTCACGTTTTGTGATAATCCAGATTTTATTCATAGTTCCTCTTTTTTTCTTTTGTCTGTATGCGGATGAGATCCGGAATTTTTACCGGCTAGTTATGAATGGTAAGATCGCGGAACACCTCTTCGAGTTTACGTTCGATGGGAGTCAATTCAGTTAGCGCCCAGTTGTTATCAACGCATACCTTGAAAACCGCCCTGCGGGAATTTGCACCGGCCTTGCTCTGGATCTCGAAAGCCCTGGTATGGTCAGGAAGGAAATCGACCAGTTCAACCGTTTCAATGGCTTTAAGTGCATTGTATACCGCATCGCGTTCCCCATCCTCTATGGTAACCTTGAGAATCTCTTTGCCCTGGGCTTGTTTGCGTAGGGATGTGGAAGTGCCGTCGGCCACCAGTTTGCCTCCGCTTATGATGACGATACGGTCACAGGTCGCTTCAACTTCGGCCAGGATATGTGAGCACATGATCACCGTTTTTTCCCTGCCCAGTTTCCTGATTAGTTCCCTGATCTCGACGATCTGGTTGGGGTCAAGCCCCGAGGTAGGTTCGTCGAGGATAAGCACTTCAGGGTTATGTATCATAGCCTGTGCAAGCCCGACCCTCTGCTGGTAGCCTTTCGATAGCTCTCCTATCTTTTTATGTTTTTCACCTTTCAATCCGCAGACCTGTATCATTTCAAAAATCCGGTCGCGTATCTTTTCCTTCTGGACTCCCTGAATTTCCGCAGCAAAAGAAAGGTAATCGATGATAGCCATATCTTTGTACAGGGGGTTCGACTCGGGAAGGTACCCGATATGTTTTTTGACCTCTTCGGGATTTTTCACTACCGAGATCCCTCCGACCATCACATTCCCTTCATCGGGAGCCATGAAACAGGTGATGATCTTCATGGTGGTGGTTTTCCCGGCCCCGTTAGGCCCCAAAAAGCCGACGATCTCCCCCGGATTCACCCTGAACGAGATACGATCAACGGCTTTCTGGAAACCATAAGACTTTGAAATACTTTCAACACTCACTTCCATAAGTACTTGTGTTATTTTACTGCTGCAAAAATATTTTGTTTTTCGCTTTTTTAAAAATGTTTAACAAATTTTTAACGGTTTTTCGACTGCGGATGTCAGGGCCCGGGAATCTGACAGAATAATTACCTTTGCAACATGCCTATTTATCTCGCCTCGCTCAATTCAGGAAGCAACGGAAACTGCTATTACATAGGCAATGAAGCTGAAGCCGTTCTCATCGACGCAGGGATTTCCTGTCGTGAAACCGAACGCAGGATGGAACGGATGGGGCTCAACATTAAGAAAGTCAAAGCTATTTTTATCAGCCACGAGCATACCGATCATACCCGCGGGGCCGAGGTTCTTTCACGCAGGCACGGGATAAGCGTTTACATTACAGCGGTCACACACCGCAGCAGCCGGCTTATGCTATCACCGGAACTATACAGGAATTTCAGCTCCGGCGACCATGTTAGTGTTGGTGATCTCTGTGTTATTCCATTTCCCAAAAACCACGATGCTTCGGAACCACATAGTTTTATAATCAGATCGGGCGGATTAACAGCAGGTGTGTTCACCGATATAGGATCTATGTGTGAGCAAGTCTCCTTTCATTTTTCTCAATGCGATGCAGCCTTCCTCGAAGCGAATTATGATGAGCAGATGCTCGAGAACGGGAAGTATCCGGTTCACCTTAAACGCAGGATCCGTGGAATGAACGGACATCTTTCGAACCACCAGGCGCTTGAGATCTTCATGAATCACAGGTCACCCGCATTGAGGCTGGTTCTGCTCTCCCACCTCTCAGCCGAGAATAACCATCCCCAGCTTGCCTATAACGTATTTCATCCGCACGCGAACGGCACCAGGATAGTCGTCGCATCAAGGCATGCCGAGAGCGAGGTGTATGTGATTGGGGGTTAGGGATTAGGGGTTAGGGGTTAGGGTTAGGGGTTAGGGGTTAGGGGTTAGGGGTTAGGGATTGGTGAGTTAACCGCCAAGCTTCCCGGTCACCCTGTTACCTTGTCACCCTGTTACCTTGTTACCCTGTTACCCTGTTACTCTGTTACTCTGTTACCTTGTTACCTTGTCACCCTGTCACCCTGTTACCCTGTTACTCTGTTACCTTGTTACCTTGTCACCCTGTTACCCTGTTACTCTGTTACCTTGTTACCTTGTTACCTTGTTACTTTGTTACCTTGTCACCCTGTTACCCTGTTACTCTGTTACCTTGTTACTTTGTTACCTTGTTACACAGTTATCCTGCCAAAATCAATTGTTGTTAACTTTTTAGTGAAAACGGGGAAAATATTGCGTATCTTGTAAGAATTACTAAAATCTTATGATTTACGGAAATCCAAAAAATGAAAAAAACAACGCTTGAATACAGAATGATGCTCGAACATAACCGCCTTAAAATTCCGAATGCCAAACTCTCCACAGGGTCAACAACAGGATTGTATCCTATTGTGCTCGACGGGGGAAGGACCACCATCTTTATCGATGACCTTACCAAAGAGGCTGAGACCAGGGAAAGATATAATCTTAGAAGGGACAGCAGGCTTAACATCTTCACGAAAAAGCCAAAGGTATAGATCAGGCAATTCTTGCCGAGGTCATGGTAAGTGATCCTGCCACAGCTTTATCGTTAAATAAACTTATTTCTTCGTTTTATCCCGTAACGCAATGGCGTATAATAATGGGAGGAAGTGTTCGGGTGTAGGAATCGAAAGCCTGACTTCGTTGCCTAATGTCTTATAGCCGATAAGGGAAGTGCTGTCGATTTCCCAGTGAGCTGAAACGCAAAGAATCGCTTTTGGTTCAGGAATAGTCTTTCCAACATTCCTGAAACCCTCAACAAATTCATTTTCTTCAATTGCATTCATCGGACTGCCGTGACCCGGAAAAAGCACAGGCATCTTTCCTCTGTTGTCAGCCGGTTTTTCAATTTTCAACAGATCATTAATTTCCATAACATTTCCTGTCTCAGGTAATAGAGAAAGATATTTCAAAAACCTTTTCCGGTCCATCTTTGTGTGGAACCTGAACTGCAATATATGAAAAACAACCAGGCTTGTAAGCGGTGAAACCTTTTACACTTTCCTGCATCTAATATGAAAACACGAAACCATGTCACTCTGGAGAGTCATCCTCTGCATTATTTTCCCTCCCCTTGCTGTCATCGACAAAGGCTGCGGATCAGTATTACTTGTCTTTATCCTCACCTGCTGCGGATGGATCCCAGGTGTGATCGCGGCTTTGCTGATAACGACAAGGAGTTAGAAGGCCCGGGATGAGGGATGCGGGATGCAGGATGCGGGATACAGGATGCAATTTTTTCGTTAATTTAGCAGGCTTATACCGTAAATCGTAAATCGTAAATCGTAAATCGTAAATCGTAAATGGATAATCCTACATCCATGGAACTTACAGGAAAAGTCATTAAAATTTTACCCTTGCAAACCGGCACTGGAAAGAACGGGGTGTGGAAGAAGCAGGAATTTGTGCTGGAGACTTCCGGACAGGTCAGCAGGAAGGTATGCTTTTCGTTATGGGGTGACAAGATCGAGCAGGCCCGCCTGAGCGAAGGAGAATTATTTGAGATCTCGTTTGACCTGGAAAGCAGGGAGTATAATGGTAGATGGTATACCGAAGCCAAGGCATGGAAAGCAGCCAGGAAAGAAAAATCGCCCTCATCCTCCGAAGTTCCTCCACCTGATTATATGGACCAGGCTAACATGATACCGGCCGATGATCTGCCGTTCTGAAAACAAACGACAGCTGGCCGATTCCCTCGCTGTATATAGGATGCGGGATGCAGGATGCGGGATGCAGGATGCAGGATGCAGGATACAGGATACAGGATGCGGGATGCAGGATACAGGATGCAGGATACAGGATGCGGGATGCAAGATACTGGGTGTGAATCACTCTGTTACCTTGTTACCTTGTTACTTTGTTACTCTGTTACCTTGTTACCTTGTTACCTTGTTACTTTGTCACTTTGTTACTTTGTTACCATGTCACCTTGTTCCCCTGTCACCCTTATTCAACATTCCTTTTAAAGAAATACCTGCTGATAAAGATCCCCTGCCCGTTATTATCTGAAGGGCTCTGGGTTCCCGTGATCACCTTGTCGAATTCCCAGCCCTGTGCAACAAGGTCGTTGATCTTCTTTGTAATAACGATGTTGTTTCCCGAGATGTTCCCGAAATTGATCCCGACCATACTGTAAAAGTTATTAAGGTCCTCTTCAGTCTTCGTTCCATCAGGCATAACCGTGATCATTTTGGAACGGCCTAATCCGCCTGGGATGATCGATTCAATAGTTGAGAACTGCATATAAACCACTTTCGGAGCCGGAGGACTGGCCGATTTAAATGCAACGGCTGCTGCAAATACACCTGCCACGGCTAAAAGCAGAAGCCAGGGATTCAGATTGATTGTTTTCATAGGTAATTTTTCAATTTGTTAAACTTATTTGACATTGTTCAGTTATTCATCCGCAATCAACAAGAATTACAATTTTTTACGGATTTATTCATAAAAAAAATATCTTTGAGTTAATAAAAGTACCAACTTTCAGGATAAAATCAAGCAAATGGACTTATACGCAAAGATCTTCGAAAATAACAAAACCTGGGTAAAAAGCAAACTGGCGCTTGACCCCGGATTTTTCGAAAACATGGCAAGGGAGCAGAAACCTCATTTTCTTTACATCGGCTGTTCCGATGCGAGAGTTCCCGCCAATGTGATCATGGGGCTTGATGAGGGGGAGGTATTCGTTCACAGGAACATTGCCAACATGGTCGTTGGCGCTGATGGTAATATCAATGCTGTGATACAATATGCCGTTGAGCACCTCGAGGTAGAGCATATTATTGTGTGCGGACATTACGGCTGCGGTGGTGTAAAAGCGGCACTGCATCCTTCCGATCTCGGGCAGCTCAACAGTTGGCTGCAGAACCTGCGCGACGTTTATCGCATTCACCAGGATGAACTTGACAGCCTTGATGATTCACACAAGAAATTTGACCGCCTGGTCGAGCTGAATGTGATCGAACAATGCGTTAACATAATCAAGATCGACCATGTGCAGCGAAGGTGGTACAAGACTGGTTCGCCCAAAATCCATGCCTGGGTATATGACCTGCACAACGGGCTGCTCAAGGAGATGAATGTTAATCTTGGAGAATACTTTAAAAGCATCCGCAGTATTTATGACCTTAAGTTAGAGAGTGAATAATTCAGTTCTTTATGCACCTCACCGGGAAGGCATTTGACCGCAACGCATTGTAATCCGAGACACTCTTGTCGTTCGTGTTCATGCCGTGTGACAATACCCGGTTTAAGGAAACCGGGGTTGAAGTCCAGAACAAAACCGCAAAATTCTGAAAATCCCAATTGGTTTTGGAATACAAAACACCTGAAAGAAGTGCATTGAAGCCCGATGGCCCGCCGGACTTGAGAAAGTCGCCGGCAATTCCTTGTACGCCCTGCATGGTTTCAAGCTGGAGCCATTCAGCTTCAGTCGGGATATGCCAGGCAGGTGGACAAAGGCCCTGTGAACCCGGGATGACTTGGTATTGCATCAGCTCGTCCCACTGGTACAGAGCGCCGTTCAGAGTACAGTTAGAGGGGTTATCGGAGTAGCAGTACTTTTCGGCAAGACAGTTATCGGTCTGATAAGAGGAGGATGAAATGACGGTTCCGTAATTGAGGTTTTTCGAGAACCAGCATTGGAGTCCGATAAGCTGCGTCGGATATACCTGGTTATCCCTGACATCGGTGAGATTTTGTCCGCAAACAAACCCTGCATTTGAAGGGTACAGTGTTATCGTGGAACTTGCTGAGGCCGAGCAGCCGGCCACGTTTGTTACAGTATAAGTAATGATTACAGAGTTCATGGCAGCGGGAACGAGAGAGGGGCTGAAGGTGTTTCCGGTAACCCCTGTACCCGACCATACTCCGCCCATTGGTAATCCAAGACCCAGCGTGAATGGGGCTGCATCATGGGTGGTTATTGAGTTACAAAGATTGTTGCTGGCATCTGCCAGTATTTTTACCACTCCAATCGTATTTGAAGTTACAGGATTTGTTGTCAGGCATGCATAACTTGAAGTAAGAACACAAACCACCTGATCGGCATGGGCCGGCACATATGAAAGGACGGGGTTATCAGCCCCTGCATTCACCCCATTGACCTGCCACTGATACGAAGGCGAACTTCCGCCGTTTACGGGCGTTGCAGTATATGTCACAGGAGCCGTGGTACATACTGGATTGACAGAGGCTGCCACAGTCACTGAAGCAGGAAGAGGGGGGGGATTTACAACCATGTTTATTGTATTTGACGACGCAGGGTTTCCGTTTGCACAGATGAGGTTTGACGTGACGACACATCTTACCTGGTCCCCGTTAACAGGTATAAAGGAAAAGACAGGGTCGTCTATACCGGCATTAAGGCCGTTTACCTGCCACTGGAAAAATGGTGCTGTACCCCCGTTGACAGGAACCGCCGTTAAGGATGCTGCTGTTCCCGCGCAAACAGGGTTGGTCAGGGCAGAAATAGTTACGGATACAGGATAAGGCGGATTGGGATTGATGATCATGACAAGAGTGTTCGATGTGGCGGGGTTCCCCGAAGCACAGATGGCGTCAGAGGTAAGGATACAGGTCACGGCATCCCCGTTGAGGGGAACATAGCTGTAAGTGGCACTGTTCATTCCAACATTTAGTCCGTTCACTTGCCACTGATATACCGGGTTGCTTCCTTGATTTACAGTATTAGCTGTAAAATTGATAAGCTGGCCCTCGCAGTAAGTGTTTTCCGATGCAGCGATATTGATGCTGACGGGCAGGTCGGGATTGATCACCATTGTGACCGTGTTTGAGAAAGCAGGATTACCTGTTGTGCAGTTCAGATATGATGTGAGCCGGCAGCTAACCTGGTCCCCGTTCACAGGGATATATGTAAAGGTGGAACCCAGTCCGCCGGCCACAGCAGAGTTTACATACCACTGGTAAATGGGCAGGCTTCCACCATTCACGGGGACGGCTGTGAATGTTACGGGAGTACCGGAACATACCGGGTTGGAGGAAGGTGTTACACTGACACTGACAGGCAGGATGGCATTGACTACCATAGTCACAGAATTCGAGGTGGAAGGATTTCCGGTTGGGCAAGGGATACTTGAACTGAGAACACAGTTTACCACATCATTATTCGTGGGAGCATACGCAAACACCTGGGTATTGGTTCCTGACGCAATTCCGTTCACATACCACTGGTAGGACGGGCTTGACCCTCCGTATACGGGGTAGGCAGTGAAGTTAACTACAGTTCCCTGGCAAATCGGGTTGGCCGATACATCTATGCTGACACTTACAGGCAGAATCGGATTAACCGTCATACTGATGGTGTTGGACATAGCGGGGTTATTGGTCGCGCAGGTTAGCATGCTTGAGAGAAGGTAACAGATTACCTGGTCTCCGTTGGAGGGAATGTATGAGAAAGACGGACTGTTGATCCCTGCTCCCGCCCCGTTGACAATCCACTGGTAAACAGGGGAAGAGCCTCCATTGACAGGGCTTGCGGTAAAATTTACAGCGGTCCCTTCGCAAACCGGGTTGCCCGATACAACAATTGAGACACTTACCGGGGAATTGGCATTGACTACCATAGTGACAGGGTTCGAAGTTGCAGGGTTTCCGCTTGAACAAGGTGTATTTGAGACCATTACACAAGTAACCACATCTCCGTTTACCGGGGTGTAGGTATACCTGTGACTGTTAATTCCTGCAGTAACACCGTTGACCTGCCACTGGAAAGAAGGGGCTGAACCGCCGTTTACCGGAATAGCGGTAAAGGTAACTTGTGTGCCATCGCAGACTACAGTCCCCGGGTTTGCGCTGACAGATAAACTTACAGGCAGGTTATTGCTTACTGCCATATAAAGCGTGTTTGAAACAGCCGGATTGCCAGTAGGACATGCATAATTCGAGGTAAGCAGGCACCTCACCTGGTCACTGTTGGAGGGAATATATGAAAGCACGGCGTTGTCGGGTCCTGTGTTGACCCCGTTCACCTGCCATTGGTAAGAAGGCGAACCACCGCCATTGACAGGGAAAGCCGTATAAGTCACCAGCGTGCCCTGGCAGACAGGATTCGCAGAACCTGTGATGGATACCGATACGGGGAGGAAGGGAACCACATCCATGACAATAGTGTTGGAGGTGGCTGGACTGCCTGTTATGCAGCTGGCATTGGAAGTAAGGATACAATTCACTTGGTCCCCTACTGCGGGCACATAGATAAGTGCAGGGCTGTCAGTACCAGCGTTGCTGCCATTCACATGCCAGTGATAATGCGGTGTACTGCCGCCGTTGACAGAAATGGCAGTAAAGACAACCGCAGCCCCGGGGCAGGAAGGGTTAGCCGAAGCAGTAATAGAAACTGAAGCCTGGAGGATAGGATTGACAAGGACGACAATAGTATTGGATACGACCGGATTACCCGAATTACAAACTTCGCTGGATGTAAGTATGCACCGAACCTGGTCATTCAAGACAGGGATATGTAAAAACACAGGACTGTTGAAACCTGTATTCACACCGTTGACCTGCCATTGGAAAGAAGGAGAGCTTCCTCCATTGACAGGGACAGCAGTATAGGCAACTTGCTCACCGCTGCAGACCTGGCTTGAAGAAGCATTTACCGACACTGACACCGGCAGGACGGAGTTTACAATCATGCTCATCGTGTTCGAATTTGCAGGGTTGCCCGAGGTACAAACGGCATTCGAAGTAAAAATACAGTTCACCTGGTCTCCGCTGGCAGGGATATAGGAATATGAAGAACTGTTGGCACCTGCGTTGACTCCATTGACTTGCCATTGAAATGAGGGGCTTGCCCCTCCATTGGCACCTGCAGCTGAATAAAATACAGGAGTCCCCTCACAAACCGGGGTTGCCGGGCTGGCACTTATCGCTACACTCACCGGGAGGTTGGAACCAACCATCATTGTTATTGTGCCTGAAGTAACGGGGTTACCGGTTGGACAGGCATAGTTCGAACTTAGAATGCATTTGACCAGGTCGCCGTTAGCCGGTGTATAAGTGAAAGAAGCTGAGTTTGTCCCGGCATTCATCCCGTTAACCACCCACAGATATGAGGGAGCACTGCCGCCGTTTACCGGAACGGCAGTAAATGTTACAGGAAAGCCGTTACAGACAGGGTTGGACGAGGGCGTTATACTGACGGAGACCGGAAGGCTGGGTAATACCGACACCACAATGGAGCTGGAAGTTGCCGGGCTGCCGGTGGCGCAAAGGACATTTGATGTGAGAATGCACTTGACCTGGTCGTTGTTGGAAGGTATGTAGGTAAATGAAGGACTGTTTATTCCGTCAGGCATGCCATTGAGCATCCACTGGTAAGCAGGAGTACTCCCCCCGTTCAGAGGGGTGGCCGTAAATGTGGTCGGAATTCCCAGACAAACCGGGTTTGCCGTAGTTGAAACGTTAACTGAAACCGGCAGGGCCGGGTTTACGGTCATGCTTATTGTGCCTGAGGTTGCCGGATTAGTGCTGACGCAGCTACCATTGGATGTAAGAATGCAACTGACCTGGTCGCCGTTCAAAGGTGTGTAGGAAAAGGAAGGACTGTTTATCCCTGTATTGCTTCCGTTGACCTGCCACTGGTATGCAGGAAGGCTTCCCCCGTTGACCGGTGTGGCAGTGTAATTCACTGCTGTCCCCTCGCATACCGTGGTTGCGCTTGAGACTATGCTGACTGACACCGGCAGGTAAGGATTCACCGCCATAAGTATATTGTTGGAGGTCGCCGGGCTCCCTGTTGCACAGGTCAAGTTTGAAGAGAGCACACACCATACCTGGTCACCGTTAACCGGAATGTATGAAAATACGGGATTGTTTGTCCCGGAGTTAACACCATTCACTTTCCACTGATACGACGGACTGTTTCCGGGGTTTACCGACGATGCAGTGAAACTCACAGTGGTTCCCTGGCAAACAGCTCCTGTCGGACTGGGGCCGATTGAAATACTCACAGGATAGCTTGCACTCACCGTCATGGTTATTGTATTTGAGGTGGCGGGGCTACCGGTAGGACAGGTCGCGTTGGAGGTGAAAATGCAGGAAACAGCGTCGGCATTGGCCGGCGAATAAGTAAATACAGGGCTGTTGGTGCCTGCATAGATGCCGTTGACCTGCCACTGGTAAACCGGGGAACTTCCTCCATTAACCTGGGAAGCCGTGAAAGTGACCGATGCTCCCGAGCAAACCTGGGTTGCCGTGGAAGAGATGGAAACCGAGACCGGCTGGCTGGGATTGACAATCATGACAACTGCATTCGAGGTTGCAGGATTCCCAAGTGTACATTCTTCCGAAGAAGTCAAAATACAAGTTACCTGGTCGTTATTGGCAGGGATGTATGAAAAGAATTCGTTACTGACCCCGGCATTCACCCCGTTGACCTGCCATTGATAGAAGGGCGTAAAACCACCGTTAACAGGCAGTGCATGGAAAGTCACCGTTGAGCCCTGGCAAACAGGGTTGGCCGAAGCATTTATGGTCACTGATACGCCAAGTTTATTGACCACAACCATGGCAATTGTGTTCGAAGTGACCGGGTTGGCTGCAGGACAAAGGTAATTCGAAGTGAGGATGCATCTCACCTGGTCGCCATTGACAGGGATATAGGAAAACACCTCACTGTTTGTCCCCGCATTGACCCCGTTGACCTGCCACTGAAAAGATGGAGATGTTCCTCCGTTTGTTGGTGTTGCGGTATAAACAACGGTTGTACCCTGGCAAACCGGGTTAAAGGATGCAAGGATTGTCACGCCCACAACCAGGCTTGGCTGGACTGACATGATCACCGGGGTTGACATTGCAGGACTGCCGGCAGCACAGCTTAGGTTGGAACTCAGGATGCATACCACCTGGTCGCCATTTAAAGGAGTATACGAGAATGAAGGGCTGTTAACTCCCTCATTTATACCATTAATCTGCCATTGATATGAAGGAGAACTGCCACCGTTCACGGGGACTGCATTAAATGTGACCAGGGAGCCGGTACAGACCGGGTTGGTCGAGGGGAAAACATTGACTGAGACCGGGAGGTTTGGGTTTACAGTCATTGAGATGATGTTGGAGGCAGCCGGGATGCCGGTAGCGCAATGATAATCTGAAACAAGGAAACACTGCACCTGGTCCCCGTTTACAGGAGTGTAGGAGAATACCGGGCTGTTCGTACCGGCTGTGCCACCATTAACCTGCCACTGGAAGTTTGGCCCGCTCCCGCCATTCACTGGGCTCGCAGTAAAAGTCACTGCGGCACCAGCGCAAACAGGGTTGGTTGATGGAAGTATAGTAACAGAGACAGGCAGGTTTGGATCCACAGTCATCACAACAGGAACGGAAGTTGCCGGGTTGCCGGTAGGACAAGCATATTCAGAAGTAAGGATACAGGTCACCCTGTCGCTGTTGACAGGGATATAAGAGAAAACAGGGCTGTTTATCCCGGCATTGCCGCCATTGACCTGCCACTGATATGAAGGGGTACTGCCTTCATTAACTGGGACAGCTGTGAATGTTACTGACTCTCCCATGCATACAGGGTTGGCGGAAGGAGTGACGCTTACCGAGACTGGGAGATTCGGGCTGACAGCAATAAGAATGATGTTCGATGTCGCCGGACTTCCTGCAGGGCAGCGGTAAGAAGAGGTAAGAATGCAATTCACCTCGTCGCCATTGACAGGCACATATGAAAACAAAGGATTGTTTGCTCCTGCGCTACCCCCATTGACCTGCCACTGATATGAGGGTGTGCTGCCCCCGTTTAATGGAGTGGCTGTGAAATTTACGACGACCCCTTCACAAACCGGGTTTGCAGAAGCACTGACGGTGACAGAAACCGGCAGAACGGGGCTCACCGTCATATGTACTGTATTTGAGGTTGCCGGATTACCTGAAGAACAGCTCAGGCTCGAGGTGAGTATACAGCTGACAGCATCTCCGTTTACAGGAATGTTTGTGAATACAGGGCTGTTCATTCCTGCATTTATGCCGTTCACCATCCACTGATACGCCGGGCCGAAGCCCCCGTTCATCGTAGATGCGGTATAGGTTACAGTTGTGCCTGGGCATACAGGGTTAGAGGAAGGGCTTACCGAAATAATGACCGGAGGATTGGTGTTGACAGTCATTGTCACGGTGTTGGATGTTGCCGGACTACCGGTTGCACAGAGTGCATTTGATGTAAGGATACAACTGACCAGATCTCCGTTTGATGGCGTATAAATGAATGTTGTGTTGTTTGCTCCCTGGGTTCCCCCGTTAACCTTCCATTGGTATGAAGGCATGCTGCCGCCATTTACCGGAGAAGCAGTGAAGGTGACAGGAACCCCCTGGCACGATGGATTTTCGGAAGGTGTAACAGTGACCGAAACGGGGAGTGCAGGATGGAGGTTCATCACGATGGTATTCGAAGTTGCCGGGTTGCCGCTGGTACAAAACAAGTTAGAAGTGATGATGCAGCGCACCTGGTCACCGCTTACAGGGACATAAATAAACACCTGGCTGTTTGTGCCTGCATTGACTCCATTTACCTGCCAGTGGTAAGAGGGTAAGCTTCCCCCGTTCACCACATTTGCTGTAAATGTCACAGGGGTCCCGGGACAAACAGGGTTTGCCGAAGCAGAGACATTTGCAAAAACTGGCAGGTTCGGGTTTACTGTCATTGAAATGACGTTCGAGGTAGCAGGGTTCCCGGTAGGACATGCATAACTTGAGTTGACTATACACTGAACCTGGTCGCCGTTGACCGGGTTGTATGAGTATAAGTAACTGTCTCCGCCGGCATTGACACCGTTAACCTGCCATTGGTAGGAAGGAGTGCTTCCGGCATTGAGAGGAATAGCGGTATAGGTCACCACCTGCCCCTCGCAGACAGGGTTAGACGAAGGAGAAACAGAAAGGGAAACAGGCAAGTTGGGAGTTACTCCGATGATTACCGTATTTGATGTCGCGGGGTTTCCGGTCGTGCAGCCTGTATGCGAGGTCAGGATACACCTTACCTGGTCATTGCCTGCCGGGACAAAGGTAAAAGTCGCATTGTTGGTCCCGGTATTAACACCGTTCACCTGCCATTGAAAAGAAGGGGCGCTACCCCCGTTGACCGGGGCAGCAGTAAGCGTTGCCGGTGAACCACTACAGACAGGATTGGCAAGGGCAGTGATCGTAACTGCTATCGGAACCGGAGGGGTCGGATTGATGATCATCACCAGGGTGTTCGAAGTGGCCGGGTTGCCCGAGGCACAGATAGCATTCGAAGTAAGGATACAGGTGATCGCATCCCCGTTGGCAGGAGAAAAGCTGAATGTCGGACTGTTTGTCCCGGCATTGGTTCCGTTTACCTGCCATTGATAAACCGGCGAAGTCCCTTTATTCATAGCGTTTGCAGTAAAAAAAACCACCTGCCCCTGGCAAAAAGGATTATCTGAAGCCGTGATGGTAATGCTTACCGGAAGATCCGGGTTTACTGATATTGTGATGATATTCGAAAATGCCGGATTTCCGCTGGTGCAGTTCAAGTATGAAGTCAGCCTGCAATTCACCTGGTCCCCGTTGGCAGGAATATAAGAATAGGTAGACCCCAGACCGCCAACAACAGCACCATTTACATACCACTGAAAGATGGGCAATGTACCTCCATTGACTGGAACCGCCGTAAACGTAACGGGATTCCCTTCGCATACCGGGTTAGATGAAGCTGAGATGCTGACACTAACCGGCAGGTTTGAATATACCTCCATCACCACTGTATTTGAGGTAGCAGGGTTACTTGTCGGGCAAGGGATACTTGAAGTGAGAACACAGTGCACTATATCACCGTTTGCAGGTATATATGTAAACACCTGCGCATTTGGTCCGGAAGCAATACCATTGACATACCATCGGTATGAGGGAGCAGAGCCTCCGTATACAGGATAAGCAGTAAAGGTCACCGGTGTGCCGATACAAACCGGGTTGGCCGAAACCCCAACGCTCACACTTACAGGAAGGATGGGATCGACGGTCATGTTGACCGGGTTTGACAATGCCGGGTTATTGGTCGCACAGTTAAGGAGGCTTGAAAGAAGAAAACATGCAACCTGGTCGCCGTTCGATGGGATATAGGAATAGGTTGGACTGTTGGCCCCCACTCCTACCCCGTTCACAATCCACATGAATACAGGGAAAGAGCCGCCGTTGACCGGGGTTGCGGTAAATGTCACTGGAGTCCCGGCGCATACTGGATTTCCCGATGATGCTATGGTCACCCCGACCGGGATATTGGAGTTCACCACCATGCTGATCGGGTTGGAAGTTGCAGGGTTGCCGCTGGAACAAGGGGTATTGGATGTAAGCAGGCAGGTAACTGCGTCGCCATTGACCGGGGTGTAAGTGTAACGAAAATTATTTGTTCCTGCATTCACGCCATTAACCTGCCACTGGTAGGCAGGAGAAGTCCCTCCGTTGACCGGAACTGCTGTAAAGGTGACCTGGGTGCCATCACAGACCTGATTGCCCGGATTAGCGCTTATGGAAACGCTTACCGGAAGGTTGTTGCTCACAGCCATGTACAGGATGTTGGAAGCTGCCGGACTGCCTGTTGCGCAACCAAAACTTGAAGTAAGAAAGCATCTGACCTGGTCACTGTTGGCCGGGACATTAGAAAACACAGCATTGTTCGGGCCTGTGTTTACCCCATTGACCTGCCACTGGTACGAGGGAGAACTCCCCCCGTTCACAGGGACTGCGGTATAGGTCACTATCGTCCCCTGGCATACCGGATTAGCCGAACCAGTAATTGAGACTGATGCAGGAAGCTGCTGGCTTACAGTCACGTAAAAAACGGTCGGACTCAGTGCGGTGCAACCTGAAGAGTTCACAAAATCAACAGAAATCCAACGACTTCCGGAAGTTGACCAGGTTACGGTTATAGTATTGGTGCCGGCCCCTGAGGTTATTGTGCCACCAGCCGAGATGCTCCAGTTGAAGGAAGACCCGCTGGCTTCAGTCTGATAAATGTTGTTAGTGCTTCCTTCACAAACAACAGAAGGGCCCGTAATGACCGGAGTAAAATTGCAATCATTGAAATGGATCAATTCCCCCTCACCAAATGAGGGAATCGCAGAAGAATGTTCTGAACACGATACTGAAACCGGTTCCGAAAGCAGTTTAAGCTGGCCCCTGACGGATAACGGAACTATCAGTATTACATATATACATACAAATATATATTTTTTCACAATGATTTTGATTGATTAAAAGCCAGGTAAATGTTTGTTTCTCAATCTAAACGTCCTGTAATAACTTCACATCAAACGGTGTCTCTTAAATCAAACCAAATGAAGTCCTAAAAGTACAGATAAAAAATGACTAAAACGAAAAATCTGCGTTAAATCTTTTCAACTGACAACCATCAGGGGATGATGGTTGCTTGGGGAAAAATGTTTCATTTTTTTCTCTCCCTTCCCAGCCGCAGGTCTACCCGCTTTTTCCAGGTCTGGTATGAAAGTTCATCCTGCCCTCTTTTAACTTCCTTCTTATACAGGGCGCGCATACTTTCGAACTGCTTTACCAGTTTGTCGTAAGTGTCGATTATTTTTCCCGCGTCGCATCCGAAAGAAGCGAGGCTGTCGAGGCGGTGTTCGAGCCTGAGCCGGTACAGTTCAGTTATCTCAAATTCGAGGTTGAACACCCTGAGTGCGTTGCTATCCCTTTGGAGTTCATAAAAAGAGGAAGGAAGGAATACAAGCGATTTTGACTGCCAGTAGCAGCTGTCATTCTCCTTATTCACATCAAGGAAGATCTGGAAATCCATGAAATATTTCCTGCTGCATACCTCCTCGGCATCAGGTCTTTTGTTTTTAGGGCCTCCGACAACGATCCAGCCGGGGTTCTTTTTCCCTATGATCTTCCAGTCGAGGCTGATATCAGGTTTCCAGTAAAGTACCTGCTGGGGAATGGTCAGGATCTTACTATTATTCTCCGAATAATTCACCATAAGCCCGTTCTGGCTGAAATAGCGTGAATGGTCAAGCGCCGAGCGGGTCGAAGGGATAATATAATTTCGCTCCCAGAACCTGGGATTGTAAGGAATAGAAAGGATTTTTGCATAATCGGTAAGCCCGGGAGATGAAATGAAATAAGGAAGGATGAAAAAGTCGTCGTAATCGTAAAAGAGCAGCAGGCTTTTTGATTTTATTGTGAACGCGGATGAGGGGCTCCTGTATTTCAGACAGTAGTCAAAACGAACGTAATCAATAGCCTTCAAACCCTTTTCAAGGTCCTTAAACACAAGTGTAAAACTCAGGTCTACACCCGAAATACGGTGAGATGTATCTATGGGATGGAAAGGGTACGCTGAACTCTGGTAGCAGTTCAGGCTTAGCTTCAGGATGTCGCTGCTGACTGTATCGATGTACACAGTGCCAGAGAACGAACGCCCGGCACGGATCTTAGGCACAAACCTGATCACTGCAACAGAACTTTGTCCGTTATGGATCACCGAATCAATAAAAAACCTGAAATCCCTGTTCATTTCTTTCGCACCAAGGCTGAAAGGAGAAAGCGGAAGTTTGTAATCGCTCTTTTCGAATACACTCAGGTTGCGGATGACATCGGTGGGATTCACATCCATAAACCAGAGTCCGGATGCAGGAGAAAGCCCGAACCTCCCGTTTTTCAGATCGGTGCTGATGATCCCTTTTTTGGGAGAAACCGAACACTGGTAGAAAGCCTCAACTACTTCGAGCGGAGTCCCTCCCTCCCTGGCCGTTTCAAGGGTAAAGAAGCCTTTGGTGCTGAATTCCGATCGGTTCTTCTTTATTTTTTTTACTGCTGCATTTATACAATCGGTTACCCAGGATTTATGTCCCGACAGCACTTCCACTTCGCTGAGGTCGATTGGCAGCGGCTGTAGTCTCACCAGGAGCGGGAATGGAGGCTGAAAGCTGAAGACCTGGGTTTCATATCCTATGAATCCGAAGGTAAGGAACTTTACCCTGGAAGTGTCTAGGTTGCAGCTGAACTCTCCGTTCTCATTGGCAACCGTACCGCGGTTCGTGTTCCCGAAAGCAATGCTCACAAAAGGAAGGCTTTCCCCGCTGACCTTGTCGACGATGCGGCCTGTGATCCTTTGCTGGGCAACAGATCCCAAAGAGAACGCCATCCACAAACAAAAAACTGGAATCAGACGATTCATACGTCTAAATTACAAATATATGCTTGTCTGATTTAAAAACCCGGCTAAATCGGTGAAAGGCCCGGGATGACGGATAACAGATGCAAGATGACGGATGAAGGATGCATGCTGGCGCTGCGCGCCGGTGCAGGATCCAGGATGCAAGATATCCTGTATCCTGCATCCTGCATCCCGCAAAAGCCATCACATACAAACACAGATTTTGGAAATGATCACCTTATCATCGACCAGCAACCTTGCGACATAAATTCCTTTTAGCTCAGACGTAAGGTCAAGGGTGGTGAAGTTCTTAAAGGTCTTTGTAAGGATGGTCTTTCCATGGAGATTAATTATTTCGATCACTGCCGGGGCCTCGCTTCCTGATTCGATTGATACTGTTACATTGCCGTCGGTCGGGTTGGGAAATATCCGTAGTGAAGTGTTCTTGCTTGTATTATCGATTAAGGAAGGAGCCTGAACGTTGAGTTTGAAGGTTGAGGAGGCAGTGGCGCCTGCTGTATCGGTTGCTGTCACTTTGATAAACAGGACCTTCACCGAATCAGGCGTACCCGTAAAGGCAAGAGTCAGGGGGCTGAATGAAAGCCAGGAAGGCAAAGGGTTCCCGTTGCTCAGGGTTGCGCTGAAGGAAAGTGTATTATATCCATCATCATCGATAAAAGTGCTGTCGGGGACTGTGAAATTAAAGACCTGTAGGCGCAAGGCCATCTGATCCGGGATTGGATTTTTTACATACGGGATGAAGTTTGTGTACCTGAGGCTGTCGACAAAACCTGATGAAACCCAGTAGAGATCCTTATTACGGCCATAGGTCATATACAGTCCGTCGGCGGTGATATCCCCTGAGGTCTCATCACCAGAGGTATTGATGATCCCTCCCAGATTTTTAGGATTCGTCCAGGTACCGTCTTGCTTTTTGTAGGCTATATAAAGGTCGTTCTGGCCAAATCCGCCAGGCCTGATTGATTTAAAAATCATATAGCTCTCGTCGGCTGAAACGTAGGGATCGCCCCAGGTCTGGGAGCCGACATAATTGATGGGGAGAGGCAGAATGACCCTGGCCTGGTATACTCCGTTCCTGTATTGGCTCCTGCAGATGTGCCCGATATTGCTGGAAAAATAAATCGAGGTATCGCTGACAATACAGGGATGATACTGGTAAGATTCCGAATTTGGAGGATTTCCTAGGCTGATGGGATTACTCCAGTTGGCTCCCTGTCTTACTGAATAACTGAGATCTGCAATGCCAACATGGTTCACGGCATTTGTTGCATACATATATAAGCGGTTGCCGCTGTATGCAAAGAATGGCTCAGCGGTTGCCCTGCCGATTGCAAACGGGATGGTGTCGGGGGTTGTCCAATGGTTATTGGTATAATTCGAGAACAAGATGTAGGGATTTCCCGGCTGGGGATACTTCTCGATATAGAAAAACACCGAAGCCCCGTCGGGGGAAAATGTGATCACGGCCTCATTCCGGTTGGGTAAGGAAACAATACCGGGTGCAAACACCTGGGGGATGCTGCCGGGAGGTGTTTGTCCGAAGTAAAGGCTGTCAGGCGGAATCGACTGAGGGGATGCATATGTACAGAAAAATGCAAGAATGATTGAAAGGACTGCGGATATTTTCATAGCTATATAATTTTGTAGAAATTTATTCGCACAAAATAAGCCTGAAAATTTTCCTTAATCGACCACCTACATGTTAATGGACTGAATTTACTAAAATGCGGAGGTTCAACCGGCAGATTATTTTCTGCACCGGATGACGGACCCTTTCCCAAAAAGGCGTGTAACATCTTTAAAACCTGATTTTTCGAGGCTCAGCATAACCTCTTCTACCGAATACCTGTTGAATATTCCATGTTTTGGAACTTTCAATTTTACGAGAACTTCAGGCGTCAGCATATAAATGCAAAACACCCCGCCATTCGTTAAGGCTTTAAAGATTTTTTCAAATGGCAGGTTCAGGTTATCCCAGAAATAAATCACATTGACACAAAAGATCTTATCAAATTTTTCCGAACCAATATCGGCAATTAACAGATCTCCAAATTCCAATGACACCCTTTTATCGGCTATGATTTTTTTATTTCTTTTCGAAGCCTGCCTGAACATCAGTTCTGAAAAGTCAATTCCCGATACAGTGCAGTCGTATTCTGTAACAATCCTGTTAATTCCCAAACCATGCCCGTATCCAATCTCGAAGACTTTATCACCTTTCTGAATTGACAGAGCAGGAATTATCTTATCATAGGCAGAGCTGTTTCCTTTGATCATTATCCGCTCGACTATTCTTCCAAAAAAACCGCTTGGTTTCCTGAATTGTTTTCCTAAAAATCTCAGCATACCTGTCGCTATTTAACAGGCAAATTTAACCAATCGGTTCCTGAAAACAGGAAAATTCCGGACCTATTGAATGCATATTTTACTGACAAGGATTTCATTACCGGTAAAAAGCTTGAGAATGTAAATCCCTTTTGGGTTGCCGGTCAAATCCATTCTGATGGTATTTTTGAAATCGCCGGTCTTGAAGACTTTTCCCTGCAAATTGTATATCTCAACCCTTGAATTGTTATCTGCGGATGAGTTCAGGGTTATGTTTATCGGCCCGCTTGACGGATTCGGAAAAATTTTGGCCGTTTGTTGTTCTATCTGTTCAATGGCAACATGAAATCCAATGATAATTTTGAATGTTGCAAAAGCTGATGCTCCGGCTGTATCGGTTGCTGTGAGTTTGATATTCAGGGTTTGGGCGTCGATTGGAGTTCCTGAAAAAGTCATGGTGCCTGGAGTAAATGTCAACCATGAGGGTAATGAACTTCCATTGGACAGGCTTGCACTGTAGGATAGAGTGTTATTGCCGTCATCATCCATAAATGTACTGTCGGGAACAGTATAGTTGAATAACTGCCCGGCATGGCCTGTCTGATCAGGAACCGGATTTTTAACATAAGGGATAAAATTGGTATACTTAAGACTATCGATAAATCCCGATCCCACCCAATAAATATCATTTTTCGAAACAAAGGTCATATACAGATTATCATCGGTGATTTCAGATCCGCATTCATTTGTAGAAGTATTAATAATATTTCCCAGGTTCTTCGGATTGGTCCATGAGCCATCATTTTTTTTGTAGGCTATATACAGATCAGTACCTCCGAAACCACCCGGACGTGAAGAATTGAAGATAAAGTAACTCTCATCGGGCGCAACAAACGGATTGCCCCAGGCCTGGTTTGGATCGTTGAACAGGGAGGACATAAGTATTCTTGGCTGGTATGCTCCATTCTGAAATTTCGAATAACAGATTTTTCCGGCAACGTTCTCAAAATATATTGAACTATCAGCAACAACACAGGGATGGTACTCATCCTGCGTTGTATTCAGCGGCGTTCCAAGGTTGATTGGTTGACTCCAAACAGAACCGTTTTTCACGCTGTAGCATAAATCTGATCCTCCAACAGGATTGGGTGGATTATAAGCGTAATAATATACTCTTTGTCCGCCTGGTGAATAAATAGCCTCCTCAGCCGATCGGCTCACCGAAAATGAAACGGTGTCCGGACCCGTCCAGTGGTTATTCATATATTTCATCATCATCGTCCGTTTATTTGGCCAGGTTCCGATTGCAAATAACATTTCATCTCCGGCAGGCGCGATGGAAACGCCATACTCAACTCTGCCGGGTAAGGATATGATCCCCGGGGCAAACACCTGGGGAGTATTACCCGGAGGTGTTTGTCCGAAATATAAACTGTCGGGAGGAATTGTTTGAGAGGATGCCATGCATCCCAACAACAGGAAAAGGGCTAAAGTCAGTGCTGATTTTTTCATAATGCAATTTTTAATTATGTGAATCAGCTGCAAATTGACCTCAAAAAATCTATCAAGTCGTCCTGTTGCAAGCAAACGGACTGTTTTTTCCTGGAATAGTGTGTATCAGTGGCCCAGAAATACCATAAAACTGTTTGTCATTGTTTCAGGTTATCAATACCAAGATTCTGAAAAACATAATCGTTCCATTTTGCCATGTCGGGTCTTGCCTTTCCCAACTTTACCTCTTTCAGATATTGTTTCGTGATCTCATCTTTTCTATTCAGCGCATCTTTGTATATCGAATCTATTTTTTGAATTGTGTTTGCGGATGAGTTGAGCTGGTTCTCCATTCTTCTTCTTTCAATTTCGCAGATATCAAAGAAGATGTTGAGAAAAGCCTTGGTTTCGGGTTCTTCTTCCAGGTGATAAAACGTTTGTACTGCATCAAATACGGTATAGGATCTGAAGTTATACGTTCCATCTTTCTGAGTTACGTCAAGTAAAAACTGAACGTTCAGACTGTATAAGTTTGACAAAATCGAATTGTTGATCTTTTCCTGGGGGTAAATCCTGTTCTGGTATAGCTTCCGGTTAAGCATTATACGTTTAGCAGGAGACCAGAAATAATAATTGCATTCATAAAAGGAAGAGGACGTAGAATCGGAATGTCTTATCCGCAGAAAGTCATTACCGAAATTATCATCCCTGTAATTGACCAGGTAACCTTCCTTTGCAAGAAATCCGAGATTTTCCTTTTGTTTATCAGTCAGAACAAGGGTATTGTTATTATCCCAGAAAAAATCATTGTACGGAATGATTGAGATTTTCCGATAATCTTCAACATCTTTATCATACTCAAAGAAAGGAAGGATAAAAGGATTTCCGTAATCATAGAAGTACATGATCCCCCTGGTCATTATGTCTCGTTTAATTATAGAAGGGACAGCGACTGTGGGAGTATCCCTGACGCTTTTATATGTTATCCGATAGCTGAAATTTATGTGATCGAGTTTGTTTGACAGCCCTTCTTTTTCAAACGTGTGAGTTATGTTTAAATCGAGGCTGCAGATTGAATCGGCAGGAAATAATGGAAGGAAGGGATGCTTTTCAGCATTCTTCACAAGAAGGTCAGACTTCAACAGTGCGCCGGTTTTTCTATCGATCCAAAGATCTCCGGAAAACTGAGCATTCTCCTTTTTCCTTGGGTTGAAAGTTATATGTACCGTTTCATTATCCCCTGGTCCCAACGATAATTTAAAGAGTTTCTTTGCTTCTTTTTTCGTCATTTGAAGAGGCATAGAAGGATAGTCGTCCCTTTGGTAAACGAGCGACATCTGGCTAATACCTTTTGAAGAATTCAATGTGAGAAAGTACCGCTTATCCATTTCCGCAATGCCGATCCGCCCGTTCTTCAATAACAAACTGCTAATTGAAGCGCCATTAAAACAGCCATTATAATAACATTCAAGAAGTTCTACCGGCTGGTCTTTAGTTTGGGTCTCGATACCGTAATATACTTTAGACACCTTATCGTTGTGGTACTTTAATAAATTCTTCCTGCATTGGTTCAGGATTTCATAGAGATAATCATCATTTGAATGAACCACCACTTCCTGCAACAGGATATCCTTTCTTTTGAGCAGAATTGTTTTTATCCGGATCAATTCCTTCGCCGGAATTTCCAAGGCATCAAAACCCAGATAAGAAAAAACCAGGGTATCCTTGTTTAAATTTGACGCAAGGGTGAAGTAACCTTCCGCATTGGCTATGGTGCCCCGTGCGGTTGATTTAACAGCGATACTGCTAAATGGCAATGCTTCTCCGGTTTTTGCATCCCTGATCACTCCGTTAATTGTGTTTTGAGAGAAGGAAGACCAAAGGAAAAGAAAAAACACCAATGATAAAAGGAATCTCATTGATAATAGGATATTGTTGGTTTTACAATTATTTCGTGAACACCCTGCCTTTCTCTCTCCCTGAACCTAAAATCCAGGCAGCACATGCTCCTGAGAGGGTCATGGCTGTCGCACTACATATCAAGTCAACAATGGCACTGGCCAGTGAAAAATAGTTTGAGGAGGCATACAAGCCGAAGTTCACTGAGCCCCAGAAAAGTATACCCATGACAGATGCCTTCTGCAGACCGGATATAAAAGTCAAAGCACCTGACCATTTCATTACGGTCACAATGAAAAAACCCATCATCAGTGAAGTAGCTGCCATCGCCCATGGGATTAACTGATCCGGTGGACGTTGAAGCTGCTTCATGAACTCTTCCGGTCCGGAGGGATGGGAGTGGTAAAAATCCTTTAGAATAAGGGCATAACCCAAAGCGTTGAGCACAAGGTTAATTATGGTAGTCAATAACCCGGCAAATAGAAATTTTTTGTTCATGTTTTGTAATATTATAAATGTAATCCTAATTACAACTTAATGCATGTTAATGCAACTGTCACAAAGCAATAAGACAATCAGTGACAGTATTATTCTCATATACATGATTAACTATTTCCTTGTTGAAAAACCCTTTTCAGGAGACCAATCCGTTAATCCCAGTCCCATAAAATGGTTATTGCACATGACATCTCCATCCGCTATCGTCTTGTCGCGTTCATACCTGAAGCCCCGCAGACTCATGGTTAAATGGTCAACCCGGCACATGCATGGAAAAATAAAGTCGTACCCTTTGCTGGCCAGGATTTTACGTGCCCCGCATTCGGTCACCCGGCAAAAATACGACCCACTGTCTTCCTCTTCAATCTCCAGTATCCAATCGTTTTTCCCGAGAAGACCCGCTTCTCCTTTCATTTGATATGCCTTCAATCCATCCAATATCTTCTTGTAACGCTTTTTGCCACCCCTCGGCGGCATTATTTTATAGACACCCTCAATCGTCTTCCATATTACCATATCGATTTCACCTTTTTCGATATTCTGGTTCATCAATGCAAAGTAGATCGGTACGCAAGCCACAATACTCTTATAATCAGTCTGAAAGAAACTATCGACTCTGGGCGGCAATTCAGACTCAATTTCACGAAGTTTCTGCTTTGCTGCCTTGTTATAGACAGAATAAAATTCCTTTCCCCATTTATCAATAATGTATTTCTTCGCGAATAAATTTAAGATCAGAAAAAGAAAGCGGGTTGTCATGTTTTATCTTTTAAGGAGTGGACGTTTTTGAATTGATCGCTATCGGTCATTTGCATCTGCTTATTTTTTAAATATTCTTCTCAATTGTTCAATATGATTTCTTCCTTCCAGGTAGTCCGGATTTAATTCTATTGATTTCTCATAGTTAATCAATGCTAAATCCTCTTGTTTGTTTTTCAAATAGGCGGCGGCCAAAGTGCTATAAGCAATCCAGGAATCAGGCGATATTTTTACACTGATCTTAAAAACACCGATGGCTGCACTGCAGTTATTCTTTTCAATCCACGAATTTCCAATTTCATTAATCTTGTTTGCAAATATGCCTATGAGCCTTATATCTTTCTTGAAAAGGGTATTTGTGACATTTATATACCTTATTGAATCACTTAAGATATCTTCACTTTTATATAAATCCAGGGAACTGTTTATTGCATTATAGCTATTCAAAAAGTCCTGTCCTTTTTTATTCCCGGGATATAAATCTGGAATGACCAAACTGTGGTCCTTCTTTTTCAATTCCTGATTTAAATTGAATTTCACAACATGAGTATAATCCCGAAAGAAGTACAGATAAATTGCACCTTCCTTTAAATCATAAATGGCAGTGTACATTGTACCTGCACCCCAATTTCTTTCCTGATGCATGGTATCCATAACGGATGAGCAAAAGCTGATGCTGGTGTCTTTTTTACTTTCCAATAATCTCCTCCCTTTATGATAAATCGGGATGTTTATTTCATTTTCATCTTTTATCTGAGATGGATAAAAGTTTGAGAGAACATAGGATTGATTATTCCCGGTAATAAGTGAATCCCCTTCTACAACAAGATATTTTCCTGTTTTGTCAATGAATAAAAACATGGATGTCTCCAAGCCATGCAAATTATATTGAATTAAATATTTTCTTACATCCTCAACAAGGGTGCATTTTTTCATTATATCCTTCAAAAAATTTACATCAAGGCTCTTTTTTCCCAAGGTGTCATTAATTGCTAAATAGTCCATTGAGAACCCGTCAAATACAAGGCCTGCCTGGTTCATTCCGCCTTGCGGCCAAAAATCATCATATCCTACATATACAGCTCCATATTCATTACCATTGCCATGCTCAAACCAAATGCGGGAATTGGGATTCCAATAGTCTTCATTGTTACCGACCATTGTTTTGCCAAACAGGGTTAATTTGAACATACTACAACCAAGTGTGGCCTGGATTAAACTAAAAACCAAAATTAATACTGCAAAAATCGTCACAATTACTTTCTTGTCTTTCATGATACCAGCTTTGTTAATATGTTGATGTTTTATAAAGTTTAATATTTCTGTATGTGGATGGCTTATTACTGAAGTCAACGACTTCTCCGTTCGGCATGTAAAACATTCCCGGCCTGAATTCATTAAGAACACAATCCTGCCCGTCACCGATAAAATGCAATCTCCCGTTATTCATCTTGACGATATAAAACCGTTCTGCCCTGCCAAATCTTTTCCTGATGTATGTTCCTTCGTATTTCCGCCAAATCTCCTTTCCCGGTCCTTTTTGCTCATATTTGCTTTCACTTATATTCCATTGCATCCCATCATACGGTCTTACCATCGATAAAGATTTTCCGTTTATATCAATTATAAAACGATACAGGTAATCCCCTGATACAAATTCTGCAGGAGTAACGGGCTTAAGCGGTACAAACGAAGTACCGGAAACATATCCGAGAACACTGTCTCTGATGAGAATTTTCATATCGTCATTTGTGCCATTATAATTTCCTTCCAGATTATCGGGTAAGAAACCGGGACCAACAGTAGTGAGGGGAACATGCCTTTTTAACCAATCCGAAGGACCTGAATTCTTCTTACCTGTTACGAGTTCAACAATCTTTAATAGTATCTCTTCGGTTAAATTTTCATTTACATTATTGTGATCCTGGGAATTGGTCATAACCATCACTCCGTATCCCAGCTCAGGCATCCATTTCATCTGGCATCGGAAGCCAAAACCACCGCCACCATGTTCAATGCACCTGACATCCTGTCCGCCTAAATGATAATAGGTTATTTCCAATCCTTGTCCATAACCCGCAATCTGGCCCTGCATGCGAAATGGGATGGTCTGCATTTGATTTATTATTTTCTCCTGTAAAATTTCATGACCATTAATTTTCCCCTGGTTAAGATGGAACTGAATAAACCTGGCCATGTCAGATATGCTTGAATAAACGGCACCCGGGGCCAGCATGGGGTTTCCCAGGGGGACAGTGTCGAAATTCCTGTTGTTTCCCACGGCCCGGTTCGGATCATTTTCAATTTTACGAAAATCATAAGTACTCCTGTTCATTCCAATCGGGTCAAACACCTTTTCCCGGATATATTCTGTAAACGGTTTATGGATTACCTGTTCCAGGCAATAAGCCGCGAGTTCAATCCCGAGATTTGAATATTCGGCATGTTCACCTGTACGAAACCTGAGCCAGGTTTGAGAAATGCTTTGAATATGGCTTTCATAGGAAGGAGAATAAGGATCGGCATTATTTCCGACAGGAGCATCGTGCGTCAGGCCTGAGGTCATACTTATGAGATGACGGATTGTGATCTCGGACATCGGGTCGGCATTGAATCTTGATTGGATAGTGAATCCCGGTAAATAGTTCTTAATCGGCACATCGAAATTTAAAAGACCTTCCTGTTCGGCTATCATGAGGCCGGTTACGGTTACCGGTTTTGAAACGGAGAGTATGCCAAAGATTGTGTTTGAATCCACCCTGGCTCTTCGTAATTTATCCCTGTACCCAAAGCCTTCAGCCAATAGAATTTTGTCGCGGCTCACAATGGCAACTGCAATTCCGGGCAGGTAAACTTCCTTTTTCAGAATCGAATTTACTTTTATCCTTGTGTCGAGGATCAGCTGCTCAACCTGCTTATCGGTGATCCCTTTTTGAAGAGCTCCAATTACCTGTGAGTTCGAATACTCAAACGATAAAAGGATAATTAAAAGAATTAAGCATCCGTTTTTTTGTGAGTTCATTTCAACGTTTTTAATAATTCCTGAAGGCACATAAAATTTATTCATAGTTCCGGGTGACTGACCGGCGGGATTTCAAATTTAATCGTTACTCTGATCAAACACGTATTGAATTATTTCAGCTTTTTACCCTCATAGGGAATTTCAATATAGTTTTTATATACAGACTTTATGTACCAGTCTTTAGTTCCTAATTTTTTGCACATTTCAACTCCGGCTTTATAACTTTGAACAGCTTCCCCTCGCATTCCAAGCATATCGTAGCAAAAACCAAGATTCCGAAAATAAAATGCTTTGACAAACCATTGACTCCCTTCAGGTATTTCATCCAGTCTGTTCTCAATAGCTTTTAATTTTTCAATGGATTTTTTGTAATTACCTTGAAGAAATTCCACCCATGCATAATTAAACTCGAGATAAGCTGATTTAGGATTTTCTGCTTCCCATTGATGTAATATTGGTATCGCCTTCCTTACATTCTCTTTTGGAATAATATCAGGGTCATCGTCCATTCCTTCCCCATGAAGCAACGAAATAAGCGCTCCGTCGTACATCATATCAATTGCTTGTTTATCTGTAACGTCGTAATAGTTTCTTGCAAGATTTTTTTCGATAAAATCTGTAATGTTCTTACTTGGCTTTTCTTCCCTAAGCGGTAAAATATCCTTTAATTTGAGTAATTTTAAATCAGTTCTCTTTGCTAATTCAATGTCAAAATAGTGCTTATGCTCGGCACCTGTCAAAATAATAATTCTTTTGTTATTATTCTCCGCAACGGCAATATTTATTAATTCAAGCATTTTACTATTGCGCGTTTGATAAGATAAGTTCATGGGGCCATCACCAAAAACAGCCATATTAATTGCATACATTTCCCTGATATAATCATTATATTCCTCTCCGTTAAAAAACTGATATCCTTGCTTATTTTCATTCCAAACACTGTCAAGGCTGCCATATTTTTTATAAAAGTCCTGCATTATTTCATTTGACTTTTCCAATTCATAATATTGTTTTTCTTTTAATTTGTACTCTTCGGTTTTCAAATACTTATCTCTTGCTGCCCTATTGTCTACCGGGGGCCACCAATCAATCGGATAAACTTTTGCTGAGTGTTCAGTCCCATATATTGTAGCTAACATCATTTCCTTGAGGTAAGAGCTCTTCCGAAAATAGCTTTCCGGAATTTCCACACAAATTGCATCAGGCTGAAAAGTAGATAAAATCTTCAGTATATCTGTATACGTATAATTCTTATTGCTTTCATGATTGCCGTGAATTGTAGCAACAACAAGAACTTTTGTGGAATCAGCCGGTTCCATAGCAATACCAGGTGAGCTTAAAAAAAGCCCAAAGATTAACATACCTGCAAAGACCGTTTGAATTTTTGAAATCATTTTAACTCCTTTCTTTTTGACTATTTAAATAATTTATAGTTTACCGTAACTTGCTAAATTTCTTCTTCATGGCACTATTGATTTTCAAGAAAACTGAGAGCGGTTTCAACACCCTGTCTCTTCCTGTGCCTGAGCCGCAGTTATTGAAGCGACAAATATTATAGCTGACACTAATTTTTTCATTTTGCTAATTCTTGAATTAAAAGACTAATTTCCAATAAGTTAATCCGATGGTGATATGTTATAAAGATGGAAAACGCTCCACCGTCGATTGGACATAATAAATCCAGTCTTCTTCAGGAATCGTTTCGTCTATGTAAAAATCAGGCTGTAAGCCGATATCGTCGATGGGAAAATCGGGTATCCTGAAACTGGCAGTCATTGTATAGATCAATTGATAAAGGCCATTCGGAAAACCGACAATGTGAATATTCGAAAAGTCCAAAGCCCCGGAAGTTGGTCTTCCGAAGACTTTTACTTTACTGCTTTGCTTCACCTGGTATAAAAAACTTTCATCGGTACTTCCGTTATACTGGTTACAAATAATAGCCACTTTGCGAGGCAAGGAAGTGGGAGCGTATGAACTGTCGACCGAAACATTGGAACTGTCCCAAGTGATGAAAGTCCCTATGTTTTGCCTCATCTTCGAAGCAATCCTCCAACAACGGTTCGCACCGGCAGTATCGGAAATGCCTTTTGCATATTCCTCGTACCCCTGTGCATTCAGTTCGGTTGCCAGGTATTTCATATCAACTGTTCTGATGGGCTGTGTATATATATAGGGCATCAGGCCAAAAAAGGAATAATCACTGCCACCAGTACCATTCCGGATATCGATGATCAGGTTTGGAGTAGTCTTGATCAAGCTGTCATTGCTGTGGAGCAGGCTATCGATAGAAACTTTTTGACTGTAATTGAAAGACGGTATCCTCAGGTATAATGTTTTTTTGCTCAAGCTATTTATAAACGGGGACCTGGCATTGCGCAGCTTCAGGAACAGTTCATCCTTTTGTGTAAAACTGCTGGCTGGAAAATCCTTCAGCCAGATAGTGTTCATCATTAACAATATATTCCCTGATTTACCCACCATTCTTGCATTTTCATTCTTTTTGGAATGATCGCGCATGGAATACACCACCGAAAAAGCAGAATCCTTATTCATCGTAAACACAGCTTTCTTCTGTTTCGGGAGCCAGTAAACACTGTCGGCCTTTATGATAAAGGCAACAAATTGGTTGTCCTTCCCGGGGGATTGCATGATCCCGATTGAATAGTTATTGCTTTTCCAGATCCCTTCAATGGGATTCAGTTTCCCCTGCCTCTTCTGCAGGTACCCCCTGAACTGTTCTTTTGAAAAATCAATAACTTCTTCATTTTTATACAGTACCCTGATGGAATCCTTTGAATGATCCGACAATGCAGGGGATTGTGCATTCCAGCCGAACCCGTTTTTTGGGAAAGCGCCTATATGGCCTTTGCGAAAAAAAGACAACCACTTGTTCAATAAAATTAAACAAGAGTCGGATGATGTTGTGTTCAGCGCCTTGTCCCTGTAATAGTTCGTGTGCTTTGCATATTCATCAGCACCTTTTTTATCAACGACATATTGAAATCCGGCGTCATTGGTTTTAAACGTATTCACCATCCAGTCAAAGGACCCGGGGCAATTGCAGTCCTGGGAGAAGCCCGTGAATGTTGAAATAGATAAGAAAATGAAACAAGAAAACAGGTTTTTCATGGTTACTGGTTTAATCAGTACAGTATTACTATTTTTCATTGAACTCTGACAACAACCTTCCCTCGGGCATGTCCTTCACTCAGATAATGAACTGCTTCGGCCGTTTTCTCTAAGGGATAAACGGTTTCAATAACAGGTTTGATCCTGCCGGTATTTGCGAGCACCATAATAAATTCCAAATCCTGCTTCCTTGATTTCGCAGAAAGGAAGCATACTTTTTTTGAGCCCAGTGACATTGCCCATCCAAAGACAATGGCTTTGAAAACCTGCGTCAAAGTTCCTCCAACCATCACATATGTTCCTTGTGGATTCAAACATTTTTTGCAGGTCGAAAGGGGATAGTTTCCATTGACAGCTAAAATGATATCATAGGAATTGTTGCTTCTGAGAAAATTCTCTTTTGTGTAATCAATGACATCGTTCGCTCCCAGGTCTTTCGCCTGTTCCATATTGCTGGTGCTACAAACTGCAGTTACCCTTGCACTGAAATATTTTGCCAGCTGAACAGCAAAGGTTCCCACACCGCCTCCACTGCCGATGATCAGAACATGAGCCCCGGCCTGAATGTTTCCTTTGTCCCGCAATGCCTGTAAAGCAGTCATTGCAGCCATGGGCAGGCCAGCGGCATCCTCAAAGGAAATTGCATGAGGTTTATGTACCAGTAACTTTTCCGGGGCAACGGCATATTCAGCAAAACCACCTGATCCGTAAGCAGAAATCTCTCCAACTACTTCGTCACCGGGTTTGAATTGCAGGACATTCCTACCCACAGATTCCACCCTTCCTGCGATATCTGCTCCGAATATCTTTTTCTTCGGTATTATACCCAAACTCAATGAACGGTAATCGGCTGCATTTACCGATGCTGCAATAATTTTCACCAGGACTTCGTTGACAGCCGGAACCGGCTTTTCAACATCACGTAAGACTAATTTGTCTGGACTGGCATTTTTATCATAAACAACTGCTTTCATATTCAATTCATTTTTGTCTGATATCATAAGCCATCAAAGTTTTACCATGCCTGATAAACAAAATTCCATTACATATTGACATATGCGCAAGATTTGCTCCATTACCCCGCGTTACCTGAAAGGTCCCTGCAATGTCAATGTTGTTATCTGTGGGTTTCAGCAGATTTACTCTTCCATTTCTATCTTCATAGCTGTATATCATACCATCAGCTGCCAACAAGTTAGCTCCACGAATTTCGTTTTCAAAGACCTGTTTTTTACCACTTACCCAATCAACACAAAAAACTCCTTTGCGACTTTCAAAAGTTCCGAAAATCCGGGTACCAAGCTTCACTACTCCACCCATAACCTTTACCTTCAAACTGTCGCACCATTTAAAATTGAAACTGCTCAAATCATCGCTTATATTCAACATCTTACCTCCATCCTTAAAACTCGAAAAATAAACCTCCTGGCTACCCGGGAGAGGGACATACGCGGCAGAGCCCTTTTCCTTCCATACAATTTTGCCTGTATTTAAATCGACAGCTATATAATATTTCTGGGTATTGGTGACAATCAGTTTCTTATCCTTCCCCTGAATCAACAAAGGAGAAACAAAATTGCCTGTATCTGCAACACTTTCCGAGGTCCAAACTGTTTCACCGGTGAAACTGTTCAGTGCAACAAGTGTATGGTTTTTACTGCAGGGGGTAAGAATAACTTTATCGTCGACTACCAGGGGCGATTCACAGAACATGCTTTTGCATCCAACAGCGCCTTCAAATTTCCCAGGCGTACTAATAGTCCAGTCCAGCCCACCTGAGGCTGTATTAATACATGCAATATCGCCCGAAGCGGTAAAAGCATAGAGTTTGTTTTTATAAAAAGTCGGGGTACTTACCTGTGCCATCCAACCCGGAGGTTCTTTAAGTGCTTTCCCGTATCTTTTCTGCCATATCATTTTTCCATTTAAGTCGAACGCGGTAAGAATTTCAGAGGAATCCCTCGTCCCGGGTACATAAATAATCTCGTCCTGTATGATAGCAGATCCATACCCGTCACCAATTGTATCGGAAGACCACAGTAATCTGGGCCCTTCGGCAGGCCAGCTTTTCAAGAGATTAGTTTCGTTGCTAAAACCGTCCCGCATCAAGCCCCGCCATTGGGGCCATTGTGCGTATATAAACTGATGAACAATAAGGAAGGTTGCAACCACCGTCAACCTCAAATAGAAAATCCGATTCTTCTCCATGTCATTGTTTATTATCGAGTTTGTTAAGTTCAGCCTTTACGGGTTCATCTCCAGGGTTAGCAGCGCCCCAAAGCATTTACACATCTTTTTTGGGCCATAAATTATATGTCCATCATCGCTCGTTGATACTTTGCTAAGATCATGGAACAAGCTGCTATCTGACAATTGTGGTTGCATAACTGTTCGAGTAGGCAGCAAAGTAGCCTGAACCTCCACTGCCGACATTTCCCTGCACGTTGGCCGGGGGACCGGTAAAGAATGGGATGTTGAAACCAGCCTGTTGAACCTGGGAGATAAAATTCAAGTAACCCTTCGTGATCCCCGACATCTGCAAAGTGATGGTGTCGCCGGGTTTCAAGGTCTCCCATTTGTGAGTGTTGTCAATATCGAAAATGTTGAGTCCTGCAATGTATTTGCCGCTAATGAACTTATCATCCATCACGATCTTTTCCTGGATTGAATCGGACATTGGCACACCATTCCGGAACCAGTTAAACAAATAAAAATTCTCCTGGTTCCCAGGTTCCTGGGCATAGAGATTAATGGACCAGATGCCGTTATTCCCCCAGTCGGGATGAAAAGTAACAGTAACCGAATCGATACTGGCCACCGGATTAAGGATACACGCTGCCTCGTATGAGGTATGTCCTGAAATTGCTTCCGGCATTTCAACATGCAGGGTGTATTCCTTTCCGGCCTTTCCAGGCAAGGGATCCCTGCTGCTGTACATGCCCGATTTGCCGGGAACCGTTTCTGTCAGCTGGTATAACGTTGTTCCGTCAAAGAGTGTCACGGTTGCCCCGGTAACTTTTGGTGAAGGTGCATTGGAGAAATAGCCTGAGGATTTTGTGAGGGTCACGACTGAAGGTGCCAGGTCGGTTGTGATGCTTCCGTCGATAATCAGGCGCGTATAGGATTCGTCTAGTTTAACATCAATCCGTTCGGTGCAGGAGGCGACAACGAACAGAAGCAATACGGATAACAGTTTTGTTTTATTCATTATTAAAATGGAAATTAAAGGTGAGTGACGGAATAATTCCGAACAGATAAAGCTTTTCGGCATAGGTTTGATTAGAATTAACATTGTCCTGGACAAAATTGACTGACCAGGTATTGTGACGGTTATATACATTGTAAACCGAAAGATTGAGATCCCAGGTATACTTTTTTCCGGGTTTCGGTTTGCTCAGATAAGTTATACTCAGGTCGAGTCTGTGATAATCCTGGTAACGGTACGCGTTGCGGTCAGAATAAACAGGAATGATCTTACCACCCATTTCCATTCGCCCGGTCGGGAAAGTAACGGGTGCACCTGTGGCATAGACCCAATTGGCCGACACATTGATACGTTTGCTGATGATATAGTTCAGCACTACAGAGATATTGTTTGGTTTGTCGTACGGAGCAGGATAGGCTTTGCCTCCGTTGATCCCATCAATATCCCGGAAAGTACGTGAATAGGTATAACTAACCCAACCACTAATGCGCTTTTCATTGACACGCACAAGGAATTCAATACCGTATGACCAGGCCTTTCCGGTCCGGATTTCTCCCTCAAGTTTTGAATTCAGCATCAATTGCGCGAAATCCTTAAAGTCAACCACATTTTGCATCCATTTGTAATACGCCTCAACCGAGGTTTCGATCGTGTTACGCCGGAAGTTTCTGAAATAGCCGAAAGCGACCTGGTCGGCTATCTGGGGTTTCACATTCTGACTTGCAGGAAACCAAACATCAACAGGAGTTCCTATATTGGAATTCTGTGCAAGCTGGAGATACTGATAAGTACGTGCATAGCTGGCCTTTACCGACGACTTTGGGTTGAATTCATAGAGTAAGCCAAGCCTGGGTTCAATCCCGGCATAAGTATTAAAAACATCTCCTGATTTATAGACGGTCGAATCGCTTGCTTTATAAGATGTATCGTAATGGTATACTGTTCCCGGACCGATATTCTGGAACATCGATATCCGCATACCGTATTTAACTGTGAAATGTTCGTTGAAGTGCTGCTCATTGCTGCCGTAAACAGCTGATTCCAGCGCATAATTGGTTGGCATCTTCACTTCATTATACAACGGCTCGTTACCTGTTCCCCTGGCAAGTCCGGGTTGAAACAAGTGATAAATGACATTGCCGCCGAATTTTATCATATTATTGGTATTGGGGTAATAGCTGAAATCGGCTTTCAGCCCGATGTCGCGTAACCTGGAGAGCCATTCGAAAGAGTTACTTTCGCCCATTTTGGTTCCGATGAGATAGTTATAGTTTGAGTATGCGAGGGAGAAGTTGGAAAACACTTTTTTTGAAAACAGGTGATTCCAGCGGAGTGTACAGGTTTCATTTCCCCATTGCATGGATGTCAGCGGATTTTTGAACACATCACGGCCAAAATATCCCGAAAGAAAAACCTGGTTGTTCTCGTTTATCCGGTAGTTGATCTTTGCATTGAAGTCATAAAAATAAAGCCGGCTGCTCCGCATCTCCTTATTTGATGAAAGAGGCAGGAAAAGGTCGGCGTAGGTTCGGCGTCCCGAGACAATAAATGATGCGCGGTCTTTCACGATGGGGGCTTCAATGGTAAGGCGGCTTGAGATTATACCGAGCCCTCCGTTGATCTCAAGCTTTTTCGAGTTCCCCTCATTCATCCGAACATCCAGCACCGAAGAGAGACGTCCGCCGTAGCTTGCCGGGATGTCTCCCTTATAAAGCTTAACATCTTTAATCGCATCATTATTAAATACTGAAAAGAAACCCATCATATGGGAAGCGTTATAAATTGTTGCTTCATCGAGCAATATGAGGTTTTGATCGGGTGCGCCGCCACGCACGCTGAACCCGCTTGATCCCTCACCAACACTTTGCACTCCGGGTAAAAGCTGTATTGCCTTGATGATATCCACTTCACCCATCAGGGCAGGAATTTTCTGGATCGTTTTTATATCCATCCTGAAAGTGCTCATCTCAGGTTTTTTCACATTTTTATCATCCTTTTCGCTTTTTATTTCCACCTCTTTCAGCGCCAGCTGATGCGGATCAAGTTCAAGGCTGATCCGTTGATCAGCATTCAGGATGATCGATTTTTCGATGGGAGCAAAACCAATGTAGGAAATGAGAAGTGAATACCTGCCTTCGTCCAGTGTTAGTGAGTAGTTACCATAAAGGTCGGAAACCGTGCCTGTTTTCAATTCCCTGATATAGATGGTCGCTCCAACCAGGGACTCTCCGCTCTCTTTGTCGGTGAGCTTGCCATTGATGGTATACCGGTTAACTTTTGAGATGTTCTGACTGCATACCGGTGTATGCAGGAGAAAAAGAAAAGCCATGCTTATTAAATATAGTTTTTTTATCGTTTTCATTGAGACTTAAGGTTTATTCGTTTTTATTTTTCATTTATCTTATAAATTGCTGCTTCAATTATCCTGTCAATTCTATTATTATAATCTGATTTACTAATCTGAACTTCAAACTGTGGAGCAATCCCCCCTTTTATTGGTACTTTATTTTTATCACAATTTATAGTCCTTGCCATTCTATAGGACCAACCATTCGGCAAAGTCTTCGTAATTGGATTTGTTGCAACACCCCCCAATGTAGTATCACCAATATGTATAACATTGGGTAAACTCTTTAACATTAATGTAAAATCCTCAGCTGCACTAAACGTGTTTCTATTTGTAAGTAAAATGACGGGCTTAGTAAACCTTATCTTACCATCCGGGACGAGTGCTACTGGAATAAAGTCTGACAAATCGGAATGCTTTGGGCCATTTCTATATCTGGCATAACGATAGGTTACAGCTTGATTTGTTAATCTGCTTGCAACAATTTGGGCATAGGCTTCATTACCACCACCATTATGTCTGATATCTATTATTATTGCTTTTGAGTTTTGAAAAATTTCAAGGAATGAATCAATCATATAATAATCACTTTCAGCTTCATTAAAGCTCTCAATTAATAAATAGCCAATAGCCTGATTAATTACTTTTCCGTATGCCATAGTTGCATTACTATGATTAAACTTTATTAGTTGAACATACTTTGTAAAAATTGTATTCCAAACCGGAAAATTTGTTGGCTTTTGTTGTAGGAATATATAACCATAATTAGCACTTCCATATTGATTTGAAAGTATATCCGAATGGGCATCTTTTAAAGCCAAAACAGAAGATTTAAGTATATTAAATAGCTCAATATCTTTTGTGTTTGAATTGATCATGGAAGAATTGACAGTATAAACAGAATCCCAATTAATATTACTTATTTGAAACGCAGGATAATTCG
>SESA01000140.1_pt1 | contig 51465 bp, 35 predicted proteins | sample 3171451 | NCBI WGS metagenome assembly SESA01 (sample SAMN06051862, study PRJNA518727) | freshwater metagenome | biome: subpolar coniferous forest; feature: holomictic lake; material: water; isolation source: holomictic Lake 227, 8 m depth | place: Canada: near Kenora, Ontario | collected...
ATCAAGATGGTGGGATGCAAATAAATGGCTATCAGGTTTTTAAACGTTTGAATTGGTCAATCGAAATCGGCGCAGCATGGTCAAATGGTCCGATTTTTCTATTGTAAACTGATGCTTCCTTAACTTTTACTTGACTTTGATTGTTTATATTGTAAATTTACCTCGCTACATTACAAACCACAAAAAATCATTTTATGGGAACTTTTCTCATTGCTATTTCAATTGTTTTTTCTCCCCTGGGACTTTCTTATCTTTATTCCGCTATAACCGGAAAAAAATCAAAGCACCTCATCGACATTGAAGCACATTATGGATTTCTGAAAGAAAAAGGGGGACTTTGGGTATTGATTTTCCTGATCTCAGCCGGCCTGCTCTTTATTTTCAACCAGATTGTAAGGCTTTTGTGGCTGGTTACTGTTCTTTTCCTCTTCATCATTGAAATTTTCAGGTGGCTGTACGAAAACATTTTTGCTCCCACCATTGTTTTTCTTTTGAAGATCATTTTCCACTACCTGATCAAATGGCCGTGGTGGTTATTCCGGTTATCGTTCGATCAGTTTAAAAACGCAACAACCAAAAGAACCTATAAAATGAGTGCCATTGGCTTGTTTGTATCCATGCTCATTCTTTTCCTTTTCAATTACTTTCAATACGAATTTGACTACCCGCCGGCAATCATGATCATTTTTGGTGTAACCCTTGCCCAATTGCCACTGGCATGGATCTTTGGGACTATTGCATCATGGCGTAACAGCCGGGAAAGTGAAAATCATGAAGCTGAGATCAACGATCATTCAAGCCATGGATTTAAAACTATACAGTTCATCTGTTTTTTTATTGTTTCAGAATTCGGACTTCTGCTGCTGGAACTGGCGCTGGTTTCAACAGGACTGTTCAAGGAATTTGGTATAACGCTGAACGGATTGTTTTCTGGTCCCAATATCATTCTTGCGGCCCTGCTGATCCTGAACACCATTATCATTCTGTTTGCCCAGGCGATTGCGCCCACATTTCTTCTTTATCATAATGGACCATTCCTGAAAAATGCACTCCCTTTTCTCAATGTGATAAAATCCAAATTCCTGCAATATATTTTTGGAACCATTTTGGCGCTCCCGATGATGATCATACTCTCCATCCTTCCATTGCTATTTCTCGCAATATCGCTCGTTACCACCGGGTATTTCTTTAATTCGGTCTATTCCTACAGGATCAATACGATCGAAGGCCGCCTGAATGAAAATCAAAAAGCTATAAGCTTGTACGGATCAAATGACCTGTTCAATGCCAAACAAGTGACTGATCTTCAGTTTTCCGAATTTTTAAAGAATCTTGATGAACGACAAGTGCTGATTGAAAAAAGAAATGAATTGTACCTGAATAACTTTTACTTCAAAAAATATTTTAACGTAGTTGATTTTATCAATAAAACCCCGCTTTTCCTGCAACCTGTCCGGTCGAAACAGGAAATAAACCGTATGGCAGATCAAACAAGAAAGGAATCTTCTCTGTTGCAAAAAAGCAAAGAGGAACAGGTTACCCAGATTATTCTTTCAACAGATAATATCACAAAACAAATGAAGAAATTGGTGGGTGCAGATTCCACAATGCAAAATTTCACCGGAAAAGACACCTCCAGGTTAAGGGTTTTGAATGAGGAATTGATCAGCCTTGATATCCGGAAAGAACGGATAACAGACATTACAAGCCATAAGCAACTTTATCTTACTGAGACGGAAGCAACACTGAAAAATGCTTTTCTGTACGAGCGGCTGGCCTACATTTTCCTGGGGATCTGGAACGCATTGCTTTGGGCGCTCGTTCTCGCCTTCATGGCATCTCTCTTCGGAAACCTGTATTATGCAATCTACAGTTTTAAAAATGAACCGCGTGAAATTTACATCAAGCAACTTGCCACTGAATTACATACAAAAAATCGAAATCAGCCACTGCTGGGTATTTCTGTTATGTTGATATTCCCGGCCATATTCTTCATCGGGATGCAGTTCATTTCGGTAAATGATTTTTTTAAAAACATAAACATTTTCAAATCAATGAACAACATCAACAGGGCCCCATTGTTGAACGAAACCTTTTTTACTTCATCGGCCCAGTCACCAGCACCACAAAATATTTCGGCAGGTTCTGATTTGGTAGATGCAGAAATTGAACAAACACCAGTGAATAGCTTTGATACGCCCCCTCCCCCTCCTCCTTCCGCAGTGGGAAATGAAGTTGAAGTTACGGCTGTGGCCGAAGATTCGCCCTCGCAGGGGCAGGTATTTACTGTTGTTGAAGTGCAGCCACGGTACCCGGGAGGCCAGGAAGCCTGCGCCGAATTTCTTGCTGAGAACATTCATTATCCGAGGGAGGCAAAAGAACTGGGCATCCAGGGGAAGGTGTTTGTAACCTTTGTAGTTGAAAGTGATGGTTCCATTACCGATGTAAGGGTGCTGCGTGGCATTGGTGGCGGATGCGATGAAGAGGCAGTCCGCGTAGTGAAATCCATGCGCAAATGGTTACCCGGAATACAGCGTGGAGACTATGTACGGGCTCAGTTCAACCTGCCGGTTAAATTTACGCTGCAGTAAATAAATGGAAAAATTATCTGATAATAAAGGTGATTTCCTTGCAAAGTTCAATGTACAAGGATCCTTCTGCATCATGTCTTTGAATAGATTTTGAGTTTAATGGTTGATTATAGGAAATAGGTCTTTCATCATAAATACTATAATTTATTGAACCAACATTAATGTCGTAAAAACATTGCTTTTGACCAGGCTGAAGTGTGCACGATAATAAAATCCCCAAACCATAAGGTCTGGCATTTACTTTCAGGTCTGCCTTCGTATAATTATGAAAGCAAATATCTCCGGTGTTTGCTTGTTTACAATCAGGGTTTTTGCTCTTTTTATCAGTCCCGATACCTGAGGCAGCGCCACTATTATCCAAATTACCTGCAAAGGAGGATGCTGCATTTTCAATGTAATTCTGATATTTTGTTCTCATACCTTCAGTAGCAAAAAAACTCACGAGAATACCGCCAATAGGGGTCTGACTACCGGCAGAAGGATTAACTGCTTTTACATTCACGGTTACCTCATCATCCATTAAGGTTATAATTGCATAAATAACAACATCGGAGCTGGAAATCTCACCTAACCGCTGAATAAATTTTGAATCAAAATCGCCACTTCCACTTTCAGTTTTTATTTGCTGAATCGCTTTAACAACATCAGTATTGTTCTTTACAGAAAATGCGCCATCTGAGGTGTTTTCAAGATGCGTGGTGAAAACGCCGGATAACCAACTACCAAGTTCACTGATCTGTTTATTCGAATTTTCAAAATCCAGCACTGCAATATTTTGTTTGCCAATAGCTTTGATTTTTGAGGCAATTGATATTGCAGCTTTTTCCAATTGTTGATTATAATCAGATTGAGATAACACCATCCCATGAATGGCTAAAAATGCAATTGTAAAAATTAAGTGTCTCATATCTATTATTTTAGTTGCTGTAATATTCTTTCCGTTCAATATAGTTACTATTTATATCAGAAGTTCGGTTTTGATCTCGTAATACGTTTACATTCCAAAAAGAGTTAATTCTCAAGATAGTAAGATGGCTTCGCAAGTTAATAATAATCAATACCAAAATGGTTCTATATGATATAAACTGTAAACAAAAGAAGCCACCAATTTGGCAGCTTCGCACGATCGATCAAACCACTTCCCGTCAGCGATTCACACATTCAATCGCTCAATCAATCAATTCTTTCACCAGATTCCCTGGCATCGAAGCCGGCGCCTGACTGGTCATCAAAGATCAACTCACTGTTTCAGCCGGTGGGGTGTACCTCGATGGGATTTACGCCAACGTGAAGGTTGGGTGGTTGGTTAAATAAACTGGGAAAAACGCTCAATTTGGCCTTTACCTGGACATGCCGGCCTAATTGTCAACACTACGCCGATTCAAATTGACCACCTCATCCCACTGGTAATCAAAACCATCAGCGGTCAAGGCTTAACGGTGGAGACTAGTCAATTTGAGTAGTTCTTCCAATAATGATCACCGGCATTGCTTAAAGTTGCTGACATATAGTTCTTTTATGGCATCCCTAATGAGAGGATTAAAAGACTATTAAAATGGTAGATAAATATTTACCATACTGTTGGCTCCTATCGGACTGGACATCCAATATTATTAATGTTTAAAGCGTGTTGATAATATTTACTTGACATTTTGTAATTTTGTATTATCTTTGCATTAATAAAAAGGTGGAGGCGAGGGGAATCGAACCCCTGTTAACAGTGTCTAAGGCTATTTTCTGAACCAACAGACGCCCCCACAACAATCTTAAAGGAAACAGTTACCGCTGTTTCCTTTTTTTTATTTATATTTTCATGGTTTACAAAATTATTTTGTTAAAATATTCTTGTCTTAAGTTGTCTCCATCAAACCATTCAGCCAAACCATAGAAGTATCTTTTATCAATAGGGTTGGTTTCAATTTTGTGCTTTTTAATTGTTCCCTTTGGGGTTATATTTGAAAAACGCCCGGAAAAATCATAAAAATTCTTAATGACAGAATCTGTGGGGGTTTTTAAAAAATCTTCATAACACTGTCTTGTTGTTCTGGGTCTTCCATCAGACAATATACTCAAAACACCCTGTTTAAAAGTGGGGTTGGTTCTAATTATTTTCCTATTAACCGCGACAGTAATGTCTTCTGGGGGCATAAGTTCATTTAGCATACTTTGCCAAGAAATAAACTTCTCTTTTTCCGTTTTAGCTTGTTTTTCCGCATCTTCTACCTTTTTCCTCTGTTCTTCCAATTTAATCGTTAACACCTTTCTTGTGTTCTCTATTTCTGTTTTACTAAAGGGCGATTCCATGTCGATAGTCTTTTAATTTAACCCCACAAAGATATAAAATTTTAAAGACTTTGTCAAGTAAATATAAGACGTTGTTGATAAATAATTACCGACATTATATAACGTATACATATACAGCTTGTTATAGTTAAATATTTTTTTTAATCTATAGAGATTGTATTTTAAACAATGTTTTTGTATCTTTGATCTATGAAAAAGAAACAAGAACAGCCGTTAAAGGCTAATACCACCTTCGAGGAGTTAATGAAGGCTGCAACCAAAGGAAATCCCAAACCCAAGAAGTCCACAAAGCCCAAGAAGTCCTAAGAATCACACAGGATGCCGATCCAGGGTAAATTTTTCCTTGTCCTAACTGGGATATAGTTACCAAGATTTATTGGTTAATCAGGTACTAAGGGTTTGATTGATCTTGCAAATATGAAATAAATATCCGAGGAACAGCTCTATATTTTCAATCTCCCCCGTGCTGCCAGCATTTTCCATTCGGACTATACGTCATCCGTGAACATTGCTTACCCTTTTTTGTGGTTGCCGAACATTGAACCGATGTAGTTAGCTTGATGGTGGCACGCTGGTTTTGATTGTCTTGCGTCTGCACTCCTCCAACCTGACTCTGATGAAGGTAGCAATAGCCATTGAGATTGGTTGTTTTATTCTTGCATTGGTTGCCAGCCTTGGTCGTGCCACTACATTGTACGGACTGTGAACTGCCCTCCTTCATTGATTGGGTTTTTGTCGCCGTCCAACTCCACTTGCTCAAATCTACGGTACTTTCAATAATCTTTTCCTGCTCATCCGGCAACTGGTAAAAGAAATCGGTACCCGTCACCCGCTCCGCGCTGTCAATGCTTACCACATAATGCTGCAATGGTTCCTGGGAACCCTCGTTGGGCATTATGAACCCGATGCCCTTGATGTTCGGCTCGGTGTAGTCCAGAATTACCTTGTAAAAGTATGCAGGAACGGTTATCCTGTTATTCCCAATGGTGGGGAGCCCTTTTGTTAAAACCGTCCCGGTTACCACATAAACCGCCCTGTCATCAACCGCCCATTGCCTCACCTGTGCTTCAAGTTTTGACCATATACCCCTGTTGAAACCCGGGTTCTGGGGCGCCATATTCGAAAGGTAGAACGATTCGGCCATGGTCTGGTATGAATAGCACATATCGGCCGACGGAGCCAGATGCCACCGGTCATTGCCCGATCCTTTGTAGTCGGCATTTGAAACGGGGCCGGATGAAAGTAGCGGGTCCGGAATAAACCGGAATAAACTTGTTATTGCGTTTAATCACCGGAACGGTTTCTTCAGCGGTGAGTTCATAAGCAACCCAGTTGGCAATGTGAAAGTCTGGGTTGTACGAAAGGGTGTAACCGGTATGCATGATGATCTGGCCGTGGGCATTGGGCCTGGGAAGTTCAAGGTGTTCAATGGATACCGGGTGAATTTCTGCTACTGTTTCAGTCTGGGCTGGCTTCCAGGTTCCGTCGGGGTAAATGAGAATTTTCTTACCGTCAGCGGTGGTGGCTTCGGTCTGAGTGAACCCGGAAAGTGATTGCAGGACGAAAAAACAAACCAGAAAAGTGCTTGACTTCATCTGTAGTTATCTTTTGCAGTCAGTTCATCATCCTCGATCCGGTTCAGGTTTATAAGGGAATCAACGGTGGTTTCAAGCGTCAGTATCAGTTCAACGAGTTTCTGGACGTTGATATCTTCAGAGTCCTTGAAATGCTGCAGGTGGAACTCGTAAGTGTAGCCAGAATCAATAACATCGTCAATATCGCTGAACTCGCCCTTCATCGCAAGGTTCACGATCTCGGCGAACAGTTGTTGCCTCACATCGATAAGGTAGTTCACTGAATTTAATAGCATTTTACGGTAGCACTGCTCCATCTTGTCTTTATTTGTTCAGTTGTTCTTTCGTCAAACTTAAACTAATTTTTTCAACTGAATTTTTCCATAATTCTTCTTTTTAAATTCTCAATTTTTCAGTACGAACTGGGCTTTTTTCTATTGAATTTTCATCTTCATCATAGTCAGGTGTATATTTCAACACGAGAATGTCTTCCCCAAGACTGTCGTTTTTAATAAGAATAATTGGCTCATCTTCATCATCATGCAATTGAGAACCAATTGCATAGACAGTTCGGTACTTGCTATATTTTTCAATTTCTAGATTTGTATCGATGTCGATTTTACCATCGATTAACTCCATGCCGAAATCATAATCAGTTTCTTCTCCTACATCCATATATTTTGTCAGTCGTAACATTGCAGATGGATGACCCTCAATCGTATTTGCGTAATAGGGTTTAAACCTATTGTAAAAAGATTCTTCCCAGTCATGCTGAAGTTCCATTATGAACTTGTTGGTAGGGATGTGAGTCCCATCATCCATAAATTCCGTTTTAGGAAATGGCACCACTAACTCAAAAGATTTATATGATTGTTCTGGTGATCTTGTTTGATAACCTAAATCTAAATCTCTTTTTTGTTCAGGTTTTGGAATCTTTTCATAACCAGTTTGATTCCGGCTGTGTCTATCGGCTGGTGGTTGTGTTCTTGTAAAGAATTCATTCTTATTTACCATTAGGTCAAGTACTAAACGCAATCCCCCGATTTTTGTATAATCATCATGTGTCGCTAATGAATAGTCTTTAAGGTTCAAATACTCCATCATATTATTTCTATCATCCTCATAAACCACCAACCCGTCTTTCATTCGGTTAAGGAGCCAGATTTTAAATTCATCATCACTAAGATGTTTCGTTTTTTCATGATAAAAGTTTACTGCTGCGTGCAAATGAAGGCCTTCTAAAGGCACATTATTAACATTTATAGTACCTATTTCTTTATCGACATTTATTTCAATTGGTCTAACTACTTTCATATTTATTTGATTAAGTAATCCTTTCGCCTTTGGAGTCAGTCATTTCTGGGATCAAGTTGGTTTCATCATACAGAAACCTTTTTTCCCTTTTGTTCAGGTTCAGGTTTGGGTAAATCATCCTCATCACCGTCCCCATCAGGGTCGTCATCGTATAGTAAAACAAACTCTTTATCAGTCAGTTCGGGTTCAGTAGCAATAGCAAAAAACAACTCACAGTTATCCTCTGAAAAGCTGGTTATCGTCCCAAACTCATCGTTCTCCGAGATTAAAGAGTCAAGATAATTTCCAATGTTCTCATCGACTACAAGAAGAAGGTTGTTCTTTTTTTCCTCATTTATTGACGTAATAAAGTCGATTTGGGAATAAGTATGCCTGTTGGCAAGTAAAATGTTTGGATAAAGATTATAAATCTGGTGAAAATCCTTGATAGAATCAGCGATACAATGATCCCAATCATTCCATTTTATAAACTCATATTTTTTGAATACCTCCATAACTGACACTAAAAACACAAACCCACCTCACGCTAAATCATTTTCATCCACCTTTTCTCGATTTCAGCCATCTCCTCATCTGTTTTTACTACCCAAGGAAATTTTTTAGCTAATTCGTCGCTTCTGTCTCTTGATCTACCTTCGAAATCTGCTGCGAACTCTTCAATAGGAATTTCTTCGTGAAGTCTGTCTTCTTTATTCATTTTCGTTATCATTCTTTATCAAATTTTAGTTTCGCTATTAATCTTTTACAATGACTGATCTTATCATCAAATATTTTCAATGTTTCCGGGTCCTGTGTAACACCCATTAATAGATCAAATTTCTGATCCTCCAATGGTTGAAGTAGATTTTTTCTGATATGATTAATAATTGGGTGTCTTGCAATGGTCGTAATACAAATGTGCCGCCTGTTCGCTTTATCTCTCCAATCAATGAATCTTTTAATACCATGGTCTTCAATTCCGGATGCTTGGGCGGAAGCCAACCTGTTGTTTATTGTAATTTCCAGCGCTTCAACTATTGTTTGAATGTCGGTATCATCTAAAGACAATAGGAGTGTTTTCCTTTGGGGAGAGGCTTCAAATACCTTTCTTTTGTGTTCTTCCGCTTCATCATTACCCTCAACTTCTTCTGGTTCATTCAGAAGTCTCTGAACCTGTTTCCGCATCTGTTCCAATGACGCTGGGTGTTTCAACCTTTCCTCTGCCGCTTCTAATGCAGCTTTGTTCCTTTGTTTATGATATTCGTTGAGCATATGATTTGAGTATTTAAATTATTCATCAAGTAAACCTCCCATGATCGAAATGTAATCAATATCGTTCACACTACCGCAACCCGGGAAAATTCTCCACAAATTTGACCCTGATATCCGGAAAATCATTGACTATCTTGACCTTCAGATCAGGAAAATGCTCCACGACCTGCCATTTTCCGCAGCCATCGGGAAAATCCCTGACAAGTTTTACCTCCAGGTCAGGAAAGTTTTCTACAACCTTGATCTTCAGATCCGGGAAATCATTCACGAACTTGATCTTGCCGTAAAGTTTAAATCCATTGAAAGTGCAATCATCTTTCCTAACCTTTGGATTTGAAGGATTTAAAATCAATAGAAATGATAAAAAATACAAGGCGTTCATAATCAGTTAAATTAATCATCAAATAAACCTGCAGTCATCGAAATATAATCGAAAATGATTTTGGTAATGATCTCTACCTTCTCATACTCGAATAAGATTTTTCTGGATTTCAAATGATTGTAAATGTGTTGCTCAATCTGCCCTTCGGATATATATTCACCCATTTCAATTGCATTATTCCAGCAATCACCAAAAGCAGTATCAATTTCATCCCATATACAATTTGAAAGTTCAAATTTAATCCTATTGTACACAGCACGTTTGGCTTTTCTGGGATCAATTATCCTGCCTTCAGAAATATATGATCCAATATCATTCTGCGGGTGTAACTTTCTACTGATTTCCATCCTTGGATATTCAAACACAAGGGTGTTTCTTAAATTGCACTCTTTCTCAAATGCATCGTACACCCAGTCAGTGTTACGCCTGTCCATTTTTAGGATTTCCATGCATTTTTCAAATTCTCCTAAATTTCTGTGTAATTCCGCGATCTTTGTTCTATGAGATGAATCATTCATATTAAGATCTTTCAAGAGCCAGTAAATATTATCTGTATAAACGCTTTTGTCCGAATCATGTTGAAAAAGAGGCTCTCCACTGCGTGTTCTATCATTAAAACCCCAATGAATCATATCTCTGATATAGACCTCTTCCTCATAATTATTTTCTTCACAAGTCGAACGGTTTATACACTTTGTAAGGGCTTCAATGTACTCATCGAGGGTTAGAAAGGCAGCACTTTCCGATTTCTCCCACCGCTCATCAATTTTAATGCTATGCCCGGCTTTTTTGGATTTAACATATGTTCTGATTCGTATAAGATTATTGGTCCAGAAAATGGTTTCACATTTTGAACATTTAGTAATGACCGGATAAACTGGTGCGCCAGGTGGGACTGTTCTCCCATCCGAAAAGTCTCTTCGAATAACTGAACTACCAACGTAATAGATGCCAGCAGATAATATGTTTTCACAATTGGGACATTGGTGAATCCATCTGGGAACATAAGGCAGCAAATTATAATTAAGATGTTGCATGTTGCCGCAAATTTTCGGGGTCATATGATTTTTAGCTTAATCAATTTGGGATTAGGAACGGATCAGTGTTTTGTCAACGACACTTTAATTTTCTCACCTTCTACAGGTATATCCGGACCGAGGTCATCTTCATCATGCTCCGGAACATATTTAAGAATGACCACCCCGTCGGGCATGCTGTCATCCCTGATAAAATACAAAGGTTCGTCCAGGTCATGGTTTGATCCGAGTGCATAAATTGTAAGTCTTTTACTGTAATTCTCAATCTTCAGATTCGTATCAAGATCAATTTCTTCATTTATGAGCTCCATCCCAAGGTCTTCATTGGGCTCCGTAACCAGGCATTGGTTTGCCAATATCATCGTGGAAGCATTGGCGTACAGATAATTTGCGAAAAAGGGTGAATATCGGTCGTGAAAATCATCCTCCCATTTTCTGATCAGGTCCAGGAAACATTCATCCACCCTGGTGCTGTTCCCATCCTCATTAAACTCCACCCTGTTGAATTTGTAATGCTGTTCCATAAATTTTCATTTTTCTTTACTTATTTTTTTTCTTGTCACGCGTCACGCGTCACCTGTCACGATTTTCTGTCACGCGTCACGCGTCACGTGTCACGTTCTACGCCACCCTGAACCCAATCGCCTTCGGCATCGGAATTGAAAAATCCTCATCTGAATAATGACATACATCTGCCAGAGTCATCTCGTGGCTGAAATTGGCCGGGTGCCCCAGTGTTTTTGCAATGTGCGATGCTTTTTGGATCGTCAGCGGCTTGAATTCGTATTTGGCGATGATCCGGCCTTTGCGTAGCAAGGCTTTATCGATCCGTGAAATATCCGTATTGAAAGTGCAGATCAGTTGCAGGTTCAAACAGTCACTCAGAAGCCCATCTGATATATTGAGCAGATTGGAAACGCTGATATTTTCTTCGTTCATCCGGTCACAAACCACATTCTCAGCATCTTCAATGATCAGAACCGCATTGGGATGGTCTATCATCAATGCCAGGAAATCCGGCGAAGCAATCTGGGGCGCCATTTCGGGCGGAATGAAGATCATCTTTTTACGGATCAGAGAGGCCAGGTGGCGGATATAGGTGGTTTTTCCTGTACCGGGGCGGCCATGCAAAAGAACGATCCCCTTACCATCAGATTGGTTGAGTCTTTCGACAACGGTATCATGAATGGCACGAAAATCATCATTATAGGCAAGAGAGATGTCGATATCAGGCATTGTAACAGCAAATTCCTTGATATACAACCCCTCCATGGGATCAGCCACCAATACGCCGATGCACCTGGGTTTTGTTCCGGGTACCATCGTTTGAAGGTATCCACATACCTCTTTCAACAGCAATTTATTCGTACTTCCCGAGAATAGGATTGAAACCGTGGGCACATCCTGCAAATTTTCAAAATAGACCAGCAGGTTTTTTCGGATCATGAGCACCCCCTGGTTCTTGACATATTTGCCTGCCCGGGGATCATAAACCCATTGGATAATGGCATTGGTTTCCGTAATCTTGAACCGCCTGATAATCTCATCTACTGTTTCATCACCCGGAATAATCCAGTGCATGACACGGTGAGAAGGGATCTGCTTATTATGAAAAATGAAAAAAGTGGCCGGATCAAGGCTGCTAAAACTTGAATCATATTTTATCCTGAATGATTCACTTCGGGCAATAGAATGAATGCTTAAGGGCGCTGGTCCTCTTTTTTCCTTGAATGGTGTTGCTGAGTTCATGATTCCGTTGATTGTAAAACAAAGGAAGAACATCACACCGTAATCTATTTATATCCCGCATAAAATCTTCTGTCACGCGTCACGCGTTCCGGGTAGAGCGGTTAGTTGCCTCCCCGCTCCCCCACAGACCCGGACGAGCGGATTTCCCGCATCCGGTTCCTCAGGTTAAGGTTTCGCTGCATAGACCGAGTGATAGATTTTTGGTTTGATTAAAATAAAGGCCTCTAAGGTAAGCTTATTGTAACGATCCCAGGTAAAACCATGGTTTGAACGCCTGGAAAGCCATTTAAACCAAAGACGAGTAACAGCCAGATAATATAATTCCAGACTGCGGATGTTACCCGTAACACCAAAGTACTGATAGTGTCCCCGGAGTTTTACGTTCAGCTTTTTCCATTGGAGTGTAAGGAGCTCGTGACGGTTATGTTTACACCAGTCATTGACTCGGCTGATACTTCTTTGCAGCCGGTCTTTGGCGGTTTTTCTCATAACGACCCAGTGGCCCTTACGTGATTTTCCCCAATAGAAAGTGAAGCCCAGAAAGTTGAACGTTTCTCGTTTCTGGTCTCCCTTGTTGTAACCTTCGGGAGGTCTTGAGAAGTAGATCAGCTTGGTTTTGTCCGGATGTAGCTTGAGTCCAAATCTGCCAAAACGTTTGGGTAGAACCCTGAAGACCTTTTCTGCATCTTCTCTCGTCTCAAAGCCCAGTACGCAATCATCGGCAAAGCGGACTATGGTTGCCTTGCCTTTCAGCAGTGGTATGATCTCTTTGGAAAACCATGTATCAAGTACTTCATGCAGGTAGATGTTGCTTAGCAAGGGTGAGATCACCCCGCCCTGCGGACTACCTTCATCTTTGTAACTGACTGCTCCCTCTTCGAGCACTCCTGCTTTTAACCATTTGCCTATTAATTTTGTAATCACCCCGTCCTGCACCCTCTGCTTTAGAAATTCTCTCATAAACGTGTGGTCGATCGTATCGAAAAATTTTCGAATGTCTACATCGATCACCCAGCTTATGTTCTGTTGACGGAGCTGCTTCCACAGGTAGTCCACTGCATCGTGAGCCGATCGCTTTGGCCTAAACCCGTAAGAGAAGTTCAGAAAGTCTGTCTCAAATACTGGTTCCAATGCCATCAGCACTGCTCGTTGCAAAATACGGTCTTCTACCGTGGGTATGCCAATGGGGCGTTGTTCGTTCCCATTGCCTTTGGGGATGTATACGCGCTTTACCGGGGGAGCTACATACTTCCCCGATTTTGCCGACTCCAGCAAAGCCTCCAGATTATGCGTAAGATTTTGCTCGTACATCCTTATAGTTTGTCCATCAACCCCGGGACTTGTACCCGGATTCACCCTGTGGCAGGCTTCCATCATCCATTCCAAATCAATGTGATGATGAAGCGATACCAACGCCTTGCCCTTGAACTTCTCAGCAATTTCTGCTATTCGATCCTGTTTCGTTGACACATTCATTTGTTCCTGTGTACAAATTCGTGTTTCTCAAAATCAATTCCTTAACCCGATGCTTCCCTTCCCTACTCACCGGCTCCCTCGGTCAGGTTCGCCGACTTTCCTTCGGTACTATGAAAGCACTAAGACTGCCTTTGCTCTTCTCCTTCCCTTCACTCATCGCTCGGTACGGATACCCCTGACGGTCTCATTGGTTCGCTTATACCATCGGTGAGACGCCTTCGGTATACCTGGGCTTGGGTCGACCAGTTGCCCTATTACTGGTTGGTTATCGTCGGGGAAGCAGGAGGCTCTCCCATGTTCCCGTGAAACCCCCGTTTACATTTGCTCTGTCGCAATACCCCGGATGGACCTTCACACTCACCCTTGCGTGCTTATGGTTCTGTTCCTGCACACGTGGCAGCAGAAACTCCATCAATAAACGTCTTACGAGGCCCTTAGCATAGCTTTTGTAATCGCTGTCTACGCTTCATGCAGGCATTTCTACCTACTATGCAAGACTCGCTTCCGGCCGATGGTTGGTCTTTGCCGGATAGGATTGGCTACCTACTGGGTTTCTTCGAAAAGTTTCAATGAACAACATTATCCCCTTTTCACGGGCTTATCATGGCGCAACACGTGTCACGATTTTTTTTCCGTAATGTTATTACGTTCACATTTAGTTATACATTTGATATGTTGCAAAAGGAAACATCACCTGCAGCGTTTGTATCAGCCCAATTCCACAGCCTATGCCTGTTACAAAACATTCATTCGCCCGCTACCAGGTTATCGATGCATGCATCCGCAACAAACAGCGGTCTTATCCCGGTATTGAGTACCTGATTGAGCGATGCAGCCAGCGGCTTGACCAGCAAATCTCCAGGTCAACCATTGAAAAGGATCTGAAGGCCATGAAGGATGATCCTGAACCGGGATATTATGCCCCCATCCGGTACGATCGCATGAAACGCGGATATTATTATGAGGATCCTGAGTTCTCTATTTCAAACATCCAGGTAAAAGAGGAAGACATCGATGCCATTGAATTTGCTGCCAAAATCCTTCGGCAGTACCGGGGTTTTCATATGGTAAAGCGTTATGCAGAAGCCATTGACCGTATTATTGACGTTGTAGATGTCAGGCGCATCCTTAGCATGGAAGAGTTTGAGGAGTATGTCCAGTTCGAAACCCCACCCTACATTGAAGGAACCGGTTATATCGAGCCAATCATCCGGGCGATTAAAGAAAAAAAGGTCATCCGTATCGAACACTTGTCATTTAAAGCATTTAAACCGCAACCCTCCGCCAACAAGAGCAAATCTAAGATCAAAGCTCCACCGGCCACATTCCGAATTCTTCACCCTTACCTGGTGAAAGAATATAATAACCGATGGTATGTGATTGGCTGGGATGAAAACGAAAAGGATATCCGCACCTTTGGCCTCGATCGGCTCAAATCGATCGAACCATTGGAGAATCCTTATCGCAAATCAGATTTCGATCCGCGCGAATATTTCAAATACACCATTGGAATCATCGCTCCCCAGTCGAAACCGCCCAAAATTAAAATCGAATTCACTAAACAGCAAGCGCAGTATCTCATCACCCAACCGATCCATTATAGCCAACGGTTATTGAAGGAGACAAAAGATAAGGTGGTGGTCGGGTTTGAATTGCATCCAACCTATGAGTTTATTTCCTTCATTCTTGGGTCACGGGATAATGCAAAGGTGATTTCCCCAGGATGGCTGAAAGAAAGGATGAAACTAATGCTGAATAGAATGGTAGAAAATTATAGCTAACCGTAATATAATTACGGTATTAGCCAATACATTAGCGTGTTTTAAAGTGATTTTAAGAAATATTTAGAAAATAATCTTTATGAACATCCTCCACTTCCACCACGATCTCATTGAAAACTATAAAAAATACATCAAGAGTTTTATCAACATCAAAGATCCTGGTATCAGAAAGTTTGTTGATAAGGAAATTCAGGATAAGCGTCTCTGGCCCGAACCACTTATCCAGTTTAACCCAACTTTCGAAAAGGGGAAAACCATTGAAGAACTCACTAGGACCGGAACAATCCATCCGGAACTAAATAAAATATTTTCTGGATATCAGCTTTACCGACATCAATCAGAGGCGATCGAACTGGGTGCGGATGGGAAGGATTTTATTGTAACCTCCGGGACGGGTTCGGGCAAATCGCTTACTTTCCTGGTGACTATTTTTAATGAAATCCTGAAACTTGGCGGTGCATTGCAGGATAAAACCATAGCGGTGATCGTTTACCCGATGAATGCTCTGATAAACTCACAATACAAGGCGATCAATGATTATAAAATAAAATACGAAGAGCAGCAAAAGGCTGATTTTCCTATAACCTTCGGGCAATTCACCGGACAGGAGGATGAGGAAACCAAGGAAGGAATGCGAAATAACCCTCCGCATATCATTCTCACCAACTATATGATGCTGGAACTCCTGATGACCAGAGGAGGCAGGGATGTGGAGATCCGGAATAACTTCCTTGCCAACATCCAATTCCTTGTTTTTGATGAATTGCATACGTATCGCGGACGACAAGGTGCTGATGTCGCCCTGCTTATCCGCAGGATCAGGTCGGGGGCCCACAATACAATTACAACCATCGGAACGTCGGCAACAATGATCTCCTCCGAGACATCAACATTACAGGAACAAAAAGTGGAAGTTGCCCGGATCGCCTCCCTTATTTTCGGTAAAACCATATCAGGCAACCAGATCGTGAATGAATACCTTGTCCGGAGTCTTGGAAATGGAATGTCGGTCACCCCTGAACAGGTCAAGGCTGCTGTTAACAGGTCTATTTTAGTTGGTGGTCCACCAGAAGACCTGGAAAACCACCCTACTGCAAACTGGCTTGAAGAGGAAGTCGCACTGGAAGTCAGGGAGGGGCAATACATCCGACGAAAACCGGTCACAATTCCGGAAATTGCAAGGCAACTTTCGGAATTCTTTAGTGAGGATGAGGCCAGGTGCTTGGTTCATTTACAGGAATTGCTCGACTGGGTTAATAAACTAAACGAAAATCCTGCACTGAAGAAAACATACCTCCCCTACCGTATTCATCAGTTTTTTGCACAAACAGGCTCTGTCTATGCCACTCTTGCAAACCAGGACAGCCGTGAACTGCTGATGGATGCCGGCCTCTATTCCGAGACGGATAAAAGTTTCATCTATCCACTCGTTTTTAGCCGGTACTCTGGCCATGAATTCTATTGTGTGCAGTTGAATTTCTCTGGCAATAGCATTGTTCCAAGGGAATTCTATAATACAGGAGATGAGGAGGAGGAAGAAGATTCGCTGGATGGCTATATCTTTATTCAACACAAGGAGGATAACGAACCTATTTGGGATGAAGATCGGGACCTGGAAGCACTGCCTGAAACCTGGTTCAATCCGCCTCGAAGAGACGGAACTGCCACTCTGAAAAAAGAACGCAAAAACAGGATCCCCCGGAAGATCTGGTTTGATAAAACCGGCAATTTTTCATTTGATCAGGAGAAAGAATTTTCTGGCTGGTATATTGCCAAGCCCCTGCTTTTTGATCCTACTTCTGGAACCCTGTTCGATAGACAAACCGGTGAATATACCAAACTGATCAAGTTAGGTGGAGAAGGACGCAGCACGGCCACGACTGTTCTTGCCTTTGAGACAATCAGGCAGATGCTCTCGTTCAACGAATCATCGGAAAGACAGAAACTATTGAGTTTTACTGATAACCGGCAGGATGCCTCTTTGCAATCGGGTCATTTCAATGACTTCATTAAAGTAGGTCAGCTTCGAGCAGCCATTTTCCAGGCAATTGATGAGTTCACCACACTCGACTATTCTAACATCGCAGACCGGGTGTTTGCAAAACTGAATATTCCACAAGAGCAGTTTGCGAAAAATCCTGCTCTGTTTCCGGGACCCAAAAAGGACAATGAAGATGCCTTCAAAGACCTCATCATGTACCGGCTCCTTTATGACCTCAGGAGAAGCTGGCGTGTGGTTATGCCCAACCTGGAGCAGTGTGGGTTAATTGCCATTGAATATCGTCATCTGCAAGAATCATCCATTGACAATGCCCTTTGGGGAACCAATGAGATACTTTCTGCATTTGGTGAAAGGAAGCGTGTCGAGGTGCTTCACCAGGTATTTGATTATTTCAGGAAAGCTTATGCTCTCGGATTTTCGATGCTTGAACCTGCGGTGATCAGCCAGAATGCTAAAAAGATTAGGGAAAAACTCAGGCAACCCTGGACGCTTGATGATTCGGAAAAGATTGAATTGCCAACCTTTATCCGTGTTGAAAAACTGGCCAGTACAGCCGCCAATCTTTATACGGTCAGCGCAGGCTATCAAAGTGTTTTCGGCAGATATTTCAAGCGTATTGCAAGGGAATCGGAAATTGATCTCAGAGGAAAAGAACATTACCAGCAGCGAATGTACGAGTTGCTCAACTTCCTGTGCGAAGCTGGGTGGCTTACCCGAAAACTTGTCAGGGCCGATAGTGGGGATGATGTGTTTATCTACCAGCTTAAGGTCGATGCTATTTTATGGCATCGTGGAGATGGAACCAGTATTAGACTCGACCATATTAAACAACGCAGTTATAGCAAACAAGGATCACCACAGGTCAATGAATACTTCAGGGATTTTTACCGTACAAATTTCAATGCCATAAAGCAAATTGAAGGGCGTGAACACACCGGACAAATAAATTCCCAGAAACGTAAGGAGCGTGAAACTGATTTCCGGTCGGGCAAGACCAGCGTGTTGTTTTGCTCACCTACTATGGAACTTGGTATAGATATTTCAGACCTTGATGTGGTACATATGCGAAATGTTCCACCTTCACCTTCAAATTATGCTCAGCGCAGCGGACGTGCAGGGCGCAGTGGCCAGGCTGCACTGGTCATGGTCTATTGCTCCAATTTCAGTCCGCACGATCGACATTATTACGCGCAACCCGCTCAGATGGTTGCCGGTACTGTAACGCCACCCCGTCTTGATCTCCTGAACCAGGAATTGCTTACAAGCCACCTTTATGCCTCTATTCTTACACGACATCCTATTGCGGGGTTAAGCAATTCTGTTGGGCATATTATCGATAGGGAAAATTTGTTAGTGCTGCCCATTAACGATGGGGTGAAAAATGCACTTACATTGACAAATGAACAAAAGGAGAAGGTTAGGGATAATTTCAATCGTGCTATTGCCGACCTATATAAAGTCACTGAATTTGCAGCGCGATTACCCGAATGGCTCACAGCTGAGTGGATTAAGACGGCAATTGATAGATTTTCTGCCGAATTCGACATGGCGTTCAATCGTTGGCGGAAATTATACCGGGTTGCACAAACCCAGATCAAAGAGGCCACATCAATCATCGAAAACAGGATTTATGCCGATGGACATGATAAAAAGAGAGAGGCATACCGCATCCTGTTCCAGGCGGAAAGACAAAGAGACCTTCTGTTGAACGACCCAAAGGATAAAAAAGGCAACGCTCCAAGTTCATCAAATAAGGATCAGTCAGAATTTTCCCCATACCGGTATCTGGCCGCCGAAGGCTTGCTTCCCGGATACGGTTTTACAAGATTGCCAATAAGGGTTTTTCTTGAAAATGCCGAAGCGTCCGGTGAATATGTATCAAGGTCCCGGGTGGTTGCCCTGAATGAATTCGGACCACGAAATATCATCTACCATGATGGCGCAAAATACAGGATTGACCGAATCATCCTGACTGAAGCTGAGACTAATCTGGAAAGGGCCAAGATTTCTCCCTATTCCGGGTATATTATGATGAAGGACCAATATAGTTTTAACGTAGATCCGATAGTGAACATCAACCTTGACCAGGGCATGGATAAATATGACCATTCCGACCTGGTCGAATTGTCGGAAACCAGAGCCTATGAATTACAGCGAATCACCTGCCAGGAAGAGGAACGGGTGCGCAGGGGTTTCGACACGAAGACCTTTTTCTCCGTCGATGGTGGTTTTGATAATATCATGGAAGCACATGTAATGCTGGCAGATGAAAAACTGCTGCATATCCATGCTATTCCATCGGCCCGGCTGGTACACGTAAATTTCAAGTGGAAATCCTCACCGGAAAACGGATTTGCACTCCATCTTAAAAACGGTTATTGGCAAAATAAGGGGCAGGAACATGAAGAGGGAGCCTCCGACGATATCAGGCGCGTGAAACTTTATACTTCAAATACGGCAAATGCGCTTTATATGCAACCCGTCAGGTCGCTTGGTCTTACGAGTGGAAAGTCCGGGGTTATCACGCTGATGTATGCCTTGAAAAGGGCCATTGAAGCCTATTTCCAGGTTGAAGCAAATGAAATTGGCGCAACGATCATGGGTGACATTGAAACCCCCAATATTTTCCTTTATGAAGCCTCTGAAGGAAGCCTTGGGGTGCTTTCCCAGATTGTTGGTTCTCCTGCCGTGTACAAAGCCATTATGAAATATGCGTTTGATTTATGTTTTGTAAGAGATGGCATTGAAATCCCTGAGGAGGATTTGGTTCCTGCCACCTATGATGACCTGCTGAGCTATTACAACCAGCATCATCACCGTGAAATTGACCGCAATCTGGTCCGTGAAGCATTGCGAATGCTCATGCAATCAACAGTTGAGGTGTTGACCACACCCAATTTTACAAGCTATGATGAACACTACTTTGCCATGCAGGCAGGAAGGGATCCGAACAGCAGTACTGAAGATGAATTCCTGAAGTACGTTTATAAAAATGGGTTGCGGCTCCCGGATGAGGCCCAACCCAAAGTGGAAAAAATGTACGTCCGGCCTGATTTCCTTTATAAGCCCAATATCATGTTATTTTGTGATGGAACACCCCATGACGATCCTGCTATTAAGCTTGACGATCAGGAAAAGCGCAAAGCGCTCACGAATTCGGGTTACCAGGTGCTTTCTTGGTATTACAAAGACTCATTACCCGGTTTCATAGCAAAACGACCTGATATTTTTAAACCTGTTAAATAATGTTGCATGTCATTTGATTTTAAACCAGGAAGCCTGGTAACGCTGAGAGACAGGCCATGGGTCGTTCTGCCTTCGGAGGATAAAGAGCTCCTCCTGCTGAAACCCCTTGGCGGATCTGACGAAGAGATTACGGGAATCTATAAACCGCTGGGGTTTGAAAATGATAATCCCGTATCTTATGATTTCAATAAACCTGACATTGATGACCTGGGCGATTTCCGGTCGGCAAAACTTTTATACAATGCATCCCGTCTTTCCTTCAGAAATGCAGCAGGTCCTTTCCGCTGCATGGGCCGACTTTCTTTCAGGCCAAGGGCATACCAGATGGTGCCATTGATCATGGCGCTCAGACAGGATGTTGTAAGACTATTAATTGCAGATGATGTCGGCGTCGGGAAAACCATCGAAGGGTTGCTGATTGCCAAAGAGCTTTTTGACCGCAAAGAGATCAGGCAATTCGCAGTGATCTGCCTGCCCCACCTCTGCGATCAATGGCAGGATGAGCTGAAAAGCAAATTCGGTATCGAAGCTGTGATCATCCGTTCAGGAACAGCTACCGGCCTTGAACGAAAACTCCGGACCCACGAGAACATTTTTCGAGCCTACCCTTTCCAGGTAATCTCCATTGATTATATCAAATCGGGAAGCAAAAGGCAGGTCTTCCTCGACCATTGCCCAGAAATGATCCTGGTTGATGAAGCCCACAGCTGTGCAAAACCAGCTGGTGCAAACCACTCCCAGCAATTACGACATGATTTGCTCCACGAACTCTCCGGTAAAAAGGACAAACATATAATACTTCTCACGGCAACCCCTCATAGCGGGAAACAGGAAGAGTTCCAGTCGTTGCTTGAATTTCTGAAACCTGAATTCGGTCAGTTGGATATTACGCAGGCCAATGAAAACGAACGAAAGGATGTTGCCAGGTATTTTGTTCAACGCAGGCGGGGTGATATCATGAAGTGGCTGGATGAAGAGACAAAATTCCCCGACCGGAATCCGGAAGAGCTTGCCTATAAAGTAGGTGGGACTTATGGTGACCTCTTCAACGAAATCTTATCCTATGCGCGCAATATAGTGGCAGGAAACAGCTATGACAGGCGAAAACAACGCTACACTTATTGGGATGCCCTGGCTTTACTGCGGGGTGTGATGAGCAGTCCTGCTGCCGGTATGGTCATGCTTAAAGCGAAGGCAGAGAAAAAAAGGCTTGCCGGGGAGGACATTGAATCAGATCAGGAGGATCCCGACCTGGAAAACAACAATATCATGGATGCGAACCATGAGTCAGATGACAATCTCTCGCTGTCTGCCCTGGGAAAATCTGGTACGGTTGAAGAAAGTGAATCCAGACGGCTGCAGGGCTTTGCGAAACGGATGGAACAAATCCGCGGGCTTGAACATGATCAAAAGGCCAGAGAAGCGCTTTTCAAGATCAAAAACTGGATTGATCGCGGCTACAACCCAATCATCTTTTGCCGGTACATTCAAACGGCAAACTACCTCGGCACAATATTTAAACAGGGTCTTACAGGTCGCGCTTACAGGAACCTGCATATCGAGGTAATTACCAGCGAACTGAACGACGAACTCCGCAAGGAAAAGATCGACCTGATGAATCATTCTGACCGTAGGCTGCTTATTGCTACCGACTGTCTGAGCGAAGGTATTAACCTGCAGCAGGGATTCAATGCACTACTTCACTATGACCTACCATGGAACCCCAACCGCCTCGAACAGCGCGAAGGACGTATTGACCGGTTCGGCCAGCAATCACCGTCGGTGGAAGTGGCATTGTTATACGGGAGCAATAATCCCATCGACGGAGTTGTCCTCGAAGTGCTCATCCGTAAAGCTGTCGCCATCAGGAGGTCAACCGGGATTACCATCCCCTTCCCGGAGAATAGTTCAACTGTGATGCAGGCTGTTATGAATGCCGTTTTGCTCAAACCTGCAGTTCAGGTAAGGCAGGTTGATGAACAGTTATCCCTGTTTGAGGCCGAAGAGATAGAAACTGAAAAGAAAAAAGTCTCTTCTTCCCTTGAGGAAGCGGCAAACCGTGAAACTGTTTCCCGTAGCATCTTTGCACAGAATACCATAAAAGCCAACGAAATTGAAGGAGACCTGAAGGCAATGGACGATGCCATCGGTGATGTGAAAACCGTGGAACATTTCGTTACCGAAGGATTGCGATTCCTGGGCGTCCAGGTAGAGGAAAAGAAGGAAGGATTTAAGATTTTTACCATCAACATCCCGCAGCGTCTCAGAGAATTCCTGACCGACAAGAACGAAATCCTTGTTTCTTTCAAATCACCCACACCCGAAGGGTATCATTATCTCGGGCGAAACCATCCCTTTACGGAAAATCTGTCACAAACTCTCCTCAACAACGCGCTCAACAAAACAGGAAGTTCGGCTGCCCGGGCCGCAGTGGTGCGAACTTATATGATCGCCGAAAAAACGGTTCTTTTTCAGTTCCGTGTCCGCAATGTAATAGCAGAACAATCATACAGTAAGGAGATCGTAGCCGAAGAGATGTGGCTATGGGGATACTCCGGTGATGTTTCGCAAAACAATGAAATCGGTCATGAGAAAGCGCTCGAATTACTCCAGCATGCCGCCCCTTCGATGAATGTAGAGCTGGGTGAGCAAAAATATTGGCTGGAGGAGGAGTTGAAATGGGTTCACGATCCCGTCTTTTTCAGGAGAATTACCGATCCCATTGCCACTAAACGTGCCGAAAACCTGGTGGATTCCCATATCCGTGTTAGGAAACTACTGAAGGGCAATGTCTATAAAGTGGTTGAACCCATCCTTCCGATGGATGTAATGGGCGTCTATATTTTATTACCCGTCATCAATTAATTTCAGCATGAAGTACTCCTGCATCAACATACAAGGTAACCTGATCACTGAAGAGATCCTGCAGAAAATTGAAGAGGGTTCGGCAGATGGCCAGGCAAATTCATTTTTCGGACTTGACCCATCATCCAACCTACGCAACGAGATTGAATACGCCTGGAGCCGGATACGGCTTGACTGGAAACACTTCAGCGAGAAAAGTCAGAATCTTCCTGCAGGCGATCCTTATGGAACCACCATCACAAGGCGATGGATGGAAAACTTCCTGAATTCCCTGGGATTTTCACTAACCCGTCAAAAGACCTCCCTGCCCGGCGATAACCAGCAAACCTATTTTATCAGCCATACCGTTCAGAACCTTGATGACCTGCCTGTTCATATTGTCGGTTTCACAGATCCCGCCCGACCGGAGAAAAACACCATCGACATGCGATCCAGCGGTGGTACCAGCCGACTATCGCCGCACAGTACAATGCAGGAATACCTCAATGTTACTGAGCATCTTTACGGAATTGCTGCCAACGGCTGGAATCTCCGCCTGATGCGCGACAGCGGAAGGCTGGTAAAACTCACCTACCTGGAGTTCGACCTGCGAAGGATGCTTGACGAGGATAAATACAGCGAATTCACCCTGCTTTACAGGTTGATGCATGCTTCTCGCTTTCCCCGATGCAAGGAGGAAACAGAGCAATCGTTGCTGGAAAAATACTATCAGCAAAGCATCGAAACCGGGAACCGTATTCGTGACGGGTTGAGCCTTGCCGTGCAGGATTCGCTGGTTTCGCTTGGGAATGGCTTTCTCCAGTCAGTTGAAAACAATGAACTTCGGGTAAAAATCCGTTCACGAGAACTTTCAACGCAGGATTTTTACAGGCAGATTCGCAGGTTGGTGTACCGGCTGCTTTTCCTGATGGTTATGGAAGAGCGCGACCTGGTTTACGATCCCGATGACCGGGTTGAAGATACCATGAAGAAGAAGGCAATCTACATTGGGCATTATAGCATAGCCCGGTTGCGCAACCTGTCAGAAAAACGTTACCTGTACGAAGATCGGTTCACAAACCTTTGGCAGGGACTGATGCATACTTTCAGTTTGTTTGAGGCTGTTGGCCCTGGTAAAAAACTGGGTATCTCCCCGCTATCCGGCGACTTATTCAGCAACGAGGCACTCAGGGATATCGGAACCTGCATGATTAGCAATAAACTGCTATTGGATTGTATCCGGAAACTGAATGAATTCACCGATGCAGACCATAACCTTGTCCAGATCAATTACCGCGCCCTGGATGTGGAGGAACTGGGATCCGTTTACGAAGGGTTGCTCGAGTTGCATCCTATCATTGAAAACATTGATAGTGAACATCCTGCTGCAATCAATTTTCTATTTCACGAAGGAACCGATCGGAAAACAACAGGATCTTATTATACCAGGCCGGAACTGGTGAATGAACTGATTAAGTCGGCATTGATACCGGTGATTGAGGAGCGGTTAGCTGGCTCAACCCCCTTTAAATCTCTCCCTCAAGGGGGAGACTATAGAAGGCATGGTGAAGAAGCACTATTGTCTCTGAAAGTTTGTGACCCTGCAGCAGGAAGCGGACATTTTCTGCTTGCGGCGGCGAGGACGATTGCATGGTACCTGGCCAGAGTGAGAAGCGGTGAAGAGAACCCACCTCCTTCAGAATACCGCAGCTGTTTACGGGAGGTTATTCAGCATTGTATTTATGGGGTTGACCTGAACCCTGATGCTGTGGAGCTGTGTAAACTGGCGCTTTGGCTCGAAAGTCACAACAGCGGAAAACCCCTGAGTTTCCTGGATCATAAGATTCGGTGTGGGAACAGTCTGGTTGGTGTTACCGATTTAAAAGCACTTACTGAACCCTTGCCAGATGAGGCATTCAACCCCGTTACCGGCGATGATCCAGCTGTTTGCCGGGAACTGAAAAGACAAAACAAGGCTTACCGTAATTCACGACAGACCAGTCTCTTTTCTGCAGCAGTGCAACAGATCACACTGGACAAAAATAATCTAAATGAAGATTATGCTGCCATTGGCCGCATTAGGCAGGATACCATTGAGGCCATTGATGAGATTAGAAAAAAATATGGGAAGGCCAGGACGAGTTTATTTCACGAGGAGGCTGCATGCAATATCTGGACATCCGCCTTTTTCCATACCTACATTGCCATTGATGACCCCACTAACCCCGGTTCCGAGAAACTTTCCCAGTTCTTCCTGGCGCCAACACAATGGGGAAAGCTTGTTGGTAAAGTCACTGCCCTTGCTAGCCAATATCACTTTTTCCATTGGCCACTTGAATTTCCCGATGTATTTAAACAGGGAGGATTCGATGTGATGCTGGGGAACCCACCCTGGGAAAGGATCAAACTCCAGCAGGAAGAGTTTTTCGCTACCCGGGATGTAAAGGTGGCTAAGGCTTCCAATGCCGCCGAACGTAACCGCATGATCAGGGATCTTAAAGAGACGAACCCGGATCTGCACAAAGAATACCTTGAAGCATTGCATGGAGCCGATGCTTCGGGAAAATTCATGCGCGAAAGTGGACGATACGTTTTAACGGCAGTAGGCGACATCAACACCTATTCGATCTTCTCGGAACTCTTTTTACAAACGATTCAACCAAAGGGCCGGACAGGGTTCATCGTGCCAACAGGTATTGCAACGGACGACAGCAATAAAGCTTTCTTTGGTTACCTGGTTGAGAACAAAAGGCTGGTCAGTCTGTTTGATTTTGAAAACAGGGAGGCAATATTTCCTGGGGTTCACAGAAGTTACAAATTCTCCTTACTTACGATATCCGGCTCTTCCGACGAAAAAAGGAAAAGTAATTTTGGATTCTTTCTCACCCGTGTCGAGCATCTACAGGATAAACTCAGGATATTCAGCTTAACCAGTGAGGATTTTATACGACTAAATCCAAACACAAAAACCTGTCCGGTATTCAGGACAAGCGTTGACGCTGAACTTACAACCAAGATTTACAGGAATGTTCCCATTTTAATCAATGAACAGACAGGTGATAATCCTTGGGGAATTAAGTTCAAAGCCATGTTTCATATGGCCAATGATTCCCACCTTTTCCGAACCCGTCAACAAATGGAATTGGAAGGCTTTACTTTGTGGGGCAATAAGATGCGTAGAGGCAGTGAAATTTATTTGCCACTCTATGAAGCTAAGATGATTTGGCATTATGATCATAGGTTTGGTACATACGCCGGAGTGGGAAACAGGACATCAACACAAACTCCGACACCAACAATTGAGAAATACCAAGATCCCGAACATTTGATTATTCCATGGTATTGGGTTGACACAAACCTTGTTAATGATTGTTTGTCAGCAAACACTATTATTGGTTTCCGTCGAATTACCAACAACACAAATGAACGGACCTTCGTAGGAACATTGATTCCCAAAAATGGCTTCGGGGACAATACATTTTTATTATTATCAGACCAGAGCATTATTATGCAGACATGTTTAACAGGGCTTCTTTCATCATTGGCTTTTGATTATATATGTCGCCAGAAATTAGCTGGTATGAATATGAATTTTTTTTATGTCAATCAATTCCCGGTTTTAATGCCAAACCTATTTTCAAATTTTATAATGATGGAAATCGTGCCGAGGATAAGCGAGTTATCATATGCTTCCTGGGATATCAAGTCATTTATTGATGAAGTTTGGGATGAATCTGATGAACACGTTAAATACGCCATCCTACGGCAATGGAAGGGAAATAGAGAATCTACCGGTGGACATGAATGGACACCCCCCTATTGGGCCGAACAGCCTGCCGATCCAAATGAACCCGGCTATACAGGCTGCCCCTTACCTCCATTCAAATGGGATGAAGAGCGTCGATCCGTAATAAAAGCCGAACTCGATGCCATTTATGCCAAACTATACGGACTCACCACCGAAGAACTTCAATACATTTTAGACCCACAGGATGTTTATGGTCCCGATTTTCCGGGAGAGACATTTCGGGTGCAAAAGGAGAAGGAGATTAGGCTGTATGGGGAGTATAGGACGAAGAGATTGGTTATGGAGGCGTGGAAAAAAATAGATTAACAAACTAATACATCCCATGAAATCATTCAATGTAATTTACCAACATGGTCATTTTATTGACAAGGAAACAGGTAAAAATCTAAATCCTCAGCAAGGTTTTGAATTTGTAATAATTGCTGAGCCAAATTCTTTGCTTGAATTTGATGACAAGCTAACCGTTGCTGAAGCGAAATCATCAGAAGATAAGAAAAAATGGGCCATTAATCAATTTGGAGAAGGAAACTATATAAAAATTGGAGACGCGGGAGATCAATTAAGATTCAGGATCGGCAACTCAAAGTTTGCTAAAGGGGATGAGACCAACCAGTACATTTTATTGTGTTCACTAAATGAAGATCTCTATATCCATTTAATCAGAGGCCGGATGGGAAATAAACCGAACGATTGGCGATTAGCGGAATGTATTTGTAAACTTGAAAAATGTTTAGAAGGAAATTTGCGGCTCAGTGAAGTCATTAAGGCAGAATCGCTAAACAAACTCTTCAGCCATACTGTTCAGTTTTTCTTCTCTACGCAGCGATCAGGAAGTACGAATGTTTTTACCACGTTTTATTTCTATAAAGAAATCATGAAACCAACAATTACAACTCCGTTTAAAGGAATTTATGAGAGTTTGGATGATCGGAGATTTAAAGCAGTGCGCAGTTTTTTAAAAACAAATCATTTATAAAACAAACAGGGAGGTCTATTCTCTTAGCCATTCAATTGAAACATCCACATCTCGAAAGTAAGAAATTCGGTTTTAGGTTGAATTTAGGACGAAATGGTTGGTGATAGAGGCGTTGAGGAGGTTGGGATTTGACAGAATAAGATGTGTTGAATAATGAAATTTATCATTGCTGAATATGAGAGCTTAGAAGCTGAAATGCTACATCGAATTTTAATCTTAAATACGAATAAACAAAATATTTTATGCAACAACTTGGCTGGATTCATTTTTCACCTTCTTTTAAAGATAAGATTAATTCCATCCTTGACCTCCTGGATCAGGAGGAAGGGATGGTGGATGAATTGGGTTTAGGCCCCATAAGGGATGCCTACGCCGATCTCTTCTTCCCGGGAACGTCAACAGTGCAAACACGGGCGAAGTATTTTTTCATCGTACCCTACCTGATAAAGGATTTCTTTCTGCAAAAAGGAGGGAAAAGTAAAAATCTTGAACAATTCCTAAACGAGGAGGAGCATAAAATTATCTGGGAACTGGCAGATAGGTATGGTCATGACCGGAATGCCGGTTCGGGTGTCATTGGGATAACGAAACGCAAGAATCAGATGCTGGCAAGGCGGCCGTCATCAATCTACTGGAATGGCCTGCGATCCTATAATTTTATAGACACCTCGTTGAGCCTGAGCGAATACTATGTAAACGCCAACAAACTCCTTGAGGAACTTTTAATTGTCAAAAAAAGCATCAAGGATGACAGTTCTGACGATCAGGATATTGAATACACAGATAATCATCAGGTAAAAGTAAGTACTTATCAAAAAGGCTGGCGAGAGGTTCTGGATCTGCCGCTATCATACGAAGAAGCGGATTTTTTCCATAAACGCATTATTGAAATTTTCCCCCAACGGCTTATAGGAAAAATTGTAAGCATCCCTAAGTTACGGGATTCATTTCTAAATACTTCCGATTTTGAATCATTCGCCAAATTGTGCTTACAGGAGAATATCGGGGACGAACTAAAAAAACAAATAACCCAGGCTCATGATCTGAATGAAATCACCAAAGGATTGCATTTTGCCTATTCACACCTGATCAATGCAAGACATTATACAAATGATGTATTCCTGGCTCAATTTAATGTGTGGCAGAAAGACTTATATGCCAATTTGATTGATCTGAACTCTTTGACATCAGAGGCCATCCATTTCTCAACAGGGATAGACAACAACAGCGTTCTGGCTTTTATACAATCCATCTTAACTCTTATTAAACGGCATCAGTCAGGTATCAGTGATTTTTCGGAACTAATTATTAACCAGGAAATCAGGATCAAAGGCAAAAAAGCACGTCTCAGAATTGGAGCCCAGCGAGATTTTGACCAGGGAAAATCAAAAAGTCTGTCGCATTTGAACTATCGTGATGGAAACACCCGGACCATCATCAGAGATATATTTACCGCATTAAATCAATAACTATGCTTGACACCTGGAAAGACAACCTGGATTATGGAAAAATCCTACAACCTCCTGATGGATACCAACTTAAACGGGCTATCGGCACAACCTATTCAGTAGACCCCTCCTGCCTGCTATTGATTCCGGTTGCCATGTTTTATTCCCGGCCGATGGAATCACAATTGATCAATGAAGTGAATCGGTTTGATCTCTTCGATGCCATTAACCGGGCTTCTAAAGTAATCACCCTTTTTCACCAGAAGAACAAGATTTCTGTTCCCAAGAGGGTCAGTAAATTGTTGCATTATACGGAGGGTTGCCTGGCCGGCATAAACCAGGAAAACCAATTCAGTTCTTTCCATCCTAAATGCTGGTTCCTGATATTTGAAGATCCGAAGACAAAACAGAGAAAGTCCCGGTATATCATCACCAGCAGGAACCTAACGTTTGACCAAAGCTGGGACATTGTATTCCAGATGGAGGGAGAAGTTTCTGACAAGGCCATTGAAAAAAACCAGCCTTTTGTTGACTTCCTGGACTTCCTGGAAAAAAAATCGGGAAAAAAAATTGAACCCTGGGTTAAGAATGATATCAAAAAAACGAAATTCAGGGTGGAGCTACCTTTTACCGACTGGCGATTCTGGCCTATTGGCATTGGTGATGGGTTCATTCATCCATTTAGAAAAAGATCGTTCAGGAGTGAACAATTTCTGATGATGTCTCCTTTCCTCGATGACAAAATGGTAAAGGATATTTCCCTGAAAGCAACAAAGAAGCGGTGGTTATTCGCACGAAAAGACGAACTCGAGAAATTGAATAAGGGAACTTTTTCGGAGATTAAACCAGCGGAATACTTCTGCATTAATGAGCGTATCCTTTCCGGGGCGATGGATGAGAGAGTTCCGGAAGATTCAGCAGATTCTCCACCCTCCAACTATGATTTGCATGCAAAGCTGTTTATTAACCGTGTGGCGAATTCAGCAACATGGTATGTTGGTTCAGCAAATTTATCCTCGGCAGCATTCGATCGGAATACAGAATGTTTGATTGAGCTAAAATCAAATGACCGTTCAACTTTTCCTGAAACGATAAAAAAACTGCTCGTCACCAACGACAATCAAAACAACCTGTTTGAACAACTTGATCCAAGCCAGTTTATTCAACCAGAACCAGATGATCAGCTGAAGCAACAACTCAGAAAGCTGGAATTCGACCTGGCGTCATGCAAAATTTCAGGGAAGTGCAATCCAACTGCTGCCGGTGTAGACTTATTCCAATATGATATTGCTATTGATACGAGCAATATAAGCTGGCTTCCTGATTTTTCGATACATGTCAAACCATTATTTCTTCACAAATCCCCTGATCCAGGATACCAGATAGCACCTGAGGTTTTAGTCTCGTTTACATTTCAGGAATCATTTACACTAAGCCAGCTCTCCAGGTTCTTTATCATCAGTATTTCACATACAAAAGAGGAAAATATTAAGAAACAGTTTTTGTTGCTTAGTGACATTGAAGTTCCGGAATCAAGGTTGGCAAGGGTTTTTTCGGAGGTGATAGATTCCTCGGACAAATTTTTAAAATATTTGATGACTTTACTCAATGAAAGTGGGCTAATAGAGTCCTTTGTTCCACAACAAGGTATCGATTCCCCGTCAATTAATATTTCAAAGTATCGGACGGTTGCACACAATTTTTACGATGTGCCCCTTTATGAACAATTATTGCAGGCTGCTTCCCGCAATCCTTCAAAACTGAGGAGTGTGGAAGAGGCTATTTGCCGAATCAAAGAAGACACCGAAAAGCAGGGAATCGTACCTGATGAGTTCATGGAAATGTGGAAAATATTTAAATCCTTCGTCAAAAATGAAAAATAAAACGATAGACTACATTGATGAAATAAACCATACCTGGAATTCGCTGAAAGATTTTCAGAAAAACACAGTGAACTATGTTTATGATCAATTTTATGCCAAGGACAGAAAAGCATTTCTGATCGCCGACGAAGTTGGACTGGGTAAGACGATTATTGCGAAAGGGCTGATTGCAAAGGCCTACCAGGCATTTAAGCCATCAAAGAAAAATCCAACTTTCAATGTGATTTATATTTGCTCAAATCAATCTCTGGCAAGGACGAACCTCAGAAAATTAAATTTTTCGCGAGATACCAGCTTGGTTGAAGATCCCTTAAACAGGCTGATTTACCTCGCGTTTAATGACAAGAAGGAACCTCAATCATTGCGGTTTGATTCTCTTACCCCGTCCACCTCCTTCAATTTATCGAACAAATCGGGGGTTAAGGATGAAAGAGCAATTATATATGCACTGCTAACTCACTACAGCGAGTTCTCGAAAAGGAAGAATGGGTTAAAATGGTTATTGAAAAGTAGTGTCTCAAAAGACAACTGGGAGAAAGCAATAAAAGAAAGGTATGCAAACCGTAAAATTCATTTCAGGCCAAAATTGTTCAGTCAATACAAAGATAAACTACAAAGCGAATTCGTTGACGAAGCAAATGCCCCTAAACTTTACAACTCCCTCGGGCTAACAAAATCCACCTCGGTTTGGAGTGTCCTTTTAAAATCCTGCGAAGTGATTGATGGAAGGAGTTATAAAAACATCACTTATAAAAATGAATTAATATTTCTTCTGCGGCATATACTTACAAAGATCTGTCTTGAATATCTCGGCGCAGAATTGATCATTCTGGATGAATTTCAAAGATACAGTGATTTGATTGACCAGGGCGTTGATGAGATGTCACCGGCAGTTGAATTGGCACGTGCTGTGTTCGATCTGAAAGACACCAAAGTCCTGATGCTGTCTGCAACACCCTTTAAACCATTTACTACTCAGTGTGATGAGGATTCTGGGGAAAATCATTACAAGGAGTTCATGAAGGTTTTACATTTTTTGATGAATGGAAGGGACCCGGAATTCTGGCAAAATTTTGAAACTGATCGCCGAAAGTTATTTTCCCTTATTTATGACACCAGGGTGGATTCCAACAATGGTAATTTATCTGATCTGGCAGAAATAAAATTAAGAATACAAGATCGGTACCTTCAAGGAATGGTGAGGACTGAGCGCACACTGGTTTCAGATGACAAGAACCTTATGGTTAAAACCTCGCAAAGTGAAGTAATCAAGAATCTAACACCAGCGGATATCCTTGATTTCATTGCACTTGATACAGTAAATCAAAAAATTAGTGAAATGGGGAAATTCAGAAGTATGAACCCCATTGAATTTAGCAAGTCATGCCCTTATGCACTGTCCTTTCTCAGTAATTACTCAATACGGGAAAATTTAAAGGGATTATTAGGCAAACCGGAAATTGCAGAGGTGCTGAAGAAACAAAAATCTGCCTGGCTCGATCTTGCCGCCATAAGATCCTATAAACCACTTGGTAAAAGTGGTACTCTTTCGGTTGTGCCAAATGCCAGAATGCAGGAATTATTGGAAACAACCGTCCAGAATGAGGCATGGAAATGGCTTTGGATTCCTCCCACTATCAACTATTATACACCAAATAAAATTTATCCGGCAAAAACTACTTATTCAAAAACGCTGCTTTTTTCTTCCTGGCTAATGGTGCCCAGGGCAATTTCAACCATTCTTTCCTATGAAAGTGAGAGGCTTGCTATCTCGGCATACTATAAAAAACGAAAAGAAAAACCATCCTCGTATTTTGCCGATTCAAAAAAACGAAAACCAGGGCGACTGTTACAAATCAAGTACGATCCAAAGCGAAATCCGTTTACATCAATGAATTTATTGACTCTTTTATATCCAAGCGAGTTTTTGCGTGACCTATATGACCCCGAGGATAATATCTATGCACGGAAATCATTGAATGAAATCATTGAGGAGCTTTCCATGTTAATCGAAAAAAGGTTTAGTGAATTACATTTTGACCGGTTCGTTACCAAAGGAGGAGAATCAGACCGATGGTACTGGGCTGCTTTGATGCTTCTTGATAATGAAACAAATAAAAAGATCAGTAATAAAACTGGCAATGCACAGTCAATGCTTTCTTCCATTTTAAAGGATTTTGCGAGCAGGGCAAACGATGAGAAAATTGAAAAGCAATTTCTGCTGCATTGTAAATCAATAAAACTTACCAATGAAGAGATGAATTTAGGAGAGATCCCACCGGACCTGTTCAAAGTTCTGGCAACAATTTGTCTTGCCTCACCCGCCGTCATTTTTTCGAGAAGCTTGTTAAAAGTTGAAAAACTCAACGAACCCGGCGATCACAATCGTGTACTGGCCTATTTCTATGCCCAATCTAAGGTTAAATATTTAGACAAACCAGAAAGTATTACTGTCATCCGAAGTAATTACCCTTCAAGCATGCCATATTGGGAAGCGGTTCTGAACTATTGCCTTGAGGGAAATATTCAATCAGTAACAGATGAGTACATTCACATGCTTACGGATTGTGATTTCATCCATGATTCTGATGAGATCCAGGGAAAACTTGATGATGTACTTTCACTGAGAACCGTAAATTTTAAGATAGACGATTACTCGAGTATTAAAACAGGTGAGAATAAAAACATCCGGACCCATTTTGCTGTCGACTTTGGAAACCAACTTATAGAAACAGAAGGAAAGCCAAATCGTAGTTTTAGTGTCAGGGATACCTTTAATTCGCCCTATCGCCCATTTGTTTTGGCTTCTACCTCTATTGGACAGGAAGGCCTGGATTTCCATTACTATTGTTCCCGGCTCGTCCATTGGAATCTTCCTCATAATGCTATTGACCTTGAACAACGTGAAGGAAGGGTCAACCGCTATAAAAGTCATATCATCCGGAAAAATCTCGTGCTGAAATACCTGGCTGATATGAACCTTGACCGGCCCGGTAATTCCGTTTGGGACAAACTGTTTATCTGGGCAAAGGAAAAAGAAGGTGTTGAAAAGGGCAAATGCGATCTGGTCCCCTTCTGGCACATAGAACCCATTGATGGTTGTAAAATTGAAAGGATTGTGCCACTCTATCCATTCAGTAAAGATATTGCCAAATATTCCCGGCTGAAAGAAGTGCTTACATTTTATCGTATGACCTTTGGTCAACCCAGACAAGAGGAACTTGTTGAAGTACTAGTAAAGAGAGGGTTCACTGAGACAGAAATTGAGGAACTGATTAAGAATGCCATGATAGATTTGACCCCGCCTTTAGTTTATTAAGATCAAATTTTAACTTTGGAAATGGTCTTTTCAATTAGTTCACTTTATTCACTTTAAACCAATTTTTAATCCATCATTTCATTTTGGGTTTTTTGTATGCAGATAATATTTAAGGGGTACATTTGCCTGAGTGATTCCTAGCACAATCGATTTGTATGAATGACAAGAAATACCCTCATCTACTCTTTAAAAACCCTTCTAAAGGCCTGAAGGAATATAAACAAAGGCAGGGTGGTGGCAACGATGACAAAAAACCAGAAGAGGAAAAGAATTATCGACCAATGGCAACTCACTTATCCACCTGCCTTGTAGAATTCGATAATGACCAACAACTTCGCTATAGTCAACGTAATAATAATCTTGGTATTCACACACATATTGATGCAATTGAGATCGAATTTTTTGGACCGTTTAACCGGCATGATTTCGAGACGTATTATATAAATCAATTCGGAATTGCCATTGTAAGTCTGACGGATTTTAATCGTACCGGGTACTTTTTAATAGTTGACAGATTACAGTTTAACCATTTTCAGGAACAAATTAACCAGTTTATCAACAATGCACTTAATAATATAAACAAGGAGTATGATAAAAAAATCAATTTCATAAAGAGTTTTATTTTCCATACTTCCGGAAGAATTAATAAAGCACACAACAAAACCAAGGTTGTTTATCTGAACCTTTTTCATGCCGATCTTTTTGATAAACAATTCATAAAGCCCATCAAAGAAAGTCTCCGAATCTATCTGCAGAAAAACAATCTTAAATTCATAGAAACGGAATTTTATTTCGAGGTGGAAAATACTGACACCCATACGATCAATGAGATTGCTCAGAATTTCGATATTCTTCAATCCATTTCAACACATTTGTCAGGCCTTGTAAAACCGACAACTTTTGGACTCGCAGATAAAAGCCATGGGTTCATCATTTCAAACTCTGAAGACAATCTTCCAATTATCGGGATTATCGATACCGGCATCAGTAAAGAGTGCCCGTTAAATCCTATCATCGTAAACGATTCAAACAGTGACTTTGATGCTACAGGTACAGGTGCATTGGTTGATGACGTGGATCACGGCACAGGTGTGGCAACACTTGCAGCCTTGGGGCGTAAATTATATCCAGGTCACATCGGATCATTTGAAGCAGATGCAAAAGTTCTCTCTATTAAAATCACCAACCAGGATAGAAATGCAGATATCAAACAGTCAGATGTGATAGAACTGATTAAAAAAGCATATAAAGATAAAAGTGTAAGGATTTTTTGTCTGACAATCGGCTATCAGGATTTTCTTGATGACAATCAACACCCGTCAACCTATGCATTTGAATTGGATAAACTTGCGTATGAGCATGATCTGTTAATATGCATCTCCACAACCAACAATGGATTCATCAATGACAATTCAACCTATCCCGAAGCTTTTAGAGAACTTGAAGCTAACATCTCCTCACCGGCAGAAAGTTTCAATAACATTACTGTAGGAGCCATTTCCGATAACTGGGAAGTGGGATCCAATCTTCGGAGGAGTCCCGATAAAGAGTTTCCTGCAATCTATTCAAAAAAGTTCCATTATGATATGGAAACCTTGACTCAGACAATCAGAAATTCCAGGTTAAGAAAACCAGATATTCTCCTGCAGGGAGGAGACTATACTGAAAACAGTACAGATTTTGGGCTTTTTTTTGATAGTGACCAGGAAAATGCCATGAAATTTCTTTCAACAAAGCTTGGGGATTTTTATACCAGAACTGTTGGAACAAGCCTCTCAGCTCCAATTGCAGCCAATCTCGCAGCCAGAATCACTAGACTGTACCCGGATTTGAAGATGCAAACTGTAAAAGCGTTGATTGTAAACTCCGCAGATTTCAATGAAGATCTCTTCGCGCAGGGAATTTTTAATTCTGCCCAAAAACAACGCGTCATCGGCTGGGGAATTCCTATCGATGCACTTTGTTTAAATTCAAGAGATAAAAATGTAACCCTTATCATTGAGGATTCAATTAATTGTGGAAATGTCAAGAGTTTTCCACTGAATATTCCAAGCTATTTTTCAAATGCTATAAAGAAGAACAAGATATTGGATATATCTGCTACCCTTTGTTTCAGTTTCATGCCTGATTATTCCAATCAGCTCTCTTATTGCCCTGTACATGTAAATTTTATAATCACAAAAGACGTCATCCTTGAAAAAAACGTACGTGGTACTATCTATGGGAAAGGTGGTACTGAACTCAAAATAAATTCGGCTCATCCAGGATGGTCTCAGGATTATTACTATAAAGGGAAATTGTTCAGCAATTGTCAAAAGATGGAATTCACTTTGAAAAAATCAGATTTAATAGCTGAAGATTTTTCGTTACAGATCGCCATAGGCTCAACCGTGCACAAAATGCTTGGCCAGGGTGACTCTAATCGCTATCAGGGAAAACCGATCAATTACAGCCTAGTCATAACACTTAAAGAGTATGATGACAAAGCAATTGCCGGCTATAGCCTGTATGATGAATTGTTTGCAATAAATGCGCTTGAAATACTGGGAGAGGCAGAATTATCCCTTGATCTGTAATTTGATTTCCTGGTTTATTAGTGTTTTCCAGATCGACAAATCGATGGCCTTAAAAGGTTCATTGGCATTATAGGATTCAAAAAGACTGCGTTTAATCGAGTTTACGAGCGTTTTTTGAATTGTAAAAAATGACAACCCTTTACACGAATTTATTATCTGTGATAATTCATTATTGTCTTTTAGCTTAAAAGGCGATTTTTCAAGAGTTTTGAAAATGAGTTCCTTGATTTCCTTTTCGTCGGGAAGTTCAAGCTTGATCCACATATCGAACCGGCGTATCAGGGCCGTATCAATCATCTCTGCCTGGTTTGTTGCTGCAATAACAATACTCTCCTGTGGCAGATAGTCAAAGAGTTGAAGAATCGTATTTACAACTCTCTTCATTTCTCCGTGATCCTGGCTGTAGTCACGTATTTTGCCAAGTGAATCAAACTCATCCAATAGAATAATACACTCCTCGGCAGCAGCCCTCCTGAATAATTTAGCCAGGTTCTTACTTGTTTCACCCAGTCGTGATGATACTATGGCCCCCAGGTTAATAACGATCATCATTTTCTCAAGCTCTCCCGCCAGCACATAAGAAGCAAGAGTTTTGCCACAACCGGAGGGTCCTGAAAACAGAATTTTATTGGCAATGGGAAGATTATATTGTTTTAACATCTCACTTCCCCGATGTTCCTGTACAAAGAACCCAAGTTCATCTTTGGTTTCTGATGAACAGACAAGATCATCGAATGAATAATCAGATGTCAGTTTTTCTATAACCAGATCATTAACTTCCTGGTCCTCTTCTCTCAAAAGATGTTTCGCCGAGCCGACTTTTACAAGGCCACTTGTTTGTTGTGCTCGGAGTCCCTCCTTAATGAGAGATTGAAGTTGCAAGGCAAAATTGATCTTCTTAGTCTTTTTTGAATGTTCGATAAGATCATTCAGAACATGGAGTAGCCGTTCCTGATCATTTTCAAGACCATACTTGGCAATTTCTTTTATGAGATCAAACTGGGTCATGAACTTTCTTCCGAGATTACAAAGATAAACTGAATTGTCCCGCGTTAATTATTTTCTTTGAAATTTGTGAACAGGAGAAAGTGAATAATTTCGGCAGTGCTAATTCCCTGATTGATGGCAAGCAATTATTTCAAGGATTCTCACCATGCTCAGTGTATCCATCTTACAATATTCCAGTAGGTTTGCCCGCTTCATCCGCAGCGATTCCGGATCCTCATCCCAATATAGACCTTCATAGGTCATGTTGGCTGTGCCGCCCTCTTGTATTTCCAGATTGGCATAGGAGAGGTCGGGGATAAGAGCCGGCAGAACTGCCTTCAGGGAATATGACCCATTCATTTCAGGGGTGTAAAGATTTTTTCTCCGGAAAGGAACCATCAGATCAGCAAACCGGTCAAATAACATCTCGATCCTGGTGGCATATTCCGGGAAATCCCGGGCGATCTCCTTCAGCCGCGTTTTTTCAAAGGCCTGGTTCCACACGATGATGCTCCCGCTCTCCCCGATCCTGGCCAGAAGCGATTCGATAAATTCCGGCCTTGGATCCTCCGGTGGTCTCCCGAGAAATTCATAATGCTGTAAATCACCTCCCTTTTCGTCCTCTCCCCGGCTGTTGTTTTCGCCACCTGACCACCTGGCCACCTGACCACCTGATTGTACATGCAAGGAATACTGGAAAGGTATCTGCTGGTAAGGACGGCTTTCGTCGTACCTGGGCACGGCAATCTGGATGGTTTCAAAATCCAGGAAATAAAGCGGGTATGCAAGATCATCCAGGAATTCGTCCAGGGCATCCTGGTCCCGGCTTGCCTGTCTTACATCAACCTCCTCTTCTTCGGCCACGCAGCTTTTCCGGCAGAAGTCCAGGAAATCGCAGGAGAAAGGTTTATTGCACTGTGGCCCCATCGCTATGTCGGGGAACAGGTCCGCTTTAAGCATCTCCTGCAACGATAGCAGTGCAGCCGGGATATCTTTCTGCATGGGCATTATCCTTCGGGTCATTTCTTCAACAGTGAACAATTGCTGCAGATCCAGTTCGCCGTGCCGCACATATTGGTTGTTGACATGCACCAGCGAGATCCGCTTCAGCGGAAGCCCTGACCGTGTGATCACATAATACTGGAAAGCAACGTCCTTTACCTGGTATTCCTTAACCTGGGTCGAAGCCTTCACCTCGTAAGCAGCCCAGCCATCGGCCTCCTTCACCAGGATATCCATGTAGCATAAGGTCTCACCATCGCTGAACGCGGCTTCGTAAATCACAGGCTGGCCGCCATCAATCAAGGCTGCAGTATAGGCCACCGCCTCCTGTATTTTCTCATATTCCCCCCGGCTCGCATCCACTCCTCCCGGGAACAATTGTTGCGCCAGTAAACCAACGTTGTGTCCGTTGTCGAAGATCTGTTGTTGCGAATCGCTGATCTCATCCCGTTCCTCAGGCTGGTAAAAATGAAGCCAGAGAGACTTCGGGCATTGCATCCCCCTGATAAAACTTGATTTTGAGATCATGTGGTTAAGTTACGTGCTTTCATTCTTTGTAATCAGCCTCTCCTGATTCGCCAATATTATTGAGGTGTCAAAGATAATTCCCCACTACGCCAATACATGACATACACCTTCCCCTTTGCCCTCGATGCGCCGATAAATAACTGGAACAGGTTTTTGGGATCAGTAAGCGATGAGCAAACCAGGAACACGGTGTCCCATTCCAGCCCCTTTGCCCGCAGTGCGGTTGTGTAGCGCACTTTCCCGGAAGTATTATCGAGGTTGTCAATCGTAAGCAATTCCAGGGTGGCTTCTTTTTTGATAATCTCTTTAAGGGGTGAATCCTCCTTGAGGAGATCGGCAGTAAAGAGCGCCACCATATTTTCAGAAGTACAATGGCTGAGCGCTTTTTCCTGGTCAATGTATTGCTTAAGAAGGCCGGGAACCTCCGCTGGTGTTTTCCAGGAGATAAAATTCACATCGTTCCCGTATGCTTTTTGCGGATCTGCCTCTCCTTGTCCTGCATCCTTGATCAGTTCGGTGATGCCATGTCCGGTGTTCACACGCAGGTTGGCGAACTGAACATAATAGGCCGAAGCCTCCTTCAGCGTTTCTCTCGTGCGGATGTAGGCATCCAGATTCGCAAACCGGGGGAATGCCTGGTTGTCGTCGAAAAAGATATAATAGTTTCCTTTTTGCAGGGGGTTGTTTACCTTAAGGAGTGATTTGATCACCTGGTCAAGGCCCATTTCGAATAGGTCCTGTGCCTCATCAGCCACGATGAAATCGTATTTGGGAAGTTTTTTAGCCTTGTGGAGTTTCCCCAGGCACGCATATATCATATGCCCGAATTCACCTTTTGCTACGCTGTCGTAAGTCGGCATGAGCGCCGGATCACCCGCAAGGGTGGCCAGTTCTTCAAGAAAATGATAATAGGCCAGCGCCCTGATGCTGTCGGGTGGGTTCTTGCTCAATGAATGCTGCAGTTTGTGATTCATCCGGGCGGCAAGAAATTCGTTCCAGCAGAGGTAAAGTCCTTTTTTTTCTTTTGATTTACATAAGCTGATAATCAGGTCGAAGGCATAGGTCGATTTTCCGCTTCCCGGGGGCCCCTGAACCATAATCCGCTGATTTTCGCTTAATCCGTGGAGGATATGCAACCCCTCCTCCAGCCTCCGCTCCGATTCACCCAGGTTAAGCCGTGCTTGTGATAGAGACCGCCGCGGATCGAATTCTGGTTTCAGTATTTCGGTTAACGCTCCAATCCGGTCCTCATCCAGGGTTTCCCATGTGATGCGCATCGCAACGTTTCGCTCATCCTGTTTTTCATAGAATTCGGCAATCTGTTCCCTTTGCGAATCCATGATCATCGGCAGCCATTCCTTCTCACACCCCCGGTGCCACAGATATTTATACTCCATCCCATCGCAATCAAACACACATTCCGGGAAGCACACAACGGAACCTACGAAAATGTTGAGTTGCCCCTTTTCCCGCAAAAAACTCTGTATCGCATGCGCATTTTCATCCGCCTGCGTGAATGGATTTTTGACCGGTTCCCGATGATCATCTCCTGTTAGGCGGTAAAATCCATGATCATGATGATCAGCAGAACCATAGCCCATGATCCCACCCTTCACCTCCACCACCGTGATACCCAGCTTCGAGAATATCACAAAATCACACTCCCCCGACATCTGCACCCGGTGAAACCGTGAAGAAATCCGCAAACTGTGCATCACAAATATGGGCTCCTCCTCCATCTTCCCCTGAAGCATCAGCTGCCGGTCAGCCTCTCGTTCGCCATCATTGGTGATATGCCAGGAATTGTACAATCGCTTGATCATGGAACGAAGGTAATAAAAGTTCTATGTTAAAATCCCGGTTGATTTATAACATTACGATAAGTCCCCATTTTTCTTCTTGATCCATTCCCACCAGTAATACGATCCCTTTTTCCAGGCTTCATATTCTTCCTGCTCCTCTTTAAATTTGACATATTCATTGCAAAAGTTTGTACGCAGATAGATAACCACAATCATTTTACCATCCTGAAGCCTGTACCATACATTATCGACATAGAAATGATCACCCCAATAAACTGGATAAAAAAAGTCTACATAAAATGATGAACCAACCCGGGGTGTTTCAGGCAAGGTAGTCACAAAGTAGAACTTTTTATCCTGTTCATTGCACGATATATGATGTTCCAATTTGTTAACCACAAGCCCTGGATTATGCTCATCCTCGAGCATTTCAACAAGGTCAGCATAGATCTGATGCATCCACTTTCGATACAAAACAGGTTTGATATCAAGGTTTTGCATAATCGCCTTGTCAGTTGGAAACGGTTCATTGCCATCTGCATCAAGTTTCAGGATTTCGAGAAGCAACTTCTCATAAGGTTTTCCAATGCCGGTGATCTTTTTTGAAAGAATAGGCATTCGGGAGATGGCGATTTTGAGCGCACGTGAAGAGTATTTCATTTTATCCATAACCCAATGGTTTTAAGTTTACCATATGAAGTTAGATAAAATTTTAGTCTACTGATTGTCGATTATCAGTCCTAAAATGGTGTCTTGGAAAAAAGTTTTGAACAGGGCATAAGCTAAAACAAGGATACAACCCAGCATACAACCACCCCAATAAAAAACCCCGTAAGTGCTTAACCTACGGGGTTTTATCATCTTGTGTCCGTGCCCAGGACAAGACTCGAACTTGCACATCCTAAGGACACTACCCCCTCAAAGTAGCGTGTCTACCAATTTCACCACCTGGGCATTTTGAAAAACGAAATATGAAGAACGATGTATGAATGAGGGTGCAAAATTAAGATTTTTTTTTGGATTCCTTCAAAGAAAAATTCAAACTATTATGTCGCAGGGGACCATGTCATTAAAAAGCTGGTTGTAAAATAGAATGCTGCAGTCTGCCTTTGCTGCAAACCCAGGAGAATATACAACCGATGAATTACTCAGAGAATGGAAAGCCCGAATGCAACAAGCAATCCAAAGCAGACCGTGATGAACTTCTGGAGGTTATACTTGTGGTTTTCCTCAGTTTCAAACAATATCGATGTAGAGACATGCAGAAAGATGCCGATGACCACTGCAAGAATATAGTTAAAGTAAGATTCAAGGGAACTTGTCAAGGCAGAATCAAGAAGATTGCTGAAAACTGAACCCAAAGGTGTCATCAGGGCAAATATGGCCAGATAGATAAATGCCCTCGATTTGGAGCAGCCATAATGAATAAAGAGACTCATGAGGGTAAGAGATATCGGGATATTGTGGATTACAATCCCGATAACCAGTGTATGCTGCAGTTTCAGGTCAAAACCATGCACAATGGGCATCCCTTCCAAAAAGGAATGGATACAAAGTCCGATAAGCAAAAGAAAGGGAGATGCCTTTTCTCCTTCGGCATGGGCATGGGCATGACCGTGCTCGGCCCCTTCGGTAATCAGTTCCAGTGCAAGTTGCAGCAGGAATCCAAGCAATACAAACAGCCCGGTGTATAAAGTAGGTTTGGCAAATACCTCGGGGACCAGTTTCAGGAAGGTGATGCCGATCAGGAACGCTCCGCTGAAAGCAAGCAGGAACTTCAATACCCGCTGATCATCCGGCTTGAACAGGAATATCAGCCCTCCGCTTATTAAAACTGTCAGAATCAGAACCGAATAAACAATCATATCCTCCAGTTTTTTTGTAATATTCTTTTTTGTCACGCGTCACGCGTCACGATTTTTACTGTACATCAATTACCCGGTAATCGATACTCATTGGAACCCCCTTGAAATTCTCCGCTAACCGTTCAGAAACCCTCGCCAGGCAACCAGTGTCAGATGGCAGGCCGAGTTTTGCCAGGTCATCGACGGCCTTTTCATAGAATTTTTCACTGAGCACAATTCTGTTCTCAATGCTCTTTCCCATCAGGCGTGCAGTCAAGTCAATATCACTTCCATAATAATCATCGGCCCCTTCAAAAAAGGTGATATTGTACACTTCGGTACAGAAATGAATGGCAACTTTACAATTCAGGAACAGGTCAGGATCGGGGTGATTCTTGATCAGATAGAGGCCGGCATAGATATCTTCAAGCAACGCGAAACAGCTGTTGTTCGAGGTTTTCTTATGCAGGGTCTCATCCGGAATAAAAAGCATCATCTCATCACCGATTCCTTTCACGATGTGATGCTGAAAATGATTGGCGTATAAAAGATTATTGAAGGTATTGTTCAGTTTGCGTCCCCAGTCCTTCAACCCGCCCTGGTATTTCATATCTGTAGACCGGTTGATATCCATGAAAAAACATATTCCCGGAGAGCGCGGAACATGCTCCAATTTCCGAACCATCTCTTCCGAATTCGGATCGGTAAAGTGGATGTATTGAACCATTAAAACACCTTCAGGGCCTCATCCTGGGTTGTATAAATTTCAAAAATATTCGTAAACCCGGAGATTTCAAAGATCTCCCGGATATTCTCCTGCAATCCGCACAAAACGAACTTTCCTTTAGCCATGGTGACCTTTTTCAACGCCATTAGCAAAATACGCAGTCCGCTACTGCTCACATAATCCATTTTTGAGCACTCAACCAGAATTTTATCATGATGATTGTCGATCAACTCCATGAGTTTTTTCTCCAAAATGCTGTAATTTGTGGTATCTAGCCGGCCCGTAATGCCGATGATTACACACTGGTCTGTTTTCTGTTCGTTGATTTCCATATATTTATGCGTCGTTTGGTTTAAAAATTCTTGGTTAAAATTACAACATTTTTATTATCTGCCCTCTGATATTCCACACTATTCATCATCTCCCTTACGAAATGAATGCCAAGGCCGCCAATCTGCCGATCCTCAAGCGGTTTATCAAAAACATCAGCCACTTTTTTCTCAAGAAGGTTGAAGGGTTTGCCGTTATCTTCAAGCTGAATCTGCAGCTGATGTGCATCAATCAGCATGAAAGTGAGATTGATGTCGTGTTCATCTTTATCATCGAAGGCATAAAAAACAACATTGGTAAATAGTTCCTCCAGCACAAGGTTGATCTCCATGACAATCTTACCCGGGATTTCCCATTTTTCAGCCAATGTTTCAAGATTGACAGCAATCTGGTCAAGTTCTGGAAGTTGATTTTTAAGTTTTAGCTGAATGGTTTCCATGGGTCTTTCATTGGTGACTGAAGGATTTTTATATTGTAAAGCCAGGATCGTAATATCGTCGGCCTGCTCGGTCCCCAGCGAAAATCGCTTCAACTCAATGATCAGCGAATCGGTGAGCCCCTTGGTGTTTTTATTGGCCATGGATGCGAGGGATGCCGCCAGCTTGGTTTCTCCAAAGAAATCATTCGAAGCATTGAGCGCATCCGTAATGCCATCGGTGGTCAGTACCAGGATTTCACGGGGTTTAAAACAAAAATTTTCAGATGTATATCTCATGGTCTCATACACACCGAGCGGAAGTCCTCCTTTGGCCTTAATCTGGCGGATATCACCGCCGGGGCCCAGAATATACGGGTAGTTATGACCTGCATTGCAAAATTCCATCTCTCCGGTTTTCAGGTGAACAATGCCGGCAAAAAAGGTGACAAACATCTGGTTGGGATTATCCTGGCAAAGTTCATGGTTGATGCTCTGCATCACCTCGTTGATGGGAATTCCTGCGATGGCCTTCGCCCGGAGAAGCGTCCGGGTTACCATCATGAAAAGTGAGGCCGGCACACCTTTCCCGGCAACATCGCCAATGGCAATGCACAAATGATCGGGATCCAGGTAAAAGAAATCATACAGATCACCCCCAACAGCTTTCGCCGGATCGAGTGTAGCATACAATTCCCAGTTGGATGGGGTATTGAAGCCTCTCGGGAGCATGCCCATCTGGATGGTGTGGGCGATTTGCAATTCACTTTCAATCTTTTCTTTCGCCATGGTGGTTTCCTGCAGGCTCACCACATAATTTCTCAGTTCATCCTGCATCACCCCGAAGGCATTCGTAAGCTGGGCAATCTCATCTTTTGATTTCCGGAAAGGCAATTTCGCGTGGAAGTCGCCCTGCCCTATCTTTTTCGTGGCTTCAACGAGGCGGATGATGGGCCTGGTCAACCTCCTGGTGATTAAGGTGGTTGCAAGCAGCAGTGCCAGGATACTGTACAAGAATATCCACAATATCTTTTTAAAGAACCTGAAAAGATCATCCAGCAATTCATCCGCCGGAAATACAATGCCAAACGACCATCCGGTAGAGGCAACGGGGGCATAAGACAAAAAACTCGGATGATTTTTTGCTTCAAGGCCATCGGTTGAGGTAAACCCGGTTTTTCCCTCCAGCATGGCTTTAATGGCCTTAATCGTTTCATGTCCTTTTCTATCTCTGGCTATTTCAAGAACATTTTTATTCTCCATGACCATCATGGGCGAGGCAATGATCTTTCCATCAGCCGATACCAGGAATCCATAGCCAGACTTATACACCTTGATCTCCTTCACCATGTGTTCAAAAGCATTCAACGATATATCCATGGTAAGGACACCGGCAAATTTGCTTATTCCGTTTACAGTTTTATAAAAGGGTGTGGAGTAGGTACACATCAGGGCATCCCCGCCCCCTTTGTCAAAATAGGGCTCGGTCCAGACCGGTTTATTGAGCAGTTTGGGCAGCCGGTACCAATCCATTTTGAAATAATCATAACTCCTGCTTCCCAGCATCCGGGTCGACACATTTTTACCCTGTTCATAAATGTAGGGAGCGTACCAGTATTGATCCTTGTCATATCCATAGGGCTCAAAAGCAAGGCAGCTGCCGAAAACAACCGTATCCTGGATAACGAACTCCCTTGAGATACGAAGGATATCGTTATAACTGATGTTTGGGTTTTCCATGGCATTGACCAGCGTCCGGGGAACCAGTTCGGCCGGCAGGAGTACATTCTCAAAACGCGCAATGGTTTGCTGTGTAAGGATGGTTGCATCCTTCTCGGCTCCCTGGAGCAGCAGGACACTTGAATAACCATAACTGTAAACAAAGGCAATGAAAAAGATCAATAGGATCGCTGCCAGGAAAAACAGGCTGTAACGGAAAGCAAGACCTCCGAAACGTAAAAACTTTGGAAATCGGATTTGCAAAACTGTTTATTTAAATTTTCAGGGTAAAGGTAAAAAAATAATACACCAGCATACGCTGAATTTTGATATTTTTGACCTCACAAATATAAACAGTATAGCGCTTTCAATATGAGTAACAACATCGAACAACTGAAGCCCGACCGGCTTTGGTATTATTTTCTTGAGATCTGCAAAATTCCGCGACCTTCTAAAAAGGAGGAGAAAATAGCTTCCTATATCAGGAATTTCGCTTTAAAACACGAACTGGAGTGCAACGTTGACGAGGCGGGAAATGTCCTTATCCGCAAACCTGCCAGCCCGGGATACGAAAACAGGCAGTCGGTCATTCTGCAAAGTCACCTGGATATGGTTTGTGAAAAAAACTCGGACACCAGCCATGATTTTGACAAGGACCCGATCGTCCCATGGGTCGACGGCAACTGGGTGAAGGCCAGGGGCACTACACTGGGCGCCGATGACGGTATCGGAATTGCCGCTGCATTGGCCATTCTCGAATCGAATGATATCATACACGGACCGCTGGAAGCACTGTTCACCTCGGATGAAGAAACTGGGCTTACCGGTGCATTTGCCCTGAAACCCGATCAGTTGAATGGGCGGATCCTGATCAACCTCGATTCAGAGGATGAAGGACAATTATTCATTGGCTGTGCGGGAGGAAAAGACACGGTGGCCTCAATGCCGTTGGAAACCGAGCAGGTTCCCGAAGGACATGTCGCATTTAAGGCGAGCATAAGGGGGTTGAAAGGCGGTCATTCCGGTGATGACATTAATAAAGGACTCGGCAACGCAGTTAAACTGATGAACCGTTTCCTCTGGAATGCCCAGGATACATTCGAAATCGCCCTGGCTGATTTCAACGCCGGCAACCTGAGGAATGCCCTTGCCCGTGAAGCCTTTGCTGTGTTTACAGTGTATAAGGATAATATAAAGGATTTGCTGGATTATGCCGGAAAGTTCGCCAATGATATCAAAATCGAACTTCACGTCACAGAGCCTGAACTGGAGTTTACCATTGAAGAGGTCCCTTTGCCCGAGTCCGTTGTCTATGATGTTCTTCAGGCCGATCTTCTTGATGCTTTATACGCCTGCCCCCATGGTGTGATTGCCATGTCGCGAGAGATTCCTGATTTCGTTGAAACATCGACCAACCTGGCGTCGGTGAAGTTTATAGATAAAAAGATCATCATCACCACAAGTCAGCGAAGCTCCGTTGAATCATCCAAAAAGGATGTTGCGGATATGGTTGCAAGCGTATTTTACCTGATGCAGGCCAACGTAGAGCATTCATCAGGTTATCCTGGATGGAGACCCAACCCCGACTCGGAGGTTTTGCGCATCACCGTGGAGGCCTACCGGAGGTTGTTTTCGCAGGAGCCAAAAGTTCTTGCAATCCATGCAGGACTGGAATGCGGGCTTGTGGGGGCGATTTATCCTGGAATGGACATGGTTTCCTTTGGCCCGACCATCAAAGGAGCCCATTCTCCTGATGAGCGCCTGGATATCCTGTCGACCAAAAAATTCTGGGATTTGACGCTCGAGGTATTGAAAAACATCCCTGCCAGATAACCACCCGTTATGTTTCGGAAACTGATCATACTCCCCGTGCTCTGGATGCCTTTTTTTCTCAGTGCACAGGGAGTTTCCTTTTCCATGGATGATCCCTCTGTCAGGGAGCGGATTGTTCAGGATATGGCCGTACTGGCCTCCGATTCGCTGGAGGGCCGTCAAAGCGGGACAGAGGGCGAACGCCGTGCAGCCAGGTATCTTTGCGCTCAATTTGCTGCGATCGGCTTACAGCCGAAGGGTGATACGGCCGGCAGTTACTGCCAGCGATTTTCGAAATACGAGGTTGGGTATCACTGGAGCACCAGACTTGTCGTGAACGAGGTGCCGTATGTTTACCGCGAAGCTTTCGGAGTTACCGCTTTATCGATGAACGGTCATGGTCTTGGCACCCTGGTTGATGGCCGGCAGGGACTCGTCATACCCGAACTGAAGATTGACCAGTTGTCCGGCCTTGGCGATCTGAAAGGGAAGTTTGTCCTGATGGACCTTCACGCTTCCGAAAACCTGGTCAAAGACACTTCGGTCGTGTCAAAGCTGACACCCAGGTTCAGGATGCTGTCGGCACTCAGGAAAGGTGCGCTGGGAGTTATTTTCTGGAATCCTGATTCTCCCTGGTTCACCGGGTTATTTGACTTCGAAAGCTCAGACACCCTGCCTGGTCTGGCATTGTATGTGAACCGGGCAACCGCTGAACAGATAATTAAGAATTCGGGGGCAAAGGCAGAAGTGAACGTCCAGATCAGCCGGAAAACCATTGTTTGCTCCAATGTGGTTGGAATGATCGCCAACCATGCGCCGCGCACGATTGTTATCGGAGCACATTATGATCACCTGGGTCTGAAAAACGGGAACAAAATTTTCAGCGGGGCGGATGACAATGCAAGCGGCACGGCGGGAATGCTCGAAGTGGCAAGATACTTCGCCGTCCATCGCGACACCTTGAACAATTACCTGTTTATTGGTTTTACAGGAGAGGAGGAGGGACTATGGGGGTCAGGCTATTTCGTAAAACATCCTGCCATTCCCCTCGACTCCATCCGGTTTATGCTGAACCTGGATATGATCGGCCGTTTGGGCTGTGAAGGTAACAGGGTTGAGATAGAAGCAGCGGGTTCATCTGCCGAATGGCATGACATCCTTCAAAACACGCCTCATCCGGGGTTCAGTTTGAAGAAAGTAAATGCATCTCTCCCCTATTCAGATCACGACCCATTTTACAAGGCAAAAATCCCGGTACTGTTTATTAATACGGGGTTGCATGATGATTATCATACGGTACGGGACAAGGCTTCCACAATAAATTATGACGGGATGGTTGAGATCATGCGGTTTGCCGAGGGTATTATAACAAGCTCAAACCAGGAAGATTCGATTCGTTACCGCCAGGTACCCTTTACAGCCCAGGCATCGGCATCGTTCGGTTTCTTTTTTCAGGCCCTGGATTGGCTGTTCACCGCAAAAAATTAACTGATCTTCAGAAGGAGATGAAATTGTCCTGGTTCTCAGCCAGGCTTGAATCCATTAAACAAACCTTAGAGCCCAACGCCTACGCCCAGTCTGAATATGGGGTTTGAATAGGGTGAGTTGTAGGAGTCGTTTAAATTAAAGAGGATCAGGAGATCGATGAATACACGGTTGGTAACGGGTTGCCGGTATCCTCCACCCACGAAAATGCTGTTAATCTCGATGACTTGGTTGCCCGGGCGATACCAATAGTTGTAGGGATCCTGTATAAAGCCATCCGGGGGAGGACCACTTTGTACAAAGGGTCTGGTATAGGTCAGGTATTCGTATTCAACATGGGCATAAACGTTTCCCAGGAAATTATCAAACAGGCTGGCCAGGTAGTACCGGAGGTAGATTCCGCCGCCATACACGCTTGATTGAAAATCGATGTAGGTTTGATTTTGATAATCCCAGAAGTAATTTTTATAGCTATAATACTGGTAAAGAAAACGGAATCCCACGTAAAGCTGATCCACAGTCCTGATGCTGACTTCAGGGGAGATGGTGATGCCGGTTACGCTGCCGAACTGGAAGCCGAGGTTCCCTCCCAGTCGCACCCTGTGCCAGAAACTATCGGGTCGGCGGGGGGTGGAGGAAAGAGAGGGCAGGGTATCCTGAGCTAGCGAAGCGGCAGCAAAAGAGAGACAGATAAGGGAGGTCAGGATCAGTTTAAGCGTAGTTTTTTTCATAACAGAGGGATCATAAGCACAAATAACAAAGAAGAGTACAAAGATAATGCAAAAAAGATTGATTCATAAACACCACAATGCTATTGTTTTAAGAATTTAATGAAAGAAATAATGAAAATAAGATGAAAAAAAGTAAAATAAGTCTTGGTAGTTAAAATATAATCTGTACTTTTGCACTCCCGTTTCGATGTTCTTTGAATTTGATTGCAAAAAAAACCAACAGTGGCGAGTGATTTGAGATGATTTTGGTAGTGGGAAAAACTTTTTTATATTTTTTTTTAAAAAAGTTTGGTGGAATGGAAAAAGGTTGTAATTTTGCAGTCCGATTTTGAAACAAAGTACCCGGATGGGGAAATGAAGAAACGTTCTTTGAAAGTCTGAAGTAAATGTAGTAGCAAATATCCCAGATTAATAATTAACCTAGTTAATTTCTTTTTGGTAATAGTAACCCTGAATAAGATTAAATTTTCCTTTTACAATGGAGAGTTTGATCCTGGCTCAGGATTAACGCTAGCGGCAGGC
>SESA01000141.1_pt1 | contig 51250 bp, 64 predicted proteins | sample 3171451 | NCBI WGS metagenome assembly SESA01 (sample SAMN06051862, study PRJNA518727) | freshwater metagenome | biome: subpolar coniferous forest; feature: holomictic lake; material: water; isolation source: holomictic Lake 227, 8 m depth | place: Canada: near Kenora, Ontario | collected...
ACGAGATCAATCAATCGCAATGCTTCAGGCCAGTCTTGCTGCAGAGCGGCAATTACCCCCAAAATTCGAAGAGCTTCAGGATGATGTTCTTCTACACTCAGGACCTCTCTTAAACGAGATTTTGCAGAATCAAGCTTATTCGCCTGAATTTCTTGCACTGCTTTTTGAATTATAGGAATAAGCTCTGGCGTCATGCATTGATCTTAAACGAAGCAATACGTCCGTCACTAAATGGCGTCAACAAAAGAAAAAACCCACCGTGTTGCCACGATGGGTTAATTTACTTCCAAACCAATTTTTAACTAGCTTACGCTAGCATCAAATTAGAAAGTATGACGTACGCCAATAGCGTAGTTGCTGATGTTGGCAGAAACTGGGTTCGCGCTCACAACTGCAGCACCACTGATGTTGCTTGGAATTGAAGCGTTTGAAGTACCAACTTGACCATAGATTGCGTACAAGTTAGTACGCTTGCTAAGCCAGTAGTTTGAACCAATCTGCCAAGCAGTCAGGTTTGCAGTGTTAGCACCATAACCTTGGTAACGTCCCAAACCACCTGATGCCCAAGCTTCGATAGTTGGAGTGATGTAGCTACGTACACCAATCTGCTCAGCAGAACGGCTTAAGTAGTAGCCGGTATTTTGCTGTGCAGAAACCTTACGGTTAATGTACTGAGCATATGCCTTCAAGATACCGAAGTCATAAGTAGCAGCAACATACCATTGGTTATCTTGTACGTTAGTACCGTTATTTGAACCACCACCACCGTAACCAGTAGCAGGAGCGCCAACAGGCAAAGCAGTAGCTAAAGTCGTACCAGCGGTGTTGGTGGTTTGAGTAGACTGCTTAGATGTAATTGCTTGGTAGTTAGCAGTTGCATAAAGCTTATTCCATGTGTAATCAACGCCCAAGCCCCAACCGCTTTGGTTATTCAAGCCACCAGTTGTTGTGGAAGTTGTACCAGAAACAACCTGGGTTTGATTTGCATTCTTAGCGTTTGCCATGATCATTGCATTTGCTTTAAAGCCTGCAAATGTCTCTGAGTTCAAAGTCAATTGGTTGTTTGTACGAACTGTGTAAGCAGCACCAGTTGAGTTTTCTGCAGAGCCAGCGCCTTCAGTAATAGCTGGGTATACCAAGTTACCAGCGATGTTGTTAGCTTGACCTGGGTCTGTAGCTGCAACAGCGTTGTGAATAACAGTGTACTGAGTACCCAAAGCAAACTGACCAACACCATTTTTCTTCAAACCAACAAAAGTTTGACGGTTTTGTGTAGAGCCAGAATTAACTGCTTGTTGGCTGTTAGGTGTAACACCAAGTTCAACTGTAAAGAATGCAGATGTACCGCCACCTAAGTCTTCAGTGCCCTTGAAGCCTAAACGGGATGTGGACTCAGCTGATGATGAAAATGCATTACCAGTGGTTTTATTAACAGCTTTGGAACCAGTGTTACCTTCAGCAAAGCGTGTGTTGTAACCAACATAACCCATATCCAACAGGCCATATACAGTTACGCTTGATTGAGCTTGAGCTGCACCAGCAAATGCTGTTGTAGCTGCGAGAGCGAATAGCGATTTTTTCATTCTTTAAATCTCCAAAAATTAAAAGTAATGCCCAAATAAAACTGGGACCAATGAATTTTGCTTCTTTTGCCCCACTAGACTGGGGGTAAGGGTATTTAGGAGCTCTTTTTGCTTGTCAAAAGGTAGTTTTTTGGCTTTCTTCGTTGTATCTCGGCAACACGGCCTTGGTTTTCTGTCTTTTACCCCCTTTAAATGCGAAGATTGTCATATGGCAAGTCGCGAATTCTTAAAAATCCTAGGTTCAGCGCGCTTAGGTGATGTATTAGCGCAACAAAAGTTAGCTGAGGCTTATCTAACGGGGGCATTTAAAACCCCAATACAGCCCTCTAATGCGCTTATTTGGTTAGAGAAATCCTATTTATCCATTACCAATCAAGGACTTGATGAGGATCTCTCAAATTCAACTCAAATTTTTGGGGTTTTAGAGCAAATTGTCCAAATTCCACTGGCGCAGACCTTTAACTCCCCCGCTTTTGGTTTTGGCTGGGACTCTTTTTGGCAACTTGCCGAAACCAATGAAGTCGCGAAATCGAACTATGCCGCTAAATGGCAGCTGGTCAACCTACTGATCAACCCATTAAACCAAGAAACCCAATCTCAACTAGCTGAGTGGCTAAAGAAAAGACCCTCCACCAGCAAAATAGAGAGCTCATCGAGTCTTAATTTCAGTGATTTGCAAAAAATTGCCAAGCAATATCTAGAAGAGCTAACAGACGTTGATTCACCATTTTCTATTCTTGCTAAAGAACTGCACATTAAATTACAGCCAAAAAATGAGGCTCTTTCCTCACTCTGGAAGGCCTGGCTGGATGATCAAAATGAAGATGCCCTGATTCAAGCAGCTGAGTTGGGCTTAACAATAGCGAGACTTACTTTAGGTTTACGTCTTGCTCAACTAGATGGAAATGGGGCTAGCCCATCCAAAACAAAAGCAAATGCATCCCTTAAAAAAGCGGCGCATTGGTTAGAGTTAGCAGCAAAAGATGGAGATCGAGATGCATGGTATGCCCTGGGGGAAATTTATCGTCGCCCCCAGTTTTCGGGGTACAACGCTACTGAAAGTGATCGTTGCTTTGATCGCGCCGCAGACCTAGGTCATCCTGAGGCGCAACTACGTAAAGGCGCTAACCTCTGGCGTAAACGTGAAAAGTCTGAAGAAAAAGTTCGGGGTCTACAGGCATCCTATTGGGTATGGCAAGCGCATCAGCAAGGTATCGCTGAAGCAAAAGAATTACTAAGTAAGATCTTAGAGAGCTGTCAGGCCCCATCACAGAATGGCTGGTTTGAGCTGGCTCAGTCAGCAGAACAAGCGGTTAATCATCACGCCGAACATAAATTAGAAGAAGATTGGCTGTTACTTTGTCATCGCATCATTATTGCCAATCAATTTAATTTCACCAAAGCAGAGTTATTGCTTTGTGAGGTAGGGCAGTTGCAACATGAACATTGTGTGGTTGTAGATATCCGCTGGGAGTTACCCAAGATATTGCCACGACTGATTCAGATTGAAACGATTCAACAACGTCGTGCCTTGCTAGCTGCTGGTAAGGCCTTTGTTGGCTCTGAGTTAAATCTAGAGGGCAATCTGCGCCAAAGGCGCTATCGTTTTGACCAGGTTACCAATTGGCTACTTGCCACCTTTAGTGGCAAACTGAAAAATCAAACCGATGCTGAGTTAGCTTGATCATCCTCAGGGGGTTTTGGCACATAGAAGCGGGCAATCAATAAACCCAATTCATAGAGAAGCGTCATTGGAACTGCTAACAGCAGCTGGGACAGGACATCTGGCGGGGTGACTACTGCGGAAATCACAAAAGCACCCACAATCACATAGGGGCGAATTTCTTTCAGCTTGGCCAAAGGGACCATCCCCATTCGGACCAAAACCACTACTACCACTGGCACCTCGAAAGTAATGCCAAACGCCAAAAAGGTTGTCATAGCAAAGCTCAGATAGTTATCAATGTCAGTAGACATCTCTGCACCCAATGGGGCGTTATAACTCGCCATAAAGTTGAATACAGTAGGGAACACCAAAAAGTAGGCGAATGCCATTCCAATAATGAACAAAGAATAGCTACTGATCACCAAAGGCAAAATCAACTTGCGCTCATGCAGATACAAGCCGGGCGCTATAAATGCCCATAACTGATACATCACTACTGGCAGCGCAATTAAGAACGCCACCAGCATGGTGACCTTCATTGGCACAAAGAAAGACCCCGTCACGTCAGTCACAATCATCTTACCGCCTGCTGGCAGGGCCTTTAGTAAAGGTTGTGCAAACAGATGAAATATATCTGGCGCCCAGTAGACCAAGCAAACGAACACCACAATGATTGCTAATGCAGACTTAATGACGCGATCGCGCAACTCAAATAAATGCGAGAGAAAAGATTCTTGTAAACCGGAATCTTCGGTGGAATTGTTTTGCGTCATGCGGAGATGTATTGAGTGCTTCTAATGATGTTATTTATTCGCAGCATGATGAAAGCGCTTCATTCTGGCAGCGCCGGATTGCACACGGGTCCGAATGCCTGCTGAACGCTTAAACCAGACTGGCCTTGCTGCTCGCCTTACTCCCCAGCTATTTCGGCCCTGACGCTTCGACTTCAGCAATACCTCTTTTGGGTCAAGCGGTGGCTTCTCAAAACTGGTTTCGAAAATATCCGCTTGGTCACTCAAGTGGGCATTCGCTTCTTGAACGGTAGAGTTGATGCTGTTCTCGACCTCTTTTAATGCAGAGGCACTTTCTTCACGAAACTTTTTGAATTCGTCAATCTCCATCTGGCGATTGACTTCGGACTTCACGTCGGCCATGTAGCGTTGTGCACGGCCAAACAAATTACCAGCCATGCGGGCAACTTTTGGTAAACGCTCTGGGCCTACCACTACTAAGGCAACTACTGCGATGAGTGCAAGTTTTGAAACTCCAAGATCAATCATTTAAACCTGCACGAATTTCTATTTGCGCTCTCAATGATTACTTATTGACGTCTTTAGCCTGCACATCAACCGTTTTTTCTGCGGCAGTAGATGCTTGCTGAATTTGCTCTGCGGTTTGCTCTTTAGATTCTTCAGGTGTCTTCATGCCATCTTTGAAGCCCTTGACTGCGCCACCCAAATCTTGGCCAATATTCCGCAATTTTTTGGTTCCGAAAACCAACATCACGATAACCAAAACAATTAACCAATGCCAAATGCTAAATGAACCCATTCTTAATCTCCTTGGATTATTTTTTCCAGGGGCGTGGACCGCCCATCACATGCAAGTGCAAGTGATAAACCTCCTGCCCGCCATCTGCACCATTATTCACCATCAACCTAAAGCCACCATCCTTACCGGGACGACAACCTTGCTCTTTGGCAAGACGCGGTGCTAATTCCATCATTCTACCCAGCAAAGGGGCATCCGTGCCGTCCACAGACTCCAACATAGGGATATGTTTTTTAGGAATTAAGAGGAAATGCACTGGTGCAGCAGGGTTGATATCCTTAAATGCGTAGATTTCTTCATCCTCATATACCTTCTGAGAAGGGATTAAACCTTGAGAAATCTTACAAAACAGGCAATTTGGGTCGTGCAACATCGTCAAGCCTTGCCAGAAGCTTTTCTGGCCGCCTTCTCTTCGATGCCGGAGGTTCCCAGACGGCGATCCAATTCCTCAATCACATCCTCAGGACGTAAATTGAATTGAGAGAGTGCAATTAAACAATGAAACCAAAGGTCTGCCATCTCACCCACTAGCAGCTTTTGTTGTTCGGCAGCCAAATTAGCGCTACGCGCATCTTTTGCGGCCATTACCGCTTCTGTGGCCTCTTCGCCAATCTTTTTTAAGATCCCATCATCGCCTTTTGAAAAAAGCAAAGCGGTATACGATGTTTTAGGATCGGCTTGGCCAGCCTTAAATGCATCGCGGCGTTGATCCACCACATCAGCTAAATGCGCCAATGCAGAATCTAAATTCGAAGGCTTGTTTGCAGAACTCGTCATCAGTCGATTTTATGTCTTTTATTAAACCTAGCTTACTTCTGAGAAACAGACTCATCTACCCAAGCGGATTGATTAGAGTCCCATTGAAGAAAGAAGCAGCTATGTTCACCAGTGTGACAAGCAATGCCATCTTTTTGCTCAACTAGCAACAAAATAGTATCGCCATCGCAATCCAGGCGGATTTCTTTGACCTTCTGGGTATGCCCAGACTCTTCACCTTTATGCCAGAGTTTTTGCCGCGATCGGGTCCAGTAGACCGCCTCACCCAAACGCAAGGTTGCCAATAAAGCATCGCGATTCATCCAAGCCATCATCAAGATATCTTTGCTGCCGACTTCTTGAGCAATCACCGGCACTAGACCTTGATCATTCCAGGCGACAGCATCAAGCCAGGCATCGGCTTGCAGTGATTGAGTGGGTGTGAAAGTGCTCTGAGTTTTGCTCATACCTGAACTTTACAGTGAATCTGGTAGTTCTTGTAAATCCTGCAACACCATTTACAGACGAACAGGGATGCCTTGAGCCGCCATATATTCTTTTGCCTGCTGCACCGTAAATTCACCATAGTGAAAAATACTGGCCGCCAAGACCGCATCTGCATGACCCTTGGTAATGCCATCAACTAAATGCTGCAAATTACCTACGCCACCTGAAGCAATCACCGGAATAGAAACTGCATCACTAACGGCCGCTGTTAACGCCAAATCGAAACCATCTTTACTGCCATCTCGATTCATGCTGGTTAATAAGATCTCGCCTGCGCCACGTTTTGCGACTTCACTAGCCCATGTCACCACATCAATCCCAGTGGCTGTTCTACCCCCATGAGTAAACACCTCCCAATTGCCCGCATCCGTTAGCTTAGCGTCTATAGCGACAACAATACATTGAGAACCGTAATAGGCTGCAGCATCAGACACTAAATCGGGATTGGCTACCGCAGAGGAATTCATGCTCACTTTATCTGCGCCTGCATTTAATAAGCGTCGCACATCAGCAACAGCACGCACACCGCCGCCAACAGTAAGGGGAATGAACACCTGGGATGCCACATCCTCAATGATGTGCAAAATAAGGTCACGCCCATCAGATGTAGCGGTAATGTCTAAGAAAGTCAGTTCGTCGGCGCCTTGCGTATCGTAACGTTTAGCAATTTCTACGGGGTCGCCGGCATCGCGGAGTCCAACAAAGTTCACCCCTTTAACAACGCGCCCTGCAGTGACATCGAGACAAGGAATAATTCGCTTAGTTAACACTAGATCATTTTCTTTGTGTACTTGAGGGTCAACTCGTCAGCATATTTTTGAGCAGCAGCCAAATCCAGATCGCCAGCGTAAATAGAGCGGCCAGCAATCACCCCCATCACGCCTTCTTCTTCGGCCCTACAAAGCGCTTCAATATCTTGATTATTCGAGAGGCCACCACTGGCGATAACGGGAATACGGATAGCCTGCGCCAGCTTAATGGTAGCTTCAATATTCACACCTTTGAGCATGCCATCACGACCAATGTCGGTATAGATAATGGCTTCTACGCCCCAATCTTCAAACTTCTTGGCCAAATCAATCACCTCATGACCGGTAATCTTGCTCCAGCCATCCGTCGCTACTTTTCCATCGCGGGCATCTAAACCAACCATGACATGGCCAGGAAATGCAGTGCAAGCATCTTGCACAAAACCGGGGTTCTTTACAGCAGCTGTGCCAATAATGACAGTGCTAATACCATCATCCAATAAACGTTCGATGGTTTCTAGATCACGAATGCCGCCGCCCAATTGAACAGGGATTTCATCGCCTACAGCTTTGAGAATCGATTTAATGGCTGATTCGTTTTTAAGCTTACCTGCAAATGCACCATTAAGATCGACCAGATGTAAGCGTCGAGCACCTTTACTAATCCAATGTGCCGCCATGGCGCCTGGGTCTTCAGAGAAAACCGTAGCCTTATCCATATCACCTTGTTCAAGTCGAACACAGTGGCCATCTTTAAGATCAATTGCAGGAATCAGCAGCATAACTAAAGGTTAAAAAGTATTAAGGTTGCCAAGAAACAAAATTTTGATAAAGCCGTAATCCGTATTCTGCACTCTTTTCTGGATGAAATTGGGTAGCAAAAATATTATCCCGCGCCACCGCAGAAGTAAACCAATCTCCATACTCCGTAGAACCAGCAATATCTTCTTTACGCTGCGGTACAACATAGTAGCTATGCACAAAGTAAAAGCTTGTCAGGTCCGGAATTCCATTCCAAAGTGGGTGCTGATGATCCTGACGCACTTGATTCCACCCCATATGGGGTACTTTATAGGCTGATCCATCTGCTTGCTTCTTACCTAGCAGATCAAAACGGCGCACCTCGCCCGGAATCAAACCCAAACACGGCGTCCATGGGTCATTTCCATTTGTACGTACTTCCGCACTTTGATCAAATAACATTTGCTCACCCACACACACTCCGAGTAAGGGCTTATTTTTGGAGGCTTCTAATAGAGCTTCTAAAAGCCCAGACTCTTCAAGGTGTTTCATGCAGTCTGGCATAGCGCCTTGACCAGGCAAAACCACTCGATCTGCAGAATGAATTTCTTCCGGCTTATGCGCAATCAAAACTTTGTCATCAGGCGCTACATGATGAAATGCTTGATATACGGAACGAAGGTTACCCATTCCATAATCAACAATCGCAATGGTTTGCGCCAATTTAGTCTGTCTTTCGCTGTTGTCTTCTAAGCAACTATGGGATGTCTAGTTAGAGACTGCCTTTAGTTGAAGGGACGGTGCCGGATGCTCGTGGATCAATAGTGAGCGCCATGCGTAAAGCGCGGCCAAAAGCCTTGAATACGGTTTCAATTTGATGGTGTGCATTGATGCCACGCAGATTATCAATGTGCAGCGTTACTCCCGCATGGTTTACAAAACCACGGAAGAACTCAATACTGAGGTCAACATCAAAGTCTCCTACCCGAGCACGGGTAAATGGCACATTGAATTCCAGGCCAGGGCGACCAGAAAAGTCGATCACTACACGTGACAAAGTCTCATCCAAAGGAACATAAGAGTGGCCATAACGGGTAATTCCCGCCTTATCACCCACTGCTTTCGCGAATGCCTGACCTAAAGTAATGCCCACATCCTCAACAGTGTGATGATCATCAATGTGGGTATCGCCTTTTGCGACCACTTTTAGATCAATCATGCCGTGTCGGGCAATCTGATCTAGCATGTGATCAAGAAAAGGCACTCCGGAGGCTAGCTCAGCCTTACCGCTTCCATCTAAATTGATGGAAATCTGAATTTTGGTTTCCGAAGTATCTCGGGTAACGTCGGCTTGCCGCATGCTTCATTGCGCCGCGAGGCGAAGTGTTGATTGAAGCCTCATAATATCATTCCTAGAAGCAATATAAATACCGATATTGATGCACTTTCTTTTTGATTTTTGACCTGAGAACCCTCATGAGCCGTTTTTGGAGCCCTGTTGTTCAAACATTAACCCCTTACGTTCCGGGGGAACAACCGCAAATGCAGCGGCTGGTCAAACTCAATACCAACGAAAGTCCTTATGGCCCATCCCCTAAGGCGCTTGCCGCCATTCAGAGCCAAAACAATGCTGATTTGCGCCTTTACCCAGATCCAGAAGGTACAGCCCTCAAACAGGCTATAGCAAAGTTACACGGACTGAACCCCAATCAAGTCTTTTTAGGAAATGGCTCAGATGAGGTATTGGCCCATGTTTTTGCTGGTTTATTAAAGCAAGCGAGGCCAGTTCATTTTCCAGATATCACCTATAGCTTTTACCCTGTCTATTGCAAGTTGTTGGGAATTGAATATCAAACCGTGCCACTTGGTGAACACTTTGAAATTCAAGTTTCGGACTACCAAGCGCCCAATGGTGGAATTATTTTCCCCAATCCCAATGCGCCAACTGGTAGAGCGATCCCGCGATCAGAAATTGAAAGCCTTGTCTCACGAAATACCGATTCGGTAGTCGTCATAGATGAAGCCTATGTGGATTATGGAACCGAGTCTTGCATTCCACTTCTAAGTGGTGCCGCATGCCCAGAAAATCTTCTGGTGGTTCATACACTCTCCAAATCACGCGCACTTGCTGGTCTGCGCGTCGGATTTGCTGTCGGTCATCCAGCCCTGATCGAAGGATTGGAGCGGGTAAAAAATAGCTTTAACTCCTATCCCCTGGGGCGTATTGCTCAAGCAGGTGCTGTTGCAGCCATTGAAGACCAGGCACACCTAGAAGCAAGCTCAGCGAAGGTCATTCAAACTCGAACAAAGTTAGTAGCAGAACTCAGTGCGCTTGGGTTCGACACGCTTCCTTCAACTGCGAATTTTATTTTTACATGCCACCCTAAGCACAGCGGTGAAAAACTTTATCAAGCACTACGAGATCGCGGTATTATCGTGCGCCACTTCAAGTCTCCTCGTATTGAAAACTTCTTACGCATTACGATTGGCACAGATGAACAAAGCGGTGAACTAGTCGCCGCCTTAAAAGAAATCTTAGCTTAGATTTCTTTCTGAATTATTTCTGAATGTATTTTTTCAGGCGCATCTCGGCGGCGCGGGCATGGGCCTGCAAACCTTCCCCATGGGCTAGCGTACTTGCTACAGCACCTAAAGTTTGTGCAGCCGCTTCACTCACTTCGATCATGCTGGAGCGCTTAATAAAATCATACACTCCCAGTGGTGATGAGAAGCGTGCCGTGCGTGCTGTCGGCAAGACGTGATTCGGACCAGCGCAATAATCTCCCAGGGCTTCACTGGTGTAGTTACCCATAAAGATCGCACCTGCATGGCGGATCTGCTCAGCCCACTGACGTGGATCGGCAGCGCAAATCTCTAAGTGTTCTGCAGCAATGGCGTTTGCTATCTCGCAAGCTTCACTCATATTCTGCACCTGAATTAATAGGGCGCGATTGGTCAAAGAAGCTTCTATCACTTTGGCTCTGGGCATTTCTGGGAGCAGCTTGTTGATGCTTGCTTGAACTTGTTCAATAAAGGCAGCATCCGGACAGAGCAGGATAGATTGAGCCTGCTCATCATGCTCTGCTTGAGAAAATAGGTCCATTGCAATCCAATCAGGATTGCTGGAACCATCGCAAAGGACCAAAATTTCTGAAGGGCCAGCAATCATATCAATCCCCACGGTGCCAAAAACCCTGCGTTTAGCAGCAGCTACATACGCATTACCTGGACCAACAATCTTATCTACAGACGGGATTGTTTGGGTTCCATGAGCCAAAGCCCCAATCGCCTGAGCACCGCCAATCGTAAATACGCGGTCTACTCCAGCTAAATAGGCTGCAGCCAATACCAAAGGATTGCGAGCACCATCCGGTGTTGGCACCACCATAATCACTTCAGCTACACCAGCTACTTTTGCTGGAATCGCATTCATCAAGACTGAAGATGGATAAGCCGCCTTACCGCCAGGAACATAAATCCCAACACGGTCCAATGCAGTTACTTTTTGACCTAAGCGTGTACCATCAGCCTCTTCATATTCCCAAGAGTGACAACCCGTCTCCAGTTTTTGTTTCTCGTGATATGCGCGGACTCTTTGTGCAGCTATATCCAATGCGCTTTTTTGTTCCGCCGATAAAGACCGATAAGCCTGTTCTAAATCTTTGCGAGGGATCTCTAATTCAGAAACGCCAGCAACAGTTAAACGATCAAATTGCTTAGTAAAATCCAAGACCGCTTCATCACCCCTCTCCTTGACTGCTAAGAGAATCTTGGCGACTGCAGCATCAACTGCTTCGTCGTCTGCCGTGGGCAAGGAAAGGCTCGCTAGCAGGGTTTCTTTGAAACCCGTATCTTGGCTATTGAGGCGCTTAACGTTGATTGGTGCTGAAGACATTTGAGTAAGAAGGAATAATGCTTCTATTAATTACTTCAGCAAGTCAAAAATGGGTTGAAGTTGGGCACGCTTGCGTTTGTACGATGCTTGATTGACGACTAAACGCGCACTGATATCGGCAATCGGCTCCACCTCAACTAGGCCATTTGCGCGCAACGTATTCCCTGTAGACACCAAATCCACAATCGCATCAGCCAAACCGACCAAGGGCGCTAACTCCATAGAACCATAGAGCTGAATCGTATCGATATGTACACCCTTGTTTGCAAAGTGTTCACGTGCGCAATTGACGTACTTCGTTGCCACCTTAAGGCGTGAGCCCTGCTTTACTGCAGCGGCATAGTCAAAGCCTTCGCGTACTGCAACAGACATTCTGCATTTAGCAATATCTAAGTCAAAAGGCACATATAAGCCGTCCGTACCCTTTTCCAGTAGAACATCTAAGCCGGCTACACCGAAATCTGCACCACCGAATTGAACGTAAGTGGGCACGTCAGAGGCTCGCACAATGATTAAACGAACATCGGGATTCGAAGTCTCAATAATGAGTTTGCGTGACTTTTCAGGATCTTCCAGCGGCACGATACCGACCTTGGATAGGATCTCAGCAGTCTCTTCGAAGATGCGCCCTTTGGAGAGGGCTAAAGTCAATTTCATGGACTAATTATCCATCAGGCTTACTTTATGCGCTCAATCTTTGCGCCTAAGAGCGTTAATTTCTGCTCCATACGGTCATACCCGCGATCCAGATGATAGATCCGATCAACCTGAGTTTCCCCCTGAGCCGCCAAGCCTGCTATGACCAAGCTAGCAGAAGCTCGCAAATCTGTCGCCATCACCACGGCGCCCGATAACTTCTCAACGCCCTGTGCAATTGCCGTATTTCCCTCAATCGCAATATCTGCACCCAAGCGATTCAATTCTTGTACGTGCATGAAACGATTTTCAAAAATGGTCTCCGTGATCGTTGAGCTTCCAGCCGCCACTGCATTTACCGCCATTAATTGCGCCTGCATATCTGTTGGGAATGCCGGGTATTCAGAGGTGCGAAAACTCACTGCCTTTGGGCGCCCCTGCATAGAGCCCTTAATCCAATCAGGACCCACTTCCATTTGCAAGCCAGCTTCTTTCAGCTTCACGATCACTGCGTCTAAAGTATCGGGTCGACAGTACTTTACCAAGACCTCACCGCCAGCTGCAGCAACTGCACACAAGAAAGTACCAGCTTCAATCCGGTCTGGAATCACAGAATGCTCAGCACCATGCAGCTTTTCAACGCCTTCAATCACAAGACGGTCGCTACCAATTCCAGAAATCTTTGCGCCCATCTTTACTAATAATTCTGCTAAGTCACCCACCTCTGGTTCTCGAGCTGCATTTTCCAAAATAGTAGTGCCCGACGCGAGCGTAGCTGCCATTAGCAAATTCTCAGTACCAGTAACCGTAATCATGTCAGTCAAAATAGATGCACCCTTTAAGCGATCTGTCGTTGGCTTCGTTTCTGCTTGGATATAGCCACTTTTAATTTTGATACTTGCACCCATCGCCTTTAGGCCTTTGATATGCTGGTCTACAGGACGAGCCCCAATGGCACAGCCTCCTGGTAATGAGACCTTAGCGCTATGCATTCTCGCTAACAGCGGTCCAAGCACCAAGATCGAGGCGCGCATGGTTTTAACCATCTCATACGTTGCTTCTGAACTCTTAATGACTGCGGCACTCAAAACTAAATGGCTACGATCCGCACCATCTGGAAAATTGACTGTAACGCCAATCTCTTGCAAAAGCTTGAGCATGGTCCGAACATCCTGCAAATCTGGAACATTCCGAAGCACTACTGGCTGATCTGTCAGCAAACAAGCACACAGAATTGGTAAGGCTGCATTCTTAGCGCCCGCGATGACTACCTCACCATGAAGAGGAGTACCGCCAACCATTCGTAATTTATCCATGAAACAATTCCAGTAGAAATTTTGTAATCTGATTTAAATGCTGTTGTTATGCAGCTGAGCTCTGCGCAAACTCTTCTGGTGTAAAGGCCTTAATTGATAAAGCATGCACCTCAGCCTTCATGCGATCGCCCATCGCACCATAGACCAGCTGATGACGCTGAATTAAACGCTTACCCTCAAATTCAGGACTCACAATGGTTGCAAAGAAATGTTGGCCGTCACCTTCCACTTTAATGTGGGTGCATTGAATGCCCTGCTGAATATAACTCTCAATTTGTTCTGGGGTCGGCAACATCATTTTCTCCTTTAAAACTTAATATCTGAGCTTATAGCCCTTTTGCAACAAGCGTAAAGCAATCACTGAAACCACAATAAAGAAAAAGATCACGATTGCTAAGCTATTCCAAGGCGGAATATCAGAAACTCCGAAGAAACCATAACGGAATCCATCAATCATGTAAAAAAATGGATTGAAATGCGACACCGTCTGCCAAGCTGGTGGCAGGGAATGAATTGAGTAGAAAACACCCGACAGCATGGTAGCCGGCATGATGATGAAGTTTTGAAAGGCGGCTAACTGATCATATTTATCAGCCCAGATGCCAGCAATGAGACCAAGACTTCCTAAAATAGCGGCGCCCAAGAAGGCGAATACCAAAATCCATAAAGGATATTCCAAGGATGGCAGTGCGAACCAGGCGGTAATCAAAAATACCCCCAAACCCACAACAATGCCACGAAAGACTGCAGCCAAAATATAGGCAGAATAAAACTCAAAATGGCTTAAGGGCGCTAGCAAAACAAATACCAAGTTGCCCGTGACCTTTGACTGAATTAAAGAAGAAGAAGTATTTGCGAAGGCATTTTGCAAAACACTCATCATCACTAAGCCTGGGATCAAGAAAGCTGTGTAGCTTAGGCGCCCATATACCTCTTTACCTTCAAGCACATGTCCAAAAATCATGAGGTACAAGACCGCAGTTAGTACTGGGGCAGCTACTGTCTGAAAGGCCACTTTATAAAAACGCTTTACTTCTTTAAACAGCAAAGTAGGAAAGCCGCTGCCATATTCCAGTGGTGGTGTATTCAGTCCATGTTTCATATAGCTTCCCTGGACATGATGTTGACAAAAACCTCTTCCAAATCGGTTTTGCCTTCACCATCTTTTTTTATAGAACCATAGCGAGACAACAAATTTTCCGTAGTATCTAAAGCAACGATCTTGCCCTGCTTTAGCATCGCAATACGCTGACATAAGGCTTCGGCTTCTTCTAAGTAGTGCGTGGTTAATACAATCGTATGGCCATCCTGATTGAGTCGACTGATAAATTGCCATAAAGACTGGCGCAACTCCACATCAACACCAGCGGTTGGTTCGTCCAAGATAATGACTGGGGGTCTGTGCACTAGCGCTTGAGCAACTAAGACACGGCGCTTCATGCCACCGGACAAGGCACGCATATTGCTATCGGCCTTTGAGGTCAGATGCAAGTTGGCCATGATCTCATCAATCCAAGAATCATTATTTCGAATCCCAAAGTAACCTGATTGAAAGCGCAGCGTTTCACGGACTGTGAAGAAGGGATCAAAAACCAACTCTTGCGGGACAACACCCAACATACGACGAGCTTCGCGAAATGATTTCTGGACGTCCGAACCCATAATTGCTGCATGACCTTGGCTAGGCCTAACAAGACCAGCCAAGATAGAAATTAAGGTAGTTTTGCCGGCACCATTTGGCCCGAGTAAGCCAAAAAATTCACCGGCCTCAATCGTTAAAGAAACATCGTCTAGAGCTTGTAGTGCTCCGTATTGTTTAGATATGTTTTTAATTGAAATCGCAGGGTGCATGCTATTACAAACCTAGCAATGCAGAAACACCGTATACACCAGCCAATACTTTTAACTTTTCTGGGGCATGCTCAATAGAAATGGATTGCCCTTCGGTCTGTAGTTTTTTCTGCCACTCTAATAAAACGGTTAGCACTGTCGAATCAAAATCTTTGAGCGAAGAACAGTCAACGATTCTTAAATTTGCCACGTTCATTAAGCCTTCTTTTTGCAACTGCAAGGCATTGACTTGATTAACTGTCTTGGGTAAAGAAAAAGGCATCTTCAAATATCTATATTAATTAGCAGGCTTAGCGGTTGCCAATTGCTTATTACGTTCTTGCAAAAACTTCACAAGACCTTCAACTCCATTTTGACTAATCTGATTGGCAAATTGATTGCGGTAAGCCTCAACTAACCAAACGCCCATGATATTCATGTCGTAGACTTTCCAACCATTGGCCGTCTTCTCTAGACGGTAATCCAGGGGAACAGGATCACCGCGACCGATCACTACGGTTTTAACAACCACTTCCTTATCATCAGGGGCGGCCCGTAGCGCTTTAAATTGAACTGTCTGATCTCGAAGCTGGCTTAAGGCTCCTGAATATGTGCGAATTAATAAATTCTTAAACTCAGTCACCAATTGCGCTTGTTGCTCAGGAGTGGCTTTTTTCCAATTGGGGCCCATCGCCATTTCAGTAGTACGACGCATATCGGTATAAGGAACAATTTTCTTTTCGACCAAATCTACGATCTTCGGAATATTGCCTTTTTGAATATCCGGATCAGCCTTTACTGAAGTCATCACGTCTGTAACAACCATTTTGATCAGCACATCCGGTGCCGTCGCTTGATCAGGTGTTTGAGCAAATACAGCACTCGAGACTAAGAGCAAACCCGTTGCCAAGTACTGAAAAAATCTGTTGTGGCTTTTCATATCCCGTTATCTCACTATCTCACTATTTATAGGTTGGGGCTAATTTTAGCCCCTTCTACCCAAATGATTTATTGGTAAGGATTCTCATAAACTGGCATGAGAGGCTCTTCATCATCACGCCCCTCATTAATCTGGTATTCGCGTCTTTGAATATAGGCATCACGCATAAAGCTGTACTTATCAATTGCTGCGCCATCTAATAAATCGCCTGCTTCGTAATAGGTATTGCGGGCATTTACCACACGTAAACCGGTAATACTATTTCTTAAAGCTACATTGGGCATGATGCCAAATAGGTAGTCAGACTCTAAGTCTGCAACCGTACCAAAGGTATCCCTCACATTGCTTGGGCCAAAGAAAGGTAAGACAACATAGGGTCCAGCTGGTACGCCCCAAACACCTAAAGTTTGCCCCCAATCCTCTTTGTGTTTTTCAAGTCCGCCAGGGGTTGCCAAATCAATCAAACCACCTAGACCCATGGTTGTATTAACTACCACTCGCATCAAGTCGTTGAAGGCGTAATCCGGCTTACCCTGTAATAAATTAAATAAGGCTGTATACAGGTCACTATAGTTACTGAAGAAGTTATAAATTCCCTCACGCACGAACTCGGGCAATATAAAGCGATATACGGCGACTGCTGGTTTCAGCAGATAAGTGTCTAGGCCTTCATTAAATTCAAAGACAGAGCGGTTAAAAGGCTCCCATGGATCATGGGGGGAAGGCTCAACTCCAGCAGGAATCGAAGCACAACCCAGTAATACGGCGGCACAGCTAAGCAAAGTCAATTGCTTTATTAGCCTTTTGAGCTTAGCTACCCACAAAATCATTTTGCTTGGCCCTTCTCTTGGCCACTATCGGCTGCTTTGTTGTAGAGAAACTGACTAATGAGATTTTCTAGAACAATGGCTGATTGAGTTTGTGTAATTTTCCCACCATCAGCCAACAAGTCATCAGAACCACCGGCCTCAAGTCCAATGTATTGCTCGCCCAATAAACCCGATGTCAAAATTTTTGCTGCGGAATCTGTCGGGAACTTATAAGACTCTTCAATTGTCATTACAACAGTTGCTTGATAGGTTTTATCGTCAAAAGAAATGTTTGCAATGCGTCCAACAACCACACCCGCACTCTTTACTGGAGCACGTGGTTTTAAGCCGCCGATGTTATCAAAGCGCGCAGAAATTTTATAAGTTGGCGCAAAGGAGACTGCATTCATATTGCCGACTTTTAATGCAAGGAATAAAGCTGCCAGCAAACCAATGGCAACAAAAATTCCTACCCAAATGTCAATTGCACTTTTTCTCATAAGAGCCCCAGTTTATTCTTTCTAATTTGAGAACATCATTGCGGTTAGCAAGAAATCTAATGCTAAAACCGATAAAGAAGAGATCACCACCGTACGGGTGGTGGCTTGTGAAACGCCCTCAGGCGTAGGCTTGGCTTCATAACCTTGATAAAGGGCAATAAACGTAACTGCTACACCGAACACCATACTTTTAATGAGGCCATTACCAATGTCTGAAAAGAGATCAACCCCACCCTGCATTTGTGACCAAAATGCACCAGAGTCCACCCCAATTAAGGGAACGCCCACAAAATAGCCGCCCATCACGCCCACTGCTGTAAAAATGGTGGCCAAAATCGGCATAGAAATAATGCCAGCCCAAAGTCTTGGTGCGATTACGCGACTAAGGGGGTCCACAGCCATCATCTCCATGGCACTTAATTGCTCGCCGGCCTTCATCAAGCCGATTTCAGCAGTTAATGAAGTTCCAGCGCGTCCTGCAAATAAAAGAGCGGTAATCACTGGGCCGAGTTCACGCGTCAATGACAAGGCAACCAAGAGCCCAAGCGCTTGCTCTGAACCATAACGGTTCAGGGTGTAATAGCCCTGCAAGCCCAATACGAAACCTACAAATAATCCGGAGACAGCGATGATGACAAATGAATGGTTGCCAACAAATAAAATTTGATCAATTACCAAGCGTGGGCGTTTCAATAAAAATCCAGATCGCAAAATTACTGCTGAAAACATCCGCGCAGCTAATCCCAGACTCATCAGATTACGACGAACAAAAAATCCAAGGTCGCCAAATAAATCAATCACTCTGTTGAAGATAGTCATTAAGCCCTTACTCCAAAATCTTCTTCCAAGCTCTGGCCTGGGTAGTGGAAAGGCACGGGACCATCTGGCGCTGCATCTAAAAACTGTCTTACAAAAGGGTCTGTGGAACAACTTAATTCTTCCGGAGTACCTTCGGCGCCAATGTGCCCATTGGCAATAAAGTAAACGTAATCTGCTATCGCAAAAGTTTCTTCCACATCATGCGTGACCAATAGGCTAGTGGCTCCCAGCGCATTATTTAAATCGCGGATCAAGCGCGCTGTAATTCCCAGGGAGATTGGATCCAAGCCTGCAAATGGCTCGTCATACATAATCAAAGGAGGGTCTAGTGCGATTGCTCTAGCAAGCGCAACTCGTCTTGCCATACCCCCAGAAATTTGTGAAGGCATCAAATCGCGTGCGCCACGCAAACCCACTGCATTTAATTTCATGAGCACTAGGGAGCGCAAAAGTTCTTCACTTAAGTCAGTATGTTCACGCAAGGGGAAAGCCACATTTTCAAAGACGCTTAAGTCGGTGAACAAGGCGCCAAACTGAAAAAGCATCCCCATGCGTCTGCGAGCGGCCATTAATTCAACGCTGCTCATCTTGCCAATATCTTGACCTTCAAATAAGACCTGGCCAGATTGAGCAGTAAATTGACCGCCGATTAAACGCAGGATGGTGGTCTTGCCGCAACCAGACCCGCCCATGACAGCAACTACCTGGCCGCGACGAAACTCCATATTAAGCCCAGACAAGATTTGTCTTTCATCTGGAGCATAAGAAAAGTTGACGTCCTTAATTGAAACAACGACGTCGCCTGCAGATTGCGTGCTTGCATCCAATGAGTTGGGCTGGCTACTATTCATATCCTCGATATTATCGAGGTAAAACAGATGACCCCATCAAATACTGGTCTACTGCCTGAGCACACTGGCGACCTTCGCGAATCGCCCAAACAACCAAAGATTGTCCGCGGCGCATATCACCTGCTGCAAAAACCTTAGAAACGTTGGTTTGATAGGCATTTTGACCATCCACAGTAGCCTTAGCATTGCCACGAGCATCTTTTTCAACGCCAAATGCATTGAGCACCTGCTGCACTGGAGACACAAAACCCATGGCCAAAAGTACTAAATCTGCTTTGATCTCAAATTCAGAGTTTGGGGCTTCAACCATTTTCCCGTCTTTCCACTCCAAACGGACGCCAATGAGCTTTTCCACTTTGCCGTTTTTGCCTTCAAAACGCTTGGTACCAACCGACCAGTCCCGATCACAACCTTCTTCATGAGAAGAAGATGTACGTAACTTCGTTGGCCAATAAGGCCATACCAAAGGCTTGTTTTCAACTTCAGGTGGCTGGGGAAGCAACTCAAATTGCGTAATTTTTGTAGCCCCATGGCGATTGGAGGTTCCAACACAATCTGAGCCGGTATCACCACCACCAATAACCACTACATGTTTATCGGTTGCACGAATTTCGTTTTTGAAATCGCCTGCATTCTCTTTATTCTGGGGTATCAAAAATTCCAATGCATAGTGAACACCGGATAGCTCGCGACCTGGAACAGGCAGATCACGAGGCTGCTCTGCGCCACCAGTAATCACGACAGCATCAAAATCTTTCATTAACTGCTCAGGTGAAACGGTTTTGGTGGAGTAATTTTTTACTTCGATCCCCATTGCCTCTTTACCAACAAAAACACCGGTTTCAAATTTCACGCCCTCAGCCTGCATCTGCTCGACACGGCGATCAATCAGCCACTTCTCCATTTTGAAATCAGGGATACCATAACGGAGTAAGCCACCAACACGGTCATTTTTTTCGAACACCGTCACATCATGTCCAACACGTGCTAATTGTTGGGCTGCTGCCATGCCCGCAGGACCTCCACCAACAATCGCTACTTTTTTCCCAGTCTTGGTTTTAGATGGCTGAGGTTTAACCCACCCACTCTCCCAGCCTCGATCAATAATGGCATGCTCGATGGATTTAATACCAACCGGTGCGCGATTAATACCTAAAGTACACGCAGCCTCACAAGGCGCAGGGCAAATACGGCCCGTGAACTCTGGAAAGTTATTAGTTGATTGCAGTACATCTAAAGCATTCTTCCAGTCATTATGGAAAACTAAATCGTTGAAGTCTGGAATGATGTTATTGACTGGACAACCATTACTACAGAATGGAATACCACAATCCATACAGCGCGCGCCTTGAACCTTGGCCTCTTCGTCAGTTAATGCGGCAACGAACTCTTTGTAGTGGTGAAGGCGTTTAACGGGTGCTTCGTATGTTTCATCAACGCGCTCAAACTCCATAAAACCAGTAACCTTACCCATATCTAATCCTTAGTATCTTTTCTTAATATCCGTATTAATTCAGTAGCTCAATCAGCTTAAGCGGCGATGGTTTTATTCTGAGCCTTGTCCCACAACTCACCTAAAGCACGCTTGTACTCAGTTGGCAGAACTTTCACAAAACGACTACGGGCATTTTCCCAATCAGCCAAAAGTGCTTTAGCGCGCTCTGAGCCGGTGTAGCGGAAATGACGCTCAATTAAGCTCTTCAAGATTTGCTCATCTGTTAAACGCTCGCCGCCATCTTTTACATCTATCGGGGCATGCCAAGCTGACTGCGGAATCTGGGCGATCTGCTCTGCAGACGGTAGTACCTTCTCTAGGCTAGCCATGCTGGTATTGCAACGCTTGTCAAACAAACCATCTTCGTCATACACATAGGCAATACCACCGCTCATACCTGCAGCAAAGTTACGGCCTGTAGTACCGAGCACCACAACAGTTCCACCAGTCATGTACTCACAACCGTGATCACCAGTACCCTCAACCACAGTAGTGGCGCCAGAATTACGAACCGCAAAACGCTCGCCAGCTACTCCGTTAAAGAAGGCTTCACCAGCAATGCCGCCGTACAAGACGGTATTACCAACAATAATGTTCTTAGCGGTGTCACCACGGAACTCATGCGGAGCACGCACAATCACGCGGCCGCCTGATAGGCCTTTACCTACGTAGTCATTACCATCACCAACCAAGTCCAAGGTGATGCCATGCGCCAAGAAGGCGGCAAAGCTTTGACCAGCGGTACCATTTAACTGAATATGGATAGTGTCATCAGGCAAACCTGCATGACCATAACGTTGTGCAACTTCACCTGAAAGCATTGCACCAACGGTACGGTTCACGTTCTTGACTGGAACGATGAAAGAGACTTTTTCACCACGCTCAAGAGCGGGCTCGCTCTTTTCGATCAAGATATTGTCAAGTGCGCTTGCTAAACCATGATCCTGAGTGAGGACTTGGTAGCGAGGAACATCTGCTGCAACTTGAGGAGCAGCAAAGATTCTACTGAAATCCAAACCATGCACTTTCCAGTTATCAATCCCTTTGCGGGTATCGAGCAAATCAACGCGACCGATCAAATCATCAAACTTGCGAATGCCCAACTGCGCCATGATTTCACGAGCTTCTTCTGCAATAAAGAAGAAGAAGTTCACGACATGCTCAGGCTTACCAGAAAACTTCTTACGCAATTCTGGGTCTTGAGTAGCAACACCTACTGGGCAGGTATTTAAATGGCACTTGCGCATCATGATGCAGCCCTCAACCACCAATGGCGCTGTTGCAAAACCGAACTCATCTGCGCCCAATAATGCGCCGATCACAACGTCACGACCGGTTTTCATTTGGCCATCGGCCTGAACACGAATACGGCTACGCAAACCATTTAGAACCAAGGTTTGCTGTGTTTCTGCCAGTCCCAATTCCCATGGCGAACCGGCATGTTTAATGGATGAGAGTGGGGATGCCCCAGTACCGCCATCGTGGCCAGCGATCACAACGTGATCTGCTTTTGCCTTAGCAACACCCGCAGCAACTGTACCTACACCCACTTCAGATACCAACTTCACAGAAATGTCTGCTTTAGGATTGACGTTCTTCAAATCATGGATCAACTGAGCAATATCTTCAATTGAATAAATATCATGATGCGGAGGGGGAGAAATCAAACCTACACCGGGTACAGAAAAACGCAGCTTACCAATGTAGTCAGATACTTTACCACCGGGCAATTGACCGCCCTCACCAGGCTTAGCACCCTGCGCCATCTTGATTTGAATCTGATCTGCAGAGCGTAAATATTGAGTGGTTACACCAAAACGCCCAGAAGCTACTTGCTTAATTTTGGATCGCAATGAGTCACCATCAAGCAATGGAATATTGGCTTCCACTACATCGCTACCTAAGACGCTAGCTAGAGTCTCACCCTTCTTAATGGGAATGCCTTTGAGCTCATTGACGTAACGATTTGGATCTTCGCCACCCTCGCCTGTATTGGACTTGCCACCAATGCGGTTCATCGCAATTGCTAAGGTAGCGTGCGCTTCAGTAGAGATAGAGCCCAGAGACATCGCGCCTGTTGCAAAACGTTTGACGATTTCTTTTGCTGACTCCACTTCATCCAATGGAATTGCTTTTGCTGGATCAATCTTGAACTCAAATAAACCACGCAAAGTCATTTGACGTTTGGTTTGATCATTGATGATATTGGCGTACTCTTTATAAGTTTGATAGCCCTTCTCAGCACCAATACGAGTGGAGTGCTGCAGCTTCGCAATCGTGTCCGGAGTCCACATATGGTTTTCACCACGAATGCGGAAGGCATACTCACCACCGGCATCGAGCATGTTCGTTAACACGGGATCGTTACCGAATGCTGCAGTATGCATACGCAAAGCTTCTTCAGCCACCTCGAATACACCAATACCACCGACATTAGAAGGGGTGCCCTTGAAGTACTGGTTAATCACTTCATGATTCAAGCCGATGGCTTCAAAAATCTGTGAGCCGGTATAAGACATATAAGTCGATATACCCATCTTGGACATCACTTTTTGTAAACCCTTACCAACTGCTTTGATAAAGTTTTTAACCGCTTTCTCACCAGATAAGTCACCTGATAAACCCTTGGCCATCTCAGTCAACGTTTCCATAGCGAGGTACGGATGAATTGCTTCTGCGCCATAGCCCGCCAAGAGCGCAAAGTGATGCGTTTCACGAGCACTACCAGTTTCAACCACGAGTCCAACGCTAGTGCGTAAACCTTTTTCCACCAAGTGCTGATGAATGGCTGAAGTTGCTAACAAAGCTGGAATCGCCACATGCTTCTCATCAACCTGACGATCGCTCACGATCAAGATGTTATATCCCGAGCGCACTGCATCCGCAGCCTCAGCGCATAAAGACGCTAAACGCGCTTCAATACCCGCTTTGCCCCACACTGCTGGATAACAAATATCCAGTTCATAAGAGCGGAACTTACCGTTGGTGTAGTGACCAATATGACGTATCTTAGTGATGTCATCAAAATCTAAAATCGGCTGACTCACTTCCAAGCGCATTGGAGGATTGATGTTATTCGTATCTAGTAAATTGGGTTTTGGGCCAATGAAAGAAACCAATGACATGACCATATTCTCGCGAATGGAGTCGATCGGAGGGTTAGTAACCTGTGCAAATAATTGCTTAAAGTAGTTATAAAGCGGCTTGTTCTTGTTTGAAAGAACCGCCAATGGACTGTCATTACCCATTGAACCAATCGCCTCTTCCCCATTCATGGCCATAGGCGCCATGAGGTACTTAATATCTTCTTGGGTATAGCCAAACGCTTGTTGACGATCAAGTAATTTGGCTGCTGGACGAATCGTGGTTTTTTCATCCACCAAGTCAACACGGCTTGCATCTACCTCATCCAACTTCACGCGCACAGCATCAATCCAACTCTTATACGGTTTAGCTTTAGAAACTGCATTCTTAAGTTCTACGTCATCAATAATGCGGCCTTGTTCCATATCGATCATGAACATCTTGCCTGGTTGCAAGCGCCATTTTTGAACAATCTTGCTTTCAGGAATCGACAATACGCCAGCTTCTGAAGCCATGATGACCAAGTCATCATCGGTGACGTAATAACGTGCTGGACGTAACCCGTTACGATCCAGCGTTGCACCAATCTGGCGTCCATCCGTAAATGCCATTGCAGCAGGGCCATCCCATGGCTCCATCATCGCAGCGTGGTATTCATAGAACGCACGGCGATTGTCATCCATCAATGCATGTTGCTCCCATGCTTCAGGAATCATCATCATCATCGCTTGCGCCAATGGATAACCAGCCATCACTAACAACTCTAAGCAGTTATCAAAGCAAGCGGTATCTGATTGGCCTGGGTATATCAATGGCCATAATTTTTGCAAGTCGTCGCCCAATACAGGGGAACTAATCGCGCCCTCACGTGCATTCACCCAATTGACGTTTCCTTTAACGGTATTAATCTCGCCGTTGTGCGCAATCATGCGGTAGGGATGCGCCAATTCCCAAGCCGGGAAAGTATTAGTAGAAAAGCGCTGATGCACTAGGGCTAGCGCTGAAACAGTACGTGGGTCCGTTAAATCTTGGTAATAGGCGCCCACTTGATTTGCCAAGAGCAACCCTTTGTAAACAATGGTTCTGGCAGACATCGATGCAACGAAATATTCTTTACCATGCTTTAGATGCAAATCTTGAATCGCATGGCTGGCTGTTTTACGAATAACATACAACTTACGCTCAAGCGCATCTGTTGTCATGATGTCGCGACCACGGCCAATAAAAATCTGACGGATAAATGGCTCAGTCATTCGCACTGTTGGCGACATCGGCAATTTCACATCGATCGGAACATCTCTCCAACCTAAAACAACTTGACCTTCTAAACGCACTGTTCGCTCTAATTCTTGTTCGCAAGCCAAACGTGAACCATGCTCTTTAGGCAAGAAAATCATACCAACGCCATACTCGCCTAAAGGTGGCAAAGTGACACCTTGCTTAGCCATCTCTTCGCGATACAAAGTATCAGGAATTTGAATCAAGATACCAGCGCCGTCACCCATTAATGGATCAGCTCCAACTGCTCCCCGATGATCTAAGTTCTCCAAAATCTGTAAACCTTGGGAAACGATCTCGTGGGTTTTTTTGCCTTTAATATGCGCGACGAATCCTACGCCACAAGCATCATGTTCATTTCTAGGGTCATATAAACCTTGAGCCAATGGACGAAGGTCAGTATTCAATGGTGTAGTCATAGTATTTCCGTAAGGCAGCAATGGCCTGATATCTTTTTGGATATCCAATATAGGTGAATACCCATACTGATGCAATAGAAATAAAATGAGTCTGTCCCATTTAATTTGATACCGCACCAAAATGAATTGATTAATTAGGGACAGAGTCGATGGCTAGCCAAAAGGCATAAGCAACTTACAGTAATTAAATAACTCTAAGTCGTTGAATTTAATGTATTAATTTTCTTTGGTCGCCCACGATGTCGAATTTGAGTGAGCTCAGGAGCATCTTTAAAGAGTTTTTTGGCGTAAATATCGCTTACCCATGGCTTAGAACGAATTAATGATTCAGTAATTTGCCTATCTTCCCAGTGAGGCGCCCCCTCTTTTACAAAATTAGCCCAGTGGATTTGCCTTTCAAAGGGAGTATTACCTAGCTTCCAAAAGTGCTCGTGATCCACAAGCCAGGACTCTGCATTGCCACCAATATGCGTTGCATAGCTAGTCCAAGCGGAGTCTTGGGGACTTGATTCATAGCCAGCTCGAACTGGATTTAATTCAATATAACGCTGGCAACGCAGAAAATAATCGGGGTCAATGAGTGATGAGCGATAGCGCCCTTCCCAAATTGTCCCTGAGCGATGATGTTGTTGGTTGAAGTATTGAGCGTAACGCCTGCCTAAAGACTGCATGGTTTTTGCTAATGAATCTTCATTTTGTGGTGTTAGGAGTAAGTGCACATGATTTGGCATCAAAGCAAATGCATGGACTGCGCAACCAAATTGTCTGGCAGCTTCGCGCAACCACTCTAAGTAAATGTGGCGATCTTCCGGGCTAAAGAAAATGGTTTCACGGTTATTACCCCGCACCATGACATGCATTACTTGGCCAGGTATTACCGTGCGAGCTTGGCGAGCCATTGAGCAATCGAACTATTGCAGTTCGCGAACGCCGCCATTACGAGAGAATTCAGGTACAAACCAATCGCCATCAAATTGCGTTACGCCTTCTGGAACTGCGCGAGATTCCTGGGGGCTATCTTTTAAGGCAATAGACATATAAGAAATCCACATAGGCAAGGCAAGGCCGCCGCCAGTCTCTCTATCACCCAAGCTGGCCGGCTTATCAAAACCAATCCAGGCAATAGCGACAACCTTAGGGTTGTAGCCGGCAAACCAAGCATCATGGGACTCGTTGGTAGTACCTGTTTTACCTGCAATATCACTACGACTCAATTTCACTCTCGCTGAAGCTGCAGTTCCAGTCTTGGTTACCTCCTGCAACATGCTGTCCATTACAAATGCAGTTCGTGCATCTAATACTCGGGTCGCATCTTCACGCGCATGAGTTGGTTTGGCTTCAAATAAAACTGTGCCTTTGGTATCAACCATCTTATCGATCAAGAATGGGTCGACCCGATATCCACCATTTGCAAATACGCTATATGCGGCAGCCATTTGCAATGGGGTAACAGAGCCCGCTCCGAGAGCCATTGTTAAATAAGGTGGGTGTTTTTCAGGCTCAAAGCCAAAACGCTGAATATATTCTTGGGCATAAGATGGGCCAATTGCGCGGATGATACGTACGGATACCAAGTTCTTCGATTTAGCTAAAGCGTTACGCAAACGCATCATGCCGTCATACTTCCCATCGTAATTTTTTGGTTCCCAAGCCTGACTTCCAGTCTCCATGCTTCCTATAGATAAAGGGGCATCGTTCACCACAGTGCTTGGCGAAAACCCTTTTTCAATCGCAGCCGCGTATATAAAGGGCTTGAAGGAAGAGCCTGGCTGACGTAAGGCTTGAGTGACGTGATTGAATTGGTTGCGGCGGAAATCAAACCCACCAACCAAGGAAAGAATCGCACCCGTTTCTGCATTCATAGAGACAAATGCTGCCTCTACCTGTGGCAACTGGGCCAATTTCCAGACTCCGGCATCTAAAAGCAATCTCACTACTGCGCCTGGACGTAGGCGCTTTTTAGGCTGGGTGCTATCGGTGATCGAGGCGGCTGCTAACTTCATGCCCTCACCCTTCAAAGTAATGGTGTCACCAGTTGCAATCATGACCTGCATTTCTTTGGGCTTCACATCGAGCACAACGCCCGACTGCAAATCGTCCAACTGCGGGTAAGCAAGTAAAGCCTCATCAATTGCGCGTTGTCGTTTAACTGGATCCTCTGGAAGATCAATAAAACCCTCTGGCCCACGATAAGCATGACGCAAATCATATTCAAAAATTCCACGGCGCACTGCCTTATAGGCAGCATCTTGATCTGCTTTCAAGATAGTGGTGTAAACATCAATTCCCTGGGAGTAGATCGCCTCACCGTACTGAGTAAAGAGCAATTGTCGAACCATTTCTGCTGGGAAATCAGCGCGTACTGCAAATTCGTTACCTAGACCCCGAATATGCAACTCCTCCGCCATCGCTTTTTGATATTCCTCAGAATTGATGTAACCCAAATCCCGCATGCGCTGCAAGATATATTCCTGTCGAATCTTGGCCCGCCGAAAATTGCTAACAGGGTTGTAAGCAGAGGGGGCTTTAGGCAGGCCAGCCAACATGGCAGATTCTGCAATCGTGATGTCTTTCAACTCTTTACCGAAGTAAATCTGAGCCGCACTAGAAAACCCATACGCTCTCTGACCCAAGAAAATTTGGTTCATATAGATTTCGAGAATCTTGTCTTTAGTTAGCTGAGACTCGATTTCCCAGGCCAAGAGAACTTCATATATTTTTCGACTAAAGGTTTTCTCGTTACTTAAAAAGAAGTTTCTGGCCACCTGCATGGTAATTGTTGAAGCTCCTTGGGAAAGATGACCACGTAAGTTTGTCGCAGCGGCCCTCAGAATGCCCACATAGTCCACACCACCATGAGAATAAAAACGATCGTCCTCTATAGCCAAAACTGCGTTACGCATACTGAGCGGGATTTCATTTAGAGGAATCACTTTGCGACGCTCTTCCCCAAATTCGCCAATCAAGACTTTGTCAGCGGTATAGATGCGCAGAGGCGTCTTCGGGTTGTAATCGGTTAAAGCAGAAATTTTGGGTAGGTTTGGCTTTGCCACCAAAAATGCATAGCCCATTAGCAGCATTACTACTAAAGCAAACACTACGCCAATAATGAGCAAGGCTTTAATCAGGGGATTGCTGGATGACTTGCGAGTATGACCAGGCTCTAATCGCGATTGTCGAGGACGTCGGTCAAGCTGACGGATTGGCCGCTGGGATTGCGTCGGCTTGTCTTTTGGGGGTAGGGCCATATTTTCAAATTATAGGGTGCTTAAGCAATTTACCTAAAAGCACCAAACCCCCCGTTTTTTAGTTGTTTCGGTCGAAAGTTCTGACAATGAATTCAAGCTAAGCCGATGGATTTTAAATGGTCACACCCAAAGAATATAGGCATGCCATCACGCCAAATTTCCCCCCAGTCATTCGATGAGATTTTGAGCGATCTTGGAGACGACCCAGCCATCCCAGATCCCCATGGAATTCGTAAAGCACCCAGCTCCAAATCTCCCAGCTCAGCGCCCCATAACCAACCCAATAAAAACGTCAATCTAGAGTTTTTGAAGGGTATGGACTTGACCATACAAGCGCAAAAAATAGGTGGGCTCCTAGTTATTTGTGCCTGCTTATTAGGGGTCTGCGGTGGCTTATATATTGTTTATGAGTCTTTCATTAGCCATACCCAATTGATTGCCCAGTCCTCTCAAAAGGAAATTTCTGCCCTCCAAAAAGAATTTGGCCTCCTGCGTGAAGAATTAGAGCAAGGCCAAGATGACCTATATGATTCATTTGATAAATTAGAAGTGAGCATTCACTCTTTTAAAGAAAACAAGCCTTTATCTAAGCCCTCAGACAAGCCGAAAGCGCTTCCTCATGAGGGTGAGCTTAGCCGTTGGCGTTACTTGGGGGCTAGCCAAAAGGGTAATTTCCATCAAGCGTTTTTTCATACCGGAAAGCAAAGTGAAATGTTTGAAAAAGGCTCCGTAGTTCTGGGGGATTGGCGACTCAGTCATATTGAAAAAGAGGCGGCCACCCTCATTCATCCTCATGGCAGAACAATTGTTCTTAAGCCCTCTAAATCTGAATGAATTCTCACCCTAAATGCTTGGCTAACTACTTAAAAAAATGGAGTGTCTGGCTCATCCTGCTGGGTACATTTTTCATGAGCCCCTCTCGTGCATATGCCTCTACCCAGAATCATCTGGATACTCCGATTAGCCTGCAATTTGTCGATATTGAGATGGTTGAACTTTTGCAAGTTCTCGCCAAGCTTGGCAACACCAACTTTTTACTGAGTGAATCCATCCAAGGCAGGCTCACAGTCGACTTGCGCAATACCCCATGGCAAACCGCTCTGCATTCTATTCTGGCCAGCAGGGGTTTACGGCTTATCAGGAATGGGGATATTTACTGGATTGGGCCCTATGCAGAAATCCAAGCCTTTCAAAAACATCGCCGCGAAGATGCTGCGTTACCTTTTGGGGGTGACCACATTAACAGCCCGCGACAGATCCTCATTGAAGCCCGCATCGTAGAAGCGGATGAGCGCTTTGCACGTGAATTAGGGGTAAAACTGGCTTACCAAGCAAACTCCTTGAATAATCTAGATCAAAAAATCTCCGGTAATGTCGATCTGGGAGGGTCTGGGTTAAATGGTTTTAATCCAGCAACAGTGGGAGCAACCCTGGTTTCGCGGAATGCTAGTCGCCTTTTACAAATGGAGCTTTCTGCTCTTGAGTCAGAGGGGCAAGGAAAAATTCTCTCCAACCCCCGCATCATGACTGGAGATCAAGTTAAGGCAACCATTGAACAGGGAACTGAATTGCCCTACCAAACTACCTCTCAAAACGGCAGCAAATTACAGTTCAGAAAAGCCAACTTACGTCTAGAGGTTCTACCCAAAATTCATCCAGATGGAAAAATTTCAATGCTGGTGGGCATCAATAAAGACACCATCGGCATGAAAACCGAACAAGGCTACGCCATCGATACTAAAAGCCTTAGCTCTGAGGTGACCGTAGAAAATGGGGGCACTGCCATTATTGGAGGCATCTTTCAGACCACCGAGAGAGAAGATGAAGTGAAAATCCCATTACTAGGAGATATCCCCTTAATTGGCCATTTATTCCGCCATAAATCTAAATTACAAGACAAAACTGAGCTTCTGGTCTTCCTAACTCCGACCGTTCTAGACAAACCCTAATAAAATCAAAGGGTGAACTCTTCGACAAACAATATTTTTCTGATCGGCCTCATGGGCGCTGGAAAGTCGACCGTCGGTAAAGTGCTTGCCAAAAAACTAGGGCGGCGCTTTCTAGATGCTGACCATGTCATTGAAGATCGATGTGGCGTAAAGATTCCTGTCATTTTTGAAATGGAAGGGGAAGAAGGCTTTCGTAAAAGAGAGGCGCAGGTCATTCGAGAACTCACTTCAGAGGAAGATATTGTTTTGGCTACCGGCGGGGGCGCTGTTTTATTACCCGAAAATCGGGATGCGCTTAAAAATCGTGGGACTGTCATTTATTTGCACGCCAATCCCATTGAACTTTGGCACCGCACTAAAGGGGGCGAAGGACGGCCTCTTCTCCGAAATGGGGATGCCAAAAAAATTCTAGAAAATTTGTATACGGTTCGCGATCCCCTCTATCGTGAAATTGCTGATCACGTGATTGAAACCGGCAAGCCCAGTGTCAATCAATTGGTCAATACCTTAATCATGCAGCTTGAACTTGCTTGAAAACTATGATGAAAACACTTGAAGTTGATCTCGGTACTCGCAGCTACCCCATTCATATTGGTACCGACCTTATTGATCAACCAAACTTATTTAGCGCTTGTGAAAAAGCGAGCTCAATTTATATCGTTACCAACACTACTGTTGCCCCCCTATATGCAGAGCGCCTCACAAAGACTTTAGAGAAATTGGGTAAGCCCGTCAGAACTATCATCCTGCCCGATGGTGAATCCTATAAAGACTGGAAAAATCTCCAACTCATTTTTGATGATCTCCTCAAGTTTGGAGCAGATCGTCAAACGATGTTGGTCGCCCTCGGTGGCGGCGTCATTGGCGATATGACAGGTTTTGCTGCCGCTAGTTTTATGCGTGGCATCCGTTTTATCCAGGTTCCTACAACCCTGCTAGCTCAAGTAGACTCTTCTGTTGGCGGTAAAACTGGCATCAATCATCCATTGGGTAAAAACATGATTGGGGCATTTCATCAGCCTGTCGCAGTGATTGCCGATCTCAATACACTAAAGACACTGCCTCCACGCGAACTTTCTGCAGGCCTTGCGGAAGTAGTAAAACATGGTGCTATTGCTGATGCTCAATTTTTAGACTGGATTGAAGCAAATGCTTCTGCATTATTAGGCTGCGATACAAATGCAATGGGGCATGCTGTTCTACGCTCATGTGAAATTAAATCGGCGGTGGTTTCTGCTGACGAAAGAGAGAGTGGTGTACGCGCCACCCTGAATTTTGGTCACACATTTGGACATGCTATTGAAGCCGGCATGGGGTACGGAGAATGGTTGCATGGCGAAGCCGTGGGCTGTGGAATGGTCATGGCTGCTGACTTATCGTGCCGTTTAAAGTACATCAGCAAAGCCGAATTCGACCGTCTCACCAAAATTATCAGCTCAATGAACCTGCCTATCGTGCCGCCAAAATTCGGTGCAGAACGCTATATGGAGCTAATGCAAGTAGATAAAAAAACGGAAGGCGGGAAAATCCGTTACGTGGTCTTAGAAAAGATTGGTCAGGCACAGATCAAGAGTGTTCCTGATGCCCAAGTTATTGAAACCTTAACGGCTACTGGAGCGGCTTAACACCACTAGGATTTAATCAATCCAATCTTGAGCGCCTGTCCAGCTTGTGCGCTAGCAAATTGAGATAAATCGCTCAAAAGCTCTTTCCCAGTTTTGGTATCCAACCATAAAGGTTGAGTCATAGTTCCTGCCCAACGGTAGTGATAGCCGCCAGACTTCGCAGCCACCCAAATTTCATGCAAAGGCGGCTGTGTATTCACCACAATCACGCTTTTATCCCTAAAGCGGATATTGATCACATTGCCGCCCTGGCGCTCCACATCTAAATCAAGATCAAATTCATCATCAGCAGCTTCTAAAGCTACTTCAATGGATTGCAATAAATTGCTTCCCAATTGGTAAAACTGCTTGTCATCAATGGTTTCTACGCCTGAATTATTTGGATTCATCCCCGAGTCCTGCATGCTATATTCAATCATTCGTTTTAGAGACATTCATGATAGCGATTCTAAATAGAGCACTCAGCATTACTCTCCTAATAGCCCTTGTTGGATGTGGGGTTAGGGGCCCTCTATATTTGCCCACTGTTCCGCCAGTTCCCCCCGCTCCTCTAGAGCCTGAACCTAAGGGCGCTCTCTATCCACCACAAACCCCGGCTACTACCGGTAACCCATCATCGGTCAAGCAATGACAAGTAAAGTAATTCCACTTCCTAAGCTATCTGGATTCACTGAACGGGACGGCAACTGGTATGCCGAAGAAGTACCGCTTGCAGATTTAGCGAAAGAATTCGGTACACCACTCTATGTCTATAGCAAAAAAGCTTTGACTGAGGCTTACCAAGCTTATGACAAAGCGTGTGTTGACAGTAAAGGTAAGCGTCGCGCCCGAGTCCACTTCGCTATGAAAGCCAATAGCAACCTTGCGGTAATTGATTGCTTCAAAAAGTTGGGGGCTGGCTTTGATTTGGTTAGCGGTGGTGAATTAGCCCGAGCTTTAGCCATTGGTGCAGACCCTGCAAGCTTGGTATTTGCAGGCGTTGGGAAATCTACATCTGAAATTGCTGCCGCCTTAAAGGCTGGCGTTAAATGTATTAACGTGGAGTCGATCGCTGAGCTCCATAACATTAATCGGGTAGCGACTAAATTGAGCTGCCGCGCGCCAATCTCATTACGCGTCAATCCAGATGTAGATGCGCAGACTCATCCTTATATTTCCACTGGCTTAAAAGGCAATAAATTCGGCATCGCGTATCACGAGGTTTTAAAAACATATCGCGCAGCGACCCAGCTTTCACAAATTGATGTTGTTGGTATTGATTGCCATATTGGATCGCAAATCACCACTACCGCACCCTATCTGGATGCCTTAGATAAAGTGTTAGATTTGGTTGAGCAACTTAAAAAAGAAGGTATCGTGATTCACCATCTGGATTTAGGTGGCGGCCTTGGGATTTCCTATGGCGATGAGGCTCCGCCCGATATTACGGAGTTCACTAATATCCTTTTGAACCATGTGGCAGAGCGCGGTTTTGCTCATCTTGATATTGTTCTTGAGCCCGGTAGATCCCTGGTAGGCAATGCCGGCGTCCTACTCACAACGGTTGAATATCTCAAGCCAGGTGCAGAAAAAAACTTTTGCATTGTGGATGCCGCTATGACTGAGCTCATGCGCCCCGCTTTATATGAAGCCCATCATGGCATTGTTCCCGTTCAGACTAAGTCATCCAAGAGCTTGACTTATGACGTTGTTGGACCTGTTTGTGAATCTGGAGATTGGCTAGGAAGAGACCGCAAGCTCGCTGTCGAAGAAGGCGATCTTCTAGCAATTCTATCCACCGGTGCCTATGGTTTTGTGATGGCCTCTAACTACAACACGCGCCCAAAACCAGCAGAAATTATGGTTGATGGAAAAAATGTGTACGTCATACGCAGTCGTGAAAATACTTCAGACTTGTTTGCTAGCGAAACAATATTGCCGAGCTAATTTCTAAAATATTTAGACAATAAAAAACCCCGCTACATGAGCGGGGTTTTGTTTTTCTTGCGAACTCAATTAATGCAAGCCAGCCATGTAATCAGAAACAGCTTTCATTTCTTGATCAGAAAGCTTAGTAGCAATTATTGTCATCTGGTTGCTGTTTTTGCGAGTACCCTCACGGAAAGCGATCAACTGGGTATAGGAGTAGTCAGCCCATTGACCCCCTAAGCGTGGATACTGCGCAGGAATACCAGCGCCTGTTGGGCTATGGCATGCCGCACAAGCAGGAACACCTTTTGCAGCAATACCGCCACGATAAATGCTTTGACCCAACTCAATAGTTGCTTTGTTTTGAGCAACACCCTCTGATGCAGGCTGCTTAACCAAGAAAGCAGAAATGTTCTGCATGTCCTGCTCAGTTAAAGTTGCTACCATGCCCATCATTACTGGGTTAGCACGACTACCATCTTTGAAGTTCTTTAATTGCTTGGTGGTATAGGCGGCATGTTGTGCTGACAACTTAGGCCATGTACCAACTGCGCTTTGACCTTTAGGGCCATGACAAGTAATACAAGCAGTTACACCGCGGGTTGCATCCCCACTGGAATATAAAGCTTCACCAGCAGCCGCATCGGCCTTTGGCTTGCCCGGTACAGTGGCTTTAGCTTCAGCAGCAGGTGCCATTGGGGCAGCATCGGCAGCAATAGCTACGCCTGAGATACCAATCAGAGCGAAAATAGAGAAAGCCGCAAAACCAGCACGTAAGCTAGTTAATTTGGAGATTTGGGAGGTTTGACGCATTATGTTTACCTTGGCAAAAATTCCTAAAAGTGTTTGGGCCCTGCATTTACAACCTTTTTACCCAACACCATGAGATATTTCATGATTTTGCGTGATTTTACAATAGCTTCTGGACATGTCTAAACTCTTTCAAGCCCGATTCGCCACCACAGTCAATGACACCCATTGCCTACCTGCCACTCCCCTGCGTGAAGTGGCCTTTGCTGGTCGCTCAAACGCAGGTAAATCCAGCGCCATCAATGTCCTATGTAATCAAAAAAGACTGGCTTTTGCCAGTAAAACGCCTGGACGGACCCAACATATTAATTATTTCGGTCTCTTTTCTAAAGACGACCTTTTGGCCTATCTGGTGGACTTACCGGGCTATGGCTATGCTGCGGTCAACCGTGAGACTAAATACCACTGGAATGCCCTTCTAAGCGACTACCTGCAGGAGCGCGAGCAGTTGGTAGGGATGGTACTGATTGTGGATGCTAGACGAGGAATCACGGATCTAGACGAACAAATGATTCAATGGTTTGTACCCACTGGTAAACCAATCCATATTTTGCTCAGCAAATGCGACAAGTTGAACAAGAGCGAGTGCAAACACGCTCTTGAGTCCGTCAGAAAACAACTACAGCAATATGATCCGGCCCTTCCTGATGGGACGGGCGACTCTAAGCAACTTACGGCACAATTATTTTCAAGCACCAAGCGTATTGGCCTGGAAGAGGCAGATAATTTAGTTATTAAATGGCTATTTGAAGCAGAAACTCATGAAGAAGATGAAATCACCAGTTAATTCCTTGCTTAACTTTCCAGGGCATCGCCCGCGCCGTATGCGTCGTGATGATTGGTCACGTCGCCTCATGCAAGAAAACACTGTTTCCCCAAATGATTTGATCTATCCGGTTTTTCTGCTTGAGGGGCAAGGCAAATCGGAAGCAGTTGCTTCTATGCCTGGGGTTAATCGCCTTTCATTGGACTTGCTGTTTCCAGTGGCGCAAGAGTGTGTAGATCTAGGTATTCCAGTTTTAGCTTTGTTTCCGGTTATTGATGCTGCACTCAAAACGCCTGATGGCAAAGAAGCATGTAATCCAAATGGCCTAGTACCAATGGCGGTGCGTGAACTCAAAAAACGGTTTCCTAATTTAGGCATCATGGCCGATGTTGCGCTTGATCCTTATACAAGTCATGGCCAAGATGGCGTGCTCGATGAGCTAGGTCGTATTCTCAATGATGAAACCACTGCGATCTTGGTCCAACAAGCGATCACTCAAGCTGAAGCTGGTGTTGATATCGTGGCGCCATCAGACATGATGGATGGTCGCATTGGAAAAATTCGGGAAGCACTTGAACAAAAGAAGTTGATTCATACACGAATCATGGCCTATTCAGCTAAATATGCCTCTGCTTTTTATGGTCCCTTTAGAGATGCAGTAGGTTCTGCAAAGAACCTGGGGAAGGCTGACAAAAAAACGTATCAAATGGATTGTGCTAATGGGAACGAAGCTTTGCGAGAAGTTGCACTGGATATTAGCGAAGGCGCAGATATGGTCATGGTCAAGCCTGGAATGCCTTATTTAGACATCGTACGTCGCGTTAGAGAAGAGTTTAATTACCCTACCTACGCCTATCAGGTGAGCGGTGAATACGCCATGCTTAAAGCTGCTGCACAAAATGGTTGGCTTGATCACAATGCCGTCATGATGGAGTCTTTAATTGCCTTCAAGCGTGCTGGCGCTGATGGCGTTCTCACTTACTTTGCACTTGAGGCAGCACGCTTACTTAAAGCAGCAAAGCAAACAAAAACTATTTAAGCTCAGAAGTTTTCTTCAAGCGCTCAATAAAGCGCTGAGGTGGCATATAACCAATGACACGTTGGTCTTGTTGCTCTTGCGACTCTAAATTAAAAAACAAAATGCCTGGCGGCCCATATAAACCAAAGCGTTTTAAAAGTGCCTGGTTATCACGACTATTGGAAGTAACATCAGCTTGTAGTAACACGAATTGCTTTAACTCCCTGCTAACTTCCGGATTGGCAAAAGTATTCACTTCCATTTCTTTGCAACTAATACACCAATCGGCATAAAAATCGAGCAGCACTAATTTTTTATCCTGCTTGGCTTTATTAAGCAGTGCATCAAGTTCGGCTGGAGAACGAATCACCACAAAAGATAGGTCGCCAACTTGATGTAGCGTCTGCCCATTAACGGTTGTTACAGAGCCAGGAGGATCATGTTTTTGGATCAATGGGGATGCGATCCACGCGGCCGTAGCTACCAATAAAACACCTAAGGTACGCTGCAACCAAACCATCCAGATACCAGTTGATGGAATCAAAATACGCGCTTCGATGGCGATAAAGAGCAGTGGCAGCCCCATTCCTAGTGCCATCACAAACAGTAATCCGGCTCCTAGACTCATGGAACCCGTTTGGGCAATAAAAGCTAAAACACCTGCCAATGGGGCTGTAATACAAGGACTGGCGACTAAAGTGGAAATGCCCCCCAAGACAAAGGCTCCAAAGACGCTGCCGCCCTTCTGCCGTCCTGCCAGCCGGTCAATATGCTGATGCCATGCTTGAGGCAAACGCAGGTCATAGAGGCCAAATAAGCTGCCTGAGAGAGCCAAAAGCAATAGGGCAAATGCAGCAAGTGCAATTGGGCTTTGCAGGGCTCTTTGTACACTACCGCCCAGAGCTGCCATCAGTACGCCTGCCAAAGCGTAAATCAAGGCCATTCCTAAAATATAAGAAAAAGCGAGAAGGCTTGCTCGTCTTTTCGATATTGTTTTACCACCCTGGGAGCCAAAAATGACGCTCGACAAAATGGGTAGCATTGGTAAAACACAGGGCGTAAACGCCAGGGCCAGGCCTAAAACAAAAAAGGCAAGAAACAAATATGCTGTAGCGGTGTTTTGTAAAAAACGACCTATAGCATTGACGTCATCTCGCTCACGCCATAGATCGGCTAAGTTAAATTCCGTTTGAGGATTTGCTGGCACTTGCACACCATCAAGCACTTCCGGTATTGGTGCAGCCTTAACACCAGGTGCGGCCAACAAAAACTTCAGAGTCATTGGCGGATAACAAATACCTGCCTCTGCACAACCCTGTAAAGTGACCTCAACATGAATAGGCTTACCAACAACGGGCTTGATATCAAGCAAAACCATGAAGGGCTGCTTATAAACTTGCAACTTTTTCTGAAAGGTTTCATCAAACTTTTCTACCCCAAGCGGCAATGAAGGCCTTATTTTATATAGCTTCCCAGTCTCTGGACCAGCATTAAATTGAAGTGAATCTTGATAGAGGTAATAGCCTTTAGCAGGCATCAACTCTATCTCAACTTGATTGGAATTTTCTATCCAAGTCGCCTCTACGCGAAAGGCTTTTTCTGGCGATAAGAAATCAGTTGCAGCAAATACTTGGACTGATATCAGCACAAGTAATGCAAAAATAGTTTTCAGAAGTGATTGCATTCTCATGCCTTCGAATTTACCTCAGCTTGCACCCATTCGCCGTATTGCTGCTCATATTGCTCTGGTGAAAAAGCCATAATCTCGGGAAGGTCGTAAGGATGGCTTGCTTTAATGAAGCAGCAAATTTCTTGCCATTGATGAGAAACGGTTTTCGCCGACAGCAAAACCTCTTGTGCTTCACAGACCTGGCCCTCCCAGCGGTATACCGAATAAACCCCTTCGCTAATCTGGACACAAGCAGCTAAACGATTTTCTACAAGGCTCTTCGCCAAGGCGATGGCAGCCTCCATATTAGGAAGGCTGGTTACGACCACCAAAAGATCGTTGGGTTTAGTGGGTGAGTTGTGAGCCATTTTGTATTTATAACCGCATAAATGAAAAAAGCCAGACCGAAGCCTGGCTTTTTGCGTAACTATGAGACTTAAGCCTCTTCAGCTACAGCTGCTGTTTCTTCAACTTCAGGACGATCCACCAACTCGACCAATGCCATAGGTGCATTGTCGCCATGACGGAAGCCAAACTTCAAAATACGAAGATAGCCACCTGGACGTGTTGCGTAACGTGGCCCGAGCTCTGTAAAGAGTTTAGTCACGATATCGCGATCACGAGTGCGATTGAATGCCAAGCGACGGTTTGCTAAGTTGTCTTTTTTACCTAAGGTAATCAAAGGCTCAACAACCATGCGCAATTCTTTTGCTTTTGGCAAAGTGGTTTTAATCACTTCGTGCTCCAAAAGAGAATTGGACATGTTGCGCAGCATCGCCAAGCGATGTGATGATGTTCTGTTTAGTTTGCGTAAGCCGTTTCCGTGACGCATGATGCTTCCTTTCTAATTATTTCTCGAGGTTAGCTGGAGGCCAGCTTTCGAGTTTCATGCCAAGACTTAAGCCACGAGCCGCCAATACATCCTTAATTTCATTCAAGGACTTACGACCTAAATTAGGCGTCTTCAACAATTCATTCTCAGTACGTTGAATCAAGTCACCGATGTAGTAAATGTTCTCAGCCTTCAAGCAGTTTGCAGAGCGCACTGTCAGCTCAAGATCATCAACTGGACGCATCAACATTGGATCAACCATTGAAGAGCGGCTTGGAGCTAGATCACCAGAAACTTCGCTGCTCTCAAGAGCCGCGAATACAACTAATTGGTCAACCAAGATGCTAGCTGCTTGACGAATTGCTTCCTCAGGAGACAACACACCATTTGTTTCGATAGTCATAACGAGACGATCGAGGTCGGTACGTTGCTCAACACGAGCAGATTCAACAGCATAGCTAACACGACTTACTGGACTAAATGAAGCATCCAACACGATACGGCCAATGATCTTAGTAGTTTCGTCGTTATATTGACGTACGTTACCAGGTACATAGCCACGACCTTTTTCAACCTTGATCTGCATATCTAGCTTGCCACCAGCTGACAAGTGAGCGATAACGTGATCAGGATTCATGATCTCTACATCATGCGGTAAATCGATATCTTTTGCAGTAACGACGCCTGGGCCTTCTTTACGCAAATTGATAGTAACTTCGTCACGGGATTGCAACTTGAATACGATACCTTTGAGGTTCAACAAAAGGTTAACTACGTCCTCTTGTACGCCGTCCAAAGTAGAGTACTCATGAACAACACCAGCAATGGCAACTTCAGTTGGTGCATAACCAACCATCGAGGACAAGAGTACGCGACGTAATGCATTTCCGAGAGTGTGGCCATAACCACGCTCGAACGGCTCCATAACAACCTTAGCTTGGTTGGCGGTAAGCGCTTCAACAGAAATAATTTTTGGCTTGAGCAAATTTGTTTGCATATTTTTTCCTTGAGAGTGCCTAATTAGCGTGAATACAATTCGACGATCAAACTTTCATTAATTTCGCCGCTAATATCTTCGCGGTCGGGCACTTGCTTAAATGTTCCTTCCAGCTTAGTTGCATCAACTGATACCCAGGTAACTGCAGACATTTGCTGAACTAAATTGAGTGATTCTGTAATACGCGTTTGCTTCTTCGCTTTTTCACGAATCGCAACCACATCACCAGGTTTAACCTGAATAGATGGAATATTCACTGGGCTACCATTGAGCAAAATTGCACAATGAGAAACCAACTGGCGCGCTTCAGCGCGTGTTGAACCAAAGCCCATGCGATAGACCACGTTGTCGAGACGTGACTCTAACAACTGGAGCAATGTAGAACCAGTATTGCCTTTACGACGCTCAGCTTCGGCGAAGTAACGACGGAATTGACGCTCTAAAATTCCGTACATACGCTTAACCTTTTGCTTTTCACGCAATTGATTTCCGTAGTCGGAAGTTCTCGAGCCAGATGTACGGCCATGTTGACCAGGCTTAGTATCTAACTTGCACTTGTCTGACAGGGCGCGACGTGCGCTCTTTAAAAATAAGTCGGTACCTTCCCGACGTGCTAACTTGGCCTTAGGCCCTAAGTAACGTGCCACGATGCTTTCCTTTCTTTGCCGCAGTCTTACGACCGGCGGTGAGTTCACCCTTTAAATCAGATGAACAGTGGGCTTTAATAAAAACTACTAAAACTTATACTGCCAACTTCCCAGCTTAAATACGACGACGCTTAGGAGGACGGCAACCATTATGTGGAACTGGTGTTACGTCTTGAATCTCAGTGATCTTGATGCCCAATGAGTTCAATGCGCGAACTGCTGATTCACGACCTGGGCCTGGACCCTTGATCTGAACTTCCAAATTCTTGATACCGCATTCAACGGCAGCTTTACCAGCAACTTCTGCAGCTACCTGAGCAGCAAAAGGTGTTGATTTACGGGAGCCCTTGAAGCCCTGGCCGCCAGAAGTTGCCCATGAAAGCGCATTTCCTTGACGATCAGTAATCGTAATAATGGTGTTATTAAAAGAAGCGTGAACGTGTGCAATGCCATCAGCAACGTTCTTTTTAACCTTCTTACGTGCGCGCTGTGAAGCTGCAGAAGCGGATTGTTGTTTTGCCATGTCAATAAACTTTCTTGATTATTTCTTGAGTTGCACGCCAGACTTGCGTGGGCCCTTACGGGTACGCGCATTCGTCTTAGTACGTTGACCACGTACAGGCAAGCCTTTACGATGACGCACGCCACGATAGCAACCTAAGTCCATCAAACGCTTGATGCTCATAGTTACTTCACGACGAAGATCACCTTCAGTAATGAATTTACCTACTTCATCACGCAACTTTTCCAAGTCACCGTCAGTAAGGTCCTTAATTTTTTTGTCGATTGCAACACCTGTGGTCTGGCAAATTTTGCGTGCACGAGTTGTGCCAATGCCAAAAATTGCTGTCAAACCAATGACAGTGTGTTGATGATTTGGGATATTTACCCCAGCGATACGTGCCATGAGATTTCCTCTTAATTAACCAGATCAGCCTTGACGCTGCTTATGACGTGCGTCTGAAGAACAGATCACGCGCACAACGCGTTTGCGCTTAATGATCTTGCAATTTCTGCAAATACACTTAACGGATGCTAAAACTTTCATAACTCACCTCTTAAAAATAGGTACTACTTAATCTTTACTTACTTCGCACGGAAAATGATTCTGGCGCGCGTTAGGTCGTAAGGAGTCATCTCCACCGTCACCTTGTCTCCCGGCAAAATACGAATGTAGTGCATCCGCATTTTTCCGGAAATGTGCCCTAGAACCACATGTCCATTTTCTAGCTTCACGCGAAACATCGCATTCGGCAAATTCTCTACAACTTCTCCCGCCATCTGAATTACATCGTCTTTAGACATTCAGTTAGGCGCCCATCTTAAAGTTTGCTTTTTTCATCAAAGAGCCATACTGCTGCTGCATTACGAATGACTGAACTTGTGCCATGAAATCCATTGCAACAACAACAATAATCAACAATGAAGTACCGCCGAAATAAAACGGCACGTTGTACTTCAATACTAAGAATTCTGGCAACAAACAAACCAAAACCATATAAATTGCACCAGCTAAAGTCAAACGCACCAAAATCTTGTCGATATAACGTGCTGTTTGCTCGCCTGGGCGAATACCTGGAACAAATGCGCCACTTTTCTTTAAATTCTCAGCTGTATCACGGCTGTTAAATACCAAAGCGGTATAGAAGAAACAGAAGAAAATGATCGCAGCAGCGTACAAAATGGTGTACACAGGCTGACCCGGAGCCAAAGTAGCAGCTAAATCTTTAATGATTCTGCTAAACATATTGGTTGGCTCGCCTGATGTGAACCAGCCAGCAATCGTTGCAGGGAACAGAATAATGGATGAAGCAAAAATAGGAGGAATAACCCCTGCCATATTTAACTTCAATGGGAAATAAGAGGACTGGCCGCCATAAATCTTGTTGCCAACTTGACGCTTAGCGTAGTTCACCAAGATACGACGCTGACCACGCTCTACAAACACTACAAAATAAGTAACTGCAATACAAATCACAACGATGAGCAATGCAGAAATAATATTCATTGAGCCAGTGCGAACCAACTCTAATAAGCTAGCTAAAGCATTTGGCAAGCCAGAAACAATACCACCAAAAATAATGATCGAAATACCGTTGCCTAGGCCTCGTTCTGTAATTTGTTCACCCAACCACATCAAGAACATAGTTCCGGTTACTAAAGTCACCACTGTGTTTAATTCAAACATCAAACCTGGATTTAGTACTAAGCCTGGCTGAGCTTGTAATGCAACAGAGATTCCCAAAGCCTGGAAGGTTGCGAGGAACACAGTGCCATAACGGGTGTACTGAGTAATCTTGCGCTGTCCAGCTTGACCTTCTTTTTTCAATGACTCTAAAGATGGAACAACAATCGTCATTAACTGCATGATGATCGATGCTGAGATGTACGGCATGATTCCCAAAGCAAACACAGTAAAGCGGGATAAGGCACCGCCTGAGAACAAGTTAAACATTCCCAAAATACCGTCTTTTTGACCTGAAAATAACTGAGCCAATTGGTCTGGATCAATACCAGGAACTGGAATATGCGCACCCAAACGAAACACGAGCAAAGCCAACACCAGGAAAATCAAGCGTTGACGTAATTCGCCAAACTTGCCCCCTGCTGATGCAGTGCCTGCGTTATTGGTAGGTGCTAATGCCATATTGACTGAAAAGGCCTATTAAACCAACTCAACTAACTTGCCGCCAGCTGCTTCAATAGCTGCTTTTGCGCCGGCAGTTGCCGCAATACCCTTAAGGGTTACTGCAATCTTGAGTTCGCCAGTCTTAATAACCTTAACTGCGTTAATTTGCTCACCAGCAAAACCGTGGGCTTTCAAAACCAACAAGTCCACTTCTGGCAAATTGATTTTTGCTAAGTCGTTCAAAGTAATTTGACCAACGTGACGACGTGTCAAAGACACGAAACCGCGTTTTGGCAAACGACGATACATCGGCATCTGACCGCCCTCGAATCCAACCTTGTGGAATCCGCCGGAACGTGACTTTTGACCTTTGTGACCACGGCCAGCAGTTTTACCAAGGCCAGAACCAATGCCGCGACCTACGCGACGACGGTTTTTCTTGGAGCCCTCTGCGGGCTTGAGTGTATTGAGTTCCATATTCTTCGCCTATTTACTTGCTAGTTATCAGCCAACGACCTTAACTAGATAAGAAACTTTATTAATCATTCCACGCACAGCTGGTGTGTCTTCCAACTCAGAAACTGAATTGATGCGACGGAGGCCTAAGCCACGAACTGTTGCACGATGGCTTTCGCGTGTACCGATCAAGCTGCGTACTAATTGCAGTTTGACTTTTGAGTTAGTTGTTGTCATTTATAGATTCCTAATCTTTTGGTCTTAGCCGAGAATCTCTTCAACTGACTTACCGCGCTTAGCAGCAATCTCAGCAGGAGTACTCATCTTGCTTAAACCATCAATCGTTGCACGAACCAAGTTGTATGGGTTGGTAGAGCCAAGTGACTTAGCAACTACATTAGTTACACCCATTACGTCAAAAATTGCGCGCATTGGGCCGCCAGCAATAATTCCAGTACCGTCTTTAGCTGGAGAGATCAAAACGCGGGAAGCGCCGTGCTGTCCAGTAACAGTGTGTTGCAAAGTACCTTTACGCAAGGTAACCTTGATCATCTTGCGACGAGCTTCATCCATTGCTTTTTGAACAGCAACTGGAACTTCCTTTGACTTGCCCTTACCCATGCCGATGCGGCCATCGCCATCGCCAACTACAGTCAGTGCAGCGAAGCCGAGAATACGACCACCCTTTACCACTTTAGTTACGCGATTAACAGCGATCATCTTCTCGCGAAGACCATCATCACGCTCTTCGTTTTGCATCTTAGTTTGCATTTTTGCCATGTTTTTTCCTAAACCCTATTAGAACTTCAGGCCGGCTTCACGCGCAGCTTCAGCTAAGGCCTTAATACGGCCGTGGTAACGATGACCGGAACGATCAAAAGCAACATCAACAACGCCTGCTTTAACAGCACGCTCAGCAACTAACTTGCCGATTTGTTTAGCCGCGTCAGCGTTGCCGCCGTTTTTGATCGCTTGGCGCAATTCTTTTTCCATGGTTGAAGCAGCTGCTACAACCTTGGTTCCGCATGGGCTATATACCTGTGCAGAAATATGAGTATTGCTACGGATAACTGTTAAGCGATTTGCCAATGCTTCGGCAATGCGAATGCGAGTCTGCCGAGCACGTCTTTGTCTGGATTCGTCTTTATTCATTTTCTAATCTCGCTTACTTCTTCTTGGTTTCTTTCAGATGCACAACTTCATCAACGTAGCGAACGCCCTTGCCTTTATATGGCTCTGGTGAACGATATGCGCGAACTTCAGCTGCAACCTGGCCAACTTGCTGCTTGTTGGAGCCTTTAATAATGATTTCAGTTTGAGTTGGAGTCTCAGCCTTCACACCCTTTGGCAGGTTGTAAATAATGTCATGTGAGAAACCTAACTGCAATTTCAATGTTTCGCCTTGAGCAGCAGCACGGTAACCAACGCCTACCAAGCTGAGCTTGCGCTCAAAGCCAGTAGTTACGCCAACAACCATGTTGTTTACCAAAGCACGTGCTGTACCTGACTGAGCACCAGCTTCTGGTGAGTCGTTATTTAAAACAACTGTCAGCACGCCATCTTCTTGTTTCAAACCAACAGAAGGATGCAAGTTATGTGTCAATGTACCCAATGGGCCTTTAACAGTAACGTTTGCACCGTTGATGCTGATCTCAGCTCCCTTAGGAACTGGAATTGGTGATTTACCTACGCGGGACATATTTCTCTCCTTAGGCTACGTAGCAGATAACTTCGCCACCCACGCCAGTAGCGCGAGCTTTACGGTCAGTCATTAAGCCTTGAGGGGTGGAGATAATTGCAATGCCCAAACCATTCATTACTTCTGGAATGTCGTGACGGCCTTTGTAGATACGCAAACTTGGTGTGGATACACGGTCAATGCGCTCTATAACAGGACGGCCTGCATAATATTTGAGGTCAATGTGGAGCACTGGCTTAGCTGCTTCACCTTTGATTTCAAAACTTTCGATATAGCCTTCATCTTGCAAAACTTTTGCGATGGCTACTTTAACTTTTGATGACGGCATCAAGACTACGGGTTTCTGCACTGCTTGCGCATTGCGGATCCGGGTCAACATGTCGGCGATTGGATCGCTGATACTCATGAGTTCTCCTAATTCTTTCGCCGCTTACCAGCTGGCCTTGGTTAAACCGGGGATTTCGCCACGGAAGGCGATTTCACGAATCTTGCTACGAGCCAAACCGAACTTGCGGAATGTGCCACGTGGGCGACCGGTTAATGAACAACGATTTCTTTGACGAATCGGGCTTGCGTTACGTGGAAGTGCCTGTAGCTTCAAGCGAGCTTCATAACGCTCTTCATCGCTGCGTGATTGATCAGCAATGATCGCTTTGAGTTCGGCACGCTTTACAGCGTACTTCTCTACAGTTTTTGCGCGCTTATTCTCGCGCTCAATCAGGGATAGTTTTGCCACGTTAGCCTCTTAATTGCGGAAAGGGAATTTGAACGCTGCCAACAAAGCTTTTGCTTCTTCGTCGGTTTTAGCGGTCGTCGTAATACTGATATTGAGACCACGGAGGGCATCAATCTTGTCGTATTCGATTTCAGGGAAAATGATCTGTTCTTTAACGCCGATGTTGTAATTACCGCGGCCATCAAATGCTTTGCCGGAGATTCCGCGGAAGTCACGTACGCGTGGCAATGCAACAGTAACGAAACGATCCAAGAATTCGTACATGCGTTGACCACGCAATGTCACCATGGCGCCGATTGGGTAGCCTTGACGAATTTTGAAACCTGCAATCGCTTTTTTCGCTTTAGTTACTACTGGCTTTTGGCCTGCAACTTTAGTTAAATCGCCAACTGCATTTTCGATAATTTTCTTGTCGTTCACTGCGTCGCCCAAGCCCATATTCAGGGTCACTTTGGTGATACGTGGAACTTGCATTACAGACTTGTAGCCAAATTTGGCAATCAAATCAGCAACAACTTTTTGTTGATAGTGTTCTTGAAAACGTGTGCTCATAATTTCTCCGTGCCCCTTATGCGCTTAATGTCGCGCCAGTGGTTTTGAGGAAGCGCTGTTTTTTACCATCAACGAGTTTGATACCAACACGTGATGGCTTGCCGTTTCCGTCAACCACAGCCACATTAGAAATGTGAACAGGCATAGTCTTATCAATCATGCCGCCAGTAACACCGGCTGCTGGATTGGGTTTAACACTCTTTTTATAAATATTCACGCCTTCGATCACTAATTTGTTCTCGAGAACGGCCGTTACAGTTCCTTGCTTGCCTTTATCGCGGCCAGTCAATAAAACAACGGAATCACCTTTACGAATCTTTTTCATATCAGCCTCTTAAATAACTTCGGGGGCGAGAGAAACGATCTTCATGAACTTTTCAGTACGCAATTCGCGTGTTACTGGTCCAAAGATACGTGTGCCAATTGGCTCTAACTTAGCGTTGAGCAATACCGCCGCGTTTGCATCGAACTTAATCAATGAACCGTCTGGACGGCGAACACCCTTAGCAGTTCTCACTACTACGGCGTTATAAATGTCACCTTTTTTTACACGGCCACGTGGAGCAGCGGATTTCACGCTAACTTTGATGACATCACCGATACTGGCGTAACGACGCTTAGAGCCGCCCAATACCTTGATGCACAAAACTTCACTGGCGCCTGTGTTATCGGCAACCTGTAATCTACTTTCGGTTTGTATCATTTCTAATCCCCAACTTATTGGCCAAAGGCAAACAGTCTTGGTTCCGTCTATGGGCTTTAACGAAAGTTAAAACCCGGAATTAATGAAAAACACTGCTTCTCCCAATAAAACCAGAGAAGCCTTCTATCATACTACGTAAAACAGGGATTTGGCAATAAACTTCGCCAAAATCCCTAAATATTCCTTAAATACCCTTTGAAGCCTGGACTAAACGGGTCACAACCCAAGATTTAGTGCGTGAAATTGGCTTAGATTCAGCAATTTCAACGGTATCACCCATCTTGTATGTGCCAGCTTCATCATGAGCGTGGTACTTCTTGGATTGGCCAACATACTTTCCAATCACTGGATGCTTAACTTGACGCTCAACCAACACCGTCACAGTTTTTTGCATTTTGTCGCTAACAACGCGGCCCACTAGGGTGCGGCGCAAGGGTTTAGATAATTCAGTCATATCCCTTTTTCCTTATTTCTGTGCAGTCTTTTGGGCAATAAAAGTCTTCACACGAGCGATGTCGCGCTTATTTTTACCCAATTGGCTTGTATTTGTGAGTTGCTGAGTGCCTTTTTGCATGCGGAGCTTAAAACCGGTCTTCAAGAGCTCGGTCAACTCTGCATTCAAAGCAGTCAGATCTTTTGATACTAATTCTGTATTTTTCATAATCTCTATCCCGATCAACCTAAGTGGCGAATCACGAAAGTGGTCTGTAAAGGCAACTTAGCTGCAGCAAGCTTGAAAGCTTCGCGCGCCAATTGCTCATCAACACCGTCCATCTCGTAAAGCACTTTGCCTGGTTGAATTTCAGCTACGTAGTACTCTGGGTTACCTTTACCGTTACCCATACGCACTTCAGCAGGTTTTTGTGAAATTGGCTTATCTGGGAAAATACGGATCCAAATACGGCCACCACGTTTAATGTGACGGGTCATTGCGCGACGTGCTGACTCAATTTGACGAGCAGTCAGACGACCACGACCAACGGCCTTCAATCCAAAGTCACCAAAGGCTACAGAACTACCACGTGTTGCCACGCCAGTATTACGGCCTTTTTGTTCCTTACGATACTTGCGACGCTTTGGTTGTAGCATGCTTACTCTCCTGACTTCTGCGTATCTGCGGCTGGTGTTTCAACCTTACGCACACGCTTTACTGCTGGCTTAGCAGCAACTAATGGCTTGTCAGTGCCGGCAGCTGGTTTACGAGCAGCTGTTTTGCTTGGGGCACGACGAGTTTTCTTTTCTTCGGCAGATGGTTCAGCAGATGGAGCAGCTACTTGAGCCTCAGCACCGCGACCCAAAGTATCACCTTTGTAAACCCAAACTTTTACGCCGATGATGCCGTATGTTGTCTCTGCCTCTGAAGTTGCGTAATCAATATCTGCCTTCAAAGTGTGAAGTGGAACGCGACCTTCACGGTACCATTCGCGCCGTGCAATTTCAGCACCGTTCAAACGGCCAGAAGACATGATCTTGATGCCTTGTGCGCCAAGACGCATTGCGCTTTGCATTGCACGCTTCATCGCACGACGGAACATGATGCGTTTTTCGAGCTGCTGAGTAATAGAGTCAGCAATCAATTGCGCGTCAACTTCAGGCTTACGAATTTCTTCGATGTTTACGTGTACTGGAACGCCCATACGTTTTTGTAATTCACGACGGAGAACTTCAATATCTTCGCCTTTTTTACCAATTACTACGCCTGGACGTGAGCTATAAATAGTGATACGTGCATTCTTTGCAGGACGCTCGATCAACACTTTACTAACGGATGCGTTCTTTAACTTCTTCTTCAAATAGATGCGGACATCAACGTCCTCTTTCAGCATCTTTGCAAAGTCAGTGTTATTTGCATACCAACGTGATGTCCAATTCTTCGTTACCGCGAGTCGGAATCCGGTTGGGTTTATCTTCTGGCCCATATATTTCCTTAGTTACTCAAGGTCACGCTAATGTGACAAGTTTGTTTTTCAATTTGATTGCCACGACCCTTAGCGCGTGCAGTGAAACGCTTCAAAGATGTTCCTTTATCAACGATTACCGCTGATACCTTGAGCTCATCAATGTCAGCACCTTTATTGTGTTCAGCATTTGCGATCGCTGATTCAACTACTTTTTTCACAATGAAGGCAGCTTTCTTGGGGCTGAAATTCAAAATATTTAATGCGCGAGCAATCGGCAAACCACGAATTTGGTCAGCAACCAAACGTGTCTTTTGCGCTGAAATGCGGGCGCTCTTGTGAATAGCTTTAACTTCCATCATCATCCCCTTACTTCTTCGTTACTTTCTTGTCAGCAGCGTGACCTTTGAAAGTACGGGTCAAGGCAAATTCGCCTAACTTATGACCCACCATGTTTTCTGATACATAAACCGGAACGTGTTGACGACCGTTATGAACAGCAATTGTCAGACCAATAAAGTCTGGAAGAATTGTTGAACGGCGTGACCAAGTCTTAATCGGCTTTTTGTCTTTGTTGGCTTGTGCGACTTCAACTTTATTTACCAAGCTGGCTTCGCAAAATGGGCCTTTTTTAGCTGAACGTGTCATATCTATTTTTCCTTAATCGCTTAGCGCTTCTGACGGCGTTGAACGATCATCGATGTTGTACGCTTGTTACGACGTGTACGATAACCTTTGGTTGGAGTGCCCCATGGAGATACAGGTACGCGGCCTTCGCCAGTCTTACCTTCACCACCACCGTGTGGGTGATCTACTGGGTTCATTGCCACACCGCGAACGGTTGGGCGAATACCACGCCAGCGATTTGCACCAGCTTTACCGATAACGCGCAAGCTATGTTCTTCGTTACCAACTTCACCAATCGTGGCACGGCACTCAATCAGAACACGGCGAACTTCACCGGAGCGCAAACGCACTTGAGCGTATACGCCTTCACGAGCTAACAATACTGCTGAACCGCCAGCGGAACGGGCAACTTGTGCACCTTTTCCTGGCAATAATTCAACGCAGTGAATCGTGCTACCAACTGGAATATTGCGAATCGGCAAATTGTTTCCAGATTTGATTGGGGCTTCAGAACCATTCATGATTGCTTGGCCAACAGACATGCCTTTAGCGGCAGGAATATAGCGACGCTCACCATCTACAAACACGATCAATGCAATATTTGCACTGCGGTTTGGATCGTATTCCAAGCGCTCTACTTTTGCTGGAATGCCATCTTTATCGTTGCGTTTGAAATCAACAACACGATAGTGATGCTTATGACCACCACCTTTATGACGGGTAGTGATGTGACCATTATTGTTACGACCCGCTTTTTGGAACTGTGGCTCTACGAGAGCTGCGAAAGGCTTACCTTTATGCAGATCAGGATTGACCACCTTGACCATTGAGCGACGACCTGGTGAGGTCGGTTTTGTTTTCATCAAAGGCATGATTAATTCGCCTCCGCTTCAAAGTTAATTTCTTGACCTGGCTTCAGATTCACGTAGGCCTTCTTAGTATGGTCACGACGACCTTCAAAACGGCCATAGCGCTTAGGCTTACCTTTTTGATTCACGATTTGAACAGAGTCAACTTGCACCTTAAAGAGCAATTCAACTGCTTGTTTTACATCGC